>Ga0137372_10005814_pt1 | contig 12018 bp, 8 predicted proteins | sample SagtaG_6_FD_104911 | JGI IMG/M metagenome (GOLD analysis project Ga0137372, IMG submission 104911) | Vadose zone soil microbial communities from Sagehorn Ranch, Mendocino, California, USA - Sage1_R_60_16 metaG | ecosystem: Environmental > Terrestrial > Soil > Vadose zone | place: USA: California...
GAGCCCCGTACCGTCATCACGGATCATCCCTCCGGAGCACGTTCATCCGAGCGGGGCCTTCACCATGGCCGTGTGGCCGAGGTGAGTTTCCGCGGCCGCCACGGCCTCCCGGCCGCGGACTACTGCGTCGGGATTCAGCGAGATGCTGCTGATGCCCTTCTCCACCAGAAAGCGAACCATCTCGGGATAGTCGCTCGGGGCCTGGCCGCAGATGCCGACCTTTCGCCCCGCGCGCCGCGCTCCCTCGATGATGGCGGCAATCGCGCTCAGCACGGCCGGGTTGAGCTCGTCGAACTCCGGGGCGACCAGCTCCGAGTCGCGGTCGACGCCAAGGACGAGCTGGGTCAAGTCGTTGGAGCCGATCGAGAAGCCGTCGAAGAGCGCGGCGAATGCGTCGGCGAGAATCGCATTGGCGGGAATCTCGGCCATCACGTACACCTCGAGGCCGTTGGCTCCGCGCCTGAGCCCGTAGGCTGCGAGCAGGTCGAGGACGCGCTCGCCTTCACGCGGGGTCCGGCAAAACGGGACCATCAGCTTGACGTTCGTGAGCCCCATCCGTTCGCGCACCCGGCGCAGGGCCCGGCACTCGAGGGAGAACGCGTCGCGGTACCGCGGATGCGCATAGCGGAAGGCGCCGCGGAACCCGAGCATGGGATTTCCTTCGACCGGCTCGAAGTCCCGTCCGCCGAGAAGACCCGCGTACTCGTTCGACTTGAAGTCCGAGAGCCGCACGATGACATCCTTGGGATAGAAGGCGGCCGCGATGATGCCGACTCCTTCGGCCAGCCGGTCGACGAAGTACTCCCCGCGGTCCGCGTAGCCCTGCGTCAGTGCCTCAATCTCGGCTCGAACCTTCATGTCGCGCACGCGCTCGGGATGAAGGAGAGCGAGTGGGTGAATGCGCACGAAGCTGGCGATGATGAACTCGATGCGGGCGAGTCCGACGCCGTCGTTGGGCAGCGCGGCCAGTCGGAAGGCCTCGCCAGGGTTGCCCACGTTGAGCATCACCTTGGTCATGGTCTTCGGCAGAGTTGCGAGATTGACCTGCCTTCGCTCGAAGGGCACGGCGCCGCGGTACACAGAGCCGGTCTCGCCCTCCGCGCACGACACGGTGACGATCTGTCCCGTGGCGAGCGCCTCCGTGCCATTGCCCGTACCGACCACGCAGGGCACCCCGAGCTCGCGGCTCACGATAGCCGCATGACACGTGCGCCCCCCGCGGTCGGTGACGATGGCCGCGGCGCGCTTCATGATCGGCTCCCAATCGGGATCGGTCATGGACGCCACGAGCACTTCACCGGCCTGGAACGCCTCGAGATCGTGGGGGTCGCGGAGCAGACGGGTGGGACCGACGCCGATTCTCTGGCCGATGGCCGCGCCGGCGGCCAGCCTCTCCCGCGCGATCCCCGGCGTCAGGGAGAAGACCTCCATCGCCGCCCGCTGCTCCGCCCGGTGCACCGTCTCGGGCCGCGCCTGCAGGATGTAGAGGCGACCATCGTCGGCATCCTTGGCCCATTCGACGTCCATTGGGACCGGCCGGCCGGCCTTCAGCGAGTAGTGCTCCTCGATGGCCACGGCGAAGCGGCCCAGGGTGAGCGCTTCCTCGTCGGACAGGCTGGCCGTGAGCTGCACCTCCACGGGCAGCTCGACACGCTCCGGTCCCCCGCCGGACGCCGAGACGAGCTTCCAGGTCTTCCGCGCGATCTTCCGTTTCAGGAGGGACTGATGGCCGGTGCGGAGCGTGGGCTTGAAGATCCAGAACTCGTCCGGATCGAGTTGCCCCTGGACGACGGCTTCGCCCAGCCCGAAGGCAGCATTGATGAGCACCACGTCCCGGAATCCGCTGTCCGGATCCAGCGTGAATATGACGCCAGAGGACGCGCGCTCCGAGACCACCATCTTCTGCACCGCGACGGACAGGAGGACGCTCAAATGATCGAATCCGTTCTGGATGCGGTACACGATGGCCCGGTCGGTGAAGATCGAGGCGAAGCAGTTCCGACAGGCCACGAGCAGCGCGGACTCTCCGCGAACGCCGAGATAGCTCTCGTGCTGTCCGGCGAAGCTCGCCTGCGGGAGATCCTCGGCCGTCGCGCTGGACCGGACCGCCACCGCGGGCTCAGGGCTGTACTCGCGGCCGAGCTCCCGATACGCCGCGATCACCTCGGCTTCGAGCCCGGGGGGCAGCGGGGCGGCCACCACCAGGTCGCGTAGCTCGGCTCCTGCGGAGGCCACCGCCGTCACATCCTCGCCGGTGACGCCCTTCAAAATCGCGCGCACGCGTTCCCGCAGGCCGTTGGCGTCGAGCATCGCGCGATAGGCGTCGGCGGTGAGGGCGAAACCATTGGGCACCCGCACGCCTTCGCTGCCGAGCTCGTTGTAGAGCTCACCGAGTGACGCTGTCTTGCCGCCGACCTGCGCGATGTCGGAGAGCTTGATGCCGCTGAACCAGCGGATGTAGCGGTCGGCGCTCTTCATGGCCGCTCTTCTGCGAGAGGCTGGCCCGTCATCTCACTGAGGGCGGCGACACCCGGCAGCTCGCGTCCTTCGAGGGCCTCGAGGAAGGCGACCCCGGAGGTCGACAAATAGCCCAGCTGGTCGGCCACGCCGGCCCGTTGAATGGCGGCGACGGTGTCGCCACCGGCGGCCACGGTGAGCCCGCTGCAGTCGGCGACGATCTTGGCCAGCTCCGCCGTGCCCGAGGCGAAGGGTGGCTGCTCGACCATTCCCATCGGCCCGTTCCACACCACGGTGCCCGCGTCCCTCAGGGCATCGCGGAAGCGAATCAGCGTGGCCGGTCCGATGTCGAAGCCGGCGAGCGCCAGGGGAATACGCTCGGCAGGCACGGTGACGATCCGGTGACGATCCCCCGGGTACGTCGCGGCGATCACGTCCTCCGGCAGCATGACCTGCATTCCTCTGGCCCGCGCATCGTCGAGAATGGTCTTGGCCATCGGGATCAGTTTTGGCTCCACCGGCGAGAAGCCCGTCTCGCATCCGAGCGCCTTGAGAAAGGTGAACGCCATCGCGCCGCCGATCAGGAGGCGGTCCACATGGGGCACGAGATTGCGGATGATGCCGAGCTTGTCCGACACCCTGGCGCCGCCCAGGATCAGCACGAGCGGGCGCCGCGGCTGGCTGAGCACGCGCGCCAAAGCGATTAGCTCGCGCTGCATCAGGAAACCGGCGGCGGCCGGGCGGAGGAACCGGGTGATCCCGCCCACCGAGGCGTGGACCCTGTGCGAGACGGAGAACGCGTCGTTGACGTAGCAGTCCGCCAGGCGCGCCAATGCCTGGGCAAAGCCCGCCTCATTGGCTGTCTCCTCGGCGTGGAAGCGCAGGTTCTCGAGGAGCAGGCAGTGCCCGGGCTCGAGGGTCGCCGCCAGCTTCTCGGCGGTCGGACCCACGCAGTCCGGGGCCAGCGGCACCGGCCGCCCGAGCAGCTCTTCAAGGCGAAAGGCTATCGGCTTGAGCGAGTAGCGGGCATCCCTCCCAACCGGGCGACCGAGGTGCGATCCCATCACCACGCTTGCTCCGTTGGTCAGGCAATGCTCGAGCGTGGGGATCATGGCGCGGATGCGCGCGTCATCCGTGATCTCATCTCGGGATAGCGGTACGTTGAAGTCGGCGCGGAGGAAGATGCGCTTACCACGCAGGTCGAGCTGGGCGATGCAAAGTTTCATGCTCGGCCTCCCTGTAGACGCTGTTCAACGCAAGCCACATGCCACCCCTCCGAGCGCCGATACCGCTAGACAACCCTACGCAATCGTGCACATTGCTCGAACGCTGATGCCTCTGCCGGCAGCCGGCCCCGGGAGCCGCTGCGGAGGAGCCGCCCCATTGCGGAGTCCACGCCTCAGTCACCGCGGGACCAGGTCCCCGGCGCAGCAGCGTTACCGAAGATAGGGCAGGCATTCTCCGAGTGGAGAGGGATGGTCCGTCGTATGCACCGCAACCGACCATGACGCGCGTGTCACCACGCTACGACCTGCCCAGGAAGCTGGCCGTGCTGGCTGAGCTGGCCCTCGACCTCCGGTGGACCTGGAGCCATGCCGGCGACACCCTCTGGCGCATGCTGGACTCCGACGCTTGGGAACGGACCCGGAATCCCTGGACCATGCTCCAGGATGTCCCGCGAGAACGTCTCACCGCCCTCGCTGCGGATCCTGTCTTCATGAAGGAGCTCGAAGCCCTGCTCGCCGCTCGGCACCGCTACCAGAGCGAGCCGGGCTGGTACGGCCGGCCCGCGGTCAAGTCCGTGCTCACGCGCGTGGCGTATTTCAGCATGGAGTTCGGCGTCGACGAGGCCCTTCCGCTCTATGCGGGCGGCCTCGGGATTCTGGCCGGCGACTACCTCAAGACGGCCAGCGACCTCGGCGTGCCGGCCGTGGGCGTAGGCCTGCTCTACCAGGTCGGCTACTTCCGCCAGATGCTGGACGCCGAGGGACGACAGCACGCCATGTTCCCCTACAATGACCCGTCCGGCCTGCCCATCGAGCCGGTGCAGGGGCGCTCCGGCGGCTGGCTGCACGTCTCGCTACCGCTTCCCGGGCGCACCATTGTGCTGCGTGTGTGGAAAGCTCGCGTCGGCCGCGCTGCTCTCTACCTCCTCGACAGCAATGATCCGGCCAATAGCCCGGCGGATCGGGGAATCACCGGCGAGCTCTACGGCGGCGGGGCCGAAGTGCGACTGATGCAGGAGATCGTCCTCGGCGTCGGTGGCTGGCGCGCGCTCGAGGCCATGGGCATCCATCCCGACGTCTGCCATATGAACGAAGGGCACGCCGCGTTCGTCGTGCTCGAGCGCGCGCACGCTTTCATGCGGGAGCGCGGAACGTCCTTCTGGGCGGCGCTCTGGGCCACGCGGGCGGGGAATGTGTTTACGACCCACACCCCGGTGGCGGCGGGCTTCGACACATACTCCTCCGATCTCGTCGACAAGTACTTCCCTCACTTCGGCGCCTACGTGGCCGGGTTGGGTATCTCGAAGGAAGCGCTCCTGGGGCTGGGGCGGCGCAATCCGAGGGATTCACGAGAGCCCTTCAACATGGCCTATCTCGCCATGCGCGGCTCCGCGACCGCCAACGGCGTGAGCCGCCTGCACGGAGTGGTGAGCCGTCGCATTTTCGCCCCGCTCTACCCGCGCTGGCCGCTGGACGAGGTCCCGGTCGGACACGTGACCAACGGCGTGCACGTGCCGAGCTGGGATTCGCGGTGGGCGGACACCCTGTGGACCGAGGCGTGCGGCCAGGGGCGGTGGCGCGGCTCGATGGAGCCGCTCACTGACGCCATCCAGTGTGTGAGCGACGAGGTTCTGTGGGAATTGCGTGGGAAGGAGCGCCTGGATCTGGTCCGCTACGCGCGTGAGCGCCTGGCTCGCCAGCTCGGCCAGCGCGGCGAGCCTCTCGAAGTCATCGGCCGGGCCGAGCATGTCCTCGATCCCGCCGCGCTCACCCTCGGCTTTGCCCGTCGCTTCGCCGGCTACAAGCGGCCCAACCTGCTCCTGTCCGATCCCGAGCGGCTGGCGCGCCTCCTCGGATCCGCCGATCGGCCGGTGCAGATCATCGTGGCAGGCAAGGCCCACCCAGACGATGAGGAAGGCAGGCGTCTCGTCCAGGCCTGGGCGGAGTTCGTGCGTGGGACCTCGGTCCGCAGCCGCGCCGTCTTTCTGGAGGACTACGACATGTCTCTGGCCCAGGAGATGGTGCAGGGCGTGGACGTGTGGATCAACACGCCGCGCCGGCCCTGGGAGGCTTGCGGCACCAGTGGGATGAAGCTTCTCGTCAACGGCGGTCTAAACCTTTCCGAGCTGGACGGCTGGTGGGCGGAGGCCCATCGGCCCGACGTGGGCTGGGCGCTGGGCGACGCGCGGGAGCACACATTGCCCGAGCAGGATGGCGCCGACGCGGAGCAACTCTACCGTCTGCTCGAGGGCGAGATCGTCCCGTCTTTCTTCGCCCGCGACGCCCAGGGCATTCCGCGCGCCTGGATCGCGCGCATCCGGGCCAGCATGTCACTGCTCGCCCCCGAGTTCAGCAGCAACCGGATGATGCGGGACTACGTCGAGCGCTGCTACTTGCCCGCGGCCGCTGCCTTCCGCCGCCGCCGCGCCCGCCAGGCAAAGCTCGCTCGGGAGCTGGAATCCTGGGGGCGATCGATCGAGCGCCACTGGAGTGAAGTGCACATCGGGACAGTGACGGCGGCCCCGACCCTCGACCGCTGGGACTTCACCGCCGAGGTACACCTGGGCTCGCTCCTCGCCGCGATGGTGCAGGTGGAGCTGTACGCGGATGCGGTGGACGATTCGCGAGGAGTACGCGAGGTGATGCGGCCGGACGCCGGGCCCTCGGGCCAGCCGGGCATCTCGATCTATCGCGCGAGCGTCTCCTCGTCACGGCCGTCCTCGCACTTCACTCCTCGCATCGTCCCTTACCATCCGGACGCTCGCATCCCGATCGAGACCCCGCTCATCGCCTGGCCTGGTTGAAGGCGTCTCGACAACGCCTCGGGGCCCACTCGGCTACCGGCCCCGACCCCATCTCCAATTGCGCCTCAGTCTTCGCTTGAGTGCGCACCCCCAGGCGGGGAAGGATGATCGTCGCTCAGCTACGCATCTGATTCAGGACGAGGAGGAGGGCGATGCCAGAGAGGGTCGGCGATGTCCCGGGCCTCGTCGTTTACCTGCCTCTCGCGTGATCGTGCGACTTGACGTACGTGAACCGCATGTCATGCCCTCAGCACGGTCAAAATGCAACCGACGTGCCAGGAACGACATGATTGGAATTCAGGAGCTTGTCCGTCGCGTTTCTCTTCCCGAGCGGCACAGCTTCACCACACTCTGGGGCACAGCTACCCTGACCCGGCGGGCACGAGACCGGTCTCGGCAAGGAAGCACGCCAAGGATTTCCTCGCGATTGTTCACCTTCATCCGGTGTACCATCCACGCTGTGCTCGAGCCTGGCTTTTGGAAGCTAGCCTCGCGTTCCAGGGTGCTCGGATGAAGGTGGACATGAGCCCGTACAGAGAGAACGACGCGTGGCTTGCCGCCATCATCAGGTCTTCAGACGACGCGATCATCAGCAAGACGCTCGAGGGGATTGTCACGTCCTGGAATCCGGCCGCCGAGCGGATCTTCGGATACCGGGAGGCCGAGATGATCGGCCAATCCATCACGCGCATCATCCCCGAGGAGCGTACGTCCGAAGAGGAGCAAATCCTCGAGCGCATTCGGCGGGGGGAGACTGTCGACCACCTCGAAACCGTGCGCGTGACGAAGGGGGGGCGGCGGATCGACATCTCGCTCACCAGCTCGCCCATCAAGGACGAGCAGGGACGGATCATCGGCGCCTCCAAGATCGCCCGAGACATCACGGAGCATATGCGAGCCGCCGCGGCCGTTCATCGAAGCGAGGCCCAGACCGACGCGATCTTCGAAGCCGCGTCGGACGCCATCCTGATCGTGGATCAGAGTGGGGTCATCACGTCTGCCAATCGGAAGACCGAGGAGATGTTCGGCTATCCGCGGGAGGCGCTGATGGGACAGCCGCTCGAGATGCTGTTGCCCGAGCGCTTGCGGGGTCGGCATATCGGCCATCGCGCGGCGTACTTCCAGGAGCCGCACGTGAGACCGATGGGCCGTGGTCTCGACCTGGTGGCAAGGAGAGGCGATGGCTCGGAGTTTCCAGTAGAGATCTCCCTCAGCTATATGGAAACGGAGGACGGGCGGCGGGCCCTCGCCTTCGTCACCGACATCACGCGGCGGCAGGCCATGGAGCGGGCGGCTCGCCAGGCCGAACGCTTGTCAGCCTTGGGTCGCCTGTCGGCAGGAATCGCGCACGAGGTCAACAATCCCATCGGGATCATTTCATCGCGCATCGAGATCATGCTGCTCGACGCCGAGGCCCAGCCGCTGCCCGGAACGGTGACCGAGGACCTGCGGGTGCTGCATCGCCATGCCCAGCGGGTGGCCCGCATTGCGCATGGGCTCCTCTCCTTCGCCCGCGAGTCGTCGGCCGCCCAGGAACCTGTAGATCTGAACCATGTCGTCGAGGAGACGCTGCTGCTCATGGAGAAGGACCTTGCCAAGGGGGGCATCACGATCCGGCGATCGTTGCCGTCGAATCTCCCGCCCGTTCATGGAGACCCCAGCGCCCTCCAGCAGGTGGTGATGAACCTTTTGACCAATGCGGGAGACGCCCTCGGGAGGGGTGGGGAAATCTCGCTGGAGACCTGCGTCGTGTCCGGCGAAAAGGGGAGGGTCCGGCTGACCGTGCGCGACACGGGGCCCGGTATCTCGCCCGACGTTCTCCCCCGGATCTTCGATCCGTTCTACACCACCAAGCCCGACGGCACGGGGCTCGGACTGTCCATCTCCTACGGCATCGTGAGTGAGCACAAGGGCACCATTGATGTCGAATCGCTGCCCGGGAGAGGAACCACCTTTATCCTCACCTTTCCCACGGCGAGGGAGGTCATGCCGGCGTGACCCTCCCCCGCGTCCTGATCGTGGACGACGAGCCGGATATGGTCGAGAATTGCGTCCGTATCCTCAAGCCCGCCGGCTACGAGTGCCTGACCGCCACCGACGCGCGTCGTGGGCTCGTGATGCTCGAAAGCGAGCGCCCGGATCTCTTGCTGTCGGACTTGAAGATGCCCGGCGTCGATGGCATGGAGCTGCTGCACCGCGCTCATGAGCTGGACCCCGCCTTGCCCGTGATCATGATCACGGCCTTCGCCACCATCGAGTCGGCGGTGGCCGCCGTCAAGGAAGGTGCCTTCGACTATCTGCCGAAGAACTTCTCGGTGGACCAGCTGCGCGTGGCCGTGGATCGGGCCCTCCGTCACCGGAGCCTGCAGCGCGAGAACCGCAGCCTCAAGGATCAGCTCGCCCAGACCTACGGACTCGAGAACATCATCGGCCGGAGCCCCGCCATGAGCCGGATATTCGAGCTCGTGCGCAAGGCCGCGCGCTCCGAGGCCAATATCCTGGTGATCGGAGAGTCCGGTACGGGCAAGGAGCTGATCGCGCGAGCCATCCACGCCAATAGTCCGCGAGTGTCCCAGCCCTTCGTCCCCGTGGACTGCGCCTCATTGCCCGAGCAGCTCCTCGAGTCCGAGCTGTTCGGGCACGAGAAGGGCGCCTTCACCGGCGCCATACGCACCAAGCAGGGTCTCGTGGAGTCGGCGCACCGTGGCACCCTCTTTCTCGATGAGATCGGCGAGCTGCCCCTGAGCCTTCAGGTCAAGCTCTTGCGCGCGCTGCAGGAGCGACAGATCCGGCGCGTGGGCGGCACCGGTCTCGTCGATGTGGACGTGCGACTCGTGTCGGCGACGAATCGCGATCTTCGCGAGGCCACCGTCAAGGGGCAGTTTCGCGAGGAGCTCTACTACCGGATCAACGTGATCGCCATCCAGCTTCCTCCGCTCCGAGACCGGGCGGGCGACGTGAAGCTCCTCGTGCAGGCCTTCCTGAAGCGGTATGGGCAGGGGCGGGTGCGAGGGGTCGACGACGAGGCCATGGCCGCCCTCGAGCGCTATCGATGGCCGGGCAATGTGCGAGAGCTCCAGAACGTCATCGAACGGGCCTGCGCCCTCGCTGACACCGAGACGATCTGCCGGCGCGACCTTCCGGACCACGTGCTGGGCTTGGGCGAGGTGCCGCTGCCTGTCCCGCCCGCGGGAACGAACGCCGCCCTGCCCGAGTCGGGAACCGATCTGACCCTCAAGGATGCGAAGGAGCGCTGGATGGCCGTGCTGGAGGCCTCGTACCTCCGCGACCTCCTCGCGCGAAATGACGGCAACATCTCTGCGGCCGCCAAGGCTGCGGGCATAGACCGCAAGACCTTTCACCGCCTGATCAACAAGCACGACCTCAGGTAGTCGCCGCGATCCCCGCGTAACGCGATCGCGCGCGAGCCGTGGGGCGACGGTGACCCAACGAGGAGAGCGCGTCCCCACTTCTCAACCGGTTCGCACGTGTAACTCCTCGTTTTTGCACTAACTCTCCTCGTGGCACCCCGGTTGCACACCTGTGCGATGTGAACCAGTTGCCGAGCTCCTACTTCACAAGGAGAGAACGATGAAACTCACGAAGATTCTCGTTCCACTCGACGGCTCGAGCCGGGCCGCCGTCGCCATCGACACGGCCATCGATCTTGCCGCTGCCCCATTCAGCCTGGTGCTCATCAGGGCGGCGGAGGCGCATGCGCTGCCCGGCGTGGATCCTACCGAGATGCAGGTGAGCGTGGTCCGCGAAGCCGAGGAATATCTCGCCTCGGTGCGGGACGACCTGGCGAAGCGCGGGATCACCAAAGTCGAGACGAGCGTCTGGTACGGCGCGGCCGCCCACGCCATCATCGAGGGCGCCCGACTCCAAAAGGCCGACCTCATCGTGATGTCGAGCCATGGGCGAAGCGGTCTGGGCCGGCTCATCCTCGGGAGCGTGGCCGAGTCGGTGCTTCGCGGGACCACCGTGCCCGTCTGCATCGTTCGCGTACCCGGGGCGCCCCTTGAAGTGCCCCAGGGTGAAGCCACCCCGGGGAGCGGAAAGGCGGCCGTCCATGTATAGGCGCGCCCTTGTCGCCTTGGACGGCTCGGAAGTTGCCGAGACGATCATGCCTTTCATCTTGGAGATTGCCGGCCCTCTCGAGGTGACGCTCCTCCGGGTCACCGTGCCCGTGCGGCCCATGATCGTCGAAGGCGCGGGTCAGCCGATGTTCGAGGACCCCGAATCGGCGCGGATCGACGCAGAGGAGTACCTGGCCCCGCTGGCGGCAGACCTTCGGCGTCGGGGCGTCCGCGTGAAAACGGAGGTGCGGCGAGGCGAGGTGGCGGAGGAGATCCTGAAAGCGGCGCGCGAGTCGAAGGCCGATGTCATCGCCATGACGACGCACGGACGGACCGGCCTCGGCCGGCTGCTCTTCGGGTCGGTCGCCGAGACGGTGCTGCGCGAGAGCGAGCTGCCCGTCCTCCTCATGCGGTGGACAGAGGCCGACGTGGCGCGTCCGGCAACCGCGTCACGGCCATCCGCAGCGGTCATGCAAGCTGGGCAGCGCTAACGCTATCTGAAAGGAAGGAGTGGCCATGAAGCGTATGGCGTTCATGACGACGGCACTGGTGTTCGCTGCGCTCGCCTTCGGCCCCGCGGGGGCACAGTCCGGAAGTCCCGGTAGCCCCCGGCAAATGGCGGACGACGAGCAAATGCAACAGATGATGAAGAGGATGCAGGACATGCAAGAGCAGATGAGAGGTATGCAGGGTCAAATGCAGGAAATGGGCCCCATGCACGGTGACATGCGCCAGATGATGGCCATGATGGCGCAGATGCAGGGCATGATGCAGCAGCACCGCGAACAGATGGGCATGCAGTGTCCGATGGGCGCTCCGCAGCCGCCGGCGAAATAGGAATCATGACCGAGACCGCACCGATTCGACGTCTGTCTCGATCCGGAGCGCATCCCGGTGGAACCGGGGAGAGTGGCGTGAGCTGGGCGGTCTGGATCAGCGGCCCGCCCGCGAGCGGCAAGACGGCGGTGGCGCGCGCCGCCGCCGACCTTCTCCGCGCGCGTGGCGAGCCGGTTCGTGTCCTCGAGCTCGACGCCATCCTGTCTCGGCTCATACCGAATCCGAAGTACACGGAGACCGAACGCGAGCTCGTGTACCGCGCCCTCGGGTACATGGCGGTGAAGCTCACGGAGGCGGGGGTCCCCGTCATCGTGGACGCGACAGCGCCCCGGCGGCGGTGGCGAGAGTTTGCGCGGGCAACCATCCCGCGCTTTGCGGAGGTCCAGCTCCTGTGTCCGGTCGAGGTATGCCGGGAGCGTGAGCGGAGCCGGGCGAGAGGCCACTCACCATCCACCATCCATGCGCTCGAGGGAAGACCTACCGTCGACGTGGCTTATGAGCCGCCGGTCGCGCCGGAGCTGGCCATCGACACGACGCGCGACGACGTGGCGGCGGGTGCGGCTGCCGTCGCTTCCCTGGCCGAGCATCTCGCCTTCGGCACGCCGGCCGGCCGAA
>Ga0137372_10005825_pt1 | contig 11999 bp, 10 predicted proteins | sample SagtaG_6_FD_104911 | JGI IMG/M metagenome (GOLD analysis project Ga0137372, IMG submission 104911) | Vadose zone soil microbial communities from Sagehorn Ranch, Mendocino, California, USA - Sage1_R_60_16 metaG | ecosystem: Environmental > Terrestrial > Soil > Vadose zone | place: USA...
GGCTCGCAATAAGGCGAACCATCTTCTTGCAGGGCTATCTGGAAGCTTTCGGGTTTGATGGCTGAACTGCGCAACTCGTCAACGAGAAGCAAAAGCAAAATCTGTCAATCGCCGAAAGCTTCAGTTCACCTAACGTGAGCTGGTTGGCCAAGCTCGATCAATTCGGTGGTGACTTCGCCCAAGCAGAAATGGTCCAGGCTTTTATTCAGTCCTCTGAATATCGCCAGCGGTTTGTCCAGTAATACCGAACAATTGGTCGCTAGGAACGGTTTTACCAACGGCCCTGTAGGTGCGTACAAATCGATATCGAGTTACGAAAGGAGAATAGCGATTGTCATAGAGAGTTCAGCACCCATTCGAAGGTAATGGAAACTGAACTTAGAGACAGGTTGCGATTTGCCAGCCTAGTAAGTTACCTCGTTTCTGGTACTTACAGTGAGTTATTGGCACATCTACTGGCACAACGCAGGGAAACAGATACAAAAATACGGTTCCGGGTGATGTCTCGGAACCGTATCTTGTCGAAAATAAATGGCGGAGCCGACGGGATTCGAACCCGCGACCTCCGACGTGACAGGCCGGCGTTCTAACCAACTGAACTACGACTCCGCATTAACTCGATTTTCAAAAGCTCGACAAACTAAGTCCAACAAAGAGGTTTGTCGTTGCCGTCGCTGGGCGACAAACTGAAGGGTTGTCGATCACTAATGGTGGTAGGCACGGAGGGACTCGAACCCCCAACCTCTTCCTTGTAAGGGAAGCCGTCTACCATTGACATACGTGCCTATGATAGTGGGACAGACATCCTGATCTGTCAAATCCGACTGGCTGGAGCGCCCCCTCCTATTGAACCCTTCTTTGGCACGCGCCCACTCAAAGAACTACAATCCCTATTGCCACCTTCTGGGTGGGTTCCAGTAAACGAATCGTCATGCTAGAGAACCAGAGCGGGCCTGTCAAGGTTGACTGTCGAGTCGCTTACGCACTGGTGCTTTTGGGAACCAGGGCTGGCTGTACGCGTTTGCACTCTCAGGATTTCCAGTTATAGTTCAGTGACAAATTCCATTCTGCTTTTATCGCCATGCAAGCAAGCACAACAAAATGCACACTCAAGTTTCTGATGCGGGCAGGTCTTCTCCTCCTGCTCCTGTCTGCCATCTTTGGTAGTCTGCCGGTCAATGCCCGTCAACAGGAAAAACAGCAGCGACCCCGCAGAGTAACCGGTGCTGAGAACGCGCCGCCTCCAACAAAGGGCACGCCAGACTCTGCAGTCGAAGAGATAGCTGAAGGCGATGTCGTGCGTGTTGAAACCCAACTGGTTTCAGTGCCCGCTGTGATCACCAACGGATCCGGACGGCCGCTGGCAGGATTGCAACGTGAAAATTTTCAATTGTTCGAGGATGGCCAGCCACAATCGATAGCAAATTTTGGGACCACCGAGGCACCGTTTGAAATTGCCCTTCTGCTGGACACCTCAGGCTCGACGCGCGCTGATGTGGCCCTCATACGCCAGGCTGCAAATTCCTTCATTAGCGCTTTGCGTCCGGGCGATCGTGTTGCGGTCGTGGCTTTCAATACACAGGTAAGTGGCAGCACGCAGATTGCCACTGTCGACATCCTCTCGCAGCTCACCGGAGATCGGAAACTGCTTCAGAAGGCAATCGAAAGTTTGGGCTCAGCCAATGGCACCCCTTTTTACGATGCGCTCGATCGCATTGTGCAGGAAATCTTTCGCGCGCCCCCGCCAGAGGACGTGCGCGGTCGCCGTGCCGTGGTAGCGTTGACAGATGGGGTCGACTCGACAAGCGATACAGACTTCGCCGCCGCCAGGGCAAAGCTCACACAAGCCGGCGTTGCGTGTTATTTCATTCAAGTCAATACGGAGGATTTCGTGGAAGACCGTTTGTTGAAAGACTGTCAGGACGATGGTCGTCTAAGTCTCTCGGCAAAACAACTGCAGCGCTACCGCCAGATCTTTGTCCCGCGCGCGAAGTCGGAAGACTTCAGTGATTTTTGCGCGATGGGACCATTTGAGCGGATGCAGATCAGCCGCGACCTCTATAATCTTGCTCGTCGCGAGATGAACGACCTGGCAAAGGTAAGCGGTGGGAAGAATTTTGTCGCGAGCAGTTTGCAGGATGCTCGAGCCGCGTTTGCGCAGGTGGCTACCGAGATTGGCACGCAATACAGTTTAGGGTATTACCCCACAAACAAAGCGCGCGACGGGAAGTTTCGCGCGATCCGGGTGGAAGTCCGCGGCGTGCAGGATACGCCCCGCGTTCGCTCTCGCGATGGCTATTACGCGCCGAAGGGAGACTAGGCAGGAGCTGGAGCAGGAGCATGAAAGACCTCAAGATACAAAAATACAAAGCATCGGCTAGTTCAATTTCGAGTTTTTTAGAATACGATCCACGAAATCACATACGATCCACGAAATCACACGAATCAACACGAATATTAGTGAGATTTCGTGTAGTTTAGTGGATCGTTCTGCCCAGTATCCGAAATGGGAACGTAGCTACTGAATCATGAGCTTACCAGGCAGCGACATTTAGTGACGCCTACCCAAAACCCTTTCAATCGAATAGTTTTGATCGTGCTGGATGGCGCCGGCATTGGAGAAATGCCTGATGCACCTGAATGGGGCGATGCTGGCTCTGATACATTGGGTCACATACTCGAGTCGCGAGAGGTTCACGTGCCGAACCTGCAGCGTTACGGCTTGGGTAATATTCGCCCATTGAAAGGCATCTCTTCGTTAACATCTCCTCACGGTTCATATGGCCGCTGCGCGTTGCGCTCAAACGGAAAAGACACAACAACAGGTCATTGGGAGATGGCCGGAATCATTCTGGAAAAAGCATTTCCAACTTATCCGAACGGGTTTCCTCCCGAGGTCATTGAACAATTCATTAGTAAGACTGGCGTGCCGGGAATCCTGGGAAACGTCCCTGCTTCAGGCACTGAGATCATCAAAGAGCTGGGCGAGGAACACGTCAAGACGGCAAAGCCCATCGTTTACACTTCTGGTGATTCGGTATTTCAGATCGCCACTCACGAAGAAGTAGTGCCGCTCAGGAAGCTTTACGAGATCTGCGAAACCGCGCGCCGTCTACTCGACGGCAGGCACAGAGTCGGCCGCGTCATCGCACGGCCTTTCCTGGGAGAGACTGGTTCATTCTTCCGTACTGAAAACCGCCACGATTATGCGGTGCCGCCGCCACGCGAGAACTTGCTTGTAGCTTTGGAGGATAAAGGTCTGGACGTGGTGTGCATCGGAAAGATTGCCTCAATCTACGATTCCAACGGGGTAACCCAGGACCTCACAGCCAAGAATAACGAACAAGCGATCGATCAAACCATCAACGCGCTGAAAGCAAAGTCGCGAGGACTTATATTCTCCAATCTTGTCGACTTCGACATGCTTTACGGTCACCGCAGGGACACAGAAGGTTTTGCCCGCGCCCTTGAGCACTTTGACTCGCGTTTGCCAGAGATCGAATCGGTAATGAACAATGATGATCTAATGATCATCACCGCCGACCACGGCAACGACCCGACGTTCCCGGGAAGCGACCACACTCGCGAATATGCCCCGCTGCTTGTTTATGGAAAGAGCGCGAAGCAGGGAGTCGATCTTGGCACCCGCGATTCGCTGGCCGATATCGGTCAGACGATTGCTGAGAATTTTGGATTAGGGTTGACGGCTGGCCAGAGTTTTTTGGCGCGGCTCAGCAGTTGTTGATATGTATAAAGGTTCTTCGTTCGAGTTTAGCGTCGAAACGCCAAGTTGCAGTCGCGGTCTTTGCTTGAGCAGCCGTCACCAGCTAACTCTTCCCAGTATGCACTGACAGGCTTCGATAGATGGTCTCGATCCACGCGTCAGTCTTAATAAAACCCGTCCCCCACGATTTCCACTCATCGGGTAAGCCTTCCGCCTTGATCTGATCCAGAGTTTTTCCAGCCGCCAGCTTCTTGCGCACGATCTCGCTGGTGTCAGCGAGCATGCGATGGTAGAGCTTCAAATCATCAATCGTTGAAAGCGGCCCATGACCGGGAATGATCTTCACGCCAGCGGGGAGTTTGGCAATAATCTCACCAACGTTCTTAACCAGGCCCTCAACATTGCCACCACTTTCCAGATCGACAAAAGGGAAGCGCCCCGCAAAAAAATCGTCGCCCATGTGCACGACGTTCGAGCCCGTAAAGAAGATCACGCTATCTCCGTCCGTGTGTCCGTGAGGGTAATGAATGACCCGGATCTCCTCGTTGTTAAAGTGAACCGACAAAGATTGACCAAACGTTATTACCGGTAGAGCTTCTTTTGGCGAAGCAGGTGTGGTGCGTTTGAAAAACTCCGATTTCTGTTCGGTCGCCAGCCGCTGACGCACATTGTCGTGGGCGATAATCGGCGCCTCGGGGCCAAAAACCGCATTGCCGCCGGTGTGATCGCCGTGCCAATGGGTGTTTAAGACGAATTTCAACTTACCTTCGCCCAGGGTTTTCAATGCTGCCTTAATTTTGTCGGCAAGTGGAGCAAACTGGTCGTCGACGATCAGGATACCGTCGGCTCCCACAGAGACTCCAATGTTGCCGCCCGAGCCCTCGAGCATGTAAACATTACCGGCCACTTTCGTGGTCTTTATTTCCACCTTCGAAAAGTCCTGCTGGGCGTAAGCAGTTATCGTACAGAGGTAAAAAGCAAGACCGGCAAAAACGAAGCAGAACTTTTTCACTTTGATTTCTCCTGAGATTAAGTTTTAGGCGGGCCAATGAATCGAAGGGCAGGTTGCGCGGCAATTCCGTTTTTCACGCAGCCTTCGGTAGGGCCGGTCCCTCGCTTAAAATGATTTGGCTTTCTTGCGCGGCGGTCACATCAACATGCAGCGTCCGGGTCTTTCAAGACGGCAATGAAAGGCAGGTTGCGGTAACGCTCCGCATAGTCCAACCCGTACCCGACGACGAAATGATCGGGAATGCTGAATCCCAGATAGTCAATCTCAACCGGTCGCTCGCGCCGCTCATATTTGTCGAGCAACGCAACAAGTTTTACGCTGGCAGCACCGCGTGATTTCAAGTTGGAAAGAAGGTATGAGAGCGTTAGACCTGTATCGACAATATCCTCCACCACGATGATATGTCGTCCTTCAACCGGAACGTCGAGATCTTTCATAATCCGAACTTCGCCCGATGTGCGGGTGGAAGATCCGTAGCTTGAAATCGCCATAAACTCGATGCTCAGCCGGGTGTCAATTGCCCGCAAGAGATCGCTGAGGAAAAAGCAGGCACCCTTCAGCACGCCAATGAGCAACGGGTTAAGTTCCGCATAGTCACGAGTGATCTCAGACCCCAACTCTTTAATGCGCGACTGAATCTGCGCCTCTGAAAGAAGCAATTCGAGATTCGGATTGCTGAATTCGGATGTAATGTGTGGTGCGGACGAAGCCAAGTTTTTCTCCTCTTCAACTAAAATGGCGCGCTCAACCAACATGAATAAAATTCGTATTTGCGTAGGCGCCTTGTGGTGCGACATACTATGCAAGCTATTCCCTTTAGGTCAATGGCCCAGGACAAATTGAACTCACATAAAACAGATTTCAAATTTGAGATCTCAAATCTGATATCAAGACAGACCCCGTTTCACATCCATCAGCGGGTAGTGAAAGCAGCGCTGCTATTTGTGCTGGTGACTGCTCCGTACGCACTGTTTGCCCAACAGAGCCCTGCAGCCCGGCCATGTTCAACTCCGCCCTGCGCCGGGAACAATAACTCCGCAGCGCCTTCAGTTAAGATCAAGGAACGTGTCAGCGAAACAATCGTCGATGGCAGTATTCCTGAAGACTCCGCGCTTGACAGGATTATCAAGCCATACCGCGCTAAGGTGCTTGCGCTCGAAGTCGTAATCGGAAAACTTGACGGCGACTTAATGAAGAGCGGAATTGGCGCAGGCACACTCGGCAACTTCGTGACGGACGCAATGCGAGCACAGTCGAGTGCTAAGCTCGGCAAGCCTGTCTTGCTTGCCTTTACAAACAGCGGCGGCTTGCGCAAAAACTCTATTGCCGAGGGCCAGTTGCGTGCTGCCGATATTTTTGAGCTGTTGCCGTTCGAAAACGCGCTGATTGAAATTGATCTAACCGGGGAGCAGTTATTGAAACTGTTGGGAGTTGTAGTTTCGGCTCGTGATGCGCAGTCGGGCGCGCGTATTAAGTATCGCCTAAAATCGGATAATCGACCGGAATTGGTCAGCGTCAGACTGCTGACCGCTGGAGGCCAGGAAATAGAAATCAAGCCAAAAGCGACTTACACGATCGTCACCATTGACTATCTTTTGAATCTGGCAAGCGGCAACTATACGATCTTGCAGCAGGGAAAGAACGCAAAGCCGCTCGGTATAACTCTTCGCGATGCAGTGACGGATTACGTGAAGGCTCAAACCGCTGCGGGCCGCCCGATCAAGGCTGCGCTGGACAGCAGGTTCGTTTCTGTTGATCCGGATCGGTCGAATCTGGAGGGCCCGCCAAATTGATCACGCGACGGAAGTTTTTAGCGAGTTCGGCGGCTTTTGGTGGTGCGCTTCTTGTTGCCACGCCTGACCTGCCGTCTTTCGTAAGCAGGGTCCCAGGTTCGCTTGCGACACCACTCCCGCGCACCGACCAGGCCGACACGCTGATTACAATCCTACATACAAACGATACTCACTCTCAGATTGATCCTATACCGGCGAATGACAAGCTCTATGCCGGCAAAGGGGGTGTGGCGCGCCGGGCAACTTTGGTGAAGCGCGTGCGCAACGAGAATCCCAATACCTTATTGATCGACGCGGGCGATGTTTTTCAGGGAACGCCATATTTCAATTTCTATAAGGGCGAAGTCGAATACAAGGCAATGTCAGCGATTGGGTATGACGCCGGCACTCTGGGCAATCATGACTTCGATAACGGTGTCGACGCGCTCGCCGCGGCTGCAAAGTTTGCAAACTTTCCTCTTGTTTCCGCTAACTACGATGTGCGGGGAACTTCTCTTGAGAATAGAATCAAACAATATGTGGTGCGTCAGGTCGCTGGTGTTCGCATCGGCTTGTTTGGATTAGGGATTAGTCCGGTTGGCTTGATCACGCCGGCGAATTTTAAAGGCATTACTTATCGAGATCCGTCGATTGCCTCGCGGGAAGTGGTGAAGGTTCTGAAAGAGACAGAACACTGCTCGCTGATCGTGGCCATGTCTCACCTCGGTTACTACCCCGAACCGAAAGCTGGGGTAGTGGGCGATTCGCAAGTGGCCGCGCAGGTCGACGACATTGATTTTATCGCCAGCGGACATACTCATACGTTTATGGAAAAGCCGGTTAGCGTGAAACAGCCCTCTGGCAAAGAAACGTTAATCTTTCAGGTAGGCAAGAGCGGTATTTACATGGGCCGTGTTGATTTCAGTATGCGCTCGGGGAGAGTCATGGCAGCGACGGGACGGTTATTGGATCTTCGCGAGGAGTCTCTGGCCTAAACAATGCCAAACGATCAATCAAACCGCGACCGTATTCGAGCGCTGGTTCGTGACGTGCTCGACAAAGCGCTTCCCGCCGACGATCCGAGCGGCCCAGGCCCAGCCGTTTCAAACTCAACAACAGCACGACCCTTGATGGAGCAGGCTCCCAGCACTTCGAGCGGGCTTGCTGGCGCGAACGTGACCCGTGATGAATCGTCTCAGCTAATCATAACTGAAGATGATGTGCGGGGTTTGGAACCAGGGGCAGTTCTGCGGATCGCTGAAGGTGCGCGCTTGACACCCCTGGCAGCGGACATCATACGCGAGAGAAAGATCGAGCTTGTTCGTCGGGTGCCACGTCATGGCTCCAAAATTTCCAGAATGATAGGAATCGGAGCTGACCACGGCGGATTTAAGATGAAAGAGGAACTCAGGGGATTTCTCAATGAGTCCGGCCATCGCGTTCATGATTTCGGCACAAACTCTGAAGAGGCCGTTGATTATCCCGATCTGGCTCACGCCGTGGCTAAAGCTGTTGCCGATGGCACGGTGGATGTGGGAATCATTATCGATGGCGCCGGTGTGGGCAGTGCGATGACTGCAAATAAGGTTCCGGGAGTCAGAGCGGCAGCGTGCTACTCGGCCGAGGTCGCACGCAACTCGCGCGAGCATAATGATGCCAATGTACTGACGCTGGGTAGTAAGACTATTACAGGCCCGCAAATGCGTGAGATTGTCAGTACCTGGCTTGCAACCGAGATCAGCGAAGACCGTCACCGCAAACGCGTCGCAAAGATTGACGCGATCGAACGTCAATATCGTCAATCAGCAAGGTAGTAGTCATTCAGCTTGGAGACGCGAATGTCTATTCGACCCGTCAAGCGCCTGGTCAAGTCTAAGCCCACACTCGAAGGCGCAGGGGTCCATTTGCGGCGGGCCTTTGGCTTCGGGAAGACATCCGACTTCGACCCATTTTTGTTACTGGACGATTTTCGGAATGACATACCAGAGGACTATCTGGCCGGCTTCCCCTGGCATCCGCATCGTGGCATCGAGACGATCACCTATGTCCTCGCAGGAACAGTCGAGCACGGTGATAGCATGGGCAACCATGGCTCTATTGCCGCCGGCGATGTCCAGTGGATGACGGCAGGCAGTGGAATCATTCACCAGGAGATGCCGAAAGGAGACCCGGCGGGACGAATGCATGGGTTTCAGTTGTGGGCCAATCTCCCGGCGGCACTTAAGATGACCCGGCCGCGTTACCAGGAAGTGAAAGCGCAGGACATTCCGGTGGTCACTGACGACGACGGTACGCATGTGCGTATCATCTGCGGAAGCTTTTGGGGTACGAAAGGCCCTGTGGATGGGATTGCCGCAGACCCGATCTATCTTGACGTGTCGGTGCCGCCAGGAAAAAGAAAGACCCTTCCAATAGAGGCGACTCGTAACGCCTTCGCTTACGTGTTCGCTGGGTCAGGGAAGTTCTGTAATGCGTCAGGTCCACTCACGGTACCGACTGAGAGCGTCAAATGGTTAGATACGACACCGCCATCAGATGCTGACAACTGTTCCCTTGTGCTCTTCGACAGCGGTGATGAAGTGTTGATTCAGGCGGAGGACGATGGCATTCGGTTCCTACTCGTGTCAGGTAAGCCGCTCAGGGAGCCGGTGGCTTGGTATGGGCCAATCGTAATGAACACACAGGAGCAGCTTCAACAAGCGTTTGAAGAACTCCGCGAAGGCACGTTTTTGAAGTCCGCGATTTAGGTAGTAATCGAGCATCGTTGAAAATGTGGTCGCAAAATCTCAACCCAGACCAATATCGAAGAACTCATCGTCTTTGAAACTCAGGTGAACCAAGCACCATGCTAATCACTTCGGCCACGAACAGTGGAATGACCGGCGTCTTGGGTTTATCGACGACTGCCGTGTTGGCATAGTTTATCGTTTGCCTGGCTCCTGTAACAGGAAGTGTATTCGCTGGCGCCGGTTCGGCAGACCCTTCGCGCGCAATTTTGTCGATTGCGCGCATTGTCGTATCGCTGACACTACTTATCAGTATTAGTTGAGAGAAATGGTCAGCGGCTGCCGCCGGACTATTCAGATCCGTTTGGTCAAGAATCCGGGCGGGATCGATCCTGGTACCTTTGATTTTATTGCTCGACAGCGCCACTGCGAAGTTCAGGCGCTCCAGCAGAGCACCCGTAGCGAGCCATTGTTCGGCCCGATCAGGATAGCCGTCTGGACTGATCCTCCCAAATATCGGCTGGCCCATACGTGCTATCCATCCAAGTACGGAAGGATCTGCATCAGTTTCAGCCGCAACTGCGCGCATGGCAGCGGCGACATACTCAAACGGGGTTCGCATCTTCGCTCGATAAGTAGCAGCGGAAAAGAATTCAGGTGACTTTATGATCGTGCGCAAGGTCTCGCGGGTTGAGCCGCCAGTCTTCAGAAAAGTCGCAGCTGCGCGGTTGATAACTGAGCTTGGCGGGTCGTCGCCAACAAAGCGGCGTGCAAGTTTTGTCGCTATGAAGTTCGCGGTGGAGGGATGGCTGGCCAAAATATCCAACACTTTATCGCCGTCGGTAATTCCGCCGCCTGCAGGAATTTTGTGCCCCAACACTACCTTGTCGCCGTTGTCGTGAGCCCGGGGGTTAAAGAAGAACAGTCCCACTTCGTTCGGCTTGCGGATGGTCCACCCAGTGAAGCAACGTGCGACTTCCTGCACGTCCTTTTGTGTGTAGCCGCCGTCAACTCCCAGCGTGTGAAGTTCCATTAATTCACGAGCGTAGTTTTCATTGATACCTCCAGCCGTTCTCGCTGGTTTGTCATTGGTTGCCGGGTAGTGTCGCTGCACGCTGGACTGCCAGTTGTCGAGGTAATAGAGCATCGCCCCGGAGCGGGCCGTAGCGTGCAGCAAATCGCGAAAATTGCCCAAAGCAAACGGTCGAATCGTATCGCGATCAAACTCAGTTAATAGGAATCGATCCGCATCCTTGTTGGCGAAGATACTAAAGTGGTTCTCCCAGAAATTAACCATCACCTCAAACAGCTGGCGCTCGCTGTAAACGGCGCGCAATAGCGCCGCCCGTTGCAGCTCAGTAACTACTAATTGCGGGTTCTTCAACGGCTTTTGCGCGGGCGGTTTTGAAGCAGGTTGTGAATTCTTCACGGCCTCGCCTCCTGAGGGTTTCATTTCTTGCATGCTTACCTGATTCGGCATCACCGAGTTCTGGGGCTGATTCTTTTCCATCGTCATTTGCTGCTCAGGGCCTGATGTGTTGAGCGACGGCGTTGTGATGCCCTTTTGATCTGCAACCATCGATGTCGCAGCTGCCGAAGGCGATGGCGCAGGCAGGGAAGGTTGGGGCGACGGAGAAGGCGCCGGCTTTGGCGGCGTATATTGTTCGATTAGCTCTGGTGTTGCGATCGTAAGCGTTGGAAATCTGCGAAGACGCTCATCGAGCGCGCTGTCGTTCGTCGACTCGGGATCGAGCTGCTGAGCGATAAACTCATTGATGCCCATCGCCTTAACGCGTTCGAAGTCTCCAGGTCGGATGCCAAACGTTAGACGCGTCAACAGCTGTGTGATCTTCTGATCGTTCGATTGCTCTCGATGCTTTGCTTTTGCATCCTTCGCTTTCGCCTGTATGGCAATGGAGAAGATCTGTCCTGTGCTGATAAGAATGGTAATTACAATTGCGACAGCCTTGGCTAAGCAGGTGAATTTGGTAACTCTCATAATTGCGGCCTTTCTGATCGGATATGCGGTAATTCTAGATCTCCGGGGGAAGGGTGTACAGTTCAGTACGAAGGGCTATTGTGACGTGTGCAAATAACCGTGCGCACCTGTCTAAGGAGAGCATGGTGAGGTCTCCCCTTTGCCACTCGGTCGAAAGTTAGGCGGAATGAAGCACCCGATGAGGCCTAACAATTCAATCGACCGGGATTTATTCTGGGAAACTGGTGAAGCGCAGGTATTATGCGCCCGAATAGACATTTTTCAAGACGGCCATTCGGCCGTTCAATTCTAGAGTTGGGCTGCTGAGAGGTGATCATTCGGTTGAACGAATCTGAGATTCAAGCAACGGTCGAGCGACATGCGACTCGAAACCGCGAATTGAAGAAATTGATCGAGAGTAAAGGCGTCAATGCTGCCTCAAGCCGATTGATCGATCTGCACTTCTGGGCGTTCGGAGAGAGGGCAGCGAATGACCTTGCGGGCGCGCTTCAGAACGCTGGCTATTCATCAGTCTCAAAGAAAGCTAGCGAAAGCGATCCGGCTGTTTGGAGCGTAGAAACGCAGTTTGAGGCAAGCCCTCTCTCCGTATCAACACTCTTTTTCGTTGAAAGAATGGTGCGACTTGCTGCTGAAAACGAAGGCGAATTCGATGGCTGGGGAACATCTCTCTAAAGCCCGCAGCCCAACGAATTAAGGATTGTTGTCGCGCGAGTCTGCGAGCCGCGACAAAATCCGGGGTTGAACTGAATCCGCGGACTCAAGTTAC
>Ga0137372_10005829_pt1 | contig 11998 bp, 9 predicted proteins | sample SagtaG_6_FD_104911 | JGI IMG/M metagenome (GOLD analysis project Ga0137372, IMG submission 104911) | Vadose zone soil microbial communities from Sagehorn Ranch, Mendocino, California, USA - Sage1_R_60_16 metaG | ecosystem: Environmental > Terrestrial > Soil > Vadose zone | place: USA: California...
CCGTATTCCACGACCAGGTCGCGCACTTCGACGAGCGGCTCCGCCTGCGTCGCCCTGCCGGCCTCGGGAACCGCGGCCACGATCGTCACGCCGCTGACCGCCGGAGGAAGCGGCGCCGCGGCCGCTCGGTGCGCAGGCGCGGGTTCGAGACCTCGTCGATGCCTGCCAGCAGGAAGACGAGGCCGACCACGGTCATGACCAGAGCGAGCCCGGGGAAGAGGAAGGGCCACCACTCGCCCTGCAGCACCGCCGAGTTCGTCTCCGCCCAGTAGAGCGTCTGGCCCCAGCTCGTGTGCGCCGTGTCACCGAGGCCGAGGAACTCGAGGCCGGCGTCGACGAGCAGCGCGACGTAGAAGACGAACACGAATGCCGCTGCGATCCGGCTGATCATGTTCGGCATCAGCTCGCCGAAGACGATCCGCCATGTCGACTCGCCTGCGACCTTGGCTGCCTGCACGAAGTCGCGGTTGCGCAGAGCCAGCGCCTGCGCTCGCAGGATGCGCGCCTCGAACGCCCAGAGTGTGAACCCGAGGACGAGGATCATCGTCGTCATCCCGCGCTGCTTGAGGTAGCCCGAGATGACGATCAGGAGCGGGATCACCGGGATGACGAGGAAGACATTCGTCAGGAAGTTGACGACCTCGTCGACTAGGCCGCCGACATACGCGGACAGGATTCCGAGCACCGCGGCCAGCACGGTCGCCAGCGCGGCCGCAGCGGCGCCGAGGATCAGCGAGCGGCGGGCGCCGAGGACGACCTGGGAGAAGATGTCGCTGCCCTGGTCGCTCGTCCCGAAGAGGTGGTGCCAGGACGGTGCCTGCCGGGTGGCGAGAATGTTGAAGTCGTTCGGATTGGCGACCGAGATCAACGGCGCGACGAGGGCGACTACGACCATGAAGCCCACAAGACCGAGGCCGAGCCGAGACTTCGGGTTGCGCAGCAGGAGGCGGACCCAGCCGGGAATCGGCACGCGGCCGCGGCGACGCACCTTCGGCAGGGCCAGCGGGACGGTCGGAGTCGGCTGGAGCTGTGACACGTCAGGAACTGCGCACGCGCGGGTCGAGGACGAAGTTGAGGAGGTCCATGAGAAAGTTCGAGGCGATCACGCAGAGCGCGAACACGAGCAGCAGCGCCTGGGTGAGCGGGTAATCGGCACCGAGCGCGGCCTGCTGCAAGGTCAAGCCGGCGCCCGGGTAGCTGAAGACGTACTCGATGAACACGAGCCCGCCGACTGCTGCGGCGAACTGGTTGGCGAAGCCGTTCAGCGGCGGCAGGATTGCGTTGCGCCCGGCATAGCGCGTCATCACGCGCCGATCGCGGAGACCCTTCGCGTGCGCCATTGCGACGTAGTCCTCGCTGATCGTGTTGATCATCACGGTGCGCATGTTCAGCACCCAGCCGCCCGCGTAGGCCGAGACGATGACGAGAATCGGGAGCTCGGCGTGCCGTAACGCGCTCGCGAAGAACGCGAAGTCGAAGCCCGGCACGAGGCCGCTGTCGTACGCGTGCTGGATCGGGAACCAGCCGAGCTTGAGGCCGAAGAAGTAGACGCCCAGTAGTGCGGTGAAGAACGCCGGGAACGCGCTGAGCGCCATGAAGGTCGGCACGACGACGGTGTCGACCGCGCCGCCACGGCGCCACGCGGCGACCATCCCGATCAGGGTCCCGAGCACGAAGGAGAGGACGAACGCGACGCCGACGAGCGCGATCGAGTAGGGCAGCGTCCGCCCGACGACCTCAGAGACCGTGGCCGGGTAGTTCGACGTGGAGACGCCGAAGTTCAGGTGCGCGAGGCGGTGCAGGTAGACGACGTAGTCGTGCCAGATCGTCCCCTTGCCGCCGCCGAGCAGCGCCTCGTACGTCTGGATGATCCCGGGGTTCGACTGGATCTGTGAGGGAGAGAGATGCTGGAGCACGCCGCCGAGCGGGCTGCCGGGCATCAGCCTCGGCAGCAGGAAGTTCAGCGTCAGCGCGACCCAGATCGCGAAGCAGTAGAAGACGATTCTGCGTAGGAACCAGCGCATCGGTTAGCCAGGAAGTATTCGCGGTGGGCGGGACTGGCGCCCCGCCCACCGCGACCCCAAGCGCTGCTAGGCGCCGGCTTTGCCCCCAGGGCAAATCTTCGTGAACGAGAGGATGTTGTCCGGGAAGGTGGTGAAGATCGGGTCACCGAAGAAGTTCTTCGGCGACGCGAAGCAGTGGAAGTACTTCGTGCTGTAGGTCGACCAGCGCGGCCCGATGAAGAGCGGCACGATCGGCAGGTCCTGCAGCCAGAGCTTCTCGAGCTGCGTTGCGATCGCATGCTGCTTCGTCGGGTTGAGGGTCACCTTCCACTGAGCGAGGAGCGCGGTCGCTGCATCGCTCTTGAAGTGCTCCCAGTCACCGGTCGCCGAAGCGTCCTGCCCCGGCGGGACGTACGAGTTGTTCGACATGTTCGCACTGAAGAACCCGTACGGCGATCCCTGCGAGCCTCCCTGCCAGAGCAGGGTCGGGAACTTGCCTGCCGACGCATTCGGCCACCACGAGTTCCAGTCGGGCTCGAGCGCAACGTTCGAGTCAATCCCGATGTCCCGCAGGTTCTTTGTGATGATCTGGTTCGACGCGACCCAGTCCGACCAGCCCGAGATCACGTGGATGTCGAGCTTGACGGCGTTCCCGTGCGGGTCGATCAGCTTCCCGCCCGAGTAGGTGAAGCCGCTGTCCGTCAGCAGCTTCTTCGCGGCCGTCGCGTTGTAGGTCGCCATCGCCTTGGCCTGCGCCTGCACCTTGGCGTCGGTGACCCACTGCGGGAAGAGACCGCCCAGGCCGATCGCGTCGACCGGCGGTGCGTAGCCGTACTCACCCAGCTTCGACACGGTCTTGCGGTCGATCGCGAGGCTGAGCGCCTTGCGGAACGCGACGAGGCTGTACGGGTACTGCGTCGTGTCGAGCGTCAGCGAGATCGGGTACGCGGTCGTCGCGTAGAACGCGTGGTAGTGCGCCGGGTCTTTGGCGACGTACGCCTTCTCGACGTTCGGGACGAAGTTGTGCGTCCAGTCGACCTGACCGCTCTGGATCAGAGCGAGCGCCGAGTCGTTCGAGGACGCCTGCACGTACTCGAGGCACGGGATCAGCGGCTTGCCGGCCTGCCAGTAGTGCTTGTTCTTGCTGAAGACGTAGTCCTGCGTCGTGAACCGCGTGATGTGTGCGAACGGCCCGGAGCCGACGGGATCGGGGTTCGTGAACGTCGACGGATCGGCGACATGCGACCAGATGTGCCGCGGGACGATGATCACGCCGTTCAGGATCGACGAGAGGAACTGCGAGTCGGGCGTCTTCAGGTTGATGACGACGGCGTAGGTGCCCTTCCGCTTCACCGACGCGATGTTGGTGTCAGGCCGTGTCAGGCCGATGATGTCCATCACCTTGTTCTGCTTGCCGGCCGTGATGCTGTAGACGACGTCGGTCGAGGTCAGGAGCTTGCCGTCGGACCAGTGCACGCCCTTCGCCAGGTTGAGCGTGAGCGTCTTGTTGCCGTTCGACCACTTCCAGGTGCGGGCGAGCCACGCGACGGCAGGTTTGCCGCCCTCGGGGGAGATGACGAGCGGCTCGTAGATCGCGCCCTTGACGAACGCTCCGCTCGGCGCGCCGGTGGCGGTGTAGGGGTTGAAGTTCCTCGTGAAGGCGGGATCGCCCGATCCCGTCATGACGAGGCACGTGTGTGCGGCCGCGGTGGAGACGGCTGCGGGAGCCGCGGCGCGTTCGCGCGGGATCGCCGCGGTTGCGATCGCGACGACGGCGAGTGCGACGAGGACGGCTCCGACCGAAGCCCCGGCGAGACCGAGGCGGCGGGCTGAGCGGACGTGACGTGACATCTGCCTTTCCTTTCTCGCCCGGTGTCGGGCGGAGCGTCGAGGACCAGGCGTGGTCCGGAAGAGGCGACTGTAAATTTCCGGGAACGGTTAACACGTTTCGTACCCTGTTGTCAAGCTGGTGGAGGACGAACGCCGCCGATAATCGAGCCAGATCTAGCGGAAGTTGCCGGAAACGGTTACGGTACGCGGGTGGCTCAGGCCGACGCCAATCCCGACCAGAAGTTCCGCGGCCGCGCGACGATTCGCGACATCGCCGATCTTGCCGGCGTCTCGATCGCGACCGTCTCTCGCGTCCTCAACGACCGCCCCGACGTTGCGCCGGAGACGCGCGAGACGGTGCTGCAGGTCGTCCGCGAGCACGGCTTCAGCACGAACCGTGGGGCGCGCGGGCTTTCGAGCGGTCGCACCGGTATCGTCGGGTTGACGCTGCCGCTCGTCGCGGACGCGTACTTTGGTCCAATCCTGAGCGGAGCCTCCGAAGCGCTCTACGAGCAGGACATGCGCATCATGCTCTGCCCGACGCTCGGCGAGAAGGACCGCGAGGTGTCGCTGCTCGAGCGCCTGATGCGGGGCACGACCGACGGCGCGATCCTGATGTTGCCGGAGGAGTCCAGTGCGGAGCTTCTCCACCTGCAGGCGCAGGGCTTCCCGTTCGTCGTGGTCGACCCACGCGAGCAGCCGCCGGAGGGCGTCCCGTGTGTCTCGGCGATGCACGCCGCCGGCGCGAAGGTAGCGACCGAGCACCTGCTCGCGCTCGGCCACCGTCGGATCGGTGCGATCGCCGGTGCCGAGGGCTGGTACGCGACCGAGGAGCGACTACACGGCTTCCGTGCGGCGCTCGCGTCGGCCGGGATCCTGCTCGAGCCCGAGCTGGTGCGATACTCGAACTGGCAGTCACCGAGCGGCGAGCAGGCCGCGGAGCAGCTGCTGTCGCTCCCCGAGCCCCCGACGGCGATCTTCGGCTTCAACGACAACGTCGCGGTCGGGGCGATCTCTGCGGCGCGCAAACGTGGCCTGTCGGTGCCGGAGGATCTCTCGATCGTCGGTTTTGACGACACGACCACGGCGACGATCGTCACGCCGAACCTCACGACCGTCCGCCAGCCCCTGGCCGAGCTCGGCCGGATGGGCGTCAGCTTGCTCACGCGGCTCCTCGAGGGCCAGCGCCTGGACGCTCTGCGGATCGAGCTCTCGACCGTTCTCGTCGTCCGTGACTCGACGGCTCCTGTGGCTCGCCGCTAGCGCCGCGGCCGTCGCGGGGCTCGCGGGCTCCGCGCGCGCCGTCGACCGCGGCTACGTGCTGCGGCCGCTCGTCTCCGACGGCGGTGTGCCTGCAGCCTTCCGTGACAAGTCCCTCGTCAACGCCTGGGGTCTCGCAGCGAGTGCGACCGGCCCATGGTGGACCGCGAACCAGGCGCGAGACGCGAGCACCCTCTACTCCGGCACGGGGCGCAAGCAGCTGCTGACGGTGGCCGTCCCGGGTGGGCCGACGGGCGTCGTCTTCTACGGCGGCGATCGCTTCCGGGTCTCCGCGCGCGGCCGCTCCGACCCGGCGCGCTTCGTCTATGCGTGCGAGGACGGGCATCTCCGCGCCTGGACGCCGACGGTGCCGACGGGCTGGTCGACGCAGGCGGAGGTCGTCGTGGACGAGTCGGGGACCGCGGCCGTCTTCCGCGGGCTGACGCTCGCCGCCGACCGCCTCTATGCGACCGACTTCCACAACGGGCGCGTCGACGTCTACGACGGCGGCTGGCACCGGCTTCGCCTCCCGGGCGCGTTCGTCGACCGCTCGATTCCGAGCTGGTACGCGCCGTTCGGGATCCAGGCGCTCGGCGCGCACGTGTTCGTGACGTACGTCTTCCGCGCGCCGGTCAACGGCAACGACGCGCCAACCGGGGGCTACGTGGACGAGTACGACCGCGACGGTCGGCTCGTGAGCCGGGTGGCGCGACTGGGTGCACTCAACGCGCCGTGGGGAATGGCGCTCGCTCCGCGTTCCTTCGGCCGCTTCGGCGGCGATCTGCTGGTCGGCAACTTCGGCGACGGTCGGATCAACGCCTACCGCCGGACCGGCAGTGGCTGGTCGCACGACGGACTGCTGACGCGTGCGGGCGGCCGGCCGGTCGTCGTCAACGGCCTCTGGGGTCTTGCGTTCGGGAACGGTGCCCTGGCGGGCCCACACGGCACGTTGTTCTTCACGTCGGGCCCGCACGACTGGCGCGGCACGACCGAGCTCGCCGTGCACGGCCTGCTCGGCTCGATCGCGCCGGCCCGCTGAGGCCCCGGGCGCCAAACAACGTGGCAGGTCCCGTGCAGACACGTCCCGTCGCCAAACAATGTGACATCGCTCAGTGCGCGCAGAAAGATGTCGGAGAGGGGGCCCGCGCGACGTGCCAGTCTTCGAGATGGCGATCGCAACCGTTGCGATGGCTGCCTGGGCTGCGGCCCTTCCTGACTCGCCCTTCGCCGACTTCAAGTGGTACGGCGGATGGTTTCCGCCGATCGTGCTGACGACAACGACCGCCCTCCTGCCGCTGATCGCGGCCGCAACAGGAAGCAGCGCACCAACCTACGTCGAAGCCGTGGCGCCCGCGAGCCAGACATGAAGGACGGGTTCAGCACAGCGGACAAGCATGCGCTGCTCGACCGTTGGCGGCCATACGTCCAGTACGACTCCCAGGAGTCATTCCGGGCGGACTCGCCAGCTGTCTTCACGGATATGCGTGGGGAAGGAGGTGGCAACACTCTGCGCAGAGAGAACGGCGAGTTGATCGCCGTCGCGACCCTGCCGCCTACGAGCGTGCCTATCCGCAGCTCGACTTGAAGCTGCTGCGCGGGGGCCTGTTCTACGAACTAGGCCTCGGGATTGCGCCCGGCGACTTCCTCGACGCGACGGGCTTAGCCTATGTCGCCGACGCGCAGCGGATGCATGCGAACAAGAGATTGGCTGACGATGTTCTCGGTCGAGTCGTCAGAGACGGGGCGATGCTCTAGCTTCAGTACTGGTTCTTCTATTACTACAACGACATGCTCTCCCTTAGCTGGAGCCCGCCGCGGACGATCCCGCGATCAGTACAAGAGCGTGATCGACTTCTGATAGCTGGAGACGCCGTGGATGTACCACCAGCCGTTGATGACGCGGTCCCACGCGTTGAGCCAGAACGAGTGGGCGCAATGGACCGAGGTCGGGTCGGTGCCGACGGTCGCGTCCCAGGCCGCCGCGGGGACGACGCCACCGGCGGTTCCGGCCCAGAGGCGGCTGGGAGAGATGTGGTTGTTGTAGTTGTCGGATGCCACGGGTTTTGACTTGTTGGCCCCCCAGTAGGCCGTGAGGTTCCAGGCCAGAAGATGGGACTGTGGAGCTTGAGCCGTGATGCGGAATCGGAACGTCGGCGTACCGTCGCTGACGATCGCACACGCGTCCACGACCACGTCTCCGGGCTCGTGCAGGATCTGCTGGATGTTCACGACAGGGACGGTGTTGTCGATCATCACGGTCGCGGAGCGGCCCGGGTCGGCGACGCTGCCGATCTCCGACCCTGCGTCCTCGGCCGCGAACAGCTTGATGCTGATCTTGTTGAGGCCGTTCGGGCGCCCAGTCGTGTCCAGCAAGAGCCCGAGCCAGTAGTTGAGCCAGATCTCGCCGGGCGAGCGAAGCAAGTAGTAGCCGTCCGGCATCGACGGCGACGTGGTGCTGAGCTCGAACTCGTCGAGCGCAACGCTCCAGAGGTAGTCCCCGAACAGCTGCTTCACCTGCTGCTGCGGCCCAACCGGTCCCTCGATGAACACCTGGTAGAAGTTCGCGCCCACGCTGCGCGCGTGCTCCCAGTTGATCATCAGCGGCAGCGTGCCTCCGAACGGGCAGTCCTTGACTTGGAAGAAGTACGTCGGGTCCATGGTCGTATCCGCGTAGCCGCTCGGAAGGTGCGTCGTGTCTGCGGGGACGAACCCGATGCCGAGAAACACCGGGCCTGCTGCGGAATACACCGACGCCGTCAGGTCGACCTCCGAGACCTCGGTGGCGGTGGCGATCAGGAGCTGATTCGACGAGAGGACGGCGACGCTGTACGGCGCGAACGACGTCGGTCCGGCGATGTCGGTAACGGTCGCCGGTGTCGTCGTCAGGTCGACCTTGTCGACCGTACCGGTGGGGTTCGGCCGCGGAAACAGGATGACGCTCTCGCCCGCGTCGGCCCACGTGAGATGTCGGGGCGCGTTCAATCCCGACGCGATCACGACGTTCGTGTGCAGCGCCAGGTCGAAGCGCGTGATCCTGCTTGCGTCGGTGCTGACGTAGAGGAAGCGGCCGTCGCCCGTGACCAGGACGCCGCGCGGAGTCGAGATCGTCACCACCGCCGTCTTGCTGCCGGTGTTCAGGGTGACGCGCTGGATGTGCCCGCCCGTGAACTCCGCGACATAGGCGTAGCCGTGGGCTTCATCCAGCGCAATCTGGTCGATGCCGTTCATGCCGCTCGCGACGACCGTCGCTGCGGCGCGATCCATGTTGCTCAGGCTCAGCCGCAGCAGAGTGCCCGGCTTTTCTGCGACATACGCATGGAGGCCGTCGACGCTCAGGGCGACGTCCGACGGAGCGTTGTAGCCGCTGCCGACGACGCTCTTCGCATTCGTGTGAGGATTGACGATGCTGATCGTCCCGTTCCCCGCGTCGGCGACGTAGAGCTGGTCGGTGCCGACGCGATACGCACAGCCGGCGAGGTCCGCGAACCCGGTCGCAATGGTCACCGGCACGGGCAAAGCCATGGTCCCTCCCTCGAGACGTTCCGGGCCGACGAGATTGTCCGCCCGGACCGTCACCACGGCGTCACCAGGCCCAATTGACACTCGCTGTCCCGAAAGCGTGGCGGAATGGTGGTGGGCGCCTCGGAACAGCGCATCCATCCACAACAGCTTCAACCAATCACCACGAGATTCGGCTCGGGCGACCGCTTCGGAGGGCGACCTCCGGGCGACTCCGCCGGCCTACCCGAGGGACCCCTCAGACGAGGGAGCCGGCAGCGCATAAGGATGATGCTGCGAGGCGGTGGGCGGTTGCTTGCTCGTCATCTGAACTCCGCCTCGCTCGCCCGCAACATCGATGTGATCAGTGCAGCATCTTTTCGGGTTCGCGCTATGGGCTGGGGATGTTGCTTAGGGTTGTGAGCCGAATTGCCGTGATCTTGATGAAACCGAGAGAGGTGTTTCCGCTCGTGAACTGGTGGCACAGTTCAGGGTCACGGTGCCCGGCGTCGTGAACTGGTGAACGACCATCAGGCCAAGACTGCTGCTCGCGGGGAGAACGGAAGATGCTCCCCCGCGTGATCAGAACCATTTCTTCCACTTGAAGAACACGAGCTGCGCGATCGTGGTGCCGACGATCAGTCCCCATGCCCACCAGTAGCCCCAGCTCCAGCCGAGCTCGGGGATGTGGTGGAAGTTCTGGCCGTAGAGGCCGACGATGAACGTCGGTAGCAGCAGCAGCGAGGCGATCACCGTCAGCCGCTTCATCACCTCGTTCTGGTCGTTTGAGATCTTTCCCTGGAGGTAGTCGCGGACGCCGGCGAGCGAGTCGCGCGACGAGTCGAGCGCCTCCGACGCGCGCAGGAACTTGTCGTACGCGCTGCCGAACGCAATCTCGACGTCGTGCGGGAAGAGCTCGGCGTCGTCGAGGTCGACACGGTTGTCGACGACCCGGCGGACCGCGTCGCGGCTCGGGCTGAGCGTGCGCCGGATCCCGAGCACGTCGTGACGCAGCTCGCGCAGACGGCGGCCGACGACCGGCGGCGCCGACTCGGCGACCATGTCCTCCAGCTCGTCGATCTGGTCGTCGAGCGCGTCGATCAGGTCGAGGAAGCGCTCGGCAATCTCGTCGACGAGGTGGTAGACGTACATCCCGACCTCCTCGTGCACCCGGCAAGCTTCCTGCGCCGGCTTCGGGTCGAACGGGGGCTCGCCGGGCGGCGTCTTGGAGACGGTGAGCATGCGATCGTGTGTCGCGATGAAGTCGACCTCCTGGTAGAAGAGCCGATCTTCGCGGGGCACGGCGACGGGGACGAGCAAGAGGCCGAACACGTAGTCGCCGTGCGACTCGATCCGCGGCCGCGGCTCGTCGTCGTGAACGTGGGGCGCGAGCAGCGCCGCGAGCGCGGTCGCGTGAACGGACTCCGGCAGCTGAGCCCGCAGCTCGGCCTCGGTCGGGTCGATCAGGTCCGCCCCGCGCGGGTGGTCGCCGCCCACGGCGCCAGCCTAGCCCGGCGAGTTGCTAGACCGCGGCTTCTTCGGCTTCTGCGCGCGGCGCGGTCAACGCCGTGCCCGGATGGCCTTCGAGCAATGCGAGGAAGCGCTCGGCATCGAGCGCCGCCATACACCCCGAGCCGGCCGCGGTGACCGCCTGCCTGTAGGTGTGGTCCTGCACGTCGCCCGCCGCGAACACGCCCGGCACGTTCGTCTCGGTCGTGCCCTGCTTCGTGACCAGGTAGCCGTTGGCGTCGTGATCGAGTTGATCGACGAAGAGCGCGGTGTTCGGGTCGTGCCCGATCGCGACGAACAGCCCGTCGGCGGGCACCTCCCAGGTCTCGTCCGTGACCGTGCTGCGCAGCCGGAGGCCTTCGAGCTTGCTCTCGCCGAGCACTTCGTCGACAACTGCGTTCAGCACGTAGTCGAGCTTCTCGTTCGCTTCGGCGCGGTCGACCATGATCTTCGAGGCGCGAAATTCGTCGCGCCTGTGCACTAGGTGCACGCGCGTGGCGAACTTCGTCAGGAAGAGCGCCTCCTCGAACGCGGAGTCGCCGCCGCCGACGACGTAGACGTCCTTGTCGCGGAAGAACGCGGCATCGCAGGTCGCGCACGCCGACACGCCGCGGCCCTTGAGCTGGTCCTCGGACTCGAGCCCGAGCCAGCGGGCGCTCGCGCCGGTGGCGACGACCACCGAGCGAGCCGCGTACTCGTCGTCCCCGACCCAGACCCGCAGCGGCTGCCGCGAGAAGTCGACCTTCGTGACGTCGTCGGTCACGAACTCGGCGCCGAAGCGCTCAGCCTGGCGCCGGAAGTCCGCCATCATCTCGGGGCCCATGATCCCGTCGGCGTAGCCCGGGTAGTTCTCGACGTCGCTCGTGATCATCAGCTGCCCGCCCCAGGCGAAGCCCTCGATCACCAGTGGCGCCAGGTCGGCGCGGGCCGCGTAGAGCGCAGCGGTATAGCCCGCGGGGCCGCCGCCGATGATGATCAGTTCGCGCGTGTTGTCGTTCAAGGTGCTCCTCTCCAAGAGATACTTCCTGCTGTATTTAACGTCGAACGGCGGCTGGACGTTCCCGATGCATAGCTTCCGGCCCCGCGGGTAACGGACTGGGAGATGGGGGCAACGGTGACCTGGGACGCTCTCCGCGAGCTGGCGGAGTTCCGGTCGGCGAAGGGTTGTGCGATCAGCATCTATGTCGGCTTCGACCCTTCCTCGACGCCGACCATCCCCGATGTCGACAAGAAGTTCCACGCCGTCCTCTCGGAGGCCGAGAAGGCCGTCGACGGGTTGGCCGCTGAGCGCGACTGCCGGCTCGCGCTGCGCAAGGACCTCGCGCGCATCCGCGCCTGGTGGGACGACGAGTTCGACCGGGACGGCTCGCACGGCCTCGCGCTGTTCGCGTCGTCGCTGGACGGCCTGTTCCGTGCCGTGCCCCTGCACGAGGCGGTGCCGGACGCGGTCCGGGTCGGGCACGAGCTGTACCTCGCGCCGCTCGCGGGGCTGGTCGGGCGCGGCGACGGTGCGATCGTGGCCGTCGTCTCGCGCGAGCGGGGCAACCTCTACCGGCTTCACGACGGCCGGCTCGAGCAGCTGGCGGACGAGAGCGCCGAGCAGCCCGGGAGGCACGACCAGGGCGGCTGGTCGCAGGCGAACTACCAGCGGCACATCGAACACCTCGTGCATGCCCACCTGAAGTCGGTCGGCGGCGAGCTCGACAAGCAGCTGCGGCGGGCGAGCGGGCTCGAGATGGTCATCGTTGCGCCGGAGGAGGTTCGCAGCGACCTCGTCTCGACGCTGTCGAACGAGGCGCGCGACGCGATCGTCGGCTGGACGAGTGCCGAGTCGCACGCAGGCCCGAACGAGCTGCTGAAGGTCGTCAAGCCGATCGTCGACGAGGCGCGGGCACGGC
>Ga0137372_10005834_pt1 | contig 11986 bp, 7 predicted proteins | sample SagtaG_6_FD_104911 | JGI IMG/M metagenome (GOLD analysis project Ga0137372, IMG submission 104911) | Vadose zone soil microbial communities from Sagehorn Ranch, Mendocino, California, USA - Sage1_R_60_16 metaG | ecosystem: Environmental > Terrestrial > Soil > Vadose zone | place: USA: California...
CCCCAGGCCGCCAATCCCGAGCACGGCCACGCGCTCGTGTGGCTTAGGATCGGCCCAGCGGAGCCCGCTATAGACCGTGTAACCCGCACAGAAGATCGGGGCTGCCTGCTCATAGGAAACCTTATCGGGAATAAGGTAGGCCGCGTCGGCATTCATCAGCATGTACTCGGCGTGTCCGCCTTGTGCCTCAACCCCTGTACCCTTCAGATAGGCACAGAACATTCTGCGGCCACGCTGGCACCATTCGCAGCGCCCGCAAGTGGATTGAATCCAAGCGGTACCCACACGGTCGCCTACCTTTCGCGTGGTGACGTCGGGAGCCACGGCAACGATCTCGCCGACCGGCTCGTGGCCGAGGATTCGGGGGAATGGTCCGGGGAGGTGTCCGAGCGTTTGGTGTACGTCGGTGTAGCAGATTCCGCTTGCATGCATCTTCACGAGCACTTGATTCGGTCCCGGCTGAGGTTGCGGAACGTCTTTGACCTGCCACGAACTGCTCACAGCGGGAACGACGGCAGCTTGCATATCGCTACCTCCTACCGCGATTGGATGTTCGTCGTAGCTGAAGACGTGGAAGCCTTCGCTCTCCTCGCGCTTGTGCCGGTCCTCGGGCTTGCAGCCGACGAAGTCATCGATCATCAACATGCTGGCGAACAGAAGAGGCTTTTGGCTGGCTCGCGTTTTCTAAAAAACCCTGTTATGTACCTCCATGTTTGGGAGCCAGCCAATGAGACAGCGAAAATTGAGAAGGATCTGCTCACGGGCTGCTGTGTCGTAGGCTTGGGCGAACCGTCGAAGAGCCTCGGTCACGATATCCGAGTGGTGAAGTTTTTCGAGACCAGACTGAGACAACTAGCCAAAACGCAACTTCGTTCGAAAAGCGCGAACGAAGTTGCCGATTTGAGCGAGTGTGTGCAGGAGGTGTTTGCCCCCGTTCGCGTCGTTCTGGAGCTCTCCAGATACAACACGATCACTGCAACCCGATCCAAGTTTTGACCAGTCCATGCTCCACTCCGGATCCGCTGCTTTAGCAACCCTGGTCAGATTGCGGCGGCTCCGCGTTCCTTGTTGCGTATGCGAATCGCCTCGTCCACTTTGTAAAGAAAAATCTTGCCGTCCCCGATCTTCCCGGTGGCGGCCGATTGAAGGATTGTGTCGATCACGGAATCGACTCGCTCATCCTCAAGGACCATTTCGATTTTGATCTTGGGGATGAGACCGACCTCGTATTCCCGTCCGCGGTAGGTTTCGTGATGTCCCTTCTGTCGCCCATGGCCGCGCACTTCGGACACGGTCATTCCTTCGATCCCGCTTGCAACAAGTGCGTCCTTCACCGCCTCAAACTTCCCCGGCTGAACAATCGCTTCGAGTTTGGTCATAGCTCTCCCTTTCGAGGAATGAGTGATCTTGGCCCGGGGCCGACTCCGGGCCAAGTCACACGGCACGTCACTTGCTGACGGGCGCCGTCTTGTTTAAAAGCCCTGCTGTCTGGTTTTCATTCATCGCGTGCTGTTCAGCCATTCCTGCCGGCATCGCCAGTGCTGAAATCACGTACTCCGGATAGGCGGAGATGCCATGCTCGTGAAGATCCAGGCCGTACAGCTCGCCCTCTCTCGAGACGCGCAGGGTACCAGTGGCGTTGACCGCATACATCAGAACCAGGGCTACAGAAAAAGTCGCCGTGGTGACGATAAGGCTGCCAATGGCCTGCGCTATCAGCAGTTGGAATCCGCCGCCATAGAAAAGACCGGTCAGAGGCGCTGAATTGTCCGGCGCCAGCGTACCCGTAACGCCGTACTTGCCGCAGGCGAAGAACCCGAGTGACAGGGTGCCCCAGATGCCGCACATACCGTGCACCGGGACAGCGCCGATGGGATCATCGATGCGGAGCCACTCGAGCAGTTCGACTCCCAAAATCACCACCACACCTGCAATGGCGCCCAGCGCAATCGAACCCGTGGGGCTCACCCAGTAACACGGACAGGTAATCGCCACCAGTCCAGCGAGGAAGCCGTTGACCGTAAAGCTCACATCCCACTTCTTGCTCAGGATGTAGCCGTAGGCCATCGCTGTTAATCCAGCCGCACATGCAGCCAGGGTTGTGTTGGCGGCTACGCGCCCGATCCCTTCAAAGTCCATCGCCGAGAGCGTGCTTCCAGGGTTGAATCCATACCAGCCGAACCACAGAAGCAGACCACCGCTGGCCGCGATCGTAAGATCGTGAGGCAACATCGGTCCGCCGCCGTCGCGTTTGAACTGGCGGCCCAAACGCGGCCCCAGCACGATGGCGCCTGCCAACGCGATAAAGCCGCCAATCGTGTGCACAACCGTGGAGCCGGCGAAGTCATGGAAGCCCATTCCAATCGAGGGCAAGAAGTTTCCAGCCGATCCCATGGTGACGAGGAAGCCATCCGGACCCCAGGCCCAGTGTCCGACGATCGGGTAAATAAAGCCGGAGACGCCCACGCTGTACAGCAGGTCGCCGACAAAGCCGGTACGGCCGATCATCGCGCCCGAAGTAATGGTCGAGCAGGTGTCGGCGAAGGCAAACTGGAAGAGCCAGAACGCGAGGAAAGCCACGCCGCTGGATTCGTAGGTCGCCGGTACCCCCTGCAGGAAGAACCAGTGGTATCCGATCAGGCCATTGCCATGGCTGAACATGAATGCGAAGCCGAAGGCATAGTACAGCAGGCCGCAAAGGCAGGTGTCTACGATGCACTCCATCAGCACGTTGACAGTCTCGCGCGAGCGGCAGAAGCCTGCCTCAAGCATGGTGAAGCCGACCTGCATGCCGAACACCAGGAAGGCGGCCAGCAAAGTCCAGAGCGTGTTGATCGGGTTCACGATGTCGGAGGCCTGGACCGCAGGCGCCTCGGCGGCCAGCGCGGTTGTGAAGAACCAGTCCGACGCCACCTTCATGATCATCAGGACCGCGGCAACGCCGAGCATCTTGCCGGCGATCAGCAATCCACCGTAGCGGCGCCACTCAGGATCCCGCAACCGTATGGCCAAGCGCGAGAATTTCTCGGACAACGACAGCTTCGACCTATGTTTTGCGGCCATTTTTCTTTTCTCTCCTTGGTTCAAGTAATCATTCGAATGCTGCCCACCGCGACACTGTCTTTCAGAAACAGCGGGCCTACAGCTATCCGTGCAGAAGCACGCTTAGCCTGGGGAAGAGAGGACCGGCTGAACGGAGATGGAAGACACCTCCGCGCCGGCACGAGCATCGGCTCGCACACACTCTTCATCAATCAAAATGTCGAGATTGGGTTGGCACCGCGTCGTGCCGAAGAACCGCTACTTTCGTCGTCGAAAGCAGCAACCTGCTATGTAGCTGATGAATTTTCTACGTTGGTGAGGATGAAAGTCCAATCCAAAGTTTTTATGACTTACATCACCATCTCTTCTGCGGATCAATGAGAGTGTGTCACGCCAGGAGTATCCTGCTGAGAAGAATCTATGATCGCGCGGCTTAACAGAATCGCATCCGCGATCTCCTTCATCGACACACGCCGCTGCTGGCTCTCGCGCTGCAGGACCTGGTAGGCGTTTTCCTCGCTGATGCCCAACTCGCGCTGGAGAATGCCTTTCGCTCGCTCCACTCGTTTTCGCGATTCCAACTGTTCGGTAAGCTGCGTATTGACGTTCTCCAGGCGCGCCATTTCAATCTCCGCGCCCACCAGAAATCCGATCATGGAAAGCAGGCCAATCTCGCGCTCTGTGTAGTGATAGGGGCGCACGTTCTGAAGATTGATCACGCCTATAACCCGTCCGCGACTGAGGACGGGCACGGACAAGAACGCCTCAGATCGATCCTCCGGCAATTGCTGGAAGCGTTTGAAGCGCGGATCGGAATAGGCTCTTTCCGGCACCGAAACTGGCTGGCGGTGTTCGGCCACCCAGCCGGTAATTCCTTGTCCCATCTTCAACTTCACCCGGTCCACTGCATCCGGATGTAAGTTCCTGGAGGCGCGCAGTACAAGTTCCTCGCCCTCCAGGAGATAGATCAGACACGAGTCGCAAGTTGCTACCGAGCTGGCGAATTCGACGACGTCGGCCAGCACTTCCGCCAAGGGGGCGGCTGCGGCCATCCGGCCGGCTAGCCCGTGAAGATAATCGAGTGGAGAGTCCTCGCGCACCATGAGCGTAAGATTTTTGGCCGCGTTCGAGGGCCGTGATGACCGATGCGTCATCAATCTACGCTAGCGATTCCCGATTGAGCTTACAACTATCCTTTGGTATAGGTCTTCAGGCGCTAGCTGCGGATTCTGGGCTTGAGACGGTCGAACATACGCACGAGCTCCACGAGGGAGGCTGCCTGCATTTTTTCCATGATGTGGCGCCGGTGGAGCTTTACCGTCACCTCGCTCAGGCCAAGTTGGCCGGCGATCTGTTTATTCAACAGTCCCGCGGTCACGAGTTCCATCACCTCGCGCTCCCTTGCACTGAGGGAACCAAACCGTGAGCTTAGCTCCGAAATTGCCGTCTCTTCGTCACGGCGGGCGCGATCGCGCTCCAACGACTGATGGATCGCAGCCAGCAGGTCCTTTTTCTTAAACGGCTTTGTCAAAAACTCTACCGCGCCGGCCTTCATCGCGCGCTTCACCGTCGGAACATCGCCATGGGCAGTAATGAAGATGATGGGGATCTGCACATTGGATTTGCGCAGCACCTCTTGGAATTCCAGTCCGCTCATTCCGGGCAGCTTCACGTCCAATACAAGGCAGCTCGGCACCTCCGGACGGGAGGCATTCAAGAAGTCTTCCGTCGAAGCAAATACTTCAGAGCGCAGGCCGACGGATTCGAGCAAGTTGCAGATGGCAGCCCGGACAGAGGCCTCATCATCCACCACGAAGATGAGCGACGTGGGTTCAGGCATCCGGTTTCTCTAACTGGACAGGTATGCTGAAGTGGAATGCGGAACCGCCGGATGGCCTGGGTGTGGCCCACAAGCGGCCGTCATGTGCCTCAATGATGGAGCGGCTGATCGATAGTCCCATTCCGATGCCGTGAGGCTTTGTGGTGAAAAACGGCTCGAAAATTTCCTCCGATGTTTTTGGCGTGAGTCCGCTGCCGCTGTCCTCAACGCTTACCAGGATCTCCATATCGTTCTCTTGCTCAGTCCGAATTACGACTTCTTTTTCTCCTTCCGGTGTATTAGTCAGGGAATCCATCGCATTCAATGCCAAATTCAGCAGCACCTGTCGTAGTTGAACACGGTCGGCTTCAACATTCGGCAAGCCGTGATCGAGCTGAGTGCGAATCAAAATACCGCGCCGGCCGGCCTCATCTCGGAAAAACGCCACCAGTTCTTCAATGAGCTGATTCATATCAAACCACGTTTTTGCCGGAGCTTCCTTCTGGAACAACGCACGAATCCGGGCGAGCACGTCGCCGGCGCGGGTTCCGTCCTCAATGAATCTCCGTACGCTTTCTCTTACTCTCTCCAGGTTCGGCGGATCGGCATTCAGCCATTCCAGGCAAGCTTCTCCATGTGTCACCGCCGCCGCCAACGGTTGGCGGACCTCGTGGGCAATGGAGACTGTGAGCTCACCCAGGCTCAGCGATTGCGAGAGCCGGGCCAGTTCGGACTGTGTCTTCAGCAGGGCCTCTTTTGCATTGTGGTGCTCTTCAATATCGGTATTGGTTCCATACCAGCGGACGGTTTTGCCGTCGCTGCTTCGCAGCGGAACGCACCGCGTGAAGAACCAGCGAAACTTCCCGTCGTGTCCCCGAACGCGCCATTCCCCTTCGAAGGGGGTCTCGCATGATCGTGCATGCAGCCAGGCCAGATGGAAGCGGTCGCGGTCGGATGGATGAATCGAATCCAGAAACAGCTCGCCCCGCATCTCGTCGAGAATACGTCCGGTGTACTCAAGAAGCTGTTGATTGCAGTAATCGATGGATCCGTCCGGCGTTCCACTCCAGATCTGCTGCGGGATCACTTCCGTCAGGAGCCGCAGCCGGCGTTCGCTCTCTTGCAGTTCAAGGTTGGATTTGCGAAGTTCGTCGGTGCGCTCAGCAACTCTGATCTCAAGCTGATCGCGGGCCTCTCTTAGCTCCAACTCGCTCTTCTTCTTTGACGAACTCACCCAGCTAGCTATAAGCGTGCAGAAAACAAACGAGGCAAAGTACGCTTCCGCGGTTGCGTTTATAACAAACGAGTGGAACGGAGGCACGAAGAAATAATCGACCGCTAACGTGGAGAGCAGAACGGCGGTCAACCCAACTGCCGTTCCGCCGAACCATGCACTCACCATCACAGCCCCAAAAAAAAGAAAGAGGAAGGGGTACGGAAAAAGGTGTTGCAGCAACAGCGTAATTCCAAGCGCACTTGCAACCGTTAGACCGGCTATCCAGTAGCGCTGGCAGCTTGCGACACTACCCTTCTGCGAAGATTCAATGGGGTTGGTCAACAACTCCATTATCCATCGCACTGTGGTTTCTTTGCACTCGAATCAGAACGGGCAAGAGCAAGCTCAAGGTATTTGGCCCAGCTCAGACCTCCGCGCTACTGAGGAACTCCGGACCGAAGAGCAAAATCTTGAAGACGAGACGCCGAAGCAGGAGGCCGGGAACCGAATGACGCTGCGATCTTCGCTGCCGCTCAGGGTGCAAGAGCAGGAACAAAGACCACGGGATTCAATAGATTCCAACCAGGTTCAACCAGCGGATAGAACTTGTACACCTGCCTGAAGATGATTCTGTAGATGGGTCGCGGCACTCGAAATTTCCGCAAAGAGAATGTCCATAACATTTGCATGCTAGGCCCCGGGATCCAACACCAGGTTCCTAACCGTAAGTGATTGAAAAGAACGCTAATCTCCCAAGCTCGCCTTCGGCTGGACAGTGTGAACTGCGAACCGGTAGATGCCGATTCCGGCTACTCTAATCAGAGTCACTTTGTACCGTGACCGGCATCACAGGCGTTGGCGCTCGCTTGCATTATCGTGTGTCTGTACTTGAAAATGATTTTCAGAATGCAGCCGAAGCCGAACATCACGTCGCGCCAAAGGCGACTGCTCACAGTCGTTGCACTGCTGATCGTCATTCTCGGTGCTGTGACGCCCGACGAATATTTTCAAGAGCGGGCTGCCGGCTCACCTGGACCACCTGTGGTTGCTGCTTCGCATTCATCTGATGATCCTGCACCCAGCTGCGACAATGACGAAAACTGCTTCTGCTGCGCCCACTTCGTGCCCGTCCCTCTCTTTGTTTTCGTCGGACTGTGGAATGAGATGATTCTGCCGCGATCGAACGCGCAGGATCTTCCGCTCGGCGGAACTGTGCATCCACCGTACCTCCCTCCTCGCGCGTAGTTCTGCGCCTGTCCCTGGAAGCTGAAATCCAACACCAATTTAGCTGAGGTGTAGCCATCGAGGGCTACGCAGGGGATGTCCATGAATCGCTACGGTTCATACGTCCGGCTGTTGGTCACCGGACTCGTCTTATCCACGTCTGCGAGAGCGCAAACGACACCCATGAAGCTCGACGACGCCCTTGCTCGGGCCCGTCAGCGTGCACCGCAGATCATAGCGGCGCAGGGCCAGATTGCCGAAGCGCAAGGCAGACTGCTGGGTGCATCTGTGCTATTGCAGGAAAATCCAGTGATGGCGGGCTCGGTTGGTCCGCGCCGCTCCGAAGTTCGCAAGACGACCGATTTCGACATTGAAGTCAGCCAAAGTTTCGAGGTGGGTGGCCGAAGGGCTGCCCGCATTGCCGGTGCTCGCGCCGGTGTAGAGCGGGAGACGGCGAACAGTTCTGATGTGCTGCGCCGTTTACTGCGAGACGTTAGTGCCGCGTTCGCGCGCGGCCTCGCAGCTCAGGAGCGCGTGCGCCTGGCGACAGCGGCCGAGGGGGTCGCCAACGAATTGCTAAGCAGCATGCAACGGCGATACGAGGCCGGTGACGTGCCGGTTCTCGACGTAAACCTCGCTCGGAGCAGCACCGCTCGCGCGCGGGCCGAAACGTCGCGCCGCAGAGGCGAGCTACACCGCCTCGCCCGGTCAGTTTGTAAAGATCGGCCAGGTGGTCGCGATCTTGCAGAGCCCAGAGGTCGGCAAAGCTCGTTCCGAGATGCTCACGGCGCAAGCCCGACTGGATCTTGCGCGGCGCGTTCTGGAACGCAAGCGGCGGCTCGGCGCAGAAAGGATTGTTGCTCAACGCGACATTCAGGAGGCTGAAGCAAATCAAGCGTCCGCGGAAGCTGAGCTGCGCGCCGCTAAGGGCACGCTGGAATCGCTCGGAGTCGATCAATCCGAGACGCTGGCCACCGAGAGTCCACGCTTTTCTCTGCGCTCTCCAATTTCCGGAACCGTTCTTGAACGGAACGCCGTGCAAGGCAGAATGGCAGAGCCGGCACAGCCACTGTTCCGCATTGGTGATCTGTCGCATCTCTGGCTGACTGTCCACGCATTCGAGCGCGATGCGGTGCGTGTCCGACCGGGAACTACGGGAAGGGTGACTTTCCTCGCACTGCCCGGCCAGACTTTCACTGGCAAAGTCAGTCTGGTCGGTAAACAGGTGGACCGTGAAACACGAACGATACCTATTCGGCTTGAGATCGCGAACAAAGGCGGACTGCTGCGTCCTGGAATGTCTGCTACCGCGCTCCTGAAGGTTGGCAACGAATCGGGCACCATATTCGCCGTGCCGGCCGCATCATTGCAACGGGTCGGCGAGCGGTGGATCGTGTTCGTTCCTCGCAGTGAGGACTCATTTGAAACTCGCGAAGTTGGCCGCGGTCGGGATCTAGGCAGCGAGGTCGAAATTCTCTCCGGCCTAAAAGCCGGTGAGACGGTCGTCGTGGATGGATCATTCCTGCTGAAGGCGCAGGCGGAGCGCACTCGTGGTGAAGGCGAAGACCACGACTGAGGGTGAAACGATGATTACAAAAATCCTAAAAAGCTCGTTCTCCCGCCCAGCCCTTTCGCTGATCCTGGTGCTTGCTGGTTGTGCACTGGGGACCATCTGGCTGCAGGACCTTCGCCGTGACGTTTTTCCCGATCTGTCCGCGCCGGTGTTCAATGTGATCGTCCAGAATCCCGCAATGGGTGCAGAAGAATTGGAGACCGGAGTCGCGGTTCCCATTGAAGTCGCACTCGCGGGCCTGCCGGATGTCCGCCGCATTCGCTCGAACTCAACGTTGGGAGTGACGCAGGTGACGGTCGAATTTGAGTCCGACGCCGATTACTACCGTTCCCGACAATTTGTCGCTGAAAGAGTCGGGCAGGTCGGCTCTCAACTTCCGCCGGGAACCGATGCCCCTCTCATTTCAAGTCTGACTGCCCGCCTGAATGAGATTTACGAATTCACACTGGAAGCGGAGCCCGGTACAGCCGATCCGATGACCCTACGCGATTTGGCTGAGTTCGAAGTACGGAACCGCCTGCTTGCGGTGCCAGGCGTGGGTGCCGTGGAACGGCTCGGTGAGTACCTGCGCCAATTCCAGGTCCTGCTTGACCCGGAGCGGCTATCGGCTCGCGGGATCACGCTCGATCAGGTTGAACACGCGATTGAAGGCGCCAACATCAATGCCGCTGGCGGATTCGTCACCGAGGGCTCACTGGAATGGACGGTTCGCGCTGTGGGCCGGGTGAAGAGCGTCGAGGATCTGCGCAATACAGTCGTTGCCCTGAAAGGACGAACGACACCGGCCATGCTTGGCGATGTGGCGGACGTGCGTGAAGCTCCAGCCGTCAGGCGCGGCATTGCGCACCGTCTCAAAGGCGAGGTGGTCAGTTGCCGCATCTCAAAACAGTTCGGCGCTGACACCATGAAGGTCTCGGCAGACATTCGGCAAGCTCTTGATGAGATCACGAAAACCCTGCCGAAGGGAGTTCGCCTGCAGACCGTCTACGATCAGTCACAGCTGATCGGCAGCGCTTTGGGCGGTGTCGAACGCGCCATTCTGATCGGCGCTGTTCTGGTGATTATTGTTTTGTTCGTCCTGCTGGGCGATTTTCGGGCGGCGATGGTAGTCACGCTGACACTGCCGCTCTCGATCGCACTAGCAGGCGTGCTGCTGAAGCTGCTCGGCGTTGGCATTAACACGATGACGCTCGGCGGACTGGCGATCGCCGTGGGCCTGCTTGTCGATGCGGCGATCATCGTTACCGAAAATATCGTCCATCGCATTACCGTTCACCCCACTGAAGAACACCCGCGCGAGAACGCGCTGGCGCCATCGAGGTGGGCCGCCCAATCGCATTCGCCACGCTGATCGTCATTGCAGTCTTTATGCCGCTATTCGCCATGAGCGGGATTGAAGGCAAGATGTACAGTCCGCTTGCTGCCGCTGTGGTCTCCGCAATTGCCGCTTCGCTCGTACTTGCGCTTACAGTGGTCCCGCTGATCTCGGCACTCGTTCTTCGGCCAAGGCCAGCAGGCGAGGAGGAGGATGTCTGGTTAATTCGACAACTGAAGAAGTTTTACGCCCCGCTTCTGGATTCTGCCATGCGCCACGGCGGTTGGGTTCGAATTGGAGCACTGGTCATCACCATTCCCGCGCTTGTCCTGGCGTTTTACGTCGGCTCCGATTTCATGCCGAAATTGGATGAAGGGGCATTTCTCATCCAGACCTTTGTTCCTCCGGAAGCTTCATTGGATCAGGTGGACCGAGTGAACCACCAGGTTGAGGATGTGCTTCGGACCATACCGGAGGTGGAAGACGTCTCACGCCGCACCGGTCGAGCAGAACGGACGGAAGATCCCATGCCTCACACCGTTTCAGACGTGCTCGTACTACTCAAGCCCGACCGAAAACGTTCGGCTGAAGATATCGAACAGGATATGCGCAAAAGACTGGAAGCTGTCGCCGGCGCAAGCATGTTGTTCACTACGCCGCTGGGAATGCGGATTGATGAAGGACTCGGCGGAACGCCCGCCGATATTTCTTTACGCATTTTCGGTCCGGACCTCAACCAACTCGCCCGTCTGGGTGATCAGGCGCGAGAGATCATGGAAAAAGTGAAAGGAGTCGAAGACCTGCGTGTCGAGAAGCTGACCGGCCTGCCTCAACTCAGGGTCAGTATTGATCGCCAAGCCGTGGCACGCGTTGGCCTGACGCCAGGAGACGTCATAGGGGCAATTCGTATCGGACTCGCAGGACGGGAAGTCTCAGAGGTCGGGGTCGGGCAGCGCGGATTCGATCTTCTGCTGCGATTGCAAGACACGCACCGCGACAAGCCAAGCGCCATAGGCAGCATGTTGATCGATGGTCACGACGGCTCCCGCATTCCGCTCAGCCAGTTGGCAACGATTGAGCAGACGTTCGGTCCCAATTCGATTCGACGAGAAGCCGGAAGCCGCAGGATAGCGGTCGAGGCTTCCGTGCATGGACGAGACCTTGGAAGCACCGCTAAGGAGATTCGGGACCGGGTTACAAGCGAACTCAAACTTCCCACGGGCTACTTCTTCAGCGTAGGCGGCAGGGTTGAAAGCCAGACGAGAGCTACTCGTTCCCTCGGGATCGCGATCGGGGTCGCAATTCTCGCGGTCTTCCTGTTGCTCTACATCGCACTGGGATCCGCGGCCGAATCGCTGGTAATTCTCGCAACGCTGCCTGACGCATTTGTGGGCGGGATTCTTGCATTGCTAATCGCCCGCGAGACATGGAACGTGTCTTCCCTGGTCGGACTGATCGGGCTGTTTGGTATTGCAGTCCAGAACGGTCTGGTTCTCATATCTCAGACCCGCGGTCTGGTAGCAGAAGGCAAACCATTCGCAGCCGCACTGCGCGAGGCCAGCATTGGTCGTGTGCGTCCGAAGATAATGACCGCGGCAACGGCGATCCTTGGATTGCTCCCCTTGCTGGTCTTGCACTTGCACGGTACGGAGATCGAACGCCCGTTGGCTATCGTAATGATTGGTGGCTTGCTAACCTCGACAGCGTTCACGCTGCTGGCACTGCCTACGTTTTACCTGTTCGTTCACAACCTGCAGCAGCGGTGGCGACATAGTACAGGAGCCGAGCTAAAAATTC
>Ga0137372_10005836_pt1 | contig 11984 bp, 8 predicted proteins | sample SagtaG_6_FD_104911 | JGI IMG/M metagenome (GOLD analysis project Ga0137372, IMG submission 104911) | Vadose zone soil microbial communities from Sagehorn Ranch, Mendocino, California, USA - Sage1_R_60_16 metaG | ecosystem: Environmental > Terrestrial > Soil > Vadose zone | place: USA: California...
GAGATTATTGTCCGTGGGCCGAATATTTTTCAGGGGTATTGGCGTCGCCCGCACGAAACGGCAAAGGTGCTGCGCGATGGCTGGTTTCATAGCGGAGATCAGGGGCAGGTAAACGAGGCCGGGAATTGGCGGATTGTGGGACGGATCAAAAACCTGATTATCCTTGCCTCAGGTCACAATATCGCTCCCGAGCCGATTGAAGACGAGATTTTGCAGAATCTGCCGGGCGCTCAGCAAATCGTGCTCGTCGGGAACGGGCGCGGATACCTTTCGGCGATCATTACAGGAGAAGTGCCGCGGGAGCGGGCGCAGACGGCGTTTGATCGAGTGAATTCAGAATTGCCGCATTACAAGCAGGTGCGCGCGTTTTATGTGAGTCGCGAGACGTTCTCAATTGAGAATGGGTTGCTGACTGCAAATGGAAAATTGAAGCGGGATGCGATTGCAGCACGCTTTCGGGATGAGATTGAGGAGATGTATCGGGTGAAGCAAGCGGTATGATAGCTGCTTTCGGGTGGCGGGCGAGGGCACCCGCCGGACAGCCGGCGAGACGCCGGCGCTACTGTCAATGAAGAAATTCAGCGGGCAGGCTCTTTCGTGGGACGTAAGTGGCGGCGTCACTGAGCTGGCGCTGCATCGCGAGCCGTGCAATGAGATTGGGTCGCTTACGCTCGAGGAGTTAGAAAAATTTGTTGCGGCGTTAGAAGATCTCCGGCGCGAATCTCACACACTCATCATTTACAGTACGTTGTCATGCGGCTTCTGCGCCGGCGCTGACTTGCGCGAGCTTTATCGACGTTCGCATGAGATGGAATGCGCGGTGGCAACAAAAGGCGTTCGCGATTACTTAGAGCGCATCCATCGAGTGATGAATACGATTGATGCTGCTCCTCTGACCACGATTGCGGCAGTGCACGGAGTTGTGTTTGGCGGGGGATTTGAGCTGGCGCTGGTCTGCGATTTGATCGTCGCCGACAAAATGGCGCGATTTTGCTTTCCGGAGCTGCGGTTGGGACTGATTCCGGGGTTTGGCGGAATCCCGCGATTGAAGCGGGATTTGGGGAATGCGGTGGTACGCGATCTGCTGCTCACGGGGCGCAGTTTCAATGCGGCAAAGGCGCAACAGATTGGCTTGGTGAGCCAGGTCGTCGGCGAAGGAGAGGCATTGCGGACGGCGCGGGCTACGGCGGCGCAGCTTGGGAAATTCGAGCGCCAGACGGCGATTGCGGCGAAGGAGTTTATCAAGCCGATTCCGTATGAAGAGTTGCGGCGGGAAATTGATATTTTTTGCGAGCTGTTTACGCAGCCGGCAGTCGAGGCCGGTTTGCGGAAGTTTGTCGAGAGCACAGACGCGCAGCCGTATTTGCCGTGAGCTCTAGGCAAGGGAGGGTTAGCTTTGTTTATTACGCTATTGGTTGTGACCTTTGCGATCTCGGTCGCAGTTTCCGGCTTTGTAGTGCTTATTTTCACAAAGCCGGTGGATGACATACTTCGAAGGATTCTCTCGGATAACATCAGCCAGGCATGGGTGAAGTACATCAAGTTCGCCATTTATGTAGTCGGAACTTCAAGTGGGGTTAGGATTTGGGAACTCGAGCGCTACATCACTCCTCAGTATGGAGGCGGACAAGTCCTTGCGTTGAGCCGGGATCGGTGGGTGTTGGAAGTTTATCGCACGATCATTGAGGCCCTTCAAGGAATCGCGTGGCTGTTATTAGTGTTTTTCGCAGTCTCCCTTTTGGCGTTTGTGATCGTGAGAAGGGCGAAAAGCGAAGCGTAGTCATTAACCACGTGCGCTTTGCGTTTCACTTTCCTCTACGTGCCTGTGATGTAGCAGTTCTACCAGCGCCTGATATAAACGCGTTCGTGTCGCGAAGCGCTCGCGGGCGCGGGTGATGTAGCGCACATGGACCTCCACGCCGGCAGTTGTTGGGCGCAGATTGATAGCCGGCGCCGCCGAGACGGCCTGCACAGTCCGATAAGCGCCTATTGCGCTCTGCCATTCGTGCTCGGCGGCTTGCGCATTGGCCTGAGTATCTTTTTCGACGAGCTTATGAATCGCGTCGATGATCGGGTAAGGATTTTCGCTGGAAGGCACCATGATTTCGACTTCGTCCCACAGCCATTGCCCACTGGTCGAGAAGTTGAAGAAGTGGCCTTCGATGGCATAGCTGTTTACAAAAGCTACTTTGCGTCCAGTGGGATGGCCGGTGTCGGTCCAATTGCCGGTTTCGAGCAGCACTGTGCGCAACAAATTTATTTCAACCACTTCACCGACAACGCCATTGATCTCCACCCAATCACCGACGCGAACGCCATTGCGTCCCATCAGCACGAACCAGCCAACGAAAGCCACGATGAAATCTTTGAGGGCGACGGTCAGCCCTGCGCCGGCCAGCCCAAGGATGGTCGGCATCTGGCTTGGGATTCCGAACAGCACGAAGAGAATCAGCAGCACACCGACGGCTTGGATGGCAAAGCGAATGACGACGCGAAGTGTTTTCAGCCGCGTCCACTCGTGTTTCACATCGATGATGAAGTGATCGACGATACGACCCGCTATGTAGACGGCAAGCAGAATTAAGGCGATAAGCAAAAAGGACCAAAGCATGCCATGCACAGCGGCAAGCTCATGGGACCTTACCAGTTCAATCCAGTTGCTATAAGCCACTGCCAGTTCCTGATGATCCTGGATGCGCTTGTTGAGGTCGGAAAGGTCCTTCTGGTTAACGGAAAGGTGGCGAAGGGACTTAATCGCACTGCTGGCGGCCGCCGTGGAACTTGCACCCTGTATAGCTGCCGAGTTGATCTGATTGCTTTGCTCGGAAATCGTCTGCTTGGTTCCGGCTTCCTTGCTGACTTCCGCCTGCAAGGCGTCGTGGCTGTGCTGGAGCGTCTCCGCGTTCCGGCGCGCCTCAGCGCGTGCCGGAAGCAACTTCATCATCTTGTTGTGCAGGCTGTGCCAGGCAACGATCTGGGCCGCCAAGTTGCCGGCAAGATAATTGGCTTCTGCGTAGTTTCCTATCTGCGGATGATTCACGTCGTATTGGTGCTCGGCAGCTTCATGCTGATTGAATTGCCGCTGAATTCTGCTTAGAGGATCGCCGCCGGAACGTTCCAGGTCTTCGTTGACGTCATCAAGCTCGTCCTGATCGTATTCGTGCTGAGCGTGTGCCAAGTCGATCTGCTGCTGAAGATTGGCTTCACGATCACCGCTAGCGGAAGGGAGTTGTTTTGTGAGTTGGTCAATCCGCTGCTGGTCGGCTTTGACTCTGGCTTGCGCTTGGCTGGCCCGGGCATAGAGCTCTTTAGTCTCAGGCTTGGAAGGGGCCGAATGTTCCGCAGCGTCGCGCAACCCACTGGCGAAGGCGAGATCCAATTCACGATCTGCTACCTTCATTGCCTGTTGGGCGAGTCGCTGTTCGTCCGAGCCAGAGGCAAGAGTGGCCAAGGCCCGAGCGGTTTGAAGGGGATGCTCATCGATGAGCGAAGCCTCACCACCCGGCGCCTGTCCGGCGCTGGAGATCGACTGCTCCGGCTCTCGGGTCAGAATGAGCCCGAGGGCGGTCGCCAGTACAAGCCCAAGTAATCCGAACGTTGCCATCCATTGATGCGGTTTCATCCGGAGTTGCATACGGAGAGAGATAACTCAGTCATTATAGCGGCGTGTGCTGCATGGGAAAGCTCTCGCAAGGGCATGCTCGGACAATTGCGGTTCTACTGCACGGCTCAGGAACGGACAGGGTATTGCCGAAAGTAGTTCAAAATAGCTTCCGCCTGGGTCCGAGTCACGACTGACGATAGCGCAGCCGCGTCGGCTTGTTTCACGGCCTGCACGCTGCCGAAGTGTTCGAGCAAGCGGCGGGTCGTGTTCTCGCCTACTCCGGGGATTTCGCGGAGCTCGGTGGAGCGGTCGCGCATCTGGCGGCGTTTGCGGTGGAAAGTCACGGCGAAGCGGTGGGCTTCATCGCGGATGAGTTGTATCAGGTGCAAAACGGGCGAATGGTGATCGAGCGCGACAGGGTCGTCTTCCTGACCGCAGACATAGATAATTTCTTCGCGCTTGGCAATTGCAGCCAAAGGCTGGTTGATGATCTCGAGAGATTCCAGCGCTTCGGCAGCGGCGTGGAGTTGGCCGAGGCCGCCATCGATCAGCACCAGGCTCGGCATATTTTTGTTTTCATCGCGTAGCCGTTTGTAGCGCCGCGTGACCACTTCACGCATGGAAGCGAAATCGTCTACTCCATCCACGCTGCGGATGATGAATTTGCGGTAGTCAGATTTCTTCATCTGGCCATCTTCCCAGACGACCATTGAGGCAACCGTCTCCGCTCCTTGAATGTGTGAAATATCGAAGCACTCGATCCGGCGCGGGATCTCTGGCAATCCCAGCGCATCTTGTAGCGCCTCCTGAATTGCTTTCGCGTTCGGCTTCATGACACGGAAGCGCTGATCGTAGGATTGCTTGGCGTTGTTTCCGGCGAGATCGATGAGCGAGCGCTTGTCGCCGCGCTGCGGGACGAGAATATTCACGCGTGTGGCGCGGCCGCCCCCGGCCGCGAGCTGGTCTGAGAGCAGATCCTCGAGAGAGTCTCGATCCTCAAAATCGATCGGAACGTAGATATTTCGTGGGACGTATGGCTGGCCAATGTAGAGCTGCTTCAGCAAGGCGGAAAGAAATTCGCCAGGATTAAAGGAGTCTGGTCGCGAGCCAGGTAAATCGATGGAGTGATGGCCCCCCTCGCCTGTCCACAATTCGCCATTCGGTTCGGAAACTGCCTGGCTTCGCCCGGCTGGGCGGGTAGGGGCACCCGCCCCTACGTGGCCTATAGCGGACTCCAGTTCCGGCAATTCTTCCCAGAAGAATTCGCGGCGATCCAGCACACGTCCTCCGCGCATGTGAAACAGATTTACCGCCAACATCTCGTTTTCGTAGTGATAGCCGAATACATCGGCGTCATCCCCTTCCACGGCTGCAATGCGCTGTTTTTCCTGAAGCTGCTCAACTGTCGAGATCAGGTCGCGGTACTTGGCCGCGCGCTCGTACTCTTGCGCTTGAGCGGCTTTTTCCATGCGACCCCGCAGAGAGCGTGACAAATCCGTCGGTCGGCCTTCGAGGAAAAGCTTCACATCGCGGACAGCTTCCTGGTAAGCCTCGGGCGTGGTGAGCCCTTCCACACAAGGACCCAGGCACCGGCCGATGTAGTACTGCAAGCAGGGGCGCGGGTGAAAGCGGTTGAGATCTACCTTGCAGGAGGGGATTAAGAAGTGGCGGTGTATGAGATCCACGATCCGGTAGGCCAGATTGGCAGGGAAGTAGGGCCCATAATACGAGCTGCCATCTTTTCTCAAGCGCCGGGTGACATAAACGCGCGGAAAGCGCTCCCCCAGCGTGAGCTTCACGTATGGATAGGTCTTGTCGTCACGCAGAAGAATGTTAAAGCGTGGCTTCTTTTGTTTGATGAGGTGGTTCTCGAGCGCCAGCGCTTCTTTATTGTTTGCGACAACAATGTAGTCGACATCGACGGCTTCGCGGACAAGCGTGCCCGTCTTGGCATCTGCGATCCGTCCTTCATGAAAGTAAGAGGCGACCCGGCTGCGCAGGTTCTTGGCCTTACCGACATAGATGATTTCGCCTTCCGCGTTCTTATACAGATACACGCCGGCGGAGGTGGGGATGGTGCGGATTTTGGCCTGCAGGTCCATGCGGTCCGGTGTAGTTCGATTCTATTAGAACTTCACAATGCAACCTGCGACTGGGCTCTGCTTAACGCCTACGCGTGCGCAACGGCGGGCTCGATATGATTGGCACCGAAAGGAACCGTATAAAATTTCCTCTGTCAATATCTGGTTTGCTCGATAGTTGCTGGTCCTTGGTGATGCAGTCAGCCCGAAAGCTGATGTAAGCAATTGAAACTAAGCTATTTACTGCCAAGTCCCTAGAGCTCCTTACTTGGCATCATCCGTGCTCTGGTAGCATGCGGGACGCAAGTAGCCCACCCCCGACTCAGGGATTGCAAGACCCAGGATTTTGGTAGGTTTCACTTTAGAATTCGTGAGCTAGAGAGGAAGGAGCTCTCCCAAGATGAATCGCACTTCGTTAACTTTTCTGCTGGTGCTAAGTATGGCGGCCGGTGTCGGCTGCTCCAGCAAGAACTATGTCAAGCAGCAGACCACGCCGCTGATCAATAAGACCAATGAGCTGGATGATCTCACGGCCAAGAACAGTCGCGACATCAAAGACGTGGATGCGCGGGCGCAGGCCGCAATCCAGCAGGTGAATTCGAAGACTGCCGAGGTTGAGCAGAAGACGCAGACTGCGGCGCAACAGGCTTCGCAGGCGCAGACGCAGGCTGATAACGCCGTGCATCGCGTAGACGTGCTGCAGAACGCTGTCGCCAACCTGGACAATTATCGCATCGTCACCGAGACCGCGGTTCACTTCGGCTTTGACAAAGACAACCTGACCAAGAAGGCCCAGGAAGCGCTGGACCAGCTTGCGACCGACGTGCCGAACGCGAAAGGCTTCATTATCACGGTGGAGGGCGGCACGGATTCGGTTGGCAGCGCCGAGTACAACTACGGCCTGAGCGAGCGGCGCGCGGACTCGGTCATCCAGTACCTGGCTTCGAAGCACAATATTCCCGCCCACAAGATCTATTTGGTGGGTCTGGGCAAGGACAAGCCGGTTGAGGACAACAAGAGCCGCGAAGGCCGCGCGAAAAACCGCCGCGTCGACGTACGCCTGATGACCAACACGGCGGAAGGTTCGACGCCCGCTCAGCAGCAGGCTCCGGCCACGGCACCGCCGCCGTCCGAGTAAAAAAGTTTACCCTCCTCCCCGGAGGACTTCGCCAACACAGGCTGCCCGTTTTGGGCAGCCTGATTTTTTTCGTAGCCGGAAATTCCGCCGGGCTCCGGAACATGGCTCCCAGAGCCCGGCAATCCAGGCTTGCACGCTCCGCTTCCGTCCTGTGAGGAATCCTGGAGACCTGCGCCTGGCGAGGAATAGACGGGGATGGCGGTTAAAGGAAATCGCTGAGGAAGCCGGCGAGACGCCGGCGCTACTTTCCGCAGAGTTACAATAACGGTATGCAGCGTTGGATGTTTCTTTTGCTTCTTTGCGCAGGTCTGACTGCTTTAGGCAACGCGCAGGTGCAGGAATCGCAGCCGCCGGACAATCCCCCCAAGAACCAGGCGCCGCCGCGCTCGGATCGCGACCGCGAGGCGGGCGAGAGTTCAAGCCGTGACACGCGCATTGATATAAACCCTCCAAAAAACGATGCCAAAGATCATCCCAACAGCACGTCCGCCGTGGAGGATGTTGAAGCTGATACGCCGCCCGATGATGTGCAGGAGTTTCATCCCTGGGATCCGCACAAGGCAATAAAGGATATTGAAGTGGGGGACTTCTATTTCAAGAAGAAGAATTACCGGGCAGCGCTTGACCGCTATCGCGAAGCGCTAGTTTATAAGCCGAATGACGCGCTGGCGAACTTTCGCATGGGAGAGTGCCTCGAAAAACTGAAGCAACCCGAAGAGGCGAGAGTTCACTATGAGCAGTATCTGAAGATCCTGCCGCATGGCCCGCTCGCCCCGGAAGCGGAAAAGGCGCTGCGGAAGCTGGGCGCCGATGGAAGGACGACGCGGGGGCCAGATCCCAACAATTAAGTCATCAAGAAGCGGATTCCTCGTCGCCCGCTCCTGGAAATGACAATGGTTTCGCAAGTTCGCACGACGCTAACCATCTGCAGACTACGGCAGCGGCACTCGATACAAATTCCGCTGGATCGTCCGCTGAGTGAAGGCGTAGATAGCAGGCGAAGGACCGGGAGCAACATCATCTGCTTTGCTGGCGGGCTGCACGGTCGCTCCTAACTTGGCCAGGTCAGCTTCCGATTTGATTCCTCCTGGCGGAATCGCGGGCAGCTCAGCTCCCGGTCTCACGGCAAAAACATAGCTCCGGCCACGCCGCTTAGCGTTGCCTCTCGTCAAAATATCGAAGTATAGATAGAAGTATTTGCCGTCGCCCGACCACTTCGCCCAGCAGAAATCGCAAAGGCGCACTGCTTTGCCGTCCGCGAGATGATAGGCCTGGACTGCGCTCCCGGACTCCTCATTAGCAACCGGAATCCACGCCACAAGCCACTGGCCATCGGGCGATATCGCGGGAAGGCGAATGACAGATGTGGCCAGGACCTTCTCCAGCGCGCCACCATCCTGCTTCATTCGATAAACGTGGTGCGATCCATTTTCAAATCTGCGAAAGATTATGTCGCCACCACTGATCAGAAAAGGTGCGTCGTCTTCTCCAGAAGTAATCTGTTTCGGCGGAAAGCGGCGGCTCGGCGAGGCTGCCCAGAGATGGGGACGATTATCAGTGCCGCGCGCGGAGTAAACGATCTGTTTGCCGTCAGCAGAGGCCTGAAATTCCAGAATGCTGAAGCCGGAGAGAATCTGCTCGCTGTTTCCCGTGCGCAGATCAACCCGGATCAAGTCAGTCTCCTCCGCACGAGCATTGTGGCTCGCCAAGGAGCGAGCAGCTCCTCCGCTTGCCTGCAGAAAATATAAAGTAATTCCGTCCGCCGAGATTTGCGGCGAGAAGGCATACCCTTCGGAGGAGATCTGGCGATCGCCCTTTTCGTCATGCATCCAAACCGTTCCTTGCGCCCCTACCGACCGAGGTGATCAGCGACTTACCGTCCGGCGCCATAGCGATACCGTCCTCTTCCGTCGGTCCGGAAGTAATACGCTGAGCAGTCCCGTTGGGGTATCGCACTCGCCAGATGTGGAAGCCGACGCTGCCGGCATCCGACGTGAGATAAATCCACTTTCCATCCGGCGACCATGCCGCCGAGGTGCAGTGGCCGTCGGGACCAATCGGGGTTCCAGTAGAGCTGCCATCCAGTGGCACCAGCCGGCAGCGCAGCCACTCCGGGGAGCGCATCTCGACTGCCACGACTAACTTCCGGTCTGGTGAGATATAGGAGCGGTGTGCCATGCCCAATTCTTCAGCCGGTAGATAGACCTCGCGCTCATCGCCGCGAGATTCACTTGCTGTAACCAGACCCATGTGTGCCCCGGTTTTAATTTCGCTGAACAAGAGGCGCTGGCCGTCAACCCAGGTCAGCCCGGAGGCATTCGGCAGCAGCAGCTTGGATTCGCCCCCGGTCACAGGAATCTGGTATGTGTTCCAATTAAAGTTCTCTAAACCTGTATATGCAATGCGCGATCCGTCCGGCGAAAATACCGGGCTAATTTTTGGACGGTCATCATGCGTAAGCTGAATAGGCTGGCCATCCGGCAGAAACTTGAGGTAAACCTGCCCATCGGTGATGAAGGTCTCCGGCCCGCGGATGAAAACCAGCATGTGGCCGTCAGACGAAAGTGCAGGCTGGGTGGCGGAGTCGGGGAAGTCGGTGAGCTGTATCCAGTCTGCGCTGGAAATTGCCGCAGGTTGAAACCAGGATGGCTGAAGGAAAAAATAGACGGCAGCGCCAATTACAGCCAGCATCAGTAAGGCCGCAACAACATACATCCAACGGCGCTTAGGTTTCGGAGATGGCAGCGGACTCTGCGCGCTGGAAATCCTGCCGGACTCGCTGTCGCGTTTCATTCGCTTGAGATCTGCGCGTAGCTCCGCCGCGGTCTGAAAGCGCAGGTCGCGATCTTTCTCCAGCGCCTTGTTGATGATGCGCTCCAGTTCCGGCGGAAGATCGGGATTGACGCGAATGGGCGCAGTGGGCGCACGATTCAGGACGGAATCGAAAACGACGGCAGAGGTATTGCCTTTGAAGGGCACGGTTCCAGTCGCCATTTCGTACAGCACGGCACCGAAAGAGAACAGATCGGTGCGCGCATCCAAAAGCTCACCGCGCGCCTGCTCGGGCGACATGTAAGCGACCGTTCCCAACGCCACGCCAGGACTGGTGAGGTGCTCGGGCAAGCTCGCCGTAGGCGGAGCAGAAACGCCCACGGTCGCGCCGTCTAACAGCCCCACTTTGGCCAGCCCAAAATCGAGCACTTTGGCTTCGCCACGCCGGGTCACGAAGATGTTCCCGGGCTTTATATCGCGATGAACGATTCCTTTGCTGTGCGCGGCGTCGAGCGCATCCGCGATGTCAATTGCGATGTCAAGAAGCCGCGCGACGGAGAGAGGGCGCCCGGAGATCAGGTAATTTAGCGTGCTGCCCTCGAGCAGCTCCATCACAATGAAGTGCTTACCCTCGAACTGATCAATTTCGTAAATAGTGCAGATATGAGGATGGTTGAGCGCTGACGCGGCGCGTGCTTCGCGTTGGAATCGCTCCAGCGCCTGCGAATCATTCTCGGTTTCTTGTGGAAGAAATTTTAGGGCACCCTTGCGGCCGAGGCGAATGTCTTCGCCCTCGTAGACCACGCCCATTCCTCCGCCGCCGAGTCGGCCGAGAATGCAGTAATGGGAGATTTCGTTGGGAACCATTGCCACGTCGCTGGACCATGATCTTAGGGCGATAGGCGGCTCCGGTCAATGCAATGATGGGATAGTCTACAGGCGAGGGAAAATGGTCCCGGATTACCAAGACAGGATCACCGTATGGCCGTATTTGTATCGGGATTGGATGAGACTGCTGGCAAGACCCATCGGGATACCTTCCTGCTGGCCGGATTCGTCGCGCCTGAACATGACTGGTCGCGATTTTTCGCTCCCGCATGGCAAGAGCGCGTTCTGGATGGTCCTCCTGCAATTCCCTATCTCCATATGACTGAAATTCGAAGCCCTAAATGGCGCGAGAAATACGGACTCTCTAAGCTGGAAGCGGATGATCGCATTGACACGGCAATTGCTTTGATAGATACGATGCAAAGCTTATATCCGATCGGCATCCGCGCTAATGCTGGTTTTATCCGTGATCGATTTGCGGAGGTTCGAGTAGTTCGCTCGTTCGGCAAACCCAGAGGATTCGAACCCGATTACATTTGCTTTCTGAGTTATGCGTGGATTGCGTTGAACTACATCAACAAGCATCATCCAGAGGCCGACAAAGTAGATTTTGTAGTGGAGAGGAACGGAGATGTAACCAAACATATCCAAGACTTCCATTCCACACTTTCACAGGCGTTGAAGGCTTTCGGGAAACCTTCGCTCGCCCGTCTGGTTGGCGATTTGATTCCAGGTGGAAAAGATCGCGTGCCCTTACAGGCGGCAGATGTGCTGTGTTGGCATACTGCCCGTGCCCAAAATCCTGAAACCATGGATGAAGCAGACAGACGTCGTTATTCATTACTCGCGCACCGTAAAGGTACTCGGGAGCAGTTCACAGATGAGCAAATCGCACAGATGGCGGATGCCCTAAGCGTATAGGTCAGGTCAGGCAAGTATATTAATACCCTAGTTAGTTAACGAGGGATTATGGGGGCCGGAATGGGCGGGAAATGGGCGGATCGGGCAGAGTTGCCCATGCGCGAGAGGGATGGGAAGAGGGAGTGGGAGAGCGGGGCTAATAGCAGTTTGTGTACGTGAAAGTACCAATACTGTTGCTCGTGCAATTCGCGTTCAGATGTAGCTGAATGGGTGGCTGATATACCGGGACGGGTGGCCCGGTCTCTCAATCTCGATCTGAAGCTCGAGGGTGCCCCGCTCTTGCGTTTTTTTGTAAGGGCGGGGCAGTTCAAGCTATGGCCTCATGCAATCCGCTTGAGTTTCGCCGCCGGCGTAAGCGACCACGACAAAGCCATCGCGCTCCCGAGTTTCTTCGAGCAGGTTGGGAAGGGCGCACGCCGCTGTGGCCTTCCAAGAAAACGCATGCGGCGATAGCAACGGCACGTGATGAAATGCAGATCGCACGCTGCCGTAGTATCGATTCAGACTCCAGGGCACGCCAGGAGATTAGCGTGACGGCGCCGATTATCAACGTCATCCACCAGGATGGTTCGGGACGGGGGCAGGGGTGCTCAGAAGCGAAGCACGATGCCGGTCGAGAAGCGAAAATTATCTTGCGAGA
>Ga0137372_10005847_pt1 | contig 11969 bp, 6 predicted proteins | sample SagtaG_6_FD_104911 | JGI IMG/M metagenome (GOLD analysis project Ga0137372, IMG submission 104911) | Vadose zone soil microbial communities from Sagehorn Ranch, Mendocino, California, USA - Sage1_R_60_16 metaG | ecosystem: Environmental > Terrestrial > Soil > Vadose zone | place: USA: California...
CGCTGAACGCCGGCGCGAGCACGCATGTGCATGTGACCAGTTCGACCAGCGGCGCGTGCGCTAGCACCGTTTCCCTCGACAACACGGCCAGCTTCACTACGAGCAACGATGGCTCCGGCCAGGCGTCGGCCTCAGTGAGCGTACTGTGCCCGCCTGTATCTGCCGGCCCCGTGACGGTCACAGCCACCGCGGCGACCCCGGGTCCGACGGACTATGCAACTGTAAAAGGCGCGTTTGACGCGATTAATGCCGGCACCCATCAAGGCTCGATTGTCGTATGGATCTTTGGGGACACGACAGAGGCCGCAGCGGCAGTTTTGAATGCGAGCGGAAGCGGCTCGGCGTCTTATACCTCGATCTTAATGCTGCCTTCGGGTGGCGCGCGCACCGTCAGCGGAGCGATTGCTGCCGGTACTCCCTTGATCGATTTGAACGGCGCGGACAACGTGACCATTGACGGAGTGAACTCAGGCGGTGCCTCGCTGACGCTCTCCAATACGACCATTTCGGCCAATGCCGGCACCAGCACGATTCGGTTTATTGGCGGTGCAACGAACGATAGGGTAACAAACTGCTCGATCCTGGGATCGGCAACAGCATCGACGACAACGGCGGGAGGCAATGTGCTCTTCAGCACCTCCACTACGGCTGGCGGCAATAGCAACAACACCATCTCGAAGAACAACATCGGTCCCGCCGGCGCCAACCTGCCGATCAAGGGTGTCATGGGTCTCGGGTCTGCCAGCCCCAACAACAACACCAGCAACCTGATCGACAACAACAACATCTTCGACTTCTTTGGAACTGGCGGCTTTGCCGTAGCGGGTATAAGCCTTCAAGCCAATAACAGCAACTGGACCATCTCGAACAACCACATCTATCAGACCGCGACGCGGACGTTCACAACGACAGCCTTGCGCTACTCTGGCATTCTGGTCGCCTCCGCCGCCAATTCTTTTACCATCACCGGGAACACAATCGGTTTCGGCGCCGCGAACGGTACTGGCACAACGACGATTACGGGTTCGTCCAACGAGTTCCGCGGAATCGTCTTAACCAATTCCGGCGCTTGCAGCATCCAGGGAAATACCATCTCCGGTATCAACCAGACGTCGTCCCGCGCCAGCACGACGACAGACCTGAGCCCGTTCATTGCAATTCAGAGCGGCTCTTCTGCGACTGATGCTCCCGCTAACATCGGCAACGTTACGGGGAACACGATTGGCAGCCTTGACGGGTCGTCAACGATCGTGATCAACTCCACATCGACCACGGCCAGCACATCACCGGCCCAGGGTATCCTCGACTTCAACTTTACTGATGGAGTGATTATTTCCAACAACAGGATCGGATCAATCACCATCAATAACGGAGGCACTGGCACGGTCCTGGGCTTCCGGGGCATCCTCGTCGCAGCGACGACGGGAGTAACCCATACGGTAAGTAATAACACGATAGGAGGAACCGCGGCCGGCTCGATTACTGACAACATCTCGGGGAATTATGGGATGTACGGTATTCAGGTGTCCGCGGCTAATGGGATCATCACCCGAAATCTCGTCCGCAACATGACCGGCAATGCGAACGGTGCTGTAGTAACTATGAGCGGCATCATTATGTCCGCCAGCACAGGTGTAAGCACGGTTTCGCAGAATACCGTTCATTCGCTCACCGACACTGTGACAGGTGGCAGCGCCGGCGCAATTTACGCCATCGATTGCAGCCTTCCGGCAACTGGCAGTGTCATCGAGCGCAACCTGGTGCACTCCATCAATGTTAACTCCACTCTGACTGCTTATCAGGTTTGGGGAATGGTGATGCGAGGGCAGGGAAGTGCCACCTACAAGAACAACATGGTCCGGCTCGGCCTTGATGCATCGGGCAATCCGATCACTACCGGTTTCTCGATCATCGGCATGAGGAACATCGTCGGGTCTACGACGAACTACTACTTCAACAGCGTCTACATCGGCGGCACGGGCGTCGCCTCTGCCTCAAATACCTTCGCGTTCAACAGCGACGTAGTAACCAACACGCGCAATTTCGTGGACAACATCTTCTGGAATGCGCGGAGCAACGCTTCCGGCGCCGGTAAGAACTATGCAATTACCGTGGGCGGAACCACGCCCAACCCCGCCGGGCTTACTTCTAATTTCAACGACCTGTATGCCACCGGCACGGGCGGTTTCGTCGGGTTATTCAATGCAGTCGATCAGCCGACCCTATTAGACTGGCAGACAGCCACGGGCCAGGAGGCGAACAGCATCTCTGCTGATCCGAAGTTTGTAGCGCCTGATGCATCAGCAGCAAGTGTCGATCTGCATATCATGCCACCCAGCCCGGTCCAGGTGGTGGCAACTCCAATCGCCGGCGTCACTAACGACTTTGATAACGACCCGCGCCCGACGCTAAGAGGCGACATTGGTGCGGATCAAGTGACATCACCAACAGCCGCGAACGGAAATATCCGCGGTACGATCACCGACGGCTACGGCGCGCCTGTCGGTGGCGTTACGATCAACCTCAGCGGCTCGCAGTCGCGCGAAACGATTACCGACAGCAATGGTAGTTACCGTTTCGACAATGTAGAAACCATCGGCTTCTACGCGGTGACACCGGCTTTGGTTAATTATCATTTCAGTCCGACGAACCGGTCGTTCTCACTGCTAGTGAACAACGCCGACGCCGTATTCACAGCGATTGCGGATGCGGTGACGATGGCTAACGCAATCGATTCGAATGGATACTTTGTGCGGCAACAATACCTCGACTTTCTTGGTCGGGAGCCCGATCAGGGTGGGTTTGAATACTGGACTGGCAAACTAGAACAATGCAATGGCGACGCCGCGTGCTTGGTCCGGCAACGCATCGAGGTAGCAGCGGCTTTCTTCGGATCGCAGGAGTTCCATGAGACTGGTTCGTATGTCTATCGACTGTATGCGGGATCGCTGGGTCGGCAGTTGAGTTACAGCGAGTTCGCGTCCGACCGCCAGCAGGTGGTAGGTGGTGCGAATCTCGATGCCGCGAAGGCTGCCTTCGCCAGTGCGTTTGTGAGGCGAGCAGAGTTCCTGCAGAAGTATCAGGCAAGCACCACGGCGGAGTCGTTTGTGGATGCTCTGTTGCAAACGATGCCTGATACCACGAACGTGGATCTGTCTGGCGAACGGGCAAATCTGATCAACCGTTACAAATTGGGCGGCACGATGAATGAGAGCCGTGCATTGGTGGTGCGAGAGGCAGCAGAGAATGGAGCGTTTTCGTCCGCGGTGTACAACCCATCGTTCGTATTGATGGAGTACTTCGGATATCTGCGACGCGGTTCGGATCAGGGCGGCTACGATTTTTGGCTGAACGTTCTGAACAACAGCGACGCTGGCAACTATCGCGGGATGGTCTGTTCGTTCATCACCTCGACGGAATATCAACGCCGTTTCGGCATCGTGGTCAGCCGCACGAACGCTGATTGCGGTAGGTGACATACCGCTTTTGCGGATTGTTTGGATAGCAACTAGCTCAAACCGTAGTGAGTGGGAGGACGCGGTACGTTTGAATTCGTACCGATCCCGTGAAGTGCCAATTGAGTCAAAGCGAAAAATGAAAAGACCGTGAGCGGTTAAACGTTCCAGGCATTAAGGTAGACCTATCAAAGTTTGAGCGATGTTCGGGTTGGACAAAATCCTAACATTTCTTTGGATAGGTCTTGACGGCGAGCTCATTCCCGCCAACTGCATCAATCCCACCTTTCACCTTCCTCGCCTCACCGGCGCCCAGGTTTTTTACCGTCTCCTTATTAAGCCTCAACTTAGCAACTTTCACTTTACCCTTTTTCTGAGAGTTGATACGAACCGCAGCTTTTCTCCACGACTTCGTGAAGTTCACTGTGAATTCGCAACCTGCCCCGTATCATGTTGGAAAGTGCGCCTTAGAAGACGACCTTTGCTGATCTAATACTACATGCGTTGTTCTTAATTCTGCAGTCGATGGCCTCGGTCCGAAGGACACGGCTGTTTCCGCAAACCTAGCAAATACCGAGTTGGGCTTCCCAGCCTAAACGAAAGGAGCCATTTCATGCGCAAACATCTCTTATTGCTGGCGACTGTCGTGATCCTAGCTTCCACTTCTCCACTCCTGGGGCAGGGGACAAAACCTCCTACTCAGGTCGAAGTCATTAACACGCCGACTGTCACGGTCAGCAACTCGCAACTGACCGTTGGGATATCTCCCACGGCGAACACTGTAAAGCTCGATGCGTCTTCGATAGCCGAGCCAGCGTTGACGCCGTACAATCATGTCGGCACGGCCTTGGATTGCCCAGGCACAAACATCTGCATTTCTCAGGGCCCAGCCGTTCCCGCTGGTAAACGCCTGCGCGTCACGAATATCACCGGATTCATCACAAACCAATCAGCGACCAGCGCCTTCGTATATTTCTCCGACCCCGGCGCAGTTGACACATTGGGCATTCCATTTGTGGCCTTTCCGGTGGCACTGCAGAACTTTGGCTTTTTCGGGAACTCGCTTTCGTTCAGCCATGAGGTCAATTTCTACCTGGAGGCGGGCCAACAGCCTGCGGTCCGCTTGGGAGCGCCGGCTGGTCAGACGATTAATGTCGGCGCGGTTAACATTAGAGTGACAATAACAGGTTACCTCGTGAACGTCACTCCCTAGCTCTGAGATCGATCTGGATGAGGCATGACCGGCCGAAGGAAAGAGCAGCAGCGGAGTCGTATGGAATCTCGCTATTGACATTCGCGCCGGTCACAATTCTATCGTGCTGGATCAAACAACGCGGCTGTCGCTTACTAGAGTTGGGGTGACGACTTCACTCTGCAGTTAGCGCCATGGGGTACTGGCGGGAATGAACATCTTGCTTTCGCTTTATCGCGCGAGGCCTTTGATAACGCATTCGCGCGGGTGAAAACGAAGGGAATCCCAATTGGCGACTCGTACCAAGCGGTCGGTAACAACAACGGTCCGGGAGTTGAGTCTGGCGCCAGAGGTCCGGCCCCAACTCTTTACATGAATGATCCGAATAAGCACCTGATCGAGATTCGAACTTATGATTGACCTAGAGGAAGACGGGCGCTGGCTGGTGGGCAGTAACAGTGGCAGAGACAGAGCCTTACCGTTCTTCGGCCGGGCCATTACTGGCCTGGTCTTTTTTTATTAGATCAACTCAGCCCAGTAAAATCCGAAATTTCGAACGATCCCCTTCCTGATTCCAAAACACCTGTCCATTGGTTGCATTTCTTTCCCGCCCTGTTTGAATCGGTAAATCCGAGATTCCTGACGAATCGTTCCGAGATTCTGAATAACACTTCAGTTCGATCGTCCTCACCCTGTTGCTTCCTGCAAGAATCGTTGACGTTCTGTACCATCACACCGCTTCATAAAACCGGAATAGCAGTTGCATAAATTCGGATTGGCACGCTTCAGATCATTTCCTTGATTCCAGTGCTCGCTCAAAAGCTCATACGAAATCTTGGATTTGCAGACAGCTGACCTTTCATAGGAGGAAGTTCATGAAATTCAAAATTCTTCTCGTCTCCGTTGTGATACTTGGCCTATCCGTTGCGGCGTTAGGGCAAACGAGTCGCGGCACTGTCACCGGCACCGTCGTTGATCCGAACGGTGCAGTTATCGCTGGCGCCGAAGTTACTTTGACGAGTGCACAAACTAAGCTCGGCCGCACAACGACAACCAACGGCGAAGGTCTTTACCGATTTGAAGCCGTTGATCCGGGCACCTACTCCGTCAAGGTTAGCTCGACAGGCTTTGGCGACGTGATGAGTACCGGCGTCGACGTTAGAGCGAACCAAACTTCAGATGTACCGGCGCGAATGGCGCCATCGGGGCAGCAGGCGACAGTGGACGTCACGACCGACGCGGGCCAACTGCTTCAAGTGGAAGCTCCGGTACGCGGCGGTAATATTGAGAAAGCAAAAATCACCGAACTGCCTTTTTCTGGCCGCAATCCTGTTGCGCTCGCGCTGACACTCCCCGGAGTTTCTACTAACCGTTTCGGCTTTGGCGTCGGCACCTTCTCAGTCAATGGCTCACGCGGGCGTTCAAACAACTTCTTGATTGACGGCACTGAGAATAACGACATCTCGGTTGCCGGACAGGCATTCCAGATCACCAACCCCGACGCGGTCCAGGAAGTTTCCGTTCAAACGTCAAATTATGATGCGGAATTTGGTCGTGCGGGCGGTGCTGTGATCAATACGATTACCAAGTCCGGCAGCGACGATTTTCATGGCAGTCTCGCCTATCTCTTCGATGTAACACGCGACGACGCCATTACTAACACTCAGTCACTCTCAGCAGCCATCCGCCAGCGCGGGCATCCGCCGCGCGGTACTGAACAGTACTATGCAGGAACCCTGGGTGGCCCAGTCCTGTTCCCGCATATCGGTGAAGGCAAGCCGATGTTCTCATACGATGGTCGTCAACGGACGTTCTTCTTCGTCGCCTGGCAGGAGCAGTTCCGAAGTGCTTCAACACAAGCCTCCCGGACCGTAGCAACCCCTGCCGGACGCGCCGCACTGCGAAATCTCTTTCCGGTTGGGGTCAACCCGAGAGTTGATCTCCTCCTGGACGTAACCAAAAACGTGATAGGCGAGTCGGCTTTCCAGAATATTGATATTGGCCCTCGTGCCGGTTGTCCCGCGCCCTGCAATATTCAATTCGGAACCGGCTCTCTTTTCGTCCCGCAAACGTACCGCGAGCGTCAGGTGCAATTGCGCATCGATCATAAGATCGGCGAGAACGATCAGTTTTCGGCGCGCTATCTTTGGGACGACCAGAAAGACCCGTTGGGAGGAGGTATCACCTTCCCAGGCTTCGGAACGGCAAACAACAACACTTACCAGAATTTGCTCTTTAGCGAGACTCACATCTTCTCGCCCAGTTGGACCAACGAAGCGCGGGTTGCCTACAACCGCATTCTGATTGATTTCCCGCTCAATCCGGAGGATGCCCTTGGCCTGACATTGCCGCGTTTCGATATTTCCACGCTGAGCCAATTTGGTATCGCTACCAACTTACCGCAGGGGCGCGTGGCGAATAACTACGTCTTTCAGGATACGCTAACCCACGTGCGAGGCAATCACACTTTCCGCTTCGGCCTGGACTTGCTCCAGCAGCGCTCGCGTCAGTTCGCGCCAATTGTCGAGCGTGGTCTGTTGACTTACCGTTCGGGTGCGGGCTTTACGGCCCTGGGCAATTACATCGACAACTTCGGCGGTTCCGGCGGCGGCACACAGAGAGATTTCGGCAGTCCACGGTACTATCCGTTCTTGTTCCGTCAGGCTTACTTCGCCCAGGATCGTTGGCGCGCGTCTGACTCGTTAACGCTCACACTCGGTCTGCGATACGAGAACTTCGGGAATGCGATCAATACGCTTCAGACCGCGGCTTTCACCGGACTTTTCAATGTCAATCCAGTAACCTTTACTGGTCCCTTCAGTCAGCCTAACGAGGTCGCGAACGACAACAACAACTTTGCTCCAACCCTTGGTCTCGCTTATTCACCCTCGTACACGAGCGGTCTTATGGGACGGATCTTCGGCGACAGGAAGATGGTCTTTCGGATGGGTTACCAACTCGGATACGATTCGTTCTTCAACAACATCGCCTCCAATGCGGCGACTTCCTCCCCGAATGTCGTTGCGACAGCAATCCCGTCGGCGATCAATGCGACTACACCACGCGGCTTGCCAAACGTGACAGGGGCGCTGCCATTGACTCCGCGGCCGCTTTCTCCTTTAGACTCGCAGACCCTGGTAATAGGTAATCTCGTTAATCCTTACTACCAACGTTGGTCCGCAGGGTTTCAAAGAGAGATGCCGGGAAATATCGTAGTAGACGTTTCATATGTAGGCTCAAAGGGAACCAAGCTCTACCTCAATGAAGATCTCAACCCGAGCGTGCCGGCTGTGGCCAATGCGTTCAATCCTGGAATCCAACGCATCACACCTGCCGGCTTCACCGGCTCGACGACGTGCACCCCGAACACAGTTGGGTGCATGATCTCCGGTCGTCTGGATAACCTGCAAGGCTCGCGTTTGATTCGTACAAATGGTGGTTCTTCAAGCTACCACTCTGCCCAACTGTTAGTGACCCGACGCTTTACCAACGGTCTTGCGGTGACCGGTGCCTATACCTGGTCTAAGCTCCTTGACAATGCAAGTGAAGTCTTCACGGTAGCCGACACCAATCTCCCGCAACAGGCTTCATTCCCGTCCATCTTTGGCGGGCAGGCGTTAGAGCGCGCAGTCTCGTTCTTCGACCGGCCGCACCGGTTCTCTGTCACCTATGTATATGAGCTTCCGTTTATGAGAGAGCAGCATGGATTCCTCGGGCACGTACTTGGTGGCTTTCAGATCTCGGGTGTGACGACTTTCGAAAGCGGCGTGCCGCTGACGGTCGTAAACGGTCAGGACGCAGACTCGATTGGTGGAAACCTGGATCGGCCTGACTTCAATCCAACCGGACAGCCCGGGGTTCGTGCTGTACCGGCCGTTGCTACTGCCACTGTTAATCCTTGCTCAGTCGCAGTTGGGGCAACATTTTACACTAACCCTGATGCGGCGAACGCGTGTATTAATCCGTCGAGCGCACAGTACATCGGGCTATTGGCCGGCATAGGACGACGCGGTAACCTGGGCCGTAATACTCTGCGGACCCGCGGACAGAACAACTGGAACCTGAATCTACTGAAGAGAATCAACCTCGGTGAGGCCAAGTTCTTTGAGGTGCGAGCGGAGTTCTACAATGTCTTCAACCATCCGCAGTATGGAACAGCAAGTGTGAGTCCGTTCTCTCCGGGAAGTACTGGTGTACCAGCGAATGTGTTCACTTCGGCAGCAGGTCAGTTTCTCCATCCCGAGTTCTCTGATGGTGGCGGCCGAGTGATCCGCTATCAGCTGAAGTTCTCTTTCTGAGAAGGACGAATATCTTTTTCCGCTCTGCCTAGCCGGCGGGAACCAAGTTCCCGCCGGCTTCTTTTTGTAAGTTGTCCCTGGAGGCGCTACAGCAGCTCTCAACTGTGAAATGATGCCCTGGTAGGTATCTCAATTCCTGGTCCCTCTTCGTGACATTCTGTCAGTAGATCCGTTCTGCGAAGAGGCTCTCGCTTACTATTTCTGTTTTTGATCTGATGTGTCATAGGGGAAACCTCAAAACCTGAAAACCTGAAACTGTCGGAGTACACAGACTAAATTCCGTGCCATTTCCTTGACTGATTCATAAGAGGGCCTTAATCTCGCGCCCATTTACATTAGCCCCGCGGCAGTTGAGATCCAAAAAATTGATGGATACGAGACTCAAAGGCCCTGCATTTGGTGAGGAAGCAATCAATGGAAGTCGGCGAAGTGGGCAGGTGCAGGTTGCAACCACTTCATTTCTCACGCTGTTTGCCATCGTCGGCCTCGCGCTTTATGGGTTGCCTTTCTATTACGACTTTATGGTGAAGGAATTTGGGTGGACGCGCACTCAGGTCACATCCGGCAACGCCCTCAGCAAATTAGTCGTTGGCCCACTCTTCGGATTCTTTGCCGGTTGGATCGTCGATCGGTTCGGGCCGCGGCGGTTGATGCTCGCCGGCATTCTGATGGCCGGCTTCGCGCTTATCGGGCTGGGCAGCATGAGCGCGCTGTGGATGTTCTATCTCTTCTACCTGTTCAACGCGCTGGGCTACGTTTGTGCCGGACCTCTGCCCAACCAGGTTTTGTTAACACACTGGTTCGACAGAGCCCGTGGCAAAGCGATGGGCTTCGCGTACCTGGGCATTGGCCTGGGCGGCGCGCTTGTGCCTTTGCTCTCGGTATGGTTGGTGGAGCGCTTTGGCTGGCACGACGCTCTTCGTGTGCTGGGTGTGCTGATCATCCTGATTGCATTCCCACTGGCTTACTTCGTGAAGGAATCGCCCGACACAAAAGCGGCGCGGGAGCTCAAGGAGAAGCAGCCCACCGCGCCGATTGGATGGGCCTTTAAGAGTGTTCCCTTTTATTTGCTGGCAGTCGGCAGCATGTGTTCAATTGGTGCGGTTGGCGGCACCAATCAACACTTAAAGCTTTTCCTGAGTTTGGATCAGCACTACGCCCAAGGACAGGCCGCTAGTGTTGCGTCACTCGTCCTCGCGTTCAGCCTTGTCGGGCGCTTATTGATGGGTTGGCTCGCCGATCGTTACGCGAAAAAGCATGTGATGCTGCTCATCTACCTGCTGGTGGCATCGGCGATTCCGTTGCTGTTCTTCGCTTCAACGCCAGGCGTCATATATATGTTTGCGATCGTGTTTGGCATCGGCCTCGGCGGCGATTATATGATCATTCCCCTGATGGCCGCCGAACTCTTCGGTTTGAAAGTAATGGGCCGTTTGATGGGGGTTGTGCTGACAGCTGACGGTGTGGCTGAGGCCCTGGCACCGATGTTGGTCGGCAACCTACGTGACCGCACGACGAGTTATGCGATTGGTTTTTTTGTGCTCATCGGTCTCGCGCTGATGGGAGCAACAGCTATCGCGCTCCTACCGAAAAACGATCATTTATCCAGAGATTACCCAGCGCGGCCTTCGGCCTGCAACCAAACCTGAGACAAAACATGATCCACGAAATCACACGAAGTGAAATCACACGAAGTAACACTAACAACATTTCGTGTCAGTTCGTGTCTTTAGTTCGTGTAGTTTCGTGGATCGATTGTTTACTCAGAAAATCTGCTCAAGAAAACTTTGTTTCACAGATTACGCATCAGATTAAGACTTTACAGAAAAGAGTTGAGCGGTTTTATTGGCCTCGTACCGAGCCAGGAGGACGAGGCAGGAGGCAGGGCATGATTCCGGTGCGTTACTCGTATTCTTCCGGCTATGCTGAGCTCAGCGCACTTGACACGCATCTGCTAACTTCTGCTGCGTGCTGCACCTGCCTCCTGCTTTTTTTTAATCTGTGTAATCGGCGTAATCTGTGGATAAATGATCGGCTATGACTTCTCATGAATCTTCTTCGATCGGCAATGCTCCGGTGGCGCTAGTCACTGGAGCTTCGCGAGGGATCGGTCGCGCCATCGTGATCGAGCTGGCCCGCACCGGTCACGACGTGATGATCAACTACGCTGCGAATAATTCGGCGGCGGCTGAAGCGTGTGCGGCGGCGCGGGCTGCCGCTCTTCGTAAGGATGCGCGCATAAGAATGTGCCGCGCGGATGTTTCTGAGACTAACGATCGCGAGGAACTACTGGAAGCGACACATCAGCAGTTTGGGCGGTTGGACCTGTTGGTGAACAACGCGGGCATTGCTCCCGAGCGACGGACAGATCTGCTCGAGGCTAGTGAGGCTGGCTTCGATCGGCTGATCAAGGTAAATCTCAAAGGTCCCTATTTCCTTAGCCAGGCCGTGGCGCGGTGGATGATTGAGCAGAAAGCCTCGGAGAAGATCAACGATTATTCACCGGCAATTATCAACATTACTTCTGTCTCAGCTTATGCGGCGTCGCCTGATCGTGCTGATTACTGTGTTTCGAAAGCAGGTCTGTCGATGATGACCAAGCTTTACGCTGTGCGATTGGCCGATGAAGGTATCAACGTGTACGAAGTTCGTCCCGGCGTGATTGCAACCGACATGACGGCTGGGGTTAGAGAGAAATACGATCACCTGATTGAAGAAGGCCTGACGCCCATCCGGCGCTGGGGAACTCCGGAGGATGTCGGACGTGCGGTGGCTGCGGTTGCTACCGGCAGCTTTCCATTCTCGACAGGGGAGGTGATTAACGTGGACGGCGGATTTCATCTGCGGCGGTTGTGAACTATGAACCGCTTACTTTCTCGAGTTGAAAGCGCTTTCTCCTTTGCGCAAGCGCAAGTGCGCGCATTGGTCGAGCGCGATCCAAACTTCTATCCGCTTTACACCGATGGCGGACGCTGGCGTCACGCGAAACCGGCATGGACTCGCTGGTGCGACGGTTTTCTGCCC
>Ga0137372_10005849_pt1 | contig 11967 bp, 11 predicted proteins | sample SagtaG_6_FD_104911 | JGI IMG/M metagenome (GOLD analysis project Ga0137372, IMG submission 104911) | Vadose zone soil microbial communities from Sagehorn Ranch, Mendocino, California, USA - Sage1_R_60_16 metaG | ecosystem: Environmental > Terrestrial > Soil > Vadose zone | place: USA...
CGTCATGATAAATGACGCGGTCATCCAGGCCGAGCAGTCTCAGAAAATCGGTGAGAAGTTTGTGCCGGTGTGCAATCTTGCGAGCCAGGTTCTTGCCTGCTGCGGTCAAAATGAGCCCGCGATATTTCTCGTATTTCAGAAGCCCATCCGCATCGAGCCGCTGTACCATGTTCGTCACGCTGGCCTGCGAAATTTTCAGCGCGGCCGCGATATCGACCACGCGAGCATAGCCCTTGGAATTAATCAGTTCGAGGATGCGTTCGAGGTAATCCTCGACCGCAGCCGAATTGCGAGATGGATTGGTTTTGCCAGGCATGGTAAGAAATTGACGATAGCACGGCGTTTGATCAAGACAACATTATTTGTCGGTTGACAAATTCATAGCAAGATAGAACTAATTTAGACATGGCTAATTCTCGGGAGGAGGAGAGCTTCTACGGAAAATCGGGCTGGCGTTCACAGCCCATGCTCCGGAGTCTTTCGGAGGTCCACCGCACCCTGGTTGTTCCTCATCCCGCGAGGTTTTACCGCAAGCTCCTCGCTTTTGCCGGGCCGGGTTTCTTAGTTGCCGTCGGCTACATGGACCCGGGTAACTGGGCCACGGATCTAGCGGGTGGCTCCAAGTTCAACTACACGCTGCTCTCGGTCATCATGATTTCAAACTTCATGGCGATCCTGCTCCAGAGCCTCTCCCTCAAACTGGGGATCGCGACCGGGCGCGACCTCGCCCAAGCCTGCCGCGACCATTACAGTAAGCCCGTCTCCTTTTGCCTTTGGATCATATGCGAACTGGCCATCGCGGCGTGCGACCTCGCCGAAGTGATCGGCTCGGCGATCGCATTTAATTTGCTTTTTGGCATTCCCCTCATCTGGGGAGTTTGCATCACCGCGCTCGATGTGCTGGTGATCCTCCTGCTTCAAAACAAAGGTTTTCGCTACACCGAGGCACTGGTCATCGCGCTCGTCGGCACAATCGGCGTCTGCTTCGGGTTGGAAATTATTTTTTCCCGGCCGGACGTCGTTGGAATCGCCAAAGGCTTTCTCCCATCGCCACAAATCCTGGTCAATCCCGAGATGCTCTATATAGCGATCGGCATCCTCGGCGCGACGGTGATGCCACACAATCTCTATCTGCATTCCTCGATCGTGCAGACGCGCAACTACGAACTCAATCCGCGCGGCAGACGGGAAGCGATCAAGTTCGCGACGATCGACTCGACGTTCGCGCTCATGTTCGCTCTCTTCATCAATGCCGCGATTCTGATTGTTTCGGCGGCGACGTTCTATCGCAGCGGCCACAGCGAGGTTGCCGAGATCGGCGATGCCTACAAACTTCTCTCGCCGCTACTCGGTGTCACCGGCGCGAGCACTCTCTTCGCGATCGCGCTGCTGGCTTCCGGCCAAAATTCTACGCTCACCGGCACTCTCGCTGGCCAGATCGTGATGGAAGGATTTCTCAACATTCGTCTAAAACCGTGGCTACGCCGGTTGATCACCCGCTTGATTGCCATCATTCCGGCCGTGATTGTGACGGCTGTTTCGGGCGAAAGCGGCACGGCAAAACTGCTGGTGCTGAGCCAGGTAATCCTGAGCCTGCAGCTCAGCTTCGCCGTATTCCCACTCGTCATGTTCACGAGCGACAAACTTAAGATGGGGGAGTTTGTGAATCCGCTTTGGATTAAAATGCTTGCCTGGCTGATTGCCGTCATCATCGCGTCCCTCAATGCATGGCTGCTTGTCCAAACCTTCCGAAGCTGGCTATCCTAAAAACCATCGCCATGTATAAAACCATTCTTGTCCCCGTCGAGAATCGTGAAACTGATCAAACAATCCTCCAGCACATCCGCCCGCTCGCACGCCTGACACATGCGAAGCTGATGCTGGTTCATGTCGCAGACGGTTGGGTGGCGCGCAATTATGAACAGCTGAAATTGCAGGAGAGTGAAGAGATGAAACAAGACCGTGAATACCTTGCCAATCTGGAACAAGAGCTGCAGGCGGAGGGCTTTGAAGTTAGCTCCGTCCTGGCGATGGGCGAACCTTCCACCGAGATCATCAAATTGGCGCGCGCGGAGCCGGTCGATCTGATCGCGATGACCACGCACGGTCACCGCTTCATTAGCGACCTACTCTACGGCGCAACTGCAGACAAAGTTCGCCACGAAGTGGATGTGCCGGTGTTGTTGTTGAAAGTGAAACGTTAATTTCAGCCGCTTCGGCTATTCGAGACGCTGCTGGAGAAAATGACGAAGTCATTCGACATTCATATTTCGTCATTCTATGGACGCTCGTGAAAGTCCTCTTCCTCACCAACGAGTATCCGCCGCACATTTACGGTGGGGCGGGTGTTCACGTAGGCTATCTCTCGCGCGAGCTCGCTAAGATGATGCCGGTGGAAGTGCGTTGCTTTGGCGACCAACGTCTTCAAGAAGGCAACCTCAAAGTCATCGGCTTCGAACTGGACACGAGCAATTTTACCTGTCCAAAGCCATTGCGCTCTGTTTTCGGCGCCGTGCGGCGGTGTGTTGATTTCAACACTACGAACATCGATGCCGATGTCGTCCATTGTCACACTTGGTATACTCACTTTGGCGGGGTTCTCGCAAAGAAGACTTACGGAATTCCGCTTGTCATTACCGTCCATTCACTCGAGCCGCTTCGTCCCTGGAAACGGGAACAGCTCGGCGGTGGGTACGATTTTTCTCTTTGGATAGAGAAAACCGCGCTGGAAATGGCGGATGCGGTCGTCGCTGTCTCCGGCGAAACCAGGCGCGACATCGAACGCCTATTCAATGTCGATTCAACGCGCGTTCATGTGATCCATAATGGAATCGATCTGGACCAATATCGGAAAGTCGGTTCAACTGATGCGCTCAAACGATACGGCATCGATCCAGATAAGCCATATGTCCTTTTTGTCGGTCGGATCACTCGTCAAAAAGGTTTTCAGCATCTCATGCACGCAACCCAATTTATGGATCGCGATTTTCAAATCGTCCTTTGCGCCGCCGCGCCGGACACGCCGGGCATGGCTGAGGAAATGAAAACCGCAGTGGAACGGGCGAAAGCTGAGCGGCCCGGAATCATCTGGATTAATGAAATGGTAGACCAAAAGACCGCCTGCGAACTTTACTCGCACGCCGCGGTGTTCGTTTGTCCGTCAATCTATGAACCATTCGGCATTATAAATCTTGAAGCGATGGCTTGTGAGACTGCGGTTGTGGCGAGCGCCGTGGGCGGAATCAAAGAAGTCGTTGTAGATGGCGAGACCGGATTCCTGGTTCCACTCGAACAAATGAAAGAGAGTCCATTCGAAGCGACAAATCCCGAAAAATTCGCACGAGACATCGCAGAGCGTATTAATCGGTTAATGAAAGATCGGCGATTGCGCGAACGATTTGGCAAGGCCGGCCGCAAACGCGCGGAAGAGAACTTTAGTTGGGCTGCAATTGCGATAAAAACGAAGAAATTGTACGAGACGTTGAAGCGCTGAAGCGTATTAGGATGCGCACCATGTCGCTTTAACGGTGTAACGCCGCGAACTCATGTTTGTCGATCGGGTCAAAGTTTTTGCACAAGCAGGAAAGGGTGGGCGCGGGTGCGTCAGTTTTCGACGGGAAAAATTTGTGCCGAAAGGCGGACCGGATGGTGGCGATGGCGGACGCGGTGGCGATGTGATTCTGCGGGCGGACCGGCACGTCGATAATTTAGCCAACCTTTTTTACGAACCTATCGTTAAGGCCAAAAGTGGCGGCCACGGCATGGGTAAGAAAATGGCGGGACGTGCAGGCGCCGAGAAAATCGTGAAGGTTCCGGTGGGCACGGTTGTTTGGTCGGCTGATGAGAGCAAACATGGAACGTCTAACCTGCAAAGCTCAACACCCAAATCAGATCAATCCGTAATCGAGCCTCTTGTTGATCTCGTCCGCGATCGCCAGGAATTTGTGCTTTGCCGCGGCGGAGCAGGGGGCAAAGGGAACGTTCATTTCAAAAGCTCGCGCAACCGCGCACCGCGGCAATACACCGAGGGGGAGGAAGGTGAGCAAGGACATTTCCTGTTCGAGCTGCGGACGATCGCCGACGCAGGGTTGGTTGGCTACCCCAATGCAGGCAAATCGACACTCTTGCGAAAAATCTCTGCCGCGCGGCCAAAGGTGGCGGCATATCCATTCACGACGTTGCATCCGATCGTCGGCGTGATGGAATTGCCAGGTTACCGGCGGGCAGCAATTGCCGATATTCCCGGTTTAATTGAAGGGGCGCACCGGGGACTTGGGTTGGGGCACGAATTCCTGCGGCACATCACACGCTGCCGGATTTTGATATTCGTGGTCGATGTGGCCGGAAGCGAGGGTCGCAATCCCATAGAAGATTTGCAGAATCTTCGGCGGGAAATTGGTCTCCATGATCCGGCGCTTTCATCCCGCCCATGGCTGGTTGTTGCGAACAAAATGGATTTGCCGGGTGCAGAGACGAATCTCAGGGCGCTACGGGAGAGATTTTCCAAAATCAAGATCATTCCCACCTCAGCCGCAAAAGGAGAGGGGATCGCTGAGTTAAAGGACACGTTGGCAGCGATAATGACGAACGACAAAGATGTCGTGTCAGAGGTAATTTGAGATGGACAAGGCAACAATCCGTAACGAAACTTGGCGCTGTCGTATGGGAAAACGAGTTGTCGCAAGCTATTGCTCCAGCTTTCTTAAGTCGGAGATGTTGCACATCTACCGGCAGGTAAAAGCGTTGCGCGGCGTCGATACGTTCGTAGTCACGAAGGAGGTGCAGAATGCGGAGCGGTTTCCGTTTGATAACATCGAAATTATCCCGAAACGGCGCACAAACCTGCTCGTGCACGGCTGGTTGAAATTCGTGGAACGCCGGCCCCCAATCGTTTACCGAGGGGAGTATCAAACGCTTGACTCATTGTTGGAGCGGCACGGCGCCGATCTTATGCATATCTATTTTGGCCATACCGGCGTGCACTTGCTCCCTTTTATCGAGCAGTGGGACAAGCCATGCGTGGTCTCTTTCCATGGCGCTGACGTTGCGCACAAACCCGAGATCAGGGATTATCCGGCAAAATTGCGGCGTCTTTTTAGTGTGGTTCCACTCGTGTTCGCGCGTTCCCAATCGCTCGCTGATCGGTTGGTTCATTTGGGCTGTCCGCCGGAGAAACTGCGCATCAATCGCACCGGCATCCCGCTGAATGAATTTCAATTCGTAGATCGAGAACCGCCGCGAGATGGCAAATGGCGAGTGGTCCAGGCGTGCCGGTTGATCCCGAAGAAAGGCGTTGCAACAAGCTTGCGTGCTTTTGCGATTTTTAAGAAGGACAACCCTGGTGCGGAATTTTTTATCGCTGGGAAAGGGCCATTGCAGCCGGAGCTAGAGATGCTTGCTGGGGGACTTGGCATACTCAGAGACGTGCATTTTGTTGGATTTCTTTCGCAACTGAAGCTGCTCCAGCTTTATGCGAGTTCGCACCTGTTTTTGCATCCAAGCGAAATATCCCCAAACCAAGACCAGGAGGGCGTGCCGAACTCGGTTTTGGAAGCAATGGCGACCGGATTGCCAGTGGTGGCAACGCGTCATGGCGGAATCCCGGAAGCGATTGATCACGGTCGCACCGGGTTGCTGGTTGCGGAGGAGGATCACGTCGGATTAGCGAATGCCATGCAGCTAATCACAAGTTCGCCCGGCTTGTTGAAGCAAATGGGAGAACGTACCCATGCAGCCGTGGTCGAACGATTCGGACAGGACGCCCAAATTGATCAGCTAGAATCATTCTACGAAGAAGCGATCACAATGAACGGTGCGGCTGAGCCTGTGAAACCAAAGTCAATTGTCCGGATAGCTCCGCAATTCGCCGAGGAATTGCCCGCGAAATAGGCCAACGTTCAAGAATTTTGTTTGTCATCCGGCGCAAAACGCGCTTTGGTATGCGCGTTCAAGTTGTAGCCGGGGTCGGCTTGTTCATTGTAGTCCCGCGAGTGCGGGACGGAGGCGTATGACCTCGGCAGGCCGGCGTCACCGATGCCAGCTACAGCTGTGGTTATAAAATGCGCAATCGTTGTTTTTTGATCATGGTGCTGATTTGCGGCGTTGCTTTTGCAATGCCGGCAATGGCGGCTGAACCTGCACCGGCCGAGCACGCAGCGGTTTCGCTCAAACCGCAGACGCTTGTTCAGGTTGGTGGCTTCGGAATCACAAACTCGATGTTAGTGACGTGGATTGTCGCCGCTGGCATTATTATTTTTTCGCAGATCGCTACGCGTCATGTCCGGCCAATTCCCAGCGGGGCACAGAATTTTTGGGAATGGATGGTCGAAGGTCTGTACACATTTCTCGAAAACATTATCGGACGCGATCTGGTGGCAAAAGGATTTTGGTTTTTTGCCACGATTTTTATCTTCATTCTGTTCGTGAACTGGTTCGGCTTAATCCCAGGGATCGGAACAGTCGGCTGGGGTCATTACGGCTCGAACGGCGCCTTTGTGGTCGATCGGCCCCTTCTGCGTGGCGGCAACGCGGACCTGAACATGACGACCGCAATGTCGGCAGTTTTTTTCGTCATGTGGTTTGTTTGGGCGATCCAGGCCAACGGAGTCGGAGGATTTCTAAAACATCTGTTCGGACCCAAAGGGGAGACGTCCGGAATAGTGAAGATCCTCATGGTTGTCATTTTCTTCGCCGTGGGATGGCTTGAAGTGATCTCGATTCTTTTCCGGCCAATCGCGCTAAGTTTCCGATTGTTCGGTAACATTTATGCCGGCGAAAGCATCCTGGAAGCAATGTCGACCATGGTCCCATGGCTCTCTCCCATCCTGCCGATTCCATTTTATTTCCTGGAAGTGTTGGTGGGATTTGTGCAGGCGCTGGTTTTCATGCTCTTGACGGCGGTTTTCACGATGTTGATTGCGGAACATGAAGAGGGAAAGGAACACGCGCACACCTGATTTTTCGGTGATCTCATGAAGAGGTCCAAAACCAACTAACAAAAATATGATACTACCAATACTAGCAGAACTGGGCGGAAGCATTCACGTAGGGCTTGCCGCGATGGGTGTCGGAATCGGAATCGGCCTCACCGGCTTAGGCATGACCAGCGCGGTCGGGCGCAATCCCGGCGCGTTTACGCAAGTCCTCGTGCATGGAATTCTCGCGATTGCGCTGACCGAGGCGATCGTGTTCTACGCTCTCTATCTCGTCCACTAATTGCGGCGAGAAAGCGAGAACCATTTTGCGTCCGCAAATTGTATTATGAATCTGATAATCGCCGCTAGTAGCGGAGGCATCACCGACGTCTTGCGCGATACAGCCGAGACGTTCGGCTGGAATTGGAAGTTGTTTCTGTCGCAGGTAATCAGCTTCTGCATCGTCGCATTTCTTTTACAGCGCTTCGCCTACAACCCTATCCTCGCGGTGTTGGAGGAGCGTCGCCGCAAGATCGAGGAGGGCCAGCTCAATGCGGAGAAAATAAAAAGAGAGCTTGCCGAAGCGGAGAAGCGCTACCAGGAAATTCTCGCTAAGGCCGACGCGGATGCGCAGAAAATGATCGACGAAGCGCGTGAAAGCGCTGCGCATTTATCCGAGCGCAAGCAGCAGGAGGCGATTGCGGCCGCGGAGCAGATCATTGCCAAAGCGCGCGAGGCCGCCGCGATTGAGCATGAGCGCACAATGGAATCTCTGAAGCACGAGCTTGGGCGCCTTGTGGTTGAGACCACGGCAAAAGTCACTGAGAAGGTGTTAACGCCGGAAGATCAGCGGCGCTTGCAGGAAGAAGCAGCACGTCAACTGGCCGCATGAAGATCAACAAGGAAATTCGCCGGCTCTCGCGTGAAATGCTTCGAGCGAGTTTCACTGATGGCCAACTCGATCCGGGAAGAATCAAATCGTTGGTAGATTCCCTTATAGAGAAAAAGTCGCGCAATTACATCGACGTCCTGAAGAACTACAGACGTTTGCTGCGGCTGGAATTCGAAAAGCGCCGTGCTCGAGTTGAAACGGCAAGCGAATTGGATTCGACGACAAGTTCGGAACTCATCGCCAATCTAAAAAAGAAGTACGGCAGCGACCTGAGCGCCGAGTTTATCGTTAACCCTGAGCTTCTTGGCGGAATGCGCGTTCGCGTCGGGAGCGATGTGTGGGATGGCACTGTTCGCAATCGGCTGGAACAGCTCGAGCGACAACTTTAATCAACTGAAAATCATGAGCAGCATACTTGAAGAGATCGAAACAAAAATCGAAGGACTAAAAGCCTCAACGATCAAAAGCAACGTTGGCGTCGTGCGCGAAACCGGAGATGGAGTCGCGCGCATTGAAGGGCTAAGTGACGTCATGCTCAACGAGATGATCGAATTTCCAAACGGCGTATTCGGTCTCGCATTGAATCTCGAAGAAACTGAGGTTGGCGCCATCCTACTTGGCGAAACAACCAAGGTTTCCGAAGGGGACGAAGTTAAAACGACAGGCCGGCTCCTTTCCGTTCCTGTTGGCAAAGCGCTTCTGGGCCGTGTGGTAAACACGCTCGGCCAGCCACTCGATGACAAGGGACCGATCAAGGCAGACACATTTTATCCGCTGGAAAAAATTGCGCCGGGTGTGATCAAGCGCCGCAGCGTGAATCAACCGGTGCAAACCGGCATCATGGCCATCGACGCGATGATCCCGATCGGTCGCGGTCAGCGCGAACTGATTATTGGGGACCGCGCCACTGGCAAAACGACGATTGCCATCGACTCCATTATAAGCCAGGCGCGCTTGAACAAAGCTGCTGAAGAGCAAGGCGAAAAGAATTATCGGCCGCTCTACTGCATCTACGTCGCGATTGGTCAGAAAAATTCCAATGTGGCGCGCGCCCTGGCGGTGCTCGAAAAAGAGGGCGCCATGCCTTACACGACAATCATTTCAGCTCCGGCGTCAGATACAGCCACTAATCAGTATCTGGCGCCGTTTGCCGGCGCAGCCATGGGCGAATGGTTCATGGATAATGGAATGGATGCGCTCATCGTTTACGACGATCTCTCAAAACACGCGGTTGCGTATCGGCAGGTTTCACTTGTGTTAAAGCGACCCTCCGGGCGTGAAGCGTACCCAGGCGACGTTTTTTATTTACATTCGCGATTACTCGAGCGCGCCGCACGCATGAGCGATGAATTTGGTGGCGGATCACTCACTGCATTGCCCATTATCGAAACGCAGGCGGGCGACGTTTCCGCTTATATTCCTACAAACGTGATTTCGATTACGGACGGTCAGATTTACCTGGAAACCGATCTATTTTATCAAGGCGTCCGGCCAGCAATTTCCGTGGGACTCTCTGTCAGCCGTGTCGGATCGGCGGCCCAGATCAAGGCAATTAAGCAGGTCGCCGGCAAGGTGAAGCTGGATCTCGCGCAATTTCGCGAGCTGGCTGCCTTCGCCCAATTCGGCTCCGACCTTGATGCGGCTACCAGAGCGCGACTCGATCGCGGTCAACGGATTGTCGAGCTTTTTAAGCAGAAACAGTACAACCCCATCCCGGTCGAGGAACAGGTAGCCGTGCTGTGGGCGATGCAAAACGGGTACCTCGATCCTGTCCCAGTCGACCGAGTCAAGGAGTATCAACTGAAACTTCAGGACTGGTTGCAGACACGGAAAGAAGGACTGCTTCGAGCGATTCGGGAGAAAAAGGAACTCGACCAGGATCTCGAGTCGCAACTCAAAGCGGCGCTGGATGAATTTAAGACAACGTGGCGATAATCGCGCGGTCCTGAAACCCGCAAGGCTGTAACGCGTAACATGGCGAACACGCAGGATATTCGGCGACGGATCAAATCGATCCGCAACACCGCGCAGATCACCAAAGCGATGCAAATGGTTGCTGCTTCAAAGATGCGCAAGGCGCAGCAGCATGCACTCGCCGGACGGCCTTACGCTGCATTGATGAATAGAGTTTTCGTCTCGTTGCAAAAACGGACAGATCCTAGATTGCATCCGCTTCTGGCAGTCCGCCCCGTGAAAAAAGAGTTGGTGTTAATTATCAGCACAGACAAAGGACTCTGTGGAGCCCTAAATACGAACCTGTTTCGCGAGGCTAGTAACTTTGATCCGGAGAAAACAGCTTTCGTGGTTACTGGAAAGAAGGCGCGACAATTTGTTGCGCGCACGAAGCGCGAATTATTGGCTGATTTCGAACTCAAAGACTCACCGAGCTTCGTTGAAACGAAGCCGATCTCGAGATTTTGCATGGAAAAATTCCTGCGGCGCGAAGTAGATAAAGTCTCAGTGCTGTACACGCATTTCATCAATACAATCAATCAGCGCACAGTTGTTCAGACATTGCTACCGATCAGCAGCTTTGATTTGGGGAAGAGCGAAGCCGCGGAAGCGCAAGGTCAAGCTGTGGATCCGATGATAGGCTACATATTTGAGCCCAACGCCGAGGTGGTTCTGGATTCAATGCTGCCATATTACGTCTCGTACGAGGTGTTCCAGATGATCCTGGACGCGCGCGCGTCTGAGCACAGTGCCCGCATGGTGGCGATGAAGAATGCTACCGATAACGCAAATCAATTCATTAAGGATCTGACGCTGGAATATAACAAAATGCGTCAAGCCGGTATTACTACCGAGCTGCTCGAAATTGCCACGGCGCAAATGGCGTTGGGCGGTTAATTAATTCTCATGAATAAAGGAAACATAGTTCAAGTGATCGGTCCCGTTGTGGACGTGGAATTCCCGGACGAAAAGACGCCGCCGAAAATCTACAACGCCCTCGAAATTAAATACGAAGTGAATGGCAACCCAACAAAACTGACGCTCGAAGTGCAGCAGCACCTCGGCGAAAATTGGGTGCGTTCAGTGGCCATGTCTTCCACAGAAGGACTCAAGCGCGGCATGAGCGTGACCGACACCGGCGGACCGATAACGGTTCCAGTAGGCGAAGGCGTGCTCGGTCGTTTGTTCAATGTGACCGGTGATACGATTGATAATCGCGGCCCCGTGAAATTTGAAAAGCGCTACTCGATTCACCGTCTTGCGCCAGCGCTCACCGAACAGGACACAAAAGTGCAGATCCTCGAAACAGGAATCAAAGTCATTGATCTCGTTTGCCCATTTTCAAAAGGAGGCAAGGTCGGTGCATTCGGCGGCGCCGGCGTTGGCAAAACTGTCATCATCCAGGAGCTGATCAACAACATCGCTATGAAACACGGCGGTGTTTCCATGTTTGCGGGAGTGGGCGAGCGCACACGCGAGGGCAACGATCTTTACAGGGAAATGATCTCGGCCGGCGTGATTGACGAAAAAGATTTGTCGAAATCGAAAGTGGGAATGGTTTATGGCCAGATGAACGAGCCGCCCGGTGCGCGTCTGCGCGTGGGACTCTCCGCGCTGGCGATGACGGAATATTTCCGTGACGAACGCAACCAGGACGTTCTGCTGTTCATCGACAATATCTTCCGATTTTCCCAAGCCGGCTCTGAAGTGTCGGCGCTGCTCGGCCGTACGCCATCCGCCGTTGGTTATCAGCCGACACTTGCAGCCGAGATGGGCGACCTGCAGGAACGAATTACTTCAACCAACAAAGGATCGATCACCTCGTTCCAGGCGGTTTACGTTCCCGCAGACGATCTGACTGATCCGGCGCCGGCGAATACGTTCGCCCATCTGGATTCGACGATCGTCCTCGAGCGCGCGCTCACTGAGCTTGGCATTTATCCGGCAGTCGATCCTCTGGCATCAACGTCAAAATCGCTCGCGCCTGAAATTGTCGGCGAAGAACATTACAATGTGGCCCGAGGCGTGCAGCGAGTGTTGCAACGCTACAAAGATCTCCAGGACATCATCGCGATTCTTGGAATGGACGAGTTGAGTCCAGAAGACAAACTGACCGTTTACCGGGCACGAAAGATTCAACGTTACCTCAGCCAGCCATTTCACGTGGCCGAAGTTTTCACCGGCCACAAAGGTCAATACGTCTCGATC
>Ga0137372_10005850_pt1 | contig 11967 bp, 8 predicted proteins | sample SagtaG_6_FD_104911 | JGI IMG/M metagenome (GOLD analysis project Ga0137372, IMG submission 104911) | Vadose zone soil microbial communities from Sagehorn Ranch, Mendocino, California, USA - Sage1_R_60_16 metaG | ecosystem: Environmental > Terrestrial > Soil > Vadose zone | place: USA: California...
AGGCTGGTGAAAGGGGCATTGCTATTGCGCACAACCACGCAGCCGTCGGAGGGGCCGTTGCCAGGAGCGGTGCAATCGGCGGTCAAACCGAAAAAGAAGAAGTCGGTTCCGCCGACGCCAATGGTGGGATTAAAAACCTCCGTCCAGCCGGTGCAGTGGGCGGGCCCGGTCGACGTGGAAGTAGCAGTAGTAGTGATGAGCTGCGCTGAGAACGATGGGACAGTCTGCATTATGGGGGGAGTGGCCGTGTTGAAACCGAAAGCGTATTGCCACGGATTTGTGTCGGCGGCCCCGGTTCCGCACAGCCGGACCAATCCCGTGGATGGGTTTGTGAAATAGCTGTCCGAGAACGCGGGCTGGTAGATGTCGACTGATAATCCCGAAGCGGACGCCAGCCCGATGCGCGCCACCGCAAGTTCGGCGAGAGTGGCGGTGTCGGCTTCGACTAGCACACCGGAAGTGCCGTCATCGGAGCTCACCACGAATGTCGTGCCGTTGGTGACGTCCATGATCGGCGCCCCCTTGATACCGTGGTTGTGGCTTTTGCCGATGGACAATGTTGCCGTCACAGCGCCAGTGCTGGTGTTGATCTGGTAGAGAATTCCACTATCGTGGCCTCCGACCATAAGCAGGCCCCGGGTACTGTCGAGTACCGGAGGAGTCAGGAGTTTGACCCCACCCGCGAGCTGCACCGGCCACGGAGCTCCAGCCAGCGTGGGCGTTCCTCTAAAGACGCCTGTAATCTTCCAAATCCTGCCATCGTCCGTACCCATGTAGGCAACGTCGGCGCGGTAGTCCACCCAAGGGGACGAGGTGGTGCTGTTGGCTTGAGTTAAAGGAGGCGACGTAGATAAAGTAGTCGACGTCATGGCGGTGGGCACGGCGGGAGTGGCGATCGTTCCTTGGCCGGCGGTCCAGGTCAGTACATGGAAGATGGCAGTGGCGGTTTGACCGGGGCCGCTGGCCGCGCTTTCCAGAAAAGCGATTTTTTTTCCATCTAATGACAGCACGGTCGAAGTTACAATATGGCCCCCGGGCGTGGTCGTGGTGTCATAAGAGAACAACACGGTGGGAGCCGAGCCACACAGCCCCCCGGTACCAGCATAGAGATTGTGGAAGGCAACCAGATTGGAGTGGACAGTCGGCTGACCGATCGCCGTCGTTCCGAATACGACGTAGTCATTCAGGCAACTGGGAGGCGCGCCCAGATCAAAGGAAAACTTGGAGGGAAACATATTCGGAGAAAGCCGGCCCTGCACAAGGACGCTCCAGTCCAGTTGGTTGGAGCTCCTGGTGGTGGGAATCTGCTTCGTGTCGACCCCGGGAACGATGGTCGAATAGCGGCCCTGCCACCGTTGGATCGCCTGATGGAGGACCCGAGGCTCCTTGTAAATCACGTCGGGATGTTGCAGCAGCGCATCGCGGCTGAATATGATGTGGCGCTGCGACCAGTCCTGCGGAGCACCGATGTGGGGACGATTCGTGGATTCCTGGGCCGAAAGACCCGGTGCAAGAAACAAGAATCCGACACACATAATTGCAACAGCGCCATAAGGATTCCTACGCTTCACGCCCACCTCCGGTTGCGAATGGATTGAGGACATTGTAGCCGCTTTTTCTTTGCAGGGGATCGACGATTTTGGCACGTATCGGCATTCGATGTCGAAAACCTCAGCCTCTGGTCCTACGCCGGGAACCGTCGCGAGTACGAAGATGGATGAGCGATCACCCGGATCGTTTCAGTTCGCCAGAGGGCCCAGCCAGCACCTTAGCGGCGTAACACGGCCTTTCTATTGCGCAGTCTCGGTGAAAAGGGCTGGGCTGGCGACTCCAATGGCCGTGGCGCTGATGGTGATCGTGCCCGGGGATGGCGGAAGAGTATAGATCTGGCTTGCCTTCCCGGTGCTGTCGGTAACGGCGGGGTTCGGGTTGAGGAAAGATCCTCCCGCGCCGCCGTCGTCAAATGTGACGCTGGCGCTGGGAACGGGGTTGCCGTACTGGTCGGTGACCAGAACCATCAAGGCCACGGGGAGTTGCGTGCCGGCCGCCGCAGTCTGGTTATTCCCGGCTGCGACGTTGACGCTGGTTGGCGGACCGGCGAGCGAGGTCTCGGGAAATTTGACGCTCGTGAGACCGGCAGAACTGGCGGTGACGTTGAAGGTGCCAACCGTAGTGGGCAACTGGTAGGCGGTACGCGCCACGCCGGATGCATCGGTGACAACCGAGATGGGATTGAGGGATCCGTTCCCGGTGGCGGAGAAGTTCACGGTGACTCCGGGAACGCCGTTATTGAGGGCGTCTCGTGCCTGGGCCGCGATGGGCTTAGGCAGAACGGTACCGGCAGTGCCGCTCTGTTTCGCTCCCCCGAAAGAAATAATTTTGACGGGCGCGCCCGGTAGAGCCGTTTCCGTAGCGGTGGCGCTGACGAAATTCGGGGCGGAGACAGTCAGAGTGTAGGGACCCGATTTTTTCGGGAGGGTGTACGTCGCACTAGCAAAGCCGTTGATATCGGTAACGGCAGAAGGCGGATTAAATGTGCCTCCCTTGCCCCCGTCGCTGAAGGTCACGCTTACACCCGAGTCTGCAACTCCGGTGTAAGGGTCGCGGGCCTGTACTTTGAGGGGTGTGGGCAGAGTTGTAAACACGGTAGCACTCTGGTTTGCGCCGCCGGCCACTGCCAGATGTGGGATGAGCCCGTAGACCTCGAGAGTCGTTCGCGTGGCGACATAGACCCTGCCGTTGGCCACGGTCTGAGTGGCAAAATGAGCGAGGGGCGGCAAGGTGTCGCGCCCGCCGAGGGCCTGATTCGTGCCATAGAGCAGATGGAGAGAAGTGGCGTCAAAGGCGAGGAGTTGACCACCGCCGATGACCCACAGAATTCCGTTGCTGTTGCCATTGGCGGAAATGGATGGGGAGTGAGCGCCCGGATATTTTGCGGAGGTCTTCAGGGGAATGCCGAGCAATCCGCCCGACAACGGGAAGGCCAGGAGCGGAGAGCCATTGGGGGCGAAGTACACGGTGTTGTTCCAGTACGCAGGGGAACTCATCAAGATGTCGCTGGTGGCACCCGGTACGAGAGGGAATTCCTGGAGGACCTGACTATCGTTCGGGGCGAACATTCCCATGTTGTCGCGATTGAGAACATAGACGATGCCCTGTTTGCCTCCGGCGACGAGTTCATGGGGAAAGGGGCTGTTCTGATCGGGGAGGACGAGGGCTCCGGTCGAACTCAAGTCAAAATCGTGGGAGTTGAGGAAGGCCACGTTCCCCGGGGTGAAATAATCGGCAACCGTGAGATTGGGGGCGAGCTTGACGACGCTGTTGCAGAAGGTCTGACCACCGCTTGGGACATCGAAGGGGGCGCCGCTTTCGGCGGTCTCCACGAAGATGTTGCCGGCTTCGTCGGCGCCGAGACCGTTGCCAGTTTGCCAGATCGAGGTCAATCCGTGGTCGGGCGAAGTGTTGAAGACAGCGAGTTGCGACAGACTGGCAGCGTCGTAGGAAAGCACCCAGCCGCTGTTGCTGTCATTGCAGTAGTTCGACCCGAACCCCAGGTAGATGACGCCGTTCAGCAGCAGCAATCCCGGCCGGTTCTTCTGGTGAAGGCTGTTGAAGACCATCTTATGTCCGGCGTTGCTGATGCTGGTGGCGGCGATCGGAGCCGGGCCTCCGAATTTTTCTTGGCCCGTCGTAATGTCGAGGGCGTGGAGGCGAAGACGAACGGTTCCGTTTTCCAGCGTCTTAGCCACGACATAAAGGGTGCCGGTGGCTGCATCGATCACCGGCGTGGAAACAATTCCTTCTTGAGTGATGCCGGGTCCCGCGGTTTCGGTACTGGCGCAGGGAAGGGTTGAGGTGGCCACGCTGGCCGTGGTAATGCCGTTGGCGGGATCGGTAAAGTTCACCCGCCACAGGGGCGCGGCGTTCGCGCCTTGATTGCTGTCCGCATCGAAGGCGTACACTGAATCCGCCATGGTCGCCACGTACACGACGTTGTGGGTTCCGAGTCCGGGAATAGTCACGTTGGGAACGTACAACGGCTGCGCGAGCGCCTGATAATCGATGCTGTAGCGGAAGAGGCGGCCGAATCTGTTCTTGTTCACGTTGCTGGGTGCCAGGAGGAGTTCCGTGACATTGGCGCCCGTCCGCTGGTTGTCCGAGCGGCTGGTCGGAAACGCGGCCTGTCCGGAAGAGACAGAAGCAAACGCGATACACACGAGAAACGTGATCCAGAGGAGACTGTAGGGGGGAATTGAGTTCTTTCCGATCTCCCTCGATTGCACAAAACAAATCATTGTCTTAGGTTACCCCACTAGGAGATCGGACACCAAGCCGTATCACAGAAAGAGCAGTTATTAAGCCGAAAGAGCGACGGGAAGCGCGGATCGCAAAGTCTACTTTACAAAACCCTTTCTTGGATCACGAGGCTCCCCGGAACGAATACACATTCTTATAGGAGAAATCTTTTGCACCTATTGGGCAGAGAGTTTATTCCGCGCGGAACGGCCTCGTGAAACCCTAGTCACGGACTGTTTACCCCAAACTGAATAGGAGTGCCCGGCAGCGCCGTTCTCGTTCGCGGCGATTCTACGATGAAGCTGCCGTTCCTCGCCCACCCTCGAGTTTATAACCGAGTCCGGGAACGGTAACGATGAACCCTGGCCGCTTGGGATCCTCCTCCAACTTTTGCCGCAAGCTGGCGACGTGGACATCCACGGTGCGAGTGAAGGTAGCGGCGTCATAACCCCAGACTTCTCTCAAAATCTCGTCGCGCGAGAGGGTCGCGCCAGCGTGCTCGGCGAAATAGCGCAATAGCTGAAACTCGCGCGCAGAGAGATAAACCGCAACGCCGTCGCGCGTGACCTTCGTGCCGCGAACATCAATGCGGATGGGTCCGAACTGATAGACGTTCTGGCCGGAAAAAGCCGAAACGCGGCGTAACAAGGCTTCGATCCGGGCCATCAGTTCCAGCGTGTCGAAGGGCTTGGTGACGTAATCGTCGGCACCCAGTTTGAGGCCGAGCACTTTTTCCGCGGTCTGAGCGCGGGCCGTCAGCAGGAGAATCGGAGTCGCCAGCCCTTGGCGGCGGATGTCACGGCACACGTCGAAGCCGTTGCCGATGGGCAGCATGACGTCCAGGATAATCAGATCGAACGGCAAACGAGTAGCTTTGTCCAGCGCCTCCGGTCCATCGACGGCGAAATCAACCACGTAGCCTTCACTGCGCAGGCGATCGCCGAGGGTCATCCGCAATGCCGCTTCGTCTTCGACGAGCAGAATGTTCCCGCTCATTTTTGTGCGACCACGTCTCGTCTGCGGGCTCCGGCAGCGGCCGGAGGTTGTTTTTGTTGAGGGATCGGCAAATGCAAAGTGAAGGTACTTCCGGCACCCAGTTTACTCTCGACGGTGAGCTTTCCGTTCATGGCTTCGGCGATACTCTTGGCGAGAAGAAGTCCCAAACCCGTGCCGTGAATCTGCGCGGCGCTGACCGCTGGACTGCGGTAAAAAGGCTCGAAGATGTGCGGGAGATCCGACTTGTGGATCCCGATGCCGCGGTCCTGAACCGAGATTTGAATTTCCCGGTTGCCTGTCTTTCTCGCTGCATCGAGCAAGGCACGGACGCAGATCCAGTGGCTTTGTCCACTGTACTTGATGGCATTCCCGATCAGGTTCTGCAGACAGTGCGAGAGAGCCGACAAATCGCCCACGATAGGGGGCAAATCCGGTTCGACCTGTTGCTCCACCACCAAGCCCGCTTCTTGCACCAGTAGGGCTGTATTCTCCATCGCCAAGTCGACAATCTGTGAAACTTGCAGCGGACGCAAGGTGTAGCGGTTTTTCTTATTTCGGGTGGAGGCGAACAGCAAAATCTCATTCACCAGATCGGTGATCTGGCGGCTCTGGTTTCGGATCACGGCTCCGTATCTTGCCAGCTGCTCTTTGCCTTCGACCACGCCGTCGGCAATGTTCTCGGCTGCGGAATGGATGACCGCCAGCGGCGTTCGCAACTCGTGCGAGATCGAAGCCACAAACTCCAACTGCAACTTGGCAAATTGGACGGCGCTCAGCATTCTGCTCCTTTGAATGGCCCAGACGGCGAAGGTGGCGAAGATCAGAGTGAAGCACACGACGCCGACCAGGCGCACGATGGAGCGGCGGGACGACGCGCCGACCCGGACGAGTTGCTCGGAGGCTTGCTGGTCGTACAGCCGCTTGATCTGCTCCAGGTCCTGCCGGACGCGTTCGAACGAGGGAACACCGCCGCTCAGATCCGCGTCCACAGCTTCTTTCGCGCTTCCCTCGAGAATGGAAGCCAACACTTCATCGCGAATCCTGAGATAGGCGGACCAGTCGCGGTGCAGGCCTCGTCCGACTTCGATCTCCGCGGGCATGCGCGCTTGTTTAAGGTATTCGGCAATTCCTTCGGTCACGCGGCGGTCGGCCTCGCGCGACTGGTCCGCGTATTCCACTTGCAGATTGCTGTCGGTGGTGGTCAACGCGTAGAGCGTGCTCCGGCGAGTCTCTTGCGCCTGGTATTGCAGTTCTCCAATTTGGCGAAGGCCGAGCACCGAGCGGGCATACATCTGCTGCGCTTCCACGCTGGCGGTACGCACGTCGCGGATCACGAACATGCTGACGCCGACCTCAACGGAGAACACCACGAGCAGCAAAAGCGCGGAGGGGTAACGCGAAAATACGCCCAGCGCGCGGTCTCTCGGTGGGGCCGGGGCAGGCGCCGCATTGGGAACTGGCTCGCTCATTTATGGGGCTGCGGCTGGCGGAATGCGCAGGCGGTACTCCTTGTTGCCGGGAAGACGTCCGTCCACTCGCAGGACCTTGACCGACGAATCGACATCGTTCGCGCGCACATAGCCGATCGCGCCCGGCACGTTGAACACAAATTTGCGAACACCCACCGGCGAGGCCAGAGTTTTCGGCGAAACAAACACCTCGCCGGTAAACAAGCCGTGCAAGAAGTGCTGCCGGAAACCTGTTTCAGTCATCTGGCAGACTTCCCGGATCAGTGTTTGGCGCTCCGCTTGACCCGGTTCCATCATCACCAGGGTGATGCGGCGGCCGTTCGGCCAATGGCTGCGCTCACCCAGGAAAACCTTACGCAACTCCTCCAGGGAGAGGCTGTCCACCGGGTTTGAGGCGTTGACGATGATGGCCAGACTTGGTCTGGACGGATTCGGTTCGTTCGGCCCGGGCGCACCCGCGCGAGCAGGCCGGTACGAGACTCCCAGCAGCCAGCTTGCGGCGACTCCGATGATCAACCAGCGGCCGGTTGGGCGCGGCATCTTCAGCCTCTCTAGAACGTGAAACCGACTTGCAGAGCGAGTGCGTTAATCGCCTGTTGATTGCGAATCGTGGTGTAGTCATATTGCAGCTTCAGAGCGACCGACTCGCTGGCATCGAATCGTAACCCCGCCGACGGGCCCTGACGGCGGCCGACATCGGGAAAGATGAGTTCGCGATCAGAGCCGTTCACGTATTGATAGCGGAAATACGGCCGGTAAGCGCCCAATCGTTTTGAAATCTGCGTGTAGAAGCCCGGCGTCTGGAAGATGTGCGGCTGTCCCAGCGGAGCATGACGCACGACCAGCGCTTCGTTAAGCCACTCGAAATTGGGGCGAATGTAAACGGCATGGGCGGCCAGAATCGTCTCGCCGATTCTGGGGGATTGATTGGGCGCCAGCACATCCCGATAGACCGAGAAGCCCGCCTGTAAGCCGCGAACCGCTTCCGGCCGAGCGAACAGAGCCAGGTTGTAGGCTTTGTGGTTCTGGTCGTCGATGACATTCTGCACCGGTTCGTCGAGGAATGGAGCGCGGGACGCCCGCCCATTGCCCACCTCAGCCACGTAATGCAATCCCAGTCTGCCGGAGGGAATCGCCCCCGACGCCGACACGCCCACCGTGTGCACGGGCAGAATTCCGCCGCGGTCTTCAAACTGGAACAGGAAGGGGCGTCCGGTGGCGGTCTGGAACCACGTGCTGTGATGGTAGGCGGTGTTGTAGTAGCCAATGGCGGTGTGATAGCGGCCGACGGACAGATTGAAGTAGTCGTTGTACGAGTATTGCAAGAGTAGACGTTCAACATCGACTTCGAAAACGTTGTTCTCTCCCCGCGTCACGCCGAAGATATTGTCCGGGCCTCCTTCGAACACGATTTCGCCCAGGAACTTGAACTTTTCCGAGATGTCCGAGGTCACGAACAGGTTGAGTTGACCGAGCGTGAAAGAGGTCGTGTCGCCTTTCTGCGTGTCGCCGTGGAAGTTGATGTCCCCGAAGCCGCGCACCCGTAGCAAGGTCTTGCTGAAGTCCATCCTTTCCGGTTCAGTGCCCATTCCCACCTGTTGGGTGCCTTCGGACTCGGACTGGGCGCTGGTTTTGTCGGGCGCGATAGACCTTGAAGGACTCGCGGGGACTGAGGGTGCCGCGGCCGGGGAATTCACCTGCCTGGCAGCTTCCAACTGCGCCACGCGCGCCTCCAGTTGCTCAATTCGGTGGAGGAGCATTTGAACAGTGGGCTCCACCTCCGCGCCGGGAGCAGATTGGCCCCGAGCCATGGTATTCAGGAGAATCGCCAGAAGCAGCAAGACCATCCGGTGTTCTGAGACCCAACCTGCAACTCTCCGCAAGGTTGCGCGACGCGGGAGCTGAAGAGTGTTCATAGCTGCCTCCTTGGAGATGGGATGATCATAGTGCTCCGGCCTCCCCCAGCAGACCGAACCGCATTCTGGGGAAGCGACGGGTTCCGGGCTGGCCACAGTCGTGCCTCACAATATGCTGGATCGAAAGTGCGACCAAAGGTTTTGACCAGATATCGACGCCAAACCGCACGGCGGGGAACGGAATGCATGTTAAAGTACAGTAACTTTTGTGGACGTTCAATCGAATTGCCTCTCCGCTCGTCCATCCGTTTGCACCTTATGGTACAGGACGCTATCTTTTATGAAATCCCCGTCACTATTCTGCTGACATTACCCAGTCTTGGGTGCTAAGTCCTTGGATCTAAAGCTGCCTTACCAGCGCGGCTTTGGAGGCAGGGTTGCTCACACCTGGTTAGCCCTTCCCGACTGCAAGACGATTGGGTGCCGAGCCGGGTAGGAGCGATTATGAACGACCAAGTTGGTGGAAGAGCGGTTCGCCGCAGGCGGAGTTGGTATAAGCGCCGCATGCGGATGCAGCGCGGCCTGATCACCGCAGTCATGCTGGCGCTGCTGACAGGCGTCTGCTGGCAAAGCGCGGCTCGCTTTTTCAGGGCCGCCCCGTGGCGTAATTCCCAACCCTTACCTCAATCCGCCTCGACCCGTGGCAGCGTCCACGCCGATCTGAGTTCTCTGGCAGCGCACACGAGCCGGTCCGCACATCCGCCCACGCAAAAGCGCGGCGTCTATCCTTACTCGGTCGTACCCGGCGGCGTCGAGGGTCCCGACGATCTCCGGCGTGCAACGCAGCACGATCATGTCGTGTGGCAGCACTACGCCCGCTTCCAATACGAGCATGCGCGGTTGGTCCGAGCCACCCAAGCTCGCCAAGTTTATCTTTCGTACCGTCTGCGCGATCACATCTTCTGGACCCGTAAGAGAGTGCATTTGCATGTGGGCGAACTGCTGTTCACCGACGGGAACATCACTGCGCGTGCAAGGTGCGGCAATCAAATTTCTGAGACTCCCAGGCCGGACGTTTCGGAAGAAGAGCCGGCCGAAGATGTGTTCGACAAACCGGTGGCTGGGCTCGAGCCGATGCCTCCGGCTCTGCCGATCCGTTCTTCGCTCGTGCCACCCTCTCTGCCGGGAGTGAACCCTCTGCCTCCTCAGGGACCTCAAGGTTTCACGGGTGGCGGATTCATCTTTCCTCAAATTCCTTTTGGTGTGGCGATTCCTGGTGGGCTGTGTGAAACGGCTGCTGAGGAACAGTTCGAACGCAGTCACGGAATCGTCGACAACGAGAAGAACGAGAAACCCTGCGCTCCTCACCGCAAGCCTCCCGTGGTGCCCGAGCCTTCGACGCTGGTGCTGATCGGTTCCGGGCTGGCGGCGGTTTATTGGCGATACCGCCAGACCGGCCACGCCCTCCCGGTCTAGCGGCTGCGCCAAGCCGTCAGCTCACGATTGGTTCTACGACTTCCGGTGTGCGTCTGGACACTCCGCTGCTGCTAAACTCTTGCTAGGAATCCCATGCCGTCTTTGTCTTACTTTGGAGCCCTTCTGGCAGTGGGGACCTTGCTGGCAGGCCCCATCGCCGCGCAGGACCGCTCTTTTGTGCGGAACGTGGCCGTGCGGGGTGGGGGAACGGCAATCGAAATTGAGATCCACACCTCGGGCGCGGCCGGGTTCCCAAACACCGAGGCGATTACGGCCCCTGACCGGATCGTGGTTGATTTTCCAGGAGCATTGCCTGCCTCGGAGTTGCACGCGCTCAACGTTAATCGCGGTCCGTTGAAGAGCATTCGATCGGGACTGTTTTTCGATGACCCTCCCATTACTCGAATCGTGCTCGATCTTCGGGAGCCCCAGCCGTATCAGATCCTACCGATTCCAAATGGATTTTTGGTGAGATTGGGCCCCGCTTCGGCCGCGACCAACGTGGCCTCGGCGCCGCCACCCGCCGCACCCACCATGGGTGGTGGACATTTGACTGCGGTCTCGAAGATCAGTGTCCAGCCTGCGGTCGGACATGCCGCAACTGTACCCTCCGCGGTCAGCGTTGCGCCCCCGGTGCCGCCCCAGCCTCCGGCGCCTCCGAAACCGGCAGTCAACGTGACCTTCCAAAACGGGCTGCTGCGCATTCGTACGGAGGGGGGAACGCTGGCCGAGGTGCTGTTCGAAGTGCAGCGCCAGACCAACGCGGAGATTGCCATTCCGGCGGGAGCGGAACAGGAGCAGGTGGTGGCCGATCTGGGTCCCGCCCCCGCTCGCGACGTGCTGGGGTCGCTGCTCAATGGTTCCGGCTACAACTTCATTTTCGTCGACGGCGAGCAAGGCCGTGGTCTGGAGAAAGTCATCCTCACCCGCCGCCAAACAAGCTTTTAGGCTGCCACCTGCCAACTTCGAGCAGATGACGCTGACCTCGGTGACTGCGTTGATAATTCCGTCGCCAACCTGATTTTGGGTCGCGCTGTACCGCCCCTGCTGGACGACGTGATGGAAATTGGCTGGAAAAATCTGTGCGGTCCCGACAAGTTTCAGAGAGTCTATTTCCTTCCCCTTCCCATGGACGACAATGTTACGTCGCCCACGGGGGGCGCGAGACAAGCACTACGAGGGTTAAACCTCAGTGTTCCGTCTGGCCGAAAATACCTTCGAGCGTGATTGGCGGGGCGTTTTGCCCTTCTCCCACAACATCAGCAAAGTCGTTCAGACTGAAAAGAAAAGGGCCTTGATTAAAGGCAGGAGGGCTAAGATTAGCAAACCCTCCATTATAGTAGAGAAAATAGTGAAAGGGCGAATAGTTGCTCGTAGCGTACCAGCCTAATATTTCGCCATTAGAGTTGATATTTAGCAGCTCGGTAGAATAGGCACCCGGATAGTCAAGAGTGGCCCATCCGTCGGCGACACTATAGACGAACCCGTGAACGCCAACCCCATCCGTGTAATAACCGACCATTTGCGCTTGACCATTCAGTCCATTGCTGAGTGTTCTAAGCGCACCCGGTCGGCCCAAGACCGTGTATTCTCCGGCTTGGTAGAGAAAGGCATAATGTTAGCCCGTAACACTGTCGGATAGAGTGCCCGACACTTGGCCCGCATCATTTATCTTACCAGTACTGTAAATACCATCTCCAGCCGGCGGGTCGTTTAGGCTGTAGCTGGTGAAGCTGCCATTGCTCAACGGCTTATAAAGCCACGATACGTACGTATCCGGGGTGTGGGATCGTGTGTCGCCAGATTCATCCTGGAAATTGATTGCCCAAGGGAAGGTATCCGGCACATTCATGCCTGGATAATTAAGGATTGTC
>Ga0137372_10005851_pt1 | contig 11967 bp, 14 predicted proteins | sample SagtaG_6_FD_104911 | JGI IMG/M metagenome (GOLD analysis project Ga0137372, IMG submission 104911) | Vadose zone soil microbial communities from Sagehorn Ranch, Mendocino, California, USA - Sage1_R_60_16 metaG | ecosystem: Environmental > Terrestrial > Soil > Vadose zone | place: USA...
CATCAAACCAGCAGTTAAAGAGGCCATCAAGCACGGTGCTGACGCCTTGGTTTTGCTCGCCAGCGGGACAAATATCAGCGGGAGCACCACGTTTAGCTCCGGTCAATGGGGTTCCAACACGACGACCACGGGAGGCATTTACGGCAACTATTTCAATGCCCGGAGTCGGACGACCGGAGGCGGTTTCGGCTCAACCACGACACTGCCAATCCGGAAAGGCTAGGCTCGCGTAATCGCCATTCATTTTTGTAAGGCAGGTCTGTACATTCTCTCGCGCGTGCGCGTGCGCGAGGCATCTTCCGCACAGATCAGCAAACGAAGCTAATCAATCCTCCGTGGTTCGTTGCCTAAGACCCTTCATGAAGTCCACCTCACCCGTTCGCCCGGAAGCGCGCTCGTCATCTTTCTTCGCGTCTGTCGCGCCGCCTTTCGGGTCGGTCTTCGGTTTCAGATCACGAACTTCGACTCCTCGTTTTTTCTTTTCCGCTGACTCAGGCTTGCTGTTTTCGTTGGGCATAATTTAGATCTCCGCCTGCGGACGCCGAGAATATCAAGGCTGCGGGACTTCCAAGCGTATTGGCGGTCGTTGGCTGACGACTTTTTTTACAGCACCTTTTGTGCTTGAATGGAAGAATGCGAATGACAATCCACGATTACATCGGTAAGCATGGCTTGACTCAGCGGAACGCCCGACAAAAAGACAACCGAGCCGTTGAAATAGGTTTGGCGGCCAGCCGAGTCTCCGGCCTTGCGCCGACACCGGCGGACAGGCTCGAACACCGGTAAACACTCTCAGCTTTGTTATGCAATAATGTTATGCAATCGAACCATGCGCTCGATTTACTAGGGGAAGCGACCCTAACGGGATTCGAACCCAATTTGAAGTTTTCGCGGCTTTGCGCAATTCCGCCACAAACATGCGGTAGGCTGCGCGTTAGAGGGGAAAAAGCAAATCAGGCAGTTTGCACGATTCGCGCAGAATTACGCAGTTCGAGTGTCCGAATTTGTCCGAATTCATTCAGGCCGTAGAAAACTACCGTGAAAAATTCAGTCCTTTTTCGTAGTGTCTGTCTGGCTGTGAGAATGCATTCCAGCCGCATCTAAAGGCAATGCAGCGGCAGCAACAGGCTTTGCAGGTATGTCTTCGCTGTTATTGATTGTCTCCTGTATTTGGGAGGATGAAGAGTCGATCGGAGTAGTAAGCGAGGAGACAGGCAAGGCGTCGAGGATTTCTTTAATGTTGTCGCGGGTGAAGGCTTGGAAGTGGTGAGCGTGCGCGTGGAGGTGCTGGTGCTCGTGATGTATGATTAGCGCTGGATCGCCAGAGAGTTGGCCGATCTTATCCGTAGCAGTGCCATAAACAAAATTAGCCTGGCTGAGATTGGCCTCATCTAATTGCTCCTCAATGCGATTGGCAGCGCGTCTGGCGATTCTCAAGCTTTGAACAAGCAGTTCTTGTTTACGTTCTGCAATATCTCTTGATTCACGTTGGATAATGGCACGCACAGTCGGCCAAGAAAGCTGGAGGTTGCGCGCGATACGATTTATCGGGTCGCCGACAGCGGCGGCTTCAACTACTTGCCGGTATTTCTTGCCTGGTACGCGTTCGCCTGTGCTTTGTCCGGCCATGTGATGGGGGATTGAATAACGATCAAATGAACGTATAAGCTGACATCCAGGCAAACGCAAGGGTTCGTTGTGGTATGACAGTGATTGAAATCGAACCGCATCGTTAACGGCTGGAAAGTCTTCTCTTCTCACCGGGGTTTCGAACCAGGCCCCTCATCTCTCCCCTTCGCGACGCGCCCAGTTGTCGGAAGATCGTTGCCCAAGCCAACGCGGTGCGGCAAAATCGCTCAGTGAGTCGTCGACTGCCCCGTCGTCGATTCGTGCCTCAGAGAAGACGTGAGTGATGTAATCTCGCAGCTATGCTCTCGACTATCGGCAGATGAATTGAGATTATTTTCCCGGCGCAACCACCTCTCCTCCGAGCACATCTGGCTCGCCGCCGCACGCTGCGCAGGGACATGCGCGCCGCAAGTTTTCGAGTTCGAAATACGACTCGGTCCCGTCATTCCACGCAATGGCGAGCTCGTTTCCGATCTGTTTAATATTCGCTGGTCCCAGACGCACGCGTCCCATAACCAAAAATTCGTTCCGCTATCCGTCCAGATTCGCCAAGCAGACTTTTATGAAGGAGAAAGCGCAGAGGGGCTGTGCATCGCACGCGCCCGATGGCGAGGTTTTGAGAGCCTTAGTCGCGATGGCGCGCATGAATATCGTACCACCTCCCTTCACCCCGGTGGGAGTTCGGTGTCTCTTCCACGACTTTCAACAGGGCGTCCAACTTCATCCAATCGCCCATGGCCTCTTCCCCAAAAGCGCCCGTCATATAACCGGTGAATTTGTAATTTACATACCGGCCTTCCAGAGGCGGATTCGGGAGAGGATGGCGATTCTTCCCCATCTGTTCGATGAATTTAAAACGGTCGTAGCCGGTCCGCGCAAGAACCTCAAGGCATTCCTCCAGTCCAGGGCCGTATTCAAACGAGACATATCTGGGGAGCACATTCATTTCAGGCAAATGTGCGAGCACGGCAAAATCAAGCCCCTCAATATCGACCTTGAGGTAATACGGAACGCCGAACTGGTGAAGCAGGTCCTCAAAGCGAATTACCTCGACGGGGAACGTTCGATAAGTGCCCGGAGTAAACCGATCCGACTTGATGAACGTGCTCCAATCATCATGCTCGTGGGCGTAGAAGGTGAGGACGCCAGCGGAAGTATGAATTCCCTTGTCAATCAGGACGAGGCGGCCCTCTGCAATTTCCGCTGAAAAACGCTCCCGAACGATAGCGGCGTGGATCGGGTGCGCCTCCACTGAGATTACGCGAAAACCCTTTGCGAGATAAAAGCCCGCATCGTCACCCTTGTGGGCTCCGATATCGTAAATCAAATCGTTTTGCCGGCAGTTCCAATTCATCTCGTTGCTTATCTCATCTGGTGTTGGCCACACTACTTACGTGATGAGCCATGATGCAATGCGGAATCGCTTTATCGGTAACGCTAATCTCTTCGCGCCTTGGAGCGCTCTCCGAAAATGGCGGTGCCGACGCGGACAAGCGTCGCACCTTCTTCGACTGCAACGGGGAAATCATTCGTCATCCCCATCGAAAGATGGGGAAGCTTTACATCAAATTCTTTTTCGAGCGCATCGTGTAGATCGCGCAGTTGCACAAAGAATTTCCGTGATGCTTCGGCTTCCTCCGCGAGCAGCAGAAGCAAATTGAAGCGCTCACCACTGGCCTCCAAAAGGTGAGCGCACAGCTTGAGCTGGGCAAGCCTGCTCCGCAAACGGTCGTGGATAATCATTAGAACTGCGGCAAGCAGACACAACGCATTTCGCAATCAGCCGTCACGTTTCAGCCGTGGCGGCTTTTTGTTCACCACTCCCGGAAATCGCTCGCTTGCTCGTGCGTTTCAATCACATTGCCCACTTCATCGTAAACACGAATCACAGCATCATGTGAGCGGCGGAAAAACTGGCAAAGCTGATTGCATTGCTGATTGCATTTGGCCCGGCATACCAGAGCGGATCCACTAGCAAACGGACCGGAACAATCCTGCTACAAGAAATTTTCCTGAGCGTTATGGAACGATGAAGATTTTATCGGTCCACGGATCTTTTACTTTGCTGCCAGATGCGTAACCGCTTACATCGATATATCTTCCGCTTGTATCATCGAAGGGGCTGAAGACGTATCCAGGCTTGCCGGGGACCGACTTAGTTGTCGGAAATTCCAGCTTGGTAGAGGAAGCGCGCGGCGACGACGACGGCTTTGGTTTTGTTTGCGCCGTCTCCTCGCGACTCACACGTGAGGCAACAGTTGCTGAACGATTTGGAACCCTTTCGGCGGAGTTCTCTTCCGCCGCTACTAAATGCACAGAAACCGGATTTGGATAGAGAGAGTTGTATGCACCGCTGACGGCATCGACCGCTATCCCAATGAGGCCTCCGACAACAACATTACCCGCCATGGCCGTTCCGCCGGTTGCGGACACCTTACTTTCAACTTTTACGCTTTGCGGAATATAGCCCGGCTTGCTTACCGTAACCATAAAATTGTCCCAACGACTCTTCACAAATTTGGTTGGAGTGACACCCTTTTCTCCCGAAGAAAGCGTGACATTCGCTCCAGACGGCTCGCTCAACACGCTAAGCTTGTCGTGATTGCCGCGAGTGATGGTGGCGCAGGACGTGAAGAAGAAAAGTGGCAGGGACAGGAGATAGCTCGGCTTCATGAATCGCGGCCCGAACAGCCGAAATGATCAAATCGGCCTCCCTCGGTCAAGGCTAAAGTCGATTCGGTTGCTCAACGAGTTTCTCAAGGCTCACTGCAAAATCGAGGAACAGGAACACACTATCGCACAGCTAAAATCTGGAATGGAGGCTCTCGGCGCAACGTTGAAAGCGCAGGCGGCGCAAATCCAAAAGGTGAGCGCCCAGCTCGAAGTGAGCAAACCTGCGCCGCAAATGGCCCTCAACAATCAGTAAAGCTGCGCGCCAACAATCGCCCATCGCCGTCCGTCCGCTCATTCCCCTAGGGATGTGAACGGACGGACAGGAGCAGCGGCAGAAAATCGCGGAAAATTGTTCGCGAGAGGTTCTTAAAACGTGCCACCATCCTGGCCCAGAGCGGATACAATGAAAAAGGATTCTCGCGTTATCGCAGTCACCTTCTTTTTGCTGGGCGCTATCGTAGCCAGCATGTCCATACTCGCTTTGCATAAGTTGCGCGCTCCGAGACAGCACATCGTTGGCAGACACGCCGTCTCGGACAACGCGACACCAGCGGGCGAGAGTGATTTGGAAGCCGCTAAACGCCTTTCTGCCGAGGCGAGGGAATTGCAACGTGCGGGCAATGAAACGTTGGCACTCACACGGTTGCACGCGGCTTTGGAAAGGGATCCAACAAACAATGAAATCCGCTCGGAGGTCGAGATATTGGAGAAATCAGCGGAGTTTCTAAACCAAGCTGGTCGCGTATGGATCGAAGCGCTAGATGAACCAGCCAAAGAACAAGCAGAACCCGAAAGCGTACCAGCCAGCGGACCGGTACTGAAAATCCTCGATGCAAAACTAGATGAGTTTGCCGATAAGTGGCAGTCTGGTTTAGCGCTCACTATTTCAATTCAACCGGCTTCCGACGCACGCCTTCGAGCGAGCAAGGTGGCTATACAGGCGTTCTTTTATGACAAATTGGAGAAAGGTCGCATCGCACTTACAGACGCCCGTGTTTCCTACGAATGGATGACTCCCCACCACAATTGGAGCGACACGAGTGCGAAAGTCGTAAGGGTCTGGTACGCGCGTCCAAGAACGCCAGGCTATGATTCACCCAGCCAGAACGCCAATATTTCGGATACGTCATACGCGCTTACTATAATAAGAAGCTTCAAGGCATAAGAGCCGATCCACCGAAACTGACAAATCTATTTCCGGTCTGGCCGCCCGTCCGTCCACATCCCTAAGAAACGAACGAACGAACAAACTCTGTGGGTTTGATGGCGTGAAACGAAACGCGAAACGGGGTGAAACGAGCCGCGCTTTACATGAAACGAGAGCACCTGTTTTTGTTCCGTCTCGTTTCACGGTTTCTGAGTGGCGTTTCGTAGGTGAGACGGTCTGAAATGACGTTCCCGTTTCATATTTCCTGCCTATACACATGAAACGTGAAACGTGAGCCGTTTTGATGAAACGAAACGTGAAACGAGATTTTCACTTTTCGCCCTCAGCGAGCACATATTCACGCTTCACTTTTCGCAGCCATCCGGCGTCAATTGCCTTCTTCGCAAACCGGCTCACGGTCGCCGAGGAAACCTTCATTTCTTGCGCAATTTGGTTGCACTCAGTTACACCGTCTTCAATCAACCGGCGAAATACATCGGCGGTTTGCGCCTGCTTATGCGAGATTGTGACGATGCCAGAGGCTTCGTCAGTGACTAAATGCCACTCATAGGTCGGGACTTCTTGTTGCGTGTTGCGGCTCGGTTTCGTGAACCGCGATATGAACCGCGCGCCGCGCTTGTCGTCCGCGTTCTTTTTTGTGTCGTCCAACGCGATAATCCAAAACACGTTGTCCTCCCGCTTGCTTGTCCCGCGCATTTCGCCGCTACGCCCCGCGTGATGCACGATGACGACCGCGATTTTTCGCCGCCGTAACTCCAACAGCCAAGGGTTCACCAATTCCCAACTGTCCGCCTCGTTTTCTCTCATGCCGCTGGCGAGCGTCGAGAGATTGTCGAGAATCAACACCTTCGTGCTGGAATTAACACAACGTTGCGTAATGGCTCGTTGCACGTCTGGGTTCGTGATGTTCAACACCTTGCCAGTGCGCTCGAAAAGAATCTCGTGATTGAGAAACTCAAGGTTGACGTTGATTGCCTCCAGTCCGGCGCACCGATTACGCATCAAATCTGGCGGCATCTCACCGTCAACGTAGAGCACCTTCACGGGTGCGCGTGCCTGCCAATCTCCCAGCTTCCCCCCGGTTGAGAGCGCCTGAGCTATCGTGAGCGCGAGCCAAGTCTTGCCCACACCGCGAAAGGCAAAGATAAAGCCTAAGTCACCTTCACAGAACCAATCGCCAAGTAGTTTTTTGCGCGGTACCAGTTCAAGGTCGCGCAGTTCACTGGACGTAACGACGGATTCGTTAAGCGCGTCGATCCAACTTTTCTCGGCTTCGCGAATCACCTCCGCATTCATGATTGCTTTGAGCAAGTCATCCGCTGTAGCGCCCGCGCGCGTCCAATCGTTCAAATCTTTGTGCGGTGCGGGAATTTTCACGCGCTTCACCGTGGCTTTCGTGTTGACGCAAACATCGCGTTGCCATTTGTCGCCCGCCGCATCGTTCTGCGTCCAGACGTAAGCGGTTGAGCTTTCCGGTATCAGACCTGCCGCGAGCGAGCCGTTGCTTGCCCCGCGTGTGACAACGACGCCGCTGCGTTCACCGGACACGTCGAGGAACGCGAAAGCGTCCCACTGGCTCTCGAAAACGTGAACAGGCTCACCCGCCACCAATTCGCCGATGACAAGCGGACCTACCTTTGCGCCTACCGGATAGTAACGCCACGAGCCGTCTTTCAACCGATAATGAACCGCTACAACGTTGCCTGAGCGATCATGTACCGGAAACGCAATGCAGTTGTCATATAACCCAACAAGTCGGCTTCGTTTAAGCCAGGAGCAAAACTCGATTGAGTAACCGCGCCATTTCGCGAGCCGCTCGAGATGCTTCTCATTGACTGCTTCTACGCAAGCGTGCCAGTTAAACGCGGTATTCGAACTGGTCTCGCTTCGTTTCGTTGGCTGAGGCGCGCATCCGTTCACGCCGGCCATTTCAAGAAACAGCTTTGTGGCATCAGATCGGGAAATGCTTTTGTGCGATTCGAGAAAATTGATCTCGTCGCCTTTCCCGCAACCGACAAAACACTTCCAGAACCAGGCGCCGTTGTTTTGCCAGACCGAAAAGGAGTTTTGCGCATCGTCGTGAAACGGGCAGCGTGCGCTTTTCTTCGCGTGCTCGCCGAGTCCTAGCCGATACATCAATGTCGGAAGCGGCAGCTTTCGCTTTGCTCCGCGAATGTCGCCGCTCACGTGTCGCCCCTCTCGTTGTCGATACGATCTTGGAGGCGCCCGGTGCCAGCGCGCTCTCATTAGTTGATTCGAAAATCGTTGAGTTTTTGCAGCACCTCCGGCAGGCGAAAACGAACGCTGCGCCCGACTTTGAGGAAAGGAACCCGGCCTGCCTTCATCCAGACATCCAAAGTCCTTTTGCTGATTGCCAGTTTCTCGGCGAGTTCCCGTTTCCGAAGCAGACCAACGCTCGCCTGGTCGTTGGCCAAAGATACATCAAAGGAGTTCATAACGGCGCAAATAAACTTCACGCCGCGAATTACTGCATCACGGGAGATTAGGGGCCACTTACCCGTTACCCATGAGGGAGACGCTTGTTAGAAGAAAACGCCTTCGTCTCTCAACTTTGCGAGTGCCTTCAAGTGATCGCGCGCGGTTTTTTGGCAGTCCGACAGATAACGTTCCCTGCGCTTGATTCCGCCAGTGGTGAGGTCATGCTGCGCAAGTGGTGGCAGCTTTGATAGATCGATCTCGTTCTGAATCAACGGCCACAGGAACTCCCACCATTTCGGCTCCGACTCCATCGAGAATTCCGGCAACTTCATCGCTGGCCAATATTCCTGCGGAATCTTCTCCTTCTTCGCTGTCTTCTCCCATCCCTTAACGGTGCTCAGCAACATTAGCCGCTTGCGGCAGTTCAGAGCTTGCTTTAGCTCACGTTGTGCGATAGCACGAACCTGCGCAGGAAATAACAAGTCAGTCCGAAGCTTCCCGATTAGCTTCTTCTCATTCCGAAATGCAGCATTTGTTTCGGTTAGCTTTCCGTAGGGCTTCTTGATGCGAACCTTTCCAACATACTTGCCGATTCCGACAAAAATATCCGCCAGAACTCGGCCAGCCCATTGGTTCGCATCGCTGTCCTTCTTCGACAGCGCAACCCGCAACAACTGCCCGCCAAGGTTGAGGAACAATGTCTGTAACTCACCACGCGCTGCCTGCGCTGCCTTCTCATCAGCACCCTCAACCCTGTCCAGCATTTCAAACGTCCAAGCCAAAACAAAAGCGCTTTGCGTTTCCCACTTCTCTTGATCATCAGGATGAACGATGTCCGGAGCGCCAGGAACTGAGCGGGGGCGATCTTCGCTATTCGACTCTTTGCGTTTGCGGCTCATCCCTTTTTTTGCCTATGACTTTTCCGGCGGCCTGACGATTCACTGCGCTTTGCGGCTGCAACAACGCAGCATCCCCGCCCCTGGGGGGCGTGTTGGAATCTCGTTTCATCGCTTGCCCGAACCGAGCCTGATCGGCACGACGTTGGGCGCCGCTTGTGGCGCAATCGCAAACCATGTTGCCGCCTGTGCGGGTGTGACCAGCTCGCGGTAGTGCCTGTCAATCATCTTTGGCGACGTTCCTGCTTCTAAGGCAACGCGGTTCACATCCTGAATTTCGGCGAGCCGATAGCTGATGAACGAATGCCGGAGCGCGTTCTGCTTCCATGTCACTTTTGCCGCTGAAGCTGCATCGCGTATTGCTTCAAAAAACCACGCTTTGCTGTGCGGCCAGATGCGGCCTTCCGTTCGCGGCGCGAGCGCCAGCCATTTCGCCAGGTTATCCGAGATAGGAACGATGCGCCGCGACGCGGTCTTGGCTTTGTGTGCCGCGACTTCGATGAATCCCGGCCGGCGCTCGATGTCCAGCCAGTCCAGCCTCAAGATTTCCTCTGCGCGAACTCCGGCAAACGCGCCAAGCGCTACGCACAGTTGAAGCTGAGCCTGTGAATGCTTGAGCAGCGCAGCCAGTTGCTCAGGCGTGAAGATTTCAACCGGCGCTTTCTTTTCCGTGCGTGTTTCAACACGCGCGAGCAGGTTCGCCTCTTTCGAAAGCCAGTCCTGCTTCTGCGCGTAGCGAAAGAATGTTCGCAGCGCCCAAAGGAAATTATTATAGCTGCGCGGCGCCAATCTCAGAGCCGCCAGGAATTGCGCCACATCATCCGGCACGAGCGCGTTCACATTGCAGTGAAACGCCTGCTTGAACGTGCCAAGCCTATAGCGCAAATCGGCAAGATAAAGCTCGCTCACGCCTTTTGCTTTCTTGGCCTCGATCATTTCATCGACCGCTGCCGCGACCGTCTTGCGCTTAATTCCGCTGCCTTGATGCCGGGAATAGAAACGGGCGGCATCTACTAACGACGCGCCATCGAGAAGCTTTCTGGCCTGGCTGTACTCTATTGCGACTGCATCCAGCGGGACATCAAATTGTTTCACGGCATCGAGCGCGCGCCCGTACACGAGCCGGTCACGGCCATTTAACTGCGCCGCGTCCACGTCGCCCCGCGACAACTGCGCCGCTTTCGCTTCGGCCTCAGCAATTGCTTTTTCAAGATTGCTGTGGTGAAGCCGGTGACGTTTGCCGCCGATGTGGTAGGCGACGCGGTAATATGTGCCGGTCGGCTTGCGATCACGGTAAATTTTCACGGCGCAAGAGCCGCGTTTAACGACAATAGGGAATCTTCGTCTTTTCGCTTTCATAGTGCTTAAGTGCGCGAATACTGTCCGAATAGTGTCCGACTTTGCAAGCAAAATCTTTCTATCAGTCGCAATTTACCTGTGAAATGGTATGGCGACCCTAACGGGATTCGAACCCGTGTTACCGCCGTGAAAGGGCGGTGTCCTGGGCCTCTAGACGATAGGGTCACAAGGCCGGGCAATATCGGAATTGAGCCCCTCTCGCGCAAGGCAAATTGCCGGGCACGGCTTTTCCGCGCCCGCCTCTTGCAAAGATGATGCCATACGTGAATCACGTATAGCTGCCATCGCTTGATCAATTTTCTGAACGCACCGCGGCAAGATCGACAATTAACGCTGCTGTGCGCGCACTCGCTCCGCGATGGCTATTGAGCACTTCGCGAGCATTTGCCGGCAGTCTTTGACGTAAAGCGGCATCGCCCAAAAGATTGGCAACCGCCCGCTTCAATTCATCGGCAGAACTGATTTGTAGCGCAGCACCGCGCTCAACCAGCGCCCGCGCAAAAGCGGCGAAGTTTTCCATGTGCTGCCCAAACACGACGGGCTTGCCGGCGACGATTGCCTCCGCTGGATTCTGCCCGCCCCGGGCAGTGAGACTTTTTCCGATGAAAACGACGGTTGCGACTGTGTACCAATTTCGCAACTCGCCCGTCGAATCGAGAACCAAACAATCAATCGGAGGATTGGCAGTGGATAATCGACTCCTCAATACGACGCGCAAGCCGAGCTCCTGGTAAGCGCGATGAATTTCGCGCGCACGTTCGGCATGGCGCGGTGCGATAATCAAAAAAAGACTGGCAAATTCCGTGCGTAATTCGCGAAAAATCTTCCCAAGAATTTCTTCTTCGCCAGCGTGCGTGCTGCCGCCGAGAATAATCGGGCGGTGATTATCGATCTTGCACTCCGCCAAAACTTTTTCCGGAACCGTTAGATCGACATGTATGTCTTCCGGATCGTACTTGATGCTGCCAACGACGCGAATGTTTTCTCGGAGAACGCCGATGGCGGTCCATCGGTCGACGTCCGCCGCTTCTTGCACACAAACGAGATCGAGAAGTCGAAACGTCGGCGCCACAAAAAATCGGAACCGCCGAAACCTTTTTTCCGATCGCGGCGACAGCCGGGCGTTGACCAGCGCGAGCGGGATGCTGCGCGCGTGGGCTGCGGCAGCGAGATTCGGCCAAACTTCCGCTTCGACGAGAACGATCTTCACGGGTTGAATCGTCGCGAAAGCGCGTCGCATTACCGGCCAGAAATCGAGCGGCGAGTAGAGCACCTGGATCCAACTGGGAACATGCTTGCTTGCAAACGTAAACCCGGTTGTCGTGGTCGTGGTTAGAACAAAGCGCACCTCCGGTTGAAGCGTCCTGATCGCTTCCGCGAGTTTGAGCGCGATCATGACCTCGCCCACGCTGACCGCATGGAGCCATGTCGATTTTTGCGCGGCGAGCCGCGCGCGAAGATCGACATCGTAAATGCCGAGGCGTTGTCCAAACTTGTGCCGGTAATTGCCGCGCCGGAACATTCTCACCAAATACCACGGGAGAAAAAGCAGCAGACCGATTGGCCAAAGCAGATTGTAGATGAGACGAATCACTTTGTGACGGTGGTGCACCGCAGCGAGGATGAGAGGGCGCGTCGCAAAAACAAAACTTCGGTTGCGCCATAAGTTTTCGCACGAACGACATTCCACAACTCCATTTCCGGAAGGCGTTCGCCCGGACGCTTTTCCAAAACGAAGACGCCGTCCGGCTGGAGGAATTGGGCCAAGCGCTCATTTCCCAGGATTTTTTTCGTGAAACGCTC
>Ga0137372_10005855_pt1 | contig 11963 bp, 10 predicted proteins | sample SagtaG_6_FD_104911 | JGI IMG/M metagenome (GOLD analysis project Ga0137372, IMG submission 104911) | Vadose zone soil microbial communities from Sagehorn Ranch, Mendocino, California, USA - Sage1_R_60_16 metaG | ecosystem: Environmental > Terrestrial > Soil > Vadose zone | place: USA...
CCTCATTCAGCGCGGGCGGCGAAGCGAGCCAGGCCGAAGGGTATGAGGTCCGCGGGGCGGCATCCGGACAGCGCGAATTGCGCCAGGCGTTGGCCAATGAGCGGCCCGAACTTGAAGCCGTGGCCACTGAATCCGCAGGCCACGATCAGCCGTGCGTTCTGGTCCCACTGGTCAAGAATGAAGTCCCCATCCGGTGAATAGTCGTAGAAACAGGCGCGCTCCTGTACGAGTGTCGCGTCGCGCAGGTCGGGCATCTGTTCAATGGCCAGGTCGAGCACGCGTTCGCGGTAGGACGCCTCGGGCATGCGACGTTCGGTCGGATGCCGCAGCGTACGTGACGGGTAGTTGTCGCCAATCTTCACAGCTCCATGGCGCGACGGGAACACCCAGATGCCGTTGCTAGCCCAACTACAGAAGGGCATGCGCCCAGGCTCGAAGTCGGGGGCTACCGCTGGATTGGGCACCACGTAATGCTGCATCTGCTCTGTCACCACAAGCGGCGCGGTGGGCAAGACATCCGAAAGCCAGCCATTGATCGCAAGTACGACCACGTCCGCCTCGATGCTCGTGCCATCGTTGAAGCGCACGCCGCAGCCGTCAGCGCTAGCTGCAACCTCCACCGCGCGCTTTGCTTCGTGGACCGTCACCCCCAACCGCTGGCTGACCTCGCCGAGGGATGCAACGGCCGCGCGGGCAAAAACCAACCCCGAGTTGACGTCCAGGAAAGCGGCCACCACGCCCGTGCTGGCGAATTGCGGAAACCGGCGCTGATAGTCCGCTCCGTCCAGGATCTCATTCGGTAGACCGAGGGCGGTCAATGCCTTGTGGCTGGCTTCGATGAAGGCTCGTGGATCCTCGGACACGAACACGCGTGCCATCGCACTCGGGACCGCGACGTCATTCTCGGCGTGGATCGCCCAGACACTACCCGTCTGGACGTAGAGCGTCCGCGCGCTCTGACGCTCCAGGTCATGCCAGAGAGGAAACGTCTCGGCGGCCCAGCGCGTGTAGTGGGACAAGTCCCCGTAGGCGTGGCGGAACAGGCGCACACTGTCAATTGAGGCCCCGCCCTCATGGCCAATCTGCGCGGCCTCGTACAGCTCGACCGCTACGTCGGCGCCGCCGAGGCGCGCAGCGGCGTACGCGGTCGCCATGCCCATCAGTCCACCGCCGACCACAGCGATACGGCGCCGCGTCACACGATCCCGGGGGAGGGGCAGATACGCTCGCGGCGTCTCGTAGGCAGCGGCCATGCGCGGCTCCATGGTATGGATTCCACATGCAGCAGGGCCGATTCACGGACATGGTTGTGTTGGTGACCGGGGCCGGGCATGGCATCGGTCGGGCGGTGGCTGAACGTTTCGGCCAGGAAGGCGCTCGCGTCGTCGTCAACGACGTGGCGCCAACGGCCGAGTCTGCCGCTGAGGCGATCGCCGCCGCGGGCGGCGAGGCCATTGGGGTCATGGCAGACGTCTCAAATAAGGCTGACGTCGATCGCCTGTTCGACACCGCCGTCGATCGGTTCGGCGACGTGAACGTACTCGTGAACTGCGCCGGGCTCGTGAACGAGTCGCGCCACTTCTTCGAAGGCGACGAGGCCTGGTGGGATCGCGTGCTCGACGTGAACCTCAAAGGCGTCTATCTCTGCTCTGACCGCGCAGCGCGACTGATGGCCCGACGCAAGGGCGGCACCATCATCAGCATGTCCAGCGGCGGGGCGACGAAAGCGCACCGCGGCAACGTCGCGTACGACGCGTCGAAGGGCGGTATCGAGGCGTTCACTCGCGCGGCCGCGCTCGACCTCGCGCCGTACGGGATCCGCGTGAACGCCGTGGCGCCGGGGTCAATCCTGACCACGCCGGTGTCCGAGCAGGATCAGCGCGAGCGTGGCAAAACCATTCCGCTTGGACGCATGGGCACACCTGAGGAGATCGCGGCGGGCGCGGCTTTTCTCGCCTCGGACGACGCGCGGTACATCACGGGCCACACGCTCGTCGTCGACGGTGGATTGCTGGCCCAGCAGCGTTCACCCCAGGTCGACATTTTCCCACTGGACCGCTACCCGACCATCGAAAAGGAACAGCATGGTACGTAGCCGGTGGCGGGCGGGAGTCGACATCGGCGGGACATTCACCGACCTTCTGCTGGTGGACGACGAAAGTGGTCGGTTCCGCGTCGGCAAAGTGCTGACCACTGCGAGCGAGCCTGCTGCTGGTGTGCGCGCTGCACTGACGGACGAGCTTCGGTCAGGTGACCTGACGGCTGAAGCTCTGGGCACCGTGGTCCATGGGACGACACTGGTGACGAACGCGGTCATCGAGCGCAAAGGCGCCGTAACGGCGCTGCTGATCACGGAGGGTTTCCGCGACACCCTCTTGATCGGGCGCGAGCACCGCTATGACATGTACGACGCTCGGCTCGAGAAACCGGAGCCGCTCGTCCCGCGTCGACTTACGTTCTCGGTCCCCGAGCGGGTCCTGGCGGACGGAACCGTCCACCGGCCGTTGGACGAAGCTGCTGTTGCCGCGCTGGCTGAATCGTTGCGCGCCGCTGGCGTATGCGCGGTCGGCGTCTGCCTGCTGCACGCCTACCGCCATCCCGAGCACGAGCTACGCGTCCGCGAGATCCTGCAGCAGCGTTACCCGGAGCTGCGAGTCGCCCTATCGCACGAGGTAGTCGGAGATTTGCGCGAGTACGAGCGCGCGTCCACGACGGTTGCCAACGCGTACGTCCTGGACGGCGTCGATCGCTATCTCGGGCGGCTTCAATCCGACCTTTCCCAGATCGGGCACCGCGGTGAGTTCCTCGTCATGCTCTCCAGCGGCGCGACCGCCACGCCGGAAACGGCTCGCCGCTTCCCGGTCCGACTGATAGAGTCCGGCCCGGCTGCCGGCGCGCTCGCCGCGGCGCATCTCGGCACGCTCATGGGGCGCGCCAACCTGCTGTCTTTTGACATGGGCGGCACTACGGCAAAAGCGTGCCTGATCGAACATGGCCGCCCGTCGATTGGCACTGAGTTCGAGGTCGCGCGGCTGCAGCGCTTCAAGAAAGGCTCTGGGCTACCAATCAAGATCAGCAGCGTCGACCTGATCGAAATCGGAGCAGGTGGCGGCAGCATCGCTCGCGTCGATCGTTTTGGGCTGCTCAAGGTGGGCCCTGATTCCTCCGGCTCCGAGCCTGGGCCAGCCTGTTACGGCCGGGGCGGCACTGAGCCGACCGTCACCGACGCCGACCTGATTCTCGGCTACCTGGACCCGCGCTACTTCCTCGGTGGGCGTATGGCGCTGGATGTGGCCGCCGCCGAACGCGCCATCGCGGAGAGGCTGGCCGAACCACTGGGACTCGACGTCGCCCGAGCCGCCTGGACCGTGCACCAGGTGGTCAATGAGAACATGGCGAATGCGACGCGCGTCCACGCAGTCGATCGCGGTCGTGACGCGCGCGCATTTCCGCTGTTTGCCTTCGGTGGCGCAGGGCCGGTGCATGCCTACCGCGTAGCGGAAAAGCTCGGCGTCAGGGAGGTCATCGCTCCCTTCGGGGCCGGCGTAGGCAGCACCATCGGACTTCTGGCCGCGCCGCTCGCGTTCGACTTCGTCCGAACCGCTGCTGCGCGCGTCCAGGCCCTGGACTGGGGATCCGTCGGCCGGCTTCTCCAGGATATGGAGGAAGAGGGCCGCGACCTGCTGCGCCAGGCGGGAGTCAGTGACACGGAGCTCAAGGTGGAGCGCGCCGCCGACATGCGACTGATCGGACAGGCGCACGAAATCACGGTGGAGTTGCCGGGCGCAGCGCCCGCCAGCGGCGATGAGGAACGTCTTGAGAATGCGTTCGAGCAAACGTACACCGGGTTGTTCGGACGCACTCCACCGAACGTCCCTATCGAAGTCGTGAGCTGGCGTGTCCGATTGGCGGGTCCGCGGCCTGACCTGAGACTGGGCTTCTTCGCCGCCGGCGGGGAGGTTGCAGAGGCGCTCAAAGGGGAGCGGCAGGCGTACTTCCCAGAATCGGGCGGCTACTACTCCACTCCCGTCTACGATCGCTACAAGCTGGGTCCAGGCGCCGATTTGCGCGGCCCCGCGATCGTGGAGGAGCGCGAATCTACCGTCGTGATCGGTCCACGCGGCTCCGCCCGTGTCGACGACGTGCTGAACCTCATAGTGGAGCTGGTCTGATGGGATTCGACCCGCTGGTCCTCGAGACCTTCTGGAGCCGCCTGATCTCCACCGTCGAGCAGCAGGCGGTCGCCTTAATCCGTACCTCGTTCACGCCGTCTGTGGCGGAATGCGGCGACCTCTCCGCCTGCGTGTTCGACCCGCGCGGCTACATGCTGGCGCAGGCAGTCACCGGTACGCCGGGCCACATCAACTCGATGGCGCGCTGCATCATGCATGTGTTGAAGGAGTACCCGGCCGAAACGCTCGAACCCGGCGACGTGATGATCACAAACGATCCTTGGCTTACGAGTGGTCACCATTACGACGTCACCGTCGTCACTCCGATATTCCGCCAGGGGAAGCTCGTGGCGTTCTTCGGGAACATCTGCCACACCGCGGACATTGGCGGCCGCCCCTACGGCCCGGACGCGAACGATGTCTATGAGGAGGGACTGCACATCCCGATCCTCAAGCTGTTCCAGCGCGGCCAACCCAATGCGGACCTGTTCAAAATCCTACGCACGAATGTCCGTTCACCCGAGGAAGTGATTGGCGATTTCTACAGCCAGGTAGCCGGTGACGCGGTAGGCGGACAACGCCTTCTGGAGTTCATGGACGAGTACGAACTCGACAGCATCATCCCGCTCGCTGACGAGCTGATCGACCGCTCAGAGCGCGCAATGCGCGAGGCAATCTCCGCCCTGCCGGATGGCACGTATCACTACGAGACCGACACCGACGGCTTCGACGCGCCAATCCACCTTGCGCTGACGCTCACCGTCGACGGCGATCATGTGGTGGCTGACTACGCCGGCACCTCGCCGCAGGTGAAGCAAGCGATCAATGTCGTCTACAACTACACCGAGGCGTACACCACGTTCGGCCTCAAGGTGGCGCTGGCGCCAGATGTGCCGAACAACGAGGGCAGCTTCCGAGCGGTGACCGTGCGCGCTCCTGAAGGAAGCGTGCTCAACTGTCTGCACCCTGCTCCCACCGCGGCACGGCATTTGTTGGGCCACTTCCTGGCTGGCATGGTACTCGCAGCGCTGAGCCAGGTCCTGCCTGATCGCGCAATGGCGGAGGGGATGGCCGGACTGTGGAGCACCAATGTCCACGGGAGTGCACCGGATGGCAACCGCTTCACGTTGCTCTCGTTTTTGAGCGGCGGGACCGGGGCACGGCGCGGCCTGGACGGCCTCAGTAGTACCGCATTTCCGTCTGGCGTCGCCGGCATTCCGACCGAAGTGTTCGAGAATCGATCCCCGCTCGTAATGCTCGAGCGCGAGTTCCGCCGTGACAGCGGTGGGCCCGGCCGCAACCGAGGCGGTCTTGGACACCGCATCGTGTACTCGGGGCTGCGGCTGAAAGAGCCGTACCGGCTGTCGCCTTTTGCTGACCGCGTGCGTCACCCAGCGCCCGGACTGGAGGGCGGCCTACCAGGCGCGCCTGGCGAGTTCCAGCTGCTGGACGGCACGCTGCTCAACCCGAAGCGCACGGTCGAGCTCTCGCCCGAGCAGCTGCTGGTCATCAGCTTGCCCGGTGGCGGCGGGCTGGGCGACCCGCACGAGCGCGACCCGGAGCTGGTGCGGCTGGATGTGCTGGACGGGCTTGTGTCCGTGGAGCAGGCGCGCGACGCCTACGGTGTGACGTTCACCGCCGACGGCGCGGTGGACGAAGCCGAGACGGCCAGATTGCGAGTCAGCGGCGAGTCTACCATCGGTGCGTCGGCGTAGCTCGCCCAATTACGGTGGGCATGACGTGTACCATCTTGTTCCCGTGGCTCGGTTTCGACTGGACGGCAAGGTGGCGCTGGTGACGGGCGGGGGGAGTGGCATCGGGGCGGCGATCTGTCGGGCGTACGCGGAGCAGGGCGCGAGAGTGGTTGTGGCCGAGGTCAACCAGGACAACGGCCAGCGGGTGGCCAGCGAGCTCGGCGAGGCAGGCCTGTACTGGGGCACCGACGTTCGCGACGGAAACAGCGTGGAAGCGGCGGTGGCGGCGGCGGTAGAGCGGTTTGGGCGGCTCGATGTGCTGGTCAACTGCGCCGGGATCGGGCTGGTCGGGTCGGTGCAGGAGACGGAGCTGAGCGATTGGGATCGGCTCTTCGCCGTCAACGTGACGGGGGTGTTCCATGGTTCGCGGGCCGGGGTGGACCAGATGCTGCGCCAAGATCCGCGGGGTGGCGTGATCGTCAATATCGCCTCGGTGGCGGGCCTGATTGGTGTGCCGCGGCGGTTTGCATACTGTGCGACCAAAGGGGCGGTCGTCGCCATGACCAAGCAGCTGGCGGTCGACTATGTGAAAGAAGGCATCCGCTGCAATGCGATCTGCCCGGGCACCATCCACAGCCCGTTTGTGGAGGGCTACATCGAGCGTTTTCACAGCGACACGCGTGAACAGACCCTTCGGGACCTCCACGCTCGACAGCCGATCGGGCGGATGGGGCGGCCAGATGAGGTTGCCGACCTGGCGGTGTATCTGGCCGCCGATGAGTCGGGGTTCATGACGGGATCGGCGGTGGTGCTCGACGGCGGCTGGATGGCGACGTAGGGATATGGCTACCAGGATCACGGAAGTAATCGCGCACGATGTTCGGTTCCCAACGTCGCGGACCCTTGCTGGCTCGGACGCGATGAATCCGGAGCCTGACTACTCGGCTGCATACGTGGTGCTGCGGACAGACGACTCACGCGGGCTCGAGGGGCATGGATTCACGTTCACCATCGGTCGAGGCAACGAGCTGTGCGTTGCGGCGATCGAGTCGCTGGCGGCACGGGTACGCGGAATGAGCCTTGATGAGTTCGCGACTGATCCGGGCGCGGGCTGGTACTACTTGGTCGGCGATAGTCAGCTGCGGTGGGTCGGGCCGGAAAAGGGTGTCATCCATCTGGCGACGGCCGCCGTCGTCAACGCGCTGTGGGATCTGTGGGCCAAGGCTGAGGGGAAGCCGCTGTGGAAGTTGCTTACCGACTTGAGTCCGGAGGCGTTTGTTCGGTGCGTGCCGTTCCGGTACCTGACGGACGCCATCACGCAGCACGAAGCGCTTGCGATTGTCGAGCGGAATGAGTCAAGCAAAGCGGAGCGTGAGGCGTATCTGCGCGAGCACGGGTATCCCGCGTACACGACGTCGGCAGGGTGGCTAGGCTACTCCGACGAACAGCTGCGGCAACTGTGTCGTGAGGGCATCGCGCAGGGCTGGACCCACTTTAAGCTGAAAGTAGGTCGCGATCTGGAGGACGACAAGCGTCGCGCGCGGATCATCCGCGAAGAGATTGGCCCCGAGCGGCAGCTGATGATGGACGCCAACCAGGTCTGGGATGTCGATCAGGCCATCGCGTGGATGAAGGAGCTGGCGCGCTTCGAGCCGTGGTGGATCGAGGAGCCGACGAGTCCTGACGACGTGCTGGGGCACGCCGCTATTGCGCGCGCCGTGGCGCCGATCAAGGTGGCGACGGGTGAGCACTGCCAGAACCGCGTCATGTTCAAGCAGCTGCTGCAGGCCGATGCAATCGGCATCTGTCAGGTGGACGCGGCGCGGCTGGGTGGTGTCAACGAAGTACTCGCCGTTTTGTTGCTGGCGCAAAAGTTCGGCGTGCCCGTCTGTCCACATGCCGGCGGTGTGGGTTTGTGCGAGTACGTACAGCACCTGTCGATGGTCGACTATCTGCGGGTAAGCGGCTCGATGGAGGGTCGCGTGATCGAGTACGTCGATCATCTGCACGAGCACTTCCTTGCGCCGGTGGTCATGCGCGGTGGGCGGTACATGCCGCCGACGGAGCCGGGTTACAGCGCCACGATGCGCGCCGAGTCAATTGAGGAGCACTCATTTCCGAACGGTGCGATGTGGGCCATTCCTGCCGTCGCGGCGGGGTAGGCCAGACACAGAGCATGACGTTCGATCCGAAGAAACTGCGGAGCCAACGCCTTCGCCAGGTGAACTTCCAGGGCGATGCCTTGCGGATGGGCATGAACTGGACGGAGGAAGACCTGTCCAAGCCCCAGGTGCTGGTCGATAGCGCCTACGGACACGGCCATCCAGGGACGTTTCACTTCCGACCACTGATCGAAGAGGTCAGCAACGGCGTGTTCGAAGCGGGCGGCAAACCGGGCGTCTTTACCGTTAGCGACATCTGCGACGGCGTCGCCCAGGCGCACGCTGGGATGAGCTACTCGCTCGTGTCGCGCGACATCATGGCCGCGATGATCGAGATCCATGCGCTCGGCCATCCGCACGACGGCATGGTGCTCATCTCGGGCAACGACAAGTCGGTGCCTGCGCATCTGCTGGCCATCGCGCGCTGCGATTTGCCGGCCATCCATTTGCCAGGCGGCACACAGCTCAACGCGCCGGAGTTCGTGACCTCGGACCAGATGTGGGCAATGGGCGCGGCCGTCGAGCGTGGTGAATTGCCGCGCGAGGAGTTGGAGCGAGCCCAGGCGATGGCCTGCCCGACCTGCGGCGCCTGTCAGTTCATGGGCAGCGCGAGCACCGGGCAGGTGCTCTCGGAGGCGCTTGGGCTGGCGTTGCCTGGTTCGGCACTGATCCCGACGCCAATGACGCGGCACCTGCGCTACGCCCGCATGGCCGGCAAGCAGGTGCTCCGACTCATCGCGGAGGACATCACGCCGCGGCGCATCCTGACACGCGAGGCATTCGAGAACGCGATCATCCTCCACGCGGCTGTCGGTGGCTCCACCAACTCGCTCTTGCATCTGCCGGTGATTGCGCGTGAGGTCGGGGTCGAGCTGACGCTGGACGACTTCGATCGCATTCACCGGCGTGTGCCGGTGCTGGCCAACGCCAAGACGACCGGGCGGTATCCGGTGGAGTACTTGTGGTACGCGGGCGGAGTGCCGGGCGTAATGCTGGAGCTGCGCGACTTGCTGCACCTGGACTGTCTGACCGTCACTGGCAAGACGGTTGGCGAGAACCTGGAGGATCTCGAGCGCAGCACCTTCTTTCTTGAAACGCGTGGTTATCTGAATAACGTCAAAGTCGACCAGCGCGAGATTCTGCGCTCGCGCGCGCAGCCGTTTGGACCGGAAGGCGGTATTGCCGTACTGCGCGGCAACCTGGCGCCGGACGGTGCTGTGGTGAAGTACTTCTCGGTGCCCGATGAGATGCACGTCCATATTGGACCGGCGCGCGTGTTCGACAACGAGGACAGCGCCACCGAAGCGCTCATCGCGCGGCGCGTGCAGCCTGGTGATGTAGTGGTCATTCGGTACGAGGGGCCGCGCGCCAACGGGATGCCGGAGATGTACTTCGCGACGACCATTATCGCGGCGGATCCGGCGCTCAATACCACCACCGCGGTGGTGACTGACGGGCGCTTTTCGGGGGCGGCCAAGGGGCCGGCGGTTGGACATGTGGCGCCCGAGGCGTTGGACGGCGGGCCCATCAGTCTTGTCGAGGACGGCGATTTGATCGAGATTCACATTCCCGAGCGGCGGTTGGCGGTAGTGGGCGTCGCTGGCAAGTTGTTGTTACCTGGGCAGGTTGAGGCGGTGCTTGCTGAACGGCGTTCGCGGTGGAGCGCGCCGCCGGCTCGGCATACCAGTGGGATCCTGTCGTTGTACGGGCGGGTGGCGCGGGGGTCGGACGTTGGCGCATCGCTTACCTGAGTCGCTGGAGTAGCTGGATGCAAATTGTGCGCGGTGAGACTGATACCGGGGCTGTGCTTGTTGGGCTAGCTGAGGATGGGCGGTGGGTGGGGCAGTTTGGCGGGACGCTCGCGGAACTGCTGCGGTTGACGTCGGTAGAGCTGCGCGCGGCGGTGGAGGACGCACACGCACGAGAACCATCACCAGGATCAACATCACCGTCGATTGGAAGACTTCTGGCGCCAGTGGATGGGCAGACAGAGGTGTGGGCGGCCGGCGTGACCTACAAGCGCTCGGAAGAGGCGCGTATGGAAGAGAGCGCCACCCCCGACATCTACTCGCGCGTCTACCGTGCCGAACGACCCGAGTTCTTTTTCAAGGCCAACCCACGCCGCGTCGCCGCGCCCGAATCGCCCATTGTGGTCCGCGGCGACTCGACTTGGGACGTACCCGAGCCGGAGCTCGCGATCGTGGTCAACGCCCACGCGGAGATCGTCGGCTACACGATTGGTAACGACGTCAGCTCCCGCTCCATCGAGGGCGACAACCCGCTGTACCTGCCGCAGGCCAAAGTGTACGAAGGCAGCTGCGCGCTGGGACCCGGAATCGTGCCCGCCTGGGAGATTGCCGATCCATACGCGCTGGCGATTCGGATGCGGATCCAGCGGAACGGCGCGCTGCACTGGCAGGGCGAGACCAGCATGCGCGAGTTCGCTCGGCGGCTGGAAGACCTGGTGAGCTACCTGTTCCGCGAGGATGAGTTCCCCGATGGTGTCATTCTCAGCACCGGGACCGCCCTCGTGCCCGACACGCCGTTTACGCTCGAGGGAGGCGACACCGTCGAGATCGAGATCGATGGACTGGGGATGCTGCGCAATCCGGTGGTCCGCGGTAAATCGGCACGACTTGCGGCGCTGAGCGGCTGAGGCTTCAGGTCGGGCGCACCAGCGGAACCGCGAGCTGTCGCTGTTTGGCAATGGCGGCATTCGGCTGAGGCTGAGGGTCCGACTAACACTCGCACCGTCACGGGTGTGCAGAGTGCTAACTGGGGCGGTTGACAGGTGATCTAGCCTGGCGCTCAGCGCGTACCAGGTGTGTATGCGATTGGATGGAGCAGAACAAGAGCCATGTTCCCACCCCCAAACCCTTGGAAGCAGCTGGCCACAGTGGTTCCGGACCGCGAGTACTTGGCCTTTACCTCGCGCTTCGCGATGCGCTCGGCATGGCGGGTGCCGGCATTCATCGGCGCCGCGTTCGGGATCATGAAGCAGATTGAGGCGGCGCCGGGGGCAGCGGGCTACTCGCTGGGCAGCCACTTGCCGGGGCTGTACTTCTACACGCTGTCGGCGTGGGACGATGACGAGTCGTTGCGGGCGTTCTCGCGGGCGCTGCAGCACGGCCAAGCCTTGCGGACGTTTCACCGCGACCTGCGAGCGCCGAGCCCGTTCATCCGCTGGCGCGTGCGCGGCTCCGAGCTGCCGCTGCGCTGGGATGATGCATTGGCGCGCATGCGGGCGTGGGATGCCGAGCATGGGGTGGCGCCGGCCACCTAATCGATCGGGGCCGGGGCCCCGCTACATTACGTTGTCATACATCAATGACGATGAGTACAATGTCCCGCATGAGTACTCCTAGATCCGTTCGACTGGTCGACCGCGTCGATCGAGGAGTGCTGGCGCTCGTGCGCAGGTCAGGTCGCGACCTTTCGGCGGTCGTCAACGAGCTCCTGGATGAAGGGCTGAAGATGCGCCGCATTCCAGGCATCGTCTTCGGCGACACTCGTCGAGGTCGTGTCGCGCGAGTGGCAGGCACCAGCCTGGCCGTCTACGAGATCGTCCGCGCCTTACGCGATATGGACAATGATCCAAGCCGACTCCGTACGGCGTACGACTGGCTGACCGAACCGCAGCTGCGCTCCGCCCTGGCCTACGGCGAGGCGTACCCGGAGGAGATCGAGCAGCGCCTCGAGGAGGAGGTGGACTGGACCGCTGAACGGGTGTGGGAGACCTATCCCTTCATGCGCCCCAGTCCCAGGGCGTGAAGTTCTACCTGGACGAGGACATCTCGCCCAGGGTCGCGGAGATCGCACGAGGTCGTTGCCAGCTCGACGTTGTCAGTGCACACGAGGTGCGGGCGCTGGGGTGGGATGACACTGCACGATTGCGCTACGCGGCCGAGGACGGGCGATGCCTTGCCACACGCAAC
>Ga0137372_10005858_pt1 | contig 11961 bp, 11 predicted proteins | sample SagtaG_6_FD_104911 | JGI IMG/M metagenome (GOLD analysis project Ga0137372, IMG submission 104911) | Vadose zone soil microbial communities from Sagehorn Ranch, Mendocino, California, USA - Sage1_R_60_16 metaG | ecosystem: Environmental > Terrestrial > Soil > Vadose zone | place: USA...
ACGTCCTCGTAGGGCGCCGAGTAGAAGTAGTCGGGGATGAGCCCGAGGCCCGACTCCGCGAGCCGCGGTCCGTGGCCGTTCATGAAGGCGAGCTCCCAGATGGGCGCGAACATCGCCTTCTCGTGGATGAGCTGCTGGATCTTGTGGAGCATCGCCTCGCGCTTCTTGCGATCGAGCTCGTTGCGCTGGTCCTTGAGAAGCGCCTCGATGTCCGGATAGCTGCCGTACGCGTACACGCCGCCGGCGGCCACGAAGGCGTCGAGGCGCGTGGCGGCGTTGCCGTGGACGCCGATGAAGGCGAGGAGGACGCCCCGCAGCTTCTTCTCGCGAAACTGGCCGAAGAACCCCGCGCGCTCCATGGGCCGGACCTTCGTACGGATGCCCGCCCCGCGCCAGTCGTTCACGATCGCTTCGACCACGGAGACCGTCACGTTGTCCGAAAAGAAGTCGCCGCCCTCGAAGCCGTTCGGATACCCCGCCTCGGCGAGCAGCTGCCGGGCGCGGCCCGGATCGTGCGCGTACCTCGGGGCCTGCCACGCGAAGTCGAACCGATGAGGGATCATGCTGCCGCTGACGTAGGAGAAACCGAGCGTCTCGGCCTGGTTGATCGCCTCCCGGTTGACGGCGAGGTTGGCGGCGAGCCGGACCCGCTGGTCCGCCCACGGCGACTTCGGGTCCCACTGCTCGGTGAAGACCACGAAGAAGGTCGAGGGGATCGGCGTGGGGCGGAGAGTCAGCCCCGGCGTGTTCCGCAGCTCCTCGGCGAGCGGCCCGTTGATGGCGAAGGCGACGTCCGCCTCCTGGCGCTTCAGCATCGCGAGGCGCGTCGTGTCCTCCGGGACCATCTTGATGACGACGCGCTTCACCCCGGGCACCTTCCGCCAGTACTTCTCGTAGGCCTCGAAGACGACCTCGACGCCCGGGGTGAAGGAGACGAAGCGGTACGGGCCGGCGCCGATCGGCGCCGCCCTGAAGCCGGCCTCACCCACCTTCTCGACGTACTTCTTCGGCACGATCCAGGCGGCTCCGGTGGCGAGCGTGCCGTAGAACGCGAGGAAGTCCGGCCACGGCTGCTTCAGCACGAAGCGCACGCGCTCCGGATCGATCACCTCGACCGCGCGCACGCGCTCCTTCAGCTGCGTGGCGGAGAGGCCCTTGTAGCGCTCGAACGTGAACTTGACGTCCTCCGCCGTGACGGGATCGCCGTTGTGGAAGGTGACGCCCTTGCGGAGCCGGAACTCGTACGTGAGACCGTCGGCCGACACCGTCCACGCCTCGGCGAGGCTCGGCGCCATCGGGTTGCCGGGCATGGGCTTGAGCAGCGCGTCGTGCAGCGCGAAGGTCACCATGAACTGGGTGCCGGTGGTGGTTTCGCCCGGATCGAACCACGTAGGCACGAGGGAGACGTGCGCGGCCCAGACGGCCAGCCCTTCCGGGGCGGCCCGGACGGTGGCAGGGACGGCGAACAGGACGGCGAGCGCCACGACGAGACGAAGGTAGCGCATGGTCTAGAGCTCCTTCAGGCGCGGGAGGACGTCCTTCGAGAAGCGGGCGAGACCCGCGGTCGCTTCCTGGTGGGTCATAAAGCCGGAGCGGCTCGCGAGGACGAGATGCTCATACGAGCCCACCCTCTCGCGGTGCTCCAGGATCTGCCGGTAGACGGTGTCCGGGTTGCCCGCGAACATGAGGCCCTTCGCGATCGCCTGCTCCGCGGTGAGCCCGATCAGTGCCGCGGCGGGACGGGCGACGGGCGTCGAGCCCGGGCGCGGCTTCGTCCGATAGAGCCCGGGCGCGTGCTCCGGCTTCATCGCGCCGGGCAGGAACTTGCCGTACTGGGGCGCGGACTTGAGTCCCGTGTTCAGGAACCAGAGGAGCTTGCTGCCCATCCGCAGGCCCTCCTCGTCCGTGTCGCCGGTGTAGACGAATGCCGTGTGGCCGAAGCGGTCGGGGCCGGGTGCCGGAAGGCCGGCCTCCACACGGGCCTGCCGGTAGGCGGCCCACGCGCGTAGCGTCTCCTCGATGCTGCGGAAGACCATCACGTTGACGAGGCCGCGCCGTCCCAGCTCCGCCGACGTCGTGGGATCGCCGGTGGCGGCCCAGAGGGGCGGGTGCGGCTGTTGCCACGGCCCGGGCCAGATGTTGACGTGGCGGTGCGTGAAGTACTTGCCCTCCCAGCTGAACGGGCCCTCGCGGTGCGAGAGCGTCTTGATGACGAGGTCGATCGCCTCCCAGAAGCGATCCACGATGCCGATCGGGCTGGCGTTGCCCGAAGCCATCTCGGTGCCGCCCGACTTCACGAAGCCGATCTCGAGGCGCCCGCGGCACATCACGTCCGCCGTTGCGTACTCCTCGGCTACCCGGACGGGGTCCTTGCGCACGGTGATCAGCGTGCCCAGGCTCAGGATCCGCACCTTCTTCGTCTGGCGCGCGAGGACGCCCAAGATCAGCGGGCTCGCCCCGAAGAGGCAGTTGATCCCCGCGTGGTGCTCGTTCGAGACGACGTTGATGCCGAGATCGTCGCAGAGCAGATACTCGTCGAGCGCCTCGTCGAAGAGGTCGGCGGCGACCTTCGGATCGCAGTATTCGTTGGGCAGGCTGCCGCGGACGGAGTCCACGCGCTCCAGCACGTGCGAAGGCACGAAGGGGTACGGGTTCTCGTTCAGGTACCAGGCCTGCATGGCCGCTCCTCTCCGAGGCATGACATGACGCGTTCGACGAAGGCCTCGGGCTGCTCGATGTGGGGATGGTGCCCGGGGGCGTCGATCAGCTCGAAGCGCGCACCCGGGATGAGCGCGCTGTACGCGCGGCCGTAGGCCGGCGTCACCATCCGGTCGCTCGCGCCCCACAGCACCAGCGTGGGGACGGCGATCCGGCCGAGCCACCGCGCGAGCTGCGGGTTGTACATGTACGGATCCCACGCGTAGAGACAGAGCGCATCGCGGTTGCGCGCGTGCGCCACCAGGGCTTCGTCGGACATCGCGTCGAAGTCGGGCGCCCATCTCGCCGGATCGTGCCAGGTGCGCTCCCGGACAACGGAGGGCGCGGTATTGAAGACGTCGAGGATGTCGGACGTCTCCCGGTCGCCGACCTTGATGCCGACGGCGTCCACCAGCACGAGCGCGTCGACGCGGGGGTGCCCGAGCGTCGCGATCTCGGCGGCAAGCCAGCCGCCGAAGGACAGCCCCAGCAGTGTCACCGTCTCGTGGGGCAGATGGTCGAGCAGGTCGCGATAGAGGTGCACGAGGTCGTACATCGTGTCGAAGGCGGCGGGACGCGGGGAACCGCCGAAACCCGGATGGGACGGCGCGACGATCTTCGCATGCGCGGCGAGGAGATCGACGACGGGCGCCGCGGGGTCGAGCGGCGTCATCCCGTGCAGGAGGAGCATCGGGTGGCCGGCGCCGGCCCGCAGGACCTCGAGCTCGATGCCGTGGGCGGAGAGCCGATCGAGCGCCGCCATCAGTAGACGCCCAGGTGGTGCCGGAGGTCTGCCCCGCTCCGGCGAAGCTCGTCGGCGGGCGCGTCCACGACCACCCGGCCGCTGTTGAGAATCACGATGTCATCGGCGACGTCGAATACCAGCTTCGGGTTCTGCTCGACGAGCACGATGGACAGGCCCTGCGCCTTCAGCCTCCGGATCGTCGTCATGACCTCCGCGACGAGCTGTGGCGCGAGGCCTTCCGAGGGCTCGTCCATCAGGAGCACGCGCGGGTTCGACATCAGCGCGCGCCCGATCGCGAGCATCTGCTGCTCGCCTCCGGACAGTGAGGCGGCGAGCTGATCCCGCCGCGCGCGCAGGAGAGGGAAGAGCTCGCCGACGGTCTCGAGCGTCCATAGCGCCGCCGCCGCCCCCCGGGGTCGCCGCGCGGCCACCATGAGGTTCTCGCGCACGGTGAGACTCCGGAAGATCCGGCGCCCCTGCGGAACGAGGGCGACACCGTGCGCGGCGATCGTCTCTGGCGTGCGGCCGGTGAGGGGGTGACCGAACACTTGAACCGTCCCCTCTCGGGGGGCGAGCAGCCCGACGGTCACGCTCATCGACGTCGACTTGCCGGCACCGTTTCGGCCGAGGAGGCCGAGCAGCCGCCCGTGCCCCAGCCGGAGCGACACCTGATGCAGCACGTGGCTGTCGCCGTAGAAGGCGTCGATGTCCTCCAGCACCAACGCTTCACTCGCCAAGGTAGATCTCCCGGGTGCGCGGGTGCGCGACCACCTCGGCGCGCGTCCCCTCCACCACCACCTCGCCGAAATGGAGCACGGTAATACGCTCGGCGAAGTCGAGCGCCACGTCCATGTCGTGCTCGATCATCACGATAGTCACGTCGCGCGGGATCCCCGTGACGAGGGCCAGCACGTCGCGGCGCTCCTCGAGGGACAGGCCGGCGAAGGGCTCGTCGAGCAGCAGGACGCGCGGGTTCTGGGCGAGCGCCATCGCGATCTCCGCGCGGCGGCGTTCACCGTACGACGTCTGGGCGAGTGGGCGCTCGGCGAGGTGGCCGAGCCCGACCCGCGCGAGGACCTCGCGGGCGCGGGCCACCAGCGCCGTCTGCGCGTCGAGGCGCACGAGCGGGTTCCAGCGGAGCGGGGTGAGCCCCAGCAGTGACAGGGTCACGTTGCGGAGCAACGTGTCGCGCGGGAAGAGGGTGATGATCTGATACGTGCGCGCCATGCCGAGATGCGCGCGCCGCCGGCCGGGCACGCGCGTGATGTCGTTGTCGAACAGGCTGATCGTGCCTCGGTCGGGGCGCAGTTCCCCGGTCATGAGGTTGAACAGGGTCGTCTTGCCGGCGCCGTTCGGGCCGATGATGAGCCGGCGCTCGCCCGGCTCGACGGCGAGGCTCACCGCGGACGTCACTTGCAGTCCCCCGAAGGACTTGTAGAGGCCGCGCACGGCAAGCGCGCTCATCGCCCAGTCCCTTCGCGCGGCGCGGCCACCGCCACCGCCGACTGCGGTCGCCACCCCGCGGTGGCCCGGCGGGCGAGGCGGGCCAGTCCGGGCACCAGCCCGTCGGGCATGAACACGACGATGAGGACGAAGATGGCGCCGAGGACGAAGTTCCAGCGCTCGATATAGGCACTCGCCACGTTCTTGACCACGACGACGAGGCCGGCGCCCACCACCGGGCCGAGGAGCGTGCCGGTGCCCCCGGAAATCACCATGAGCAGCGCCTCGGCGGAGGCGGTGAGGGCCACCGCCTGTGGACTGACGAACTGATGGTAGTAGAGGTAGAGCAGCCCCGCCACGCCGGTCCACAGGCCCGAGAACAGGAACGCGACGAAGCGGATCATCCACACGTGGTAGCCGAGCGCGCTCATGCGCCGCGGCTGGTCCCGCGTCCCGCGCAGGGCCGCGCCGAACGGCGAGGCAACGAAGACGGCCATGGACGCGAGCGCGAGGAGGAACACGAGGAGGGTGGCCCAGTAGAAGGTCTTGGGTGCCGCAAGCGACAGACCGAACGGGCTCGGCCGGCCGGGGATCGAGATGCCGTTGTCGCCGTTGGTGAGGCTGATCCAGCGGTAGGCGACTCCCCAGACGATCTGCCCCAGCGCCACCGTGATCATCACGAAGCCGAGCCCGGTGCCACGCAGCGCGAGCACCGCGAACACCGCGGCGGCGAGCACGGTGGCGGCCAGAGCGGCCGCGGGACCGGCCCAGTGGCCACCCCCCGCCGTCAGCATCTTGGCTCCCGTGTACGCGGCGATGCCGAACAGTCCGGCATGGCCGAGCGACACGAGACCCGCGTAGCCTGCGAGCACGTTGACCCCGAGGGCGAGGATGGCGTAGAGGAGGATCTGGCTCGCGATGTTGACGTAGAAGGTGCCGGGCACCCAGAGGGGGACGGTGGCGAGCGCCGCGAGGGCGAGGGCGAGCGCCCCGCGCTTCACGCCGGCTGCCGCCCGAACAGCCCTTGCGGCCGCACGACGAGGACGATCAGCATCGGCAGGAAGAGCACGACGTAGGCCATCTCGGGGAACATCGCCTGCCCGAAATTGTAGAGAAAGCCCACGATGAAGCTCCCCACGAGCGAGCCCACGAGGCTGCCGCTGCCCCCGAGGATCACCACCACGAGGGCCAGGGGCAGCATCTCGGCGTCGAGTCCGGGGTAGACGGAGAGGATCGGCCCGCCCATGACGCCGGCGAAGCCCGCCAGCCACGCGCCGAGGCAGAAGACGATCGTGAACAGGCGGGACACGCGGATGCCGGCCACCCGCGCCATCGCGGGGTCGTCCACACCCGCGCGAATCATCGCCCCGAGCCTGGTGCGGTCGAGGAGCAGCCACAGACCCGCCGCGAAGACGATGGCGATCGCGCCGATGGCGAGCCGGTAGGTGGGAAACCCCAAGCCCATCACCGCGGTCGTGCCGCGGAGCCCCGCCGGCGTGTCGATGCGAATGGGATCGCCCGTCCACACCATCAGACAGACGTCGGCCACCATGAACGAGAGGCCGAGGGTGACGAGCACCTGTGCCAGCTCGGCGCCGGCCAGCCGGCGCAGGATGAGACGCTCGACGATGCCGCCGAAGACGGCCACCCCGATGCCGGCCACGACGGCGGCGGTCCAGAAGGCGACGCCGTGCGCGATGAGGCTCGTGGCGAGGTAGGCGCCGAGCATGAAGAACGAGCCGTGGGTGAGGTTCGGGATCCTCATCAATCCGAAGATCAGCGAGAAGCCGGCTGACAGGAGGAACAGCAGGCCGCCGAGCGTGATGCTGTTGACGGCCAGCAGCAGCCAGAGGCTCACCCTCGGCCGCCTCTGCTCAGCTTTTCATCGGCGGGTAGTCGCGTGAGTATACCGGCTGCGACAGGAACCACTTCTCGTCGTAGGTCCAGAACTGGCTGACCTTGGGATAGGTCTTGATCGTGGTGTTGACGAGGCGATCGCCCTTCCGCTCGCACCGCCGGATGTAGTAGGTGCCCACGACGTTGCCGAACCGGTCGAACGTGAAGGGGCCGCGGGGCGTGTCGGTGAGCGAGACGCTTCGCATGGCCTGGTTGAAGGCCTCGCGGTCCTCCGTCTTGCCGCCCGTCTTCTCCAGCGCCGCCTCCGCAACCTGACCGTTGATGTAGAGGCCGGCCGAATAGAGGCCGGGGATATTGCCGTAGTCCTTCACCATGCCCTCGATGAGCCGCTTGTTGCTCGGCGTGTCGATATCGCCCGTATACGCGGAGCAGGAGATCAGGCCGATCGCCTCGTCGCCGTAGCTCTTGAGAAGGGCGTCGTCGCACGCCGTCCCCCCGCCGAGCACGGGAAGCTTGAGGCCGGCGTCGCGGTACTGCTTCATGAACTTCAGGGGGTTGGAGCCCGCGAAACCCTGGACGACGGCGTCGACGCCGCTGATCTGCGCGATGTACGGGGTGTAGTCCGGGGTCACCAGCGGCGGCCACAGCTTCTTCACGACCCGCCCGCCCGCGTCCTCGAAGACGCGCTGGAAGCCGGCCATCTGCTCGTGCCCGTAGGCGAAGTCGTCCGCGATGGTGATGACCCGCTTGAACTTGAGCTCCTTCGCCGCGTAGTCGGCGAGCGGGTGCATGTTCTGCGACGAGGTGGCGGAGGCGCGGATGAAGTACGGGTTCGGCTTGCGCTGGGTCATGTCCTCGGCCGCGGCGAGGCTCAGGAGGGGCATCTTCGCCTGGGCGGTGTACTCGCTGATCGCGAGCAGCTCGAACGCGGCGAGCGGACCGAAGATCATGTCGACGTTGTCGCGCTCGACCAGCTCCTGGGTCTTGGTCTTGGTGCCCGCGGGGTTGCCGCCGGTGTCGCCGATCACGAGCTCGACCTTGCGGCCGGCCAAGGTGTAGTTCTTGTCCTTCAGGAAGCGGATGGTGCCCTGCTCCATCTGGATACCGCCGGCGGCGAGCGGTCCGGTCTTGACGGTGAGGAGCCCGATCTTGACGGGCTTCGGCTGCGCGAAGGCCGGCACCGGCAGCGCGATCGCGGCGGCCGAGCCCGTGAGAAACGTCCGACGAGTGAGTGTCACCGCCATGGATCTCCTCCTTTGGAGAGCCTTCGTCTCGTGCTGGGCTAGGTCTCGATCTGGAGCGCCGCCGGCTCGTCGGCCATCGTGCCGCCGACCGGCACGTGCCGCACCTCCTCCCACAAGCGGTCCACCTCCGCGAGAACGACCTCGTCGGGCTGTTCGATGTCGATCGGATTCGCCACGGGCACCCAGCTCGGCCGCCCGGTGACCCAGAACACCTCCGTGCGATTGCCCTCGGGGTCGAAGAAGTAGCAGCCGATCGCGCTCGCGTGGTTGACCACGGTCTCGATGCGATAGCCCTCCGCCCGCAGGCGGCGGTGGAAGGCGCGCAGGTCGTCGAGGCTGGCCGCGCGCATGGAGATCTGCTGGATGAGGTGGGGGTCGTCCGCGGAGGGGCGGCCGCGCATGAGGGCGATCTCGTGATCGACGGCCTCGGGGTCGGCGCTCAGGAAGACGATGCCCAAGCGCCAATTCTGCTTGGTGACCTGCATGCCCATGACGTCGCGGTAGAACCCCACCATCCGCTCGAGGTCACGGACGTAGAGGCCGATGTGACCGAGGCCTATGACTCGTGGCATGGCTCCCTCCCGTTAGTCTGTCGTCAGGGTCCCGATCATACATCGAGGCCGTGGGCTGAACACGAAGTGCGCGAGGTTGATCCATGGCATGCCAGAGCCTGCCGGGGGGTCTATGCTCGGGAGGGGCTCCTGCCGGAGACCTACCGCACCGTGCGCAGGAGGCGCGGCGTGCGGGACACGGAGGACGCGCCCTCGGAGATCGTCTACGTACAGCTCAGCGACGTGCCGAAGGGCTGGCCCCTGCAGCTACGAGGCGCCCGATCCCGCGGCCTGGGCGCGGCCAGCGGACGAGGTTGCTCGCGTGAGCGCTCGCCGCCAACCGCGCCGTACTCGCCTGGCAGGGTCGGCCCGCGTCGTTTACCCCCAGCGCGGCTGCTCGTCCGGGTTGATTCCCAGCGCCAGCTTGCCGACGATCTCGTGGGTGAGGGCGGGATTGGCCGGGTGTATGCGGCCGAGGCGCGCATCCCGGAGCAGGCGTTCCATCCCCGATGCCGCGAAGATACCGAAGCCGCCGGCCAGCTCGAGCGCGATGTCCGCGACCTTCCAGGTGCTCTCCACCGCCCGGTGCTTGGCCGCGACGATCTTGAGCGGCCAGGCCATGCCGTGGTCGACACCGTTCGTCCAGTCCTCGGCCAGCCGGTCGAGGTACGGGCCCATTGCCTCTACCTCCATCACGATCTGGGCCACGCTGTGTTGCACCTCGGGGTGATAGGCCATGGAGCCCCGTGAGATTCCGAGCGAGGTCTTCTTCTTGACGCTCTCCACGGTGCGGTCGAGGAGCTGGCACGCCAGACCGTAGTAGATGTTGGCGAAGCCGGTGAGCGCCCACTGGAAGATCGCCAGGACGAAGAGGTCGGCGCCCGCGAACCCCGCCGGCACCACCCGGGCCACGTACCGGTCGGGGACAAACGCGCCCTCGAGGATCGTGTCTTGGCTCGCGGTGGCGCGCATGCCGAGGACATCCCACGTGTCCTTGATGCTGTAGCCCTCGGTGTTCCGGGGCATGAACGCATGGACGACCTTCGGAGCCGCGGGGTCGCTCATGTCCATACCGTGGAGGCCGAGGAAGGTCCACACCGGGGTCAGGCTCCCGAAGTGCTTGTGGCCGGTGAAGCGGTACCCACCCTTGACCGGCTCGGCCTTGGAGGCCGACAGGAGCACGGGAATGTCGTTCCCCTTCTCGGCGTGGCCGGCGGCGTAAACCTCGCCATTGACCGCGCCTGTCAGCACCCACTCGAGCGACTTGTCGCCCGCCCGCCACAGGTCGGCGGCGACGCCCGTCCAGTAGAGGTGCATGTTGATCCCGAGGGCCGTCGCGTGGGCGTAGTAGGCGAGCCGTCGCTGCTCGTGCATCATCTGCGCAAAGGTGAGCCCGCCCCCGCCCAGCTCGCGCGGTACGGCAGCGGAGAGGTAGCCGGCCTGTTTGAGCTCGGTGAAGTCCTCCTCGAAGAACCGGTTCTCCCGGTCATAGCCCGGGGCTCGGTCGGCAAAACGCTTCAGCATCACGTCCGTGAGCATGCTCGCCGTGGTCGTACTTGCCATGTCCATTTCTCCTCGTTATTCGGTTGGTGTATTCGAACCGTCGGTGAGATACCGCTCGATCAGCGCGTTGACCCGATCCGGATGGGTCACCGGGCCCATGTGTCCCACGCCCTCGATCTCGACTGCGGTCACGCGCGGCAAGGTCTTCGCGAGCAGGCGGGCCACCCCCCTCGACGAAGCGGGCGAGTCCGAGCCGGTGAGAAGGAGGACCGGCACGTCGAGCGCGGCGAAGGCGGACAGCGGCGTCGGCCCCCGGAACGCGGCGTCCCATTCGGCCTTCACATTCTTCATCGCGCTCGCGAGCGCCTCGCGGCGCGGCTCCGGCATGGCCGCCCATGTCCCAGCCCCCATCCAGTAGTCGACGAACCGGGCCCCCGACGCGTGCGGGTTCCCGCGCTCGAGCGCGGCCAATGTGTCGTCACGCACGGCGGCGATCTCCCGGGCCGCGGGCTGGGCCGGATCCTCGGCGATCAGCACCGAGAACAGCACGGGCTCGAACAGGACGAGGGAACCAATGCGAGCCGGCTCGGCGAGCGCCGCCTCGAGAGCCACCGCGCCCCCGTAGGAATGGCCGACGAGATGACATCGCTCGCCCGCCCTGGCGAAGAGGGGGGCGAGCAGCGCCACCTCATCGGCGAACGTGAGCGGCCGGTGACCCGGCCACATCGGAGTCTTGCCTGAGCCGTACAGGTCGACGGCGAGCGTGCGAAAGCGACCGGCCAGGCGATCCATCAACGGCCGCCACTGCGCCGAGGAGCTCGCGCTCGCATGGAGGCAGAGGAGCGCCTTCCCACAGCCCGCCTCACGGTAGAACGCGCGCGCGGGCTCCGATACGAACTCCGGCATCACGCTACTCACTTGCTAGCCCTTCTTTCGCGGATCGTCTTCCGGATTCACGAACCTGAGATCGGTCGGTCCCACACCGTGAACCTGCACGATCGTCTCCGTGCCGCCCACCCACGCGTAGTGCGGATGGTTCGGCGGGACGGAGGCGAATCCACCGACCGGCAGCTCCTGCCCCTTGCCCTGGTCGAACTTCTCGCCGACGCCGATGGAGAACACGCCGGAGAGCACCGTGACGTTCTCGCCGGCCTTGTGGAGGTGCGGGGGAATCCGGTAGCCCGCGGGCATCCTGAGCCGGTAGACGAACAGCCCCTCCTTGCTTGGATCGCCCTGGACGACCGCGAGCCACGCCCCCGGCAGCGTTGCGGGCTCGACCCACTTGAGTGTTTCCGGCATGGCAACGGTGTGCGCGTGCTCCTGGGCTTGCACGCGGAGGGCGGCAAGGATGGCGAGCATCAGGATCGCGGGCACGATGTGAAAACGACGCATGGGTCAATCCTCCTGTTCACGACGTTGGGCGCTGCGTACGCGCCGATCGCCGAGCAAGCGCCGTGCCCGCCGCGCGGCCGTGGGAATTTCAACCGGTTCGGGGAAGGCGGAAGCAAGATGAGCTTGCGTGGCGGCAAAGCGGGTATTCCACCCCGCGCTTGATTTCGGCACGTTGGCCCCGCAAGCTGTCCTGGCGGCTCGGACCATGGACACGCAAGAGCAAATGGCATGCGGATTCGAATGGGACGCGATCATGGCGGGTGGAGCATCCGGACCTTGCACGCGCGCCCGGGAGGTCCGCCATGTCACCTTGCACTCTTGTCGGTCAGTCCCGATGCGCGCTTGCCGAGCGGCGGGTTCCGTCCCCGCAAGATCACCTTGCAGTCACCACGCGGATGGTCACATCCCGAGCGGGTTTTCACGCTGGCACAGGGCTTGCGGGTTTGGGCCCATATGACGATTCCGACGGACCCGGTCATCGGGGTGGATGTGGGAGCCTCGACGATCTCGGCGGGCTGGTTTGCCCCGA
>Ga0137372_10005859_pt1 | contig 11961 bp, 11 predicted proteins | sample SagtaG_6_FD_104911 | JGI IMG/M metagenome (GOLD analysis project Ga0137372, IMG submission 104911) | Vadose zone soil microbial communities from Sagehorn Ranch, Mendocino, California, USA - Sage1_R_60_16 metaG | ecosystem: Environmental > Terrestrial > Soil > Vadose zone | place: USA...
GATTGCCTGGCGGGCCAGGCGGGCGGCTACCTGCTCGTCTAGGTCGTCCAGGGTGCCGTCGGGTCTCGCGCTGAGGATCGCTCGGGCGTAGTCCTCGGTCTGGAGGAGGCCGGGGACGACGAGCGGCTCGTACCAGCGCAGGACCGTGGCCTTGGCTTCGATGTCGGCCCATTCCTGGAACCAGCCGTACAGGCGCTGCTTCTGACCCTTCTTTAGGTGGTCCCACAGGCGGGTGAGCGCGCCCCTCGTATCCAGCTCGGGGATGGCATCTAGGCGGGGCGGAAAGTCCTCGGCGGGCGGGCGCTCCCCCGTCTCGATCTTGCTGATCACGTCGTGCGAGACGTTGGCCCCGGCGGCCAGGTCCTTCTGGGACAGCCCTGCCCGGGTCCGGTAGAAGCGCAGCTCCGCGCCGAACACGCCCGCGGGCGTCCCGGCTCGGTCGGCATCGTTCGGCATCTGATCGGCATCCTCTCGGGGAGGGCGGCCCCGGGACGGCGATCAGTGGGCATCCGGGCCGATCCCGTTTCCAACGGTAGTCCTCGCACGACAGGCTGTGAAATACAAATCCGGCCACAGGGAGAGGAACCGTGACCACGACAGCCGCGGCGGCGGGCACCCGCCGTCACACCGGAACCTACCCGGCCGAACCCTGGCAGGTTCGGATCGCGCGGGCCGCGCTGGCCGGGTGGCTGGGGCTGGATGGCGGCTCGCAGGCCGACGAGGCGATCCTGGTGGCCTCGGAGTTCTTCTTTCCAGGGTTCAGGTCTGTCTCAGCGCCCTGCTCGGGGTGATCGCGGGTGGTGCTCCTGTTCTGGCTGATCAGGTGATCTTTCTGGGACCCTGACCGGACTCCTTCGGCGGGCTGGTGGTATCTCTGTACTCCTGTTTCGTTCGGGGGGCTGGGGTGCTGGTTTTCTTCGTGGATGCGAAGGGCGCCGGGCAGGGTCTTGAGGGGCTGCCTGTCTCGGCGGGTGATGTCGCGGGGCTGCTGCGGCAGCGGGCGGTTCCGGACGGCACGCCGATGTTCCTGGATGAGGACACGATGCTGCCGTCGGAGCCGCTGTGCTCGTGGTTCTTGCATCTTGCCTATGACGGCAAGGCGGCGAAGACGATGCGGGAGTACGCGTATATCGTGCTGCGGCTGGCCGGGTTCTTGCGGGAACGCGGCTGCGATCTGGTGTCGGCCCGCGAGCCGGATCTGCGGGCGTACCGGGAGATGCGGACCAGGTTTCAGGACCGGCCGGTCGGCGACTCGATGTGGGGCAAGGAAGCGCAGCTGATCAACCAGTTCTACCGGTGGCTGGTGGATTTCGGGCATCTGGAGGCACGCCCGCTGCGGGTCGGCGGGCGTGGCCGGGTGCCGATGGCCCCGCGGCTGCGGCGGTCGATGGATATCCGGCACATGACGCTGGGGCAGTACCGGTTCTTCCGTGATGTGGGTCTGGGCGGTTTGCTGCCGGATTCGCGGTGTGACGATGGTTTCCGCGGCCGGGCGGCGCAGCGGAATCGTGCTGCTGCTGATCTGGCGCTGAGCACCGGGATGCGCCCGCAGGAGTGGATGACAGTGCTGCTGCCCGAGCTCGGCGCGGGCAGCCGGCGTCCGGGTGAGCGTGCGGTATTCACGTTGCAGGCGTGCGCGAAGTACGGCAAGTGCCGTGAGGTCTTCGTTCCGGCTGGGGCGCTGGATTCGGTGGACGGGTACCTGCTGCTGGAGCGGCCTGAGCTGGCCGGGGCGTCCGCGCGGCGGCTCACGCGCCGCCGCGGGGAGCTGTTTGTCGTGTCGGCGGTCGATCGGGGCTCGGGGAGGCTGGAAGGCGTACTGGAGGGTCGGCGGCGTGTGTTCGCGATGGCCGCGATGAGCCCGGCGCTGCGGCGGATCACGGTCACCGAGACCGCAGCCGGGCTGGAACCTCTGGCGGTGTTCATCGGCAGGGGCGGGCTGATGCTCGGCGCGTCGGCGTGGGCGTCTTACCGGGACGACGCCTGGAGGCGGATGCTTGCCCACGTCGGCCTGGCGCCGCCGGGCGTGATGCCGGCCAGGCGGTGGCGCTGGCATGACCTGCGCCACACGTTTGCCCTGCAGCTGCTGCGCTACCTGGAGCTGCAGATGGACGGGGATGACGGCGACGCGGTCGCGCTGCGGCGGAGTCACATGGCCTGGCTGGGCGGGAATATCCGGCATAACCCGCTGCTGATCGTCAGCCGCAGGCTGGGCCATGCCAGCCCTGCGACCACGTACGCCTACCTGCAGTACAGCGACGACCCGATGAATGCGGTGGATGCGGCGTTCGACGGGTGGATGGCCAGCGAGGACGCCACTTACGCTGACCTGGCCGCGCACGCGTTCGGGCTGGAGCGCCAGCCGCCGGGGGTGGTGGCCTGATGCCGCGGCGGGGCGAGCATCCCCGTGCCTACTGCTTGGCTCAGCCGCCTGGCGAGCCGGCTGCGCGGTCCGGGCGCCGCAAGATCAGCCGCCCGGACCGGCTCGGCGTGCTACGTGATCTGTGGTTCGATCCGTCCGCGTTTACCTGCCGTGCACTGGCCGCTGAGCTGGCTGATGAGTGGGTCGAGTACGCCGGCGATGACGGGCTGGGGCTGGCCTCGGCCCGGGCGCACCGGCGGGCGGTGAGCAGCTTTTGCGCCACGGCTGATGAGCTGCTGGGCCCGGCAGCCGCGGCGGCCAGCCTGGCCAGGGAGCAGCCGGATCTGGCGTGGGTGCTGGCCGAGTGGGAGCGGACCTTGCCCGCCAGGTTCGCGCCCGGTTCCAAGACTCCCGGCGTGCTCGCCTGTCACCTGCGCACCTTGGTCAGGCGCCGGGCGGAGCATCCCCAGCGCCCGGTCGCCGGCTCGTCGCTGCGGCTGCTGGGCGGCGAGGTCGGGGTCGGCTGGGGCACGTACCAAGAGATCGAGGAGTTCTCCCGGGCCGACAAGAAGATGATCGTCACGGCCGCGTGGCGGTGGCTGGCTGAGACCGAAAGACGGCTGGCGGAGGGGTGGCGGCTGGCGGGCCTGGGCCAGCACCCGGACAACGGAAGCTGGACGGATGCTGCTGACCTGCTGGGCGGGCTGGCCCGCCAGGAGATCACGCTGGAGGAGATCCGGGCGAACCTGCCGCCGTTCAGCCAGTGGCCGGCCGCGCTGCGCGAGTGCATCCAGCGGCCTGGGCGGCGGATCCGCCCGAATCACGCCCGGACGCGGCTGCTGGAATACCTGGTCCGCCAGCTTTACCCGTGCGATCTTGACCTGCACCCCTTCCGGGTGCTGCTGGTGGCTGCCACCGGGCACGCGCCGGAGGAGATATCGGTGCTGACCGAAGACGACGCGGAGTTCTTTCCCGGCGGGGTGCGGCTGACCATGATCAAGCGCCGCGCCGGGATGGTCCGCAGCCGGGCGTTCCGGGACGACCCGGAGCCGCCCGGTCCTGCGGCGGGGACTGCGCACGAGTTCGCCGGCCGTCCGCACCGGCAGACCGCGGTCATCGTGCGCCGCCTGATGGACATGACCAGGGCGGCGCGGGCACGCTGCGACGAGACCGGGTGGCGGCACCTGTTCACCGTCGCGGTGGTCAGCCACGGCCCGCAGCTGCGGTTCCGCCGCTGGGATTCCCACCGCGCCGAGGGACGCTTCGCTTACTGGCTGGATGCCGCCGGCGTCCGGGTGCACGGTGCTCCCGACATCCGGCGGCTGCGCAAGTCGGTGAAGGTGGAGAAGGCGATCGCGTTCGGCGGACGGGTCGCCGATGCCGCCGACGACCATCACGAGGAAACCTTCCGCGGGCATTACGCGCAGGGAACCACGCTCCGGGTGATCTCCGGGCAGGTGATCACCACCGCGCAGCAGCACTGGCTCAGCCGGGCCGTCGACGGGCCGTCCGTCCTGACGGACGGCGCTGACGGCGAACCCGGGCCGGTACCCGGGCTCACCAGCCAGGAAATCGACGACCTGCGGCGGGGCGCGCTCGACATGGGGGTCACCGCGTGCCGCGACCCCTACAGTTCTCCTTACAGCCCTGCCGGGCAGTTGTGCGCGGTCGCGCCGCTGCGCTGCCTGGAATGCCGCAACGCGTGGATCTTGCCCAGTCACCTGCCGCAGCTACTGCTGTTTTCCGATTTCCTGGACCGGCTCCGGCTCCGGCTGCCGCCGGCGCAGTTCACCGCGGTGTGGGGACAGGCGTTCGTCAACTTGCGCGCCATCCTCGACGAACGCAGCGAGGAGGAAATAGCGCTCGCCCGCAAGGCGATCGACGTCGGCGAGATCCCGTTCCACCTTCCGCTGGCGGCCGACGTGGAGTTCACGCTGTGACCGCGGCGCTGCCCCGCCCGCGCCGCGGCACGGCGGGTTTCCCCGGCACCGAGCCTGTCTTGCAGAGCCACCCTCTGCTGGAGGGCGCCGCCACCCGCATGCCGCTGTTCGGCGACACCGGCGAATGGGACTTCAACGGCGTCGTGCGGCGCCCGGCCCGCCTTCCCCCGTGCGGCTGGAAGCTGCGGTTCAACCACGCCCTCGCCACGCCGGCCTGGAACCTGCTGGCCCGCGAAACCATGATTATCATGGCGAACCCGCGGCACCCCGTGGTGCTCGCCGCGGGACTGTCGCTGAAGGCACGCCCCTACAGCCCGGTCACCCTCACATACGAGATCTCGCATCTGCGCGCGCTCGCGGCCTGGGGCGACAGCCACAGCCTGCCTGAGCACCTGGCCGACTGGGACATGGCCGACGTGACCGGTTTCATCGGCCAGATGCGGCAGACCGCGGCCCCGGCGACGGTCTGCGTCTACATCAGCCTCCTCAAGCGCTTGCATTTGTACGCGCCGGCCCTGACCGGCGGCGGCCTGCCCCGCGACCCGTGGCGCCGCAAGAGCGCGATGAAGGCCGCGAACGCCGTCCCCACCGGGCAGATCTCCACCCCCGTCATCCGGCCCGGGGCATGGTTCCCGCTGGTCCGCGCCGCCTGGTCCTACGTCCACGAATTCGCCCCGGACATCTTGCGCGCCGCCAGGCACCTGGACCAGATTCGCGCCGGGGCGTCCGGCAGCACGATCGGGCTCGACGCCCGCTTGCGGGAATGGCTGGCCAGCCCCCACAGCCGCATCCCGGTGCACCCTGCCGGCGACGGCCAGGCAGGCGCCGACCCGGTGCACTGGAACCTGCTCAATCTCATGCTCGGCATCAGCGAGAAAGCACAAGCCTCGTTCACCCGCCACAGCCCCGGCGCTCGTGCCCGCCGCACCATGATCCTCGATGCCCTGGCCGCCGGGTTCCCGGTCACCACCGGCGTGATCAGCGACCTAGCCCAGGTGACCCGGCCGGACGGCACGACCGGCCCCTGGCACCCCGGGCTGACTCCCCGCGCCGTCTTCCGCGAGCGGGTGGCGCTCCGCGACGCATGCTTCACGCTGGTGGCCGCCCTGTCGATGATGCGCGACGGCGAGATCCTGGAGATCACCCGCGGCTCGGTCACCGAGTACTACGGCTCGCCGGCGATCGCCTCCACCAAGCACAAGCATGAGCCGGGCCAGCCGGTCAGGCACTGGTGGATCATCGAGCCGGCCGCCGAGGCGATCACCGTCGCTGAGCAGCTGTTCTCCCGCGACCGCGACAGCAGGGTCTTCACCCCCGCGGACAATCAAGAACGCCGGGACACCGTCTACGGCGAGAAAATGGTCGACGCCTTCATCGACCACGTCAACGCCACCCGCGCCTGGACCGGCCTAGCCGAGATACCCGCCGACCGGATCCGGCCGCACATGTTCCGCCGCACGATGGCGATGCTCACCGACCAGTTCGCCGGATCAGAGATCGCCCTGGGCATCCAGCTCAAGCACGCCGCCACCCGCGCCCTGGCGAACCGGTCAACCCAGAGCTACGCCGCAGCTGGCCAGGCCTGGGCCGGGCACCTGGACTCCGCGATCGAAGCAGCACGGTTCCGAAGGCTCGAAGACCTCTACCAGTCGCACAAAAACGGCACCCCGCCCGGGCACGGCCCAGGGGCGCAACGCCTCGCTGCGGCCTTCGACCAGATCACCGCAACCGCCGCGGCCCGCGGCGGCGACGCCGCCACCGAACGCAGCCTCCTCAAGCAGGCGAGGATCTCGATCCGCTTCGGCACTCTCAACCATTGCCTATTCGACCCGGCGAACCCGGCCGGAGCGCTCTGCCTGGAACAGGCGATCATCCCGCCAGGGCACGACGGGCCGTTCCCGGACCGGTGCAGGCCCGGCCGGTGCGGCAACAGCATCATCGGCCCCGAGCACCTGCCGCTCTATCAAGCCCGCAGGCAAGGCCTGCTCCAGCTCATCGGCACACCCGGACTGCCCGCCCCGCGAAAAGAGCTCCTCAGCCGTGAACTCGCCGAGATCGACACCATCGCCACCCGGGCACGACCAGAGGAACCCCATGACTGACGTATCGCCAGCCACCGCCGCAGCACTGCGGTCGGCGATGTCCCGCCTGCTCGCGGGCAAACCCGCGCGCACCGACGGACGGCTGGTCAAAGAGAACCTGCGCAAGGAAGCGGACGTCAGCCGCGCCACCATGAACCGGGCCAAGACGATCCTCAGCGAATGGGACCGGGCCGTGGCCGAACGCGGGAGCCTCACCCCAGGCGAAGCACGCCGCGACGAGCAGATCGACGCTCTCCGCAAGCAGCTCGCCAGCAAAACACGCGAATGCACGATGCTGCAGCGCCGGCTGGACGCAGCCGCGACCGCCATCGCCGCGCTCCACCATGACAACGCCGCCTTGCGCGAACAGCTAGACCGGCACGGCCCCGTCCGGTCACTCGACGCCCGGCGAAACCAAACCGCCCGGTGACCAGCCACATCACCGGTGCAGCGCCCGCGAAACCACGGCGGTGCCTGGCATGAGCCTGGACCCGCAGACACGGCCGAGCTCGCCGAACTCCTGCAGTTCCTCGCCGACTGGCTCGCCGCCCACCACGGGCGCCTCGACGCGTCACTTCGCGCGTTCACCGGAAACGACGCCTGCAACGCACAGCACCTGCACGCCGACCTCGACCGTTTCACCTTCCTGCTCGGCGGCAACGACGGTGAGCAGCTCTTCGGCCGCTTACAGCGACAGCGCGCAACCAGACGACCCCGCCCGCATACCCGCGCCGTCCGGACGAACCGAAACCACCACCCACCGTCATCGCACTGAGCCATCACTGCCGCGAGGGCTCACAGCTGTCTCATGAGACATACAGATTGTGGAGAAGAACTGGCGACCAACGCGGTTGTGCACAGCGCCTCCCGGCACGGGGGCGCGTTCACCCTGCGCGCCGTGGTCAGCCAGGACCGCCTCCGGATCGAGGTCGAAGACGGCGGAGGGCCGTGGCGTGACGGGCCGCGCGACGACGGGCGGCCGCACGGGTTTGATGTCGTGGCGGCGATCGCCGGGGCGGAGAACTGGGGCATCGACGGGGACGACCGCGGGCGCGTCGCCTGGGCCACGCTCGGCCGGTGAGATGCGCATGGCCTTCCTGCCCCGCCTGCGGACGCCGCGCGAGTCTCCTGCTTTCTCGCAGACCAGCTGCGGTGGTCCATTTACTGGGACAAGAAGTACGGCCTCTGTCGCGTCGCGGAGGACGACCCCGACTCCGACTTGTACGCCGAGAGCAGCGACGCGGACACCGTGATCAGATACATCATGGCGCACGCCTGAGGCCTGGGCGGCCGTCAGGCGCCGCGGAGGTGGCGTCCGTGACCGGCCGGGGCTCCTGGTGTCGATCGCCATGGTGGCCGTCACAGGCTGAGCCGGCACCAGAGGCGCCCGTCAGCATGAATGCAAGGTTCCGCTGGCGATCGTGATTGTCACGGTCGAGCCGGGGGCCACGCTGGTTCCGGCGCTCGGCGTCTGGTCGATCACCAGTCCGAGATCAACGCATTGTGCTCTGTGCTCGATGTGGGTAGCGAGCCCTACGGCGGTGAGCTCGCTGACGGCCTGGGTGGCGGTGTCTCCCTTCAGATCGGGGACGGTCACCGCACCCAGGGAGATGGTCAGGTCCACGGGTGATCCGGCCGACTCGATGGTCCCCGGGGGAGAATTCTGGGCGATCACGTGCCCGGCCGCGACCGGGTTCGCCACGCGGGTCACCGTGCCCATCGTCAGTCCGGACGCGGCGAGGTGGCCGGCTACCGAGCCCTGGTCGACCCCAGTCACGTCGGGCACGGTGGTAGTCGGGCCGGTGGAACGGACGATGACGTTCGCGTTCGTCGCCGAACGGAACTCGAAACCAGAGCCCGCATCGATCTTGACCGTGTTGCCGGCCACCCAGGAGACCGCGATGTGCAGCGCGAACACGCGCGATCCGCCGCAGGTCTGCGAGATCGGCACCGTCATCGGGCCGTAGTCGACCAGGAAGTGGTGGACGGCGTCCTTGATCGTGTACTGCGTGTCGGGTGTGCTGTTCACCTTGCAGACCGCGTAGTGCTGGTCCAGTTGAAGGAGGTCCAGGTGAGTCCGGAACACCGCCGCGTCAAAGGGACCGTTTTCCGGCGCGCCCTGTTCGCGCTCCGGGCAGGACGCTGTGCCGATGTAGCAGGACGTGATCTGCATGTGGCCAACCACGTCGGCCGTGGTCGCGTTCGGCGGGGCGACCCAGAGGTCGCTCACGTGCAGGAACGGGGTGTCGAGAAAAGTGGACGGCCAGCCGTGCAGGATCGTGGCGGCCGGATGATCGCGCCCGCCGGGCCTGCCGAGGAAAACGCAGTTGGGGTCGGAACCGGTCGAATTGCAGGTATTGATCTGCCACCACAGGGGCGCGGCGTCGGTGAAGTTGTCGATCTCGAGCCATGTCCCGCCGGGCCGCGGGGCGGCCACAACCGTCATGTGATAGCCGAGGTCGTTATCGGCGGCGGTCTGCGCCCGGATCTGGCAGAAGAAGGTACCCGTGACCGGAGCGGTGAACAGGAAAGATGCGTGCATCGAGAGCTGGCCCATGGAGGGGGAATAGTTCGTTCCCGAACTGTGCGCTTCAGGTCGCCCCGCAACGGTCACCGGATTCCCGGAGAGCGGATCCACGCACTCCACCAGGTTCTGGACCACCGCATCCCTGGTTACCGTCACGGTCAGCTGATCCGAGATCCGCCGCGACTGCCCGGCCTGCAGCCTGATGGGCACGGTCAGGACAAACGTTCCCGTATCGGCCGTATCGCCCGGCAGGACGTCGACGTTCGCCTGCAGGACTGTGGTTTCCGGGACCGAGTCCCCGGACACCAGCCCCGCAGCCGCCGGCTGCGCCGAGAATCCCGCTAGCGAGGTGAGCAGCGCCAGGACGGCCGTCACCGCGGCGACCCGTCCCGCCGCCGGCCGAGCACATGCGATTCCAGCTCTCACCGACATCGTCCGACCCCCAGTCCCCCGGCCTGCCTAGCGGCGGGGCAATCACAGCGTTCCTGTCCCTGCACCACTAGGAGCCGGCATACGGGCCGCAGATACATCCCTCGCCGGAGGGAGCACATTCCCTCCGGCCAGTGATGAACGGGCAGCGGCCGCCCGGCATCGTGGGGGTATGACGACAGCGACGAAGACACCGGCGGCCAGGCAGGGGGCACCGCCGGCCGGACGGATCCGAACGGCCTGGGTGGCCGCGCACGCCCCCGCGGCGGGGGTTCGCCGGTGGGCCCGGGCCACGGCCTACGCCGTCCCGTTTACCGTGCTTCCTTCCAGCGTGTGGCGGATCGCCGCGTGCACCTTCCACGCTCCGATCATGCGCGGCGATGTTGTCTCCGACGTCACCTCGTCAGGGGTGCCGGACGTGCCGCTCTGGCTGTACGTGATCCTGCTGTCCATCGCCTCCGAATTGCTCGCGTTCACCGCGGTGGGATTGGTTTCCACCTGGGGTGAAGTGTTCCCGCGATGGGTTCCGGTGCTGCGCGGGCGGCGGGTGCCGACGCTGGGCGCGGTCGTCCCCGCCGCGCTGGGCGCGGCCGTGCTGACGCTGCTCTGGACGTGGATGGCGGTGAGCATGTCGCTCGGCCTGCGCCTCGACGGCCGGCCGCAGGCCGCGACCGCCCCGGTGAGCTTCGGCGACTGGAAGGGTCTCGTCGCGGTCGCCGCGTACGCTCCACTGCTGCTGTGGGGGCCGCTGCTGGGCGCGGTGACAATAAGCTATTGGAGGCGCCGCCGTCGTCGCTGATGGCAGGGAGGACCGTGAACGTGCTGCGTTCGGCGCCGGCCTTGCTGCTGGCGCCGGAGAGCTGGCTGCGGACGGTGTTCGTGCTGACCGGCGCGGCGCTGGCCCTGGCGCTCGGTATCGCGGACTTCACCATCCTGTCCCTGGTGGCGACGGCCGGCACCCCGGCCTGGGCGACAGCTCTGGCCGGGGTCGTCCTCGTCGGCGGGCCGTTGCTGGTGGGCCTGGTACCGGCGGTGCGGCAGGTCGAGGGCGTTGCGGTGCAGAGCCTGCTGGTGGCCGAATTCCCGGACGGGCCGCCTGGTGCCGCGGCCGGCTGGCCGCAACGTCGGCGAACGCTGGGGTGGTTCCTCCTGCACGTGTTCACCGGCGCTCTGGTTGTGGCCGCCGTGCTGGGGCTGATCGCCCTGGCGGGCAGCTGGTGGACGGTTCCGGCCGCGTTGGCGACGGTGCTCGGCACGCTGCTCGCCGGGCGGTTCCTGGCGTGGCTCGGACCGGCGCTGCTCGGGCCGTCCTACGCCGAGCGACTGCAGCGCCTGGAGGCCGATGCCGCCCGCGCCACCGAACGCAACCGGATCGCCCGCGAGATCCATGACAGCGTCGGACACGCTCTGTCGGTGGTGACCATCCAGGCCTCGGCCGCCCGGAAGCTCATCGAGCGCAATCCCGGCTTCGCCGCCGACGCGCTCGCGACGATCGAGACGGCCTCGCGCCGGGCGGCCTCCGAACTGGACGAGATGCTCGGCTTGCTGCGTGACGAGACAAGGCGTCCCGCGGCGCCCGCGCCCGGCCTGGACTCCCTGGACGGGCTCCTGACCATGGCCCGTTCGGCCGGCCTGACCGTCGACGCGACCGTGCCGGGCGACCTGTCCCGGCTGCCCCCGCCGGTCAGCCAGGAGGCCTACCGGATCGTGCAGGAGGGCCTGACCAACGCGCTGAAGTACTCCGCTGACGGCACGGCGACGCTCGCCGTGTCGTTCGGCCGTGCCACCCTCGACATCTGCCTCAGCAACCCGGCGGGAGGCCGGCGTACGGCGCGCGGGGGCCGAGGGCTGCGCGGCATCGACGAACGGGCCGCCGCCCTCGGCGGCACCGCCACCGCTGGCCCGCGCGGCGGCCGGTGGACGCTATCCGTCGCCCTGCCCGCCCGGGAGGTTCCGCCGTGACCGCGATTCGGGTGCTGCTGGCCGACGACGAACCGCTCGTCCGCAGCGGCCTGCGGGCGATCCTGGAGTCCGAACCCGACATGACTGTGGTGGGCGAGGCGGACGACGGGGCGGCGGTCATCGCACAGGCACGGCGGACACGTCCCGACATCGTGCTGATGGACGTCCGGATGCCGCGTGTCGACGGGATCGCGGCCACCAGGCAGCTCGGCCAGTTCGAGGGCGGCGGGCCCGCGGTCATCGTGGTGACCACGTTCGAGAACGACGACTACGTCTACGACGCGCTGCAGGCGGGCGCGCGGGGATTCCTGCTCAAGCGCTCCACCGCGGACGATTTCACCAATGCGATCCGCACGGTCCACAACGGGGAATCCCTGCTCTTCCCGGCCGCCGTCCGCCGGCTCGCGACCCGACGCGGCGGCCCAGGCCGCGGGCTCGCCGAGGCGAACCTCACCGACCGCGAAGCCGAGGTCCTGCGGCTCATCGCACAGGGCCGGTCCAACTCGGAGATCGCCGCCGAGCTATTCCTCGGCGTGGAGACCGTCAAGACCCACGTACGCAACGTGCTGGCCAAGCTCGGCGCCCGGGACCGCGTCCAGGCCGTCATCACGGCCTACGAGAGCGGCTTCATCCGCTGAAGGAACCGCGTGAGACAGATGC
>Ga0137372_10005869_pt1 | contig 11956 bp, 10 predicted proteins | sample SagtaG_6_FD_104911 | JGI IMG/M metagenome (GOLD analysis project Ga0137372, IMG submission 104911) | Vadose zone soil microbial communities from Sagehorn Ranch, Mendocino, California, USA - Sage1_R_60_16 metaG | ecosystem: Environmental > Terrestrial > Soil > Vadose zone | place: USA...
AATGATGGAGCACATGCCGGAGCCCGACGCGGAGAGGCACTACGAGGAGTACCGCGAGTTCACCGAAGCGATAAGGAAGAGCGGCCACTTCATCGGGGTCAACCGGCTCCTGCCCCCCAATGCCGCGACCACGGTCCGGGTGCGGCACGGCAAGGTTTCGGTCACCGACGGCCCGTACGCGGAAACCAAGGAGCAGCTTGGCGGCTATTACGTCATCGAGGCCAAGGATCTTCAGGAAGCGATCCGGGTGGCCGCGAGGATCCCGGGGGCGAAGACCGGGTGCGTCGAGGTACGACCGATCGCGGAGGACGCACAGACGCTCCGCGCGCTCGGATTGGTCGCGCAAGACAGCCCACGTTAACCAGGGCTGCCCGCGGCGCACAGTACAGCGAGCAGGTGTGTCGATTTCGCACTTCCCCGTTCGATTAGCTGATGAAGGCCCCGTGGGTTCGGGGCCGTCCGAAAATGCCGGAGCCGGGAATGCCTATCGCCACGAGCCGTTTGGGAATGTTGCGTCGATTGGGACAGACGTTGGGCCCTTATCTCATGCTGGAAATCCTGTTGCCGGGCGGAACCGTGCTGGCGCTTCTGCTCTTCCTGTACCGCCGCAGCGGACTCGATATCCGAAGCATGGTGTCGCGGACCGTGCTTGCCGGCAGGCTTGCGCTTGCGCGGATCCTCCGACAAGCTATTTCCCTGCCGCGATCGTGTTATCTCCGGCCGTCGCAAGCCTTTGCTGCCACTCGCCTCAATATCGAATTCGACCGAACATAGGTGAACGAATGCCGATGACACTGGAAGTCGATGTGACAAGCGGATGGGGTCCGCCTGATCCATGGACTTGCGTGCCCGAGCCGCGCTACGGCGACGGTCTGGCTGCCTCGGCAAGTCCTGGGAAGACAGAAAAGCCGCGCTCGAAAACGCAACGGGTTACGGCGTTACGTGTCACACGCAGGTACGGCGTGCCGGCGGGGCGCATTTTCGACGCCTGGCTCAATCCCGCGTTGGCGCGCCTATGGTTGTTCGCGACGGCGTCTCGTCCGCTGGCCCGCGTCGAAATCGATGCACACGTGAACGGCTCATTCTGCTTCGTGGATCGGCGAGACGGAGACGACCTGACGGAGTACGTCGGCGAATATATCGAGATCGTTCCGCCGCGGCGCTTGGTCTTCACCCTGTCTGCGGCGAAATACACGTACGTCAACACCCGCGTAGCGGTCGAGATCGCAGCGCTCACGAAGGGCTGCAAGCTGACGTTGATCCATGAGAACGTGCCGCGCCCGCACGCGGACCACGCGGAGGCTCGCTGGGTCGGCCTCCTCTACGGGCTTGGCGCAACGCTCGATTCGGCATCAACACCGTTCCACAATCCTCAGGAGTGAGCCATGAAATACTTATGCCTCGTATACCTCGACGAAAAGAACCTCGATGATGTTCCAGACAGCGATTGCAAAGCCTGCGGGGAGGAGCTTCGGAAGAATGGGCACCACATCGCGGCGGAGGCCCTGCAATCCGTTCATACGGCAACTACCGTGCGGGTGCGCAACGGCAAAGTGTCGGTGACCGACGGTCCCTTTGCCGAGACGAAGGAGCAGCTCGCCGGGTTTTACCTGATCGACGCCAAGGACTTGAACGAAGCGATCCAGTTGGCCGCGAAGATTCCGCCGGCGCGCGTGGGGAGCGTCGAGGTGCGCCCTACCAGGGAATTGGCCGCGTAACAGGCCTACCCTTTACTACGATCACTGCGAGGCCGAAGAAGATTGATGCTCGGAAGGACGAATATATGACACCCGAAGTAAGCAAAAACATTCACAGGCAAACCAACCTATTGAATGAATCCACCGAATACCTCGCCAAACGCGACGAGCTTCGCTTGGCGGAAATTGCCCTAATGCGTCAGCGCGAGCGCGTGGCGGAGCTACGCCGGCAGCTTCCCAAAGGCGGGATCGTTCAGGATTACGTGTTCGAGGAGGGACCGGCGAACCTCGACGCCGGCGATATCCCGACAAGACCGGTTCGCTTGAGCGAGCTGTTCACCGGGCCAGATCGGTCGGTGGTGATCTACCATTTCATGTACGGAAAGAAGCAAACCAAGCCGTGCCCGATGTGCACGCTTATCATCGATGGATGGAATGGTGTCGCACATCACCTGGCCCAGAACGTCGACGTTGCGATCGTTGCCGCGGCCGATCCGGCCGCTTTGCGCGCACATGCACGCAGTCGAGGTTGGGACAGGCTGAGACTCCTGAGCTGTGGCGCCAACACGTTCAAGTACGACCTGGGCAGCGAAGACCGCGAAGGAAACCAGGACTCAACGGTTTCGGTTTTCACGCGAGAGGGCGACGGCACGCTGTGCCACTTCTACACGGCCCACCCGTCGATGGCCGACGATATCAAGGAGCGTGGCCTCGACCTTCTATGCCCGGTCTATAATATCCTGGACCTGACTCCGCAGGGACGCGGTGATTGGTACGCGCAGCTCGGCTACGGCACCAGCGTGCATGCTGCGCGTCGCTGACTTCGACGCCGCCAGACGGCACTTTTTCTGAAGTCCCTGTCGTCGCTGCTGCCGTTTTCACACAAACAGCGCTTCGACCGCGATTGATCCGATCGCGTGTCCAAGGCTCTGCCTCAGCCTCGCCTTCGAAAAGCCGGCGATGATTCCACCGTTACCGCCGGACGCCTATCAGACGCGAGACGCGAATCGGCACGCCGGGCCGCTGAAACTGCTCGACGCGTTCCTCATGCCGGCGGTCGGCCATGGTCATGCGCGTCCGCAGACGGACATATTCCGCCCACGACGCAATGACGAAGCGCTCGACGAAACGCCCCTCTTCACCCAGGTCGCGATAGACGCGCCAGCTTGCCGCGCCATTGCGGCGCCGCATCGGCTCGACCGCCTGAATGTCGCGCAAGAATGCTTCGCGATGCTCCGGAGCGATCCGGTATTCGAGCTGGATCAGGACCGGACCGTCGTCGGGCAATGGCTCGACGGCGATCGCGAGGTCCGGCAGCTGCGGGCGAGGCGTCACGTCGGCCTCGGTCCCCATCTCGACGCGAACGCGGCGGTTGAGCGCATACAGCACAGCCAAGAAGCCGGCCGAGGCCGCGAGTGCGATCCGGATTCCCGTCGCCGCTGCCAACGCCCCCCAGAGCGCACTCCCCAGCGCGAGACTTGCCTGCGTCGCGATGAGGTTCATCGAGACGGAGCGTGCGCGCACCCAGGCCGGCGCCGTGCTCTGCGTGCCGGCCGAAAGGCTCGCCAGAACGCTCACCCAGGCTACGCCGGCACCGCAGGTGCCGACCAGCGCGATCGCGGTGTAGCGGCTAGCCGCAATGAGCAACGCGGCGAAGATCCACAGAATGACGCCCGACGTCACGATGGCGTTCAGCGATCTGCGCTGCAGCTGGCCCGGAATCGCCAGCGCCCCCACCACCGCGCCGATCCCGAATCCGGCCGAAAGCAACCCGTAGCCGCCCGCGCCGAGTCCGAGCTGGTCGCGCGCAATGACCGGCAGAAGCGCCCACAACGCGCTCGCGCACACGCAGAAGCTCAGATTGCGGATGATCAGCGACCGCATCGGCGCCGAGTGACGGGCGAACCGCAGCCCACTCTGTACGCCCGAAAGCAGCGTCTCCGGCAGACCGGGAAGGGCCGACTCGCGGTGTTTCCATCCGCGGACGGCAACGATCATCAAGATGAAGAACAGCGCGCTTGCCAAAAACGCGCTGCCCGAGCCGAGCCACGCGGCAATGCCGCCGGCGAGCGCGGGACCGAGCGCGCGCGCGACATTGAACGCCACGGCGCTCAAAGCGACGGCGCGCGGCAACTCTGCTCGCGATACGAGCTCGTTGATACTCGCCTGCTGCGCCGGCATGTAGAAAGTAAAGCCGATCCCGACCAGGAACGTCAGTACCAGCAAGGTTCCGGGGCCGATGATTGCTGCCAGCGTTGCCCCACCGAGCATCGCCGTCACGATGAGCAGGACCACCTGGGTGGCGCCGATGATCTTGCGCCGGTGGACGATGTCTGCCAACGTGCCGGCGAGCAATCCGAACAGCAGCGCCGGCGCAGTGCTCGCCGTCTGTACCAGCGCGACCATGAGCGGTGACGGCGTCAAGGTGGCCATCAACCATGCCGCAACGGTCGCCTGCATCGTGTAGCCGAGCGCGGTGGCGACCGATCCGAAGTAAAACAGCCGAAACGGAGCGTGCCGCAGCGGCGAAGATTGGAAGACGCTCGAAAGGCGCGCAGCAAAGGCGGTGGTCACGGTGTCAAGTCTAGCGCAATCGCTGTACTCGCTTGCGGAGCGCGATCTTTTTCTCCGTGCGATACCGACAAAAACTTCTGTCGAAGTGTGTGGCGCTGGGCATTCTGGACGAGGAGCTTGACGACCCCGGATCGCCACGGCAGTATCGCTGGCAGCCGCATGCGAATTTTCGAAACACTTCGGAGGAATCATGATCAGCGGCAAGACGACATTGATCGCCCATCTCGGCTATCCGACCGAGACGTTCAAGGCGCCGATGATCTACAACCCGTACTTCGAAAAGGCCAGGATCGACGCGGTCGTCATGCCCATGGGCGTCAAGGCGGAAGATTATGCGCAAGTGTTGAAGGCGCTGTTCCGACTGACCAACATCCGCGGCGCGCTGGTGACGATGCCGCATAAGGTGACGACGGTCGCGTTGCTCGACGAGGTCACGCCGACCGTGCAGATCGCAGGAGCGTGCAACGCGATCCTCCGCCGCCCCGATGGGTCCTTGCTCGGTGACATGTTCGACGGCACCGGGTTCGTCCGTGGCGTGGAGCGCAAAGGTCGCCAACTGAAAGGCGCGAAGGCGCTGGTGGTTGGGAGCGGCGGCGTAGGATCGGCCATCGCCGCGTCGCTTGCTGCCGCCGGCATCGCCGCTATCAGCCTGTTCGACGCCAGTTCGGCTGCGGCGGAGTCGCTCGGGGAGCGACTGAGCGAACATTTCCCCAAGCTCAAGGTCGAGACCGGGTCGAAAGAGCCCGAAGGCTACGACGTCGTGGTCAACGCGACGCCGCTTGGCATGAAGGAAGGCGATCCGCTGCCGATCGACGTTGCCCGGGTCGCCCCGACCGCGTTCGTGGGCGAAGTGGTGATGAAGCAGGAGATGACCCCGTTCCTGCGCGCGGCAAAGGCCAGGGGCTGTGCGGTCCAGGTGGGCACCGACATGCTGTTCGAGCAGATTCCGGCGTACCTGGAATTCTTCGGTTTCGGGACGACCACGCCCGACGAGTTGCGCGCAGTAGCGAAGATCAAGTACTAGGAAGGCCGGCGCCGGATCCTTTGAGAAGTACGTCATGCGAAGATCGATCGCGACCGTTTCAATGAGCGGTACGTTGCGGGAGAAGCTCGAGGCCATCGCCGCCGCCCGCTTCGACGGCTTCGAGTTGTTCGAAAACGACCTGATCTACTTCAACGGGTCGCCCGCCGAAGTCGGCGCGCTTGCGGCGGATCTCGGACTCTCCTGCGACCTCTATCAACCGTTCCGGGACTTCGAGGGCATGCCCGATGCCGTTCTGCAGCGCAACCTCGATCGCGCGGAACGGAAATTCGATGTCATGCAGGCATTGGGCGCGCAACTCATGCTCGTCTGCTCCAACACGTCTGCCAATGTCATCGCAGATGAGCAACGCATGGCGGCTCAGCTCTACGCGCTCGCCGAGCGGGCGGCACAACGCAATCTCCGCATCGGCTTCGAGGCCCTTGCCTGGGGCAGGGCGGTGAAGCTCTATTCGCAGGCGTGGTCGATCGTCAAGCGCGCCGATCATCCGCATCTGGGCTTGATCCTCGACAGCTTCCATACGCTTTCGCTGCGCGACGACCCTTCCGGCATTGCGAAGATACCCGGCGACAAGATTTTCTTCCTGCAGCTCGCCGACGCGCCGTTGCTGGCGATGGACGTGCTGCAATGGGCCCGGCACTACCGCTGTTTTCCGGGGCAAGGCCAATTCGACCTCGAGAACTTCCTCGAGCAAGTCCTGGTGACGGGCTATTCCGGCCCGCTCTCGCTCGAAATTTTCAATGACCTGTTCCGCGAAGCGCCGAGCCGCCGGACGGCCGTCGACGCGATGCGATCGCTGCTTTATCTGGAGGGGCAGGTACGAAACCGGCTCGAGCGAGCGGTGCCGCAAGGCTCGCAGGACACGGGTGCCCGCGTGCTCGACCGCATCGAGCTGTTCGATCCGCCCGCGGTGCCAAAGCTGGCGGGAATGTCATTTCTCGAATTTGCCGTGGACGAGGACTCGGGACGCGCGCTGGGCGCGCTTATCGAACGTCTCGGCTTCCGCTATGCCGGAAAGCATCGTTCCAAGCACGTGACGCTCCTGCGTCAGGGCGACATCAATCTCATCCTCAACGCGGAGCCAAACTCGCCTGCACGCGCGCACTTCGACGAGCGTGGCCCGTCGATCTGCGCCACAGGACTGCGCACCGATGACCCGGTCAGGGCGCTGAATCGGGCGACCGCGCTGCAGTGTGCGCGAGTGGACACCGCACTCGGGCCGCGTGAGCTCAGGATTCCGGCCATTCGGGCGCCGGACGGCGGCGCGATCTATTTCGTTTCGGTCGAGCTGGGCACGAACGGACCTTTCGATATCGACTTCGAGCTCGGCGCCGAGGACACACGCCGCCACCTAGGTGCCGGACTGCAATCCATCGACCACATCGCATTCGGGCTGCCCGAGGACGAACTGGACACCTGGGTACTTTTCTGCCGCGCGGTCCTCGGCATGAAGCCCGGAGACAGCCTGGAGCTTTCCGATCCCTACGGTTTGATTCGCAGCTGCGGTGTGGCGAGCGCAGATCGCAGTGTCCGGTTCGTCCTCAACGTATCCTTGAGTCAAAGGACGCGCACCGCGCGCACCGTAAGCGCTATCGGTGGAGGAAGCGTTCACCACATCGCACTGGGCTGCGCCGACATCGTCGCAACGGTTGCCAAGCTGCGGGCGAACGGCGTCGAGTTCGTGCCCATCTCCCCGAACTATTACGATGACTTGCTGGCCCGGCTGGACATCGACACCGGTCTCGTCGACCGCTTGCGCAGCCTCGGGATTCTCTACGACCGGTCCCCCGGCGGAGAGTATTTCCACATCTACACCGCGAGCTTCGCGGACCGTTTCTTTTTCGAAATCGTGCAGCGCGTCGGCGGCTACGACGCCTACGGCGCGCTGAACGCACCGGCACGAATGGCCTCGCAGGCGCAGGCGTTGTCGAACGCGTGAGGGGAAAGTCAGATGCGCAAGGTTCGAATCGCAGTCGCGGGTGCCGGCCTGATCGGGCTTCGCCATATAGAGGAAACGCAAAGAAGTCAGTCGGCTCAATTGTCGGCGATCGTCGATCCCTCCCCCAGGGCAGCAGAAATCGCCAAGAGAGAAGGCGTTCCGATCTACAGCTCGCTGGACGAGCTGATCGCGAAGGCGCGTCCGGATGGCATCGTCCTCGCGACGCCCAATCAGATGCATGTCGAGCAGAGCCTGCAGTGCATTGCCGCGGGAATTCCCGTATTGGTCGAGAAACCCGTTGCGCATACGCTCGAGGAAGGCAAGCGGCTTATCGAAACCGCCGAGCGCGCCAACGCCAAGCTCCTCGTGGGGCATCACCGTCGACACAGCCCGATACTGCACAAGGCAGTCGAGGTCATCCAGTCCGGCATCCTTGGCCCTATCGTCGCGGTGATGGGAAGCGCCGTGTTCTACAAGCCTGATAATTATTACGACGAAGCGCCGTGGCGGCGCGAGCCGGGCGGTGGTCCGATTCTGATCAACATGATCCACGAGGTCGGGAACCTGCGCGCAATGGTGGGAGAGATCGTCGCCGTGCAGGCCTTCGCTTCGAACTCGACCCGGAAATTCCCCGTCGAAGACACGGTAGCGATCAATCTGCGATTCGCGAACGGCGCGCTGGGAACGTTCCTGCTCTCCGATACCGCCGGCTCGCCGAAAAGCTGGGAACAGACATCGCAGGAGAACAAGGATTACGCCACCTATCCGGAGGAGGACGCGTACGTGGTCATGGGTACCAGCGGGTCGCTGGCGGTTCCGACGATGCGGCTGAAGTACTACGCACGCAGGGAAGACCGGTCGTGGTATAAGCCGTTCAAGACGGAGATCATCGCGCTCGAACGTGCCGATCCGCTCGCGCGGCAAATTGAGCACTTCGCCGCCGTGATCCGGGGCGATGCCAAGCCGTTGGTCAGCGGCCGCGACGGCCTGCAGAATCTGCGCATAACAGATGCCATCGCCGAAGCAGCGAAGATCGGAAAGATGGTCAACGTCGATACAAAGTAGCGCGCCGATAACGATGGCCTCCACGCACCGAGGCCGCCGGCGAATAACGGCATTTCATTGGTGCTCCGGGAAATTCCATGAGCCGAGGCGTCTTCCGGGAAGCCGTCACATTTCGTTGGAGCAGATATGAAAAAGTTTCTGATGCTTCACGGCATCAATCTAAACATGTTCGGGAAAAGAGATCCCGTGCAATACGGAACGATCACGCTTGCCGAGATCGACGGGAAGCTGCGGTCGCTCGCGAAGGAGCTCGGTGTCGAAGTTGTGAGCTTCCAGACGAACAGCGAAGGCGTGATGTGTGAAAGGATCCACCAGGCGTTCGTCGAGAAAGTGGACGCTGTGCTCATCAACGCGGGCGCATGGACCCACTACAGCTACGGGATTCGGGACGCCCTTGCCATCCTCACGGTGCCCATCATCGAGATCCACATGTCGAACATCCACGCGCGCGAGGAGTTCCGGCATCACTCCGTGTTCGCCGAAATCGTGAAAGGCCAGATCTGCGGCTTCGGCGTCGACAGCTACCTCCTCGGACTCAGGGCGGCAGCCTCGGCAACGGTAAAAGTCAAAAAGCGGTGATGAGGGGCGATGCCGGGTCACAGCGTATGGCGGCCTCGAGCGCCTCATTTCTGGTCGATGCGTACCGTTGGTTGCCATGGCTCATCAGGCGGACTCAGAACATACGCCTCGCATCGGTGCAAGTAGAACCGCGACGGGCCGTCTTCAGGAAACACGTCAAGAATGTCCGAGAACTTGCTCGCCGCCTCGCGCCATTGACGCGTGCGGTAAGCCTCCAGAGCGTCGGCGAATTTTTGATATAGCAAGGTCACTTGCGGGTTTGAATCCTTCTTGCGGCCGCCCAGCTCGACGAGGCACACAGCTTCAGTCTTTCCCGCAAGTAAGAAACAGCCCACAGGCCGCGTCAGGAACTCCTCCAGCTCATCGGCTGTTGCTTCGGAGGCCAGGATCCGCGTGCCCAGGTATTTACTGAGTCCCTGGATACGGGTCGCAGTATTCACCATGTCTCCCACGGCCTGATATTCATAGTGATGAGAGGCGCCGATGCTCCCCAGGAACATCTGTCCCGAATGCAGCCCGAAACGCGTGGGTAACGCTGGCCTCCCGACGACTGCCTTATTGAACCGCTCCAGGGCCTCAACGATGTCGAGCGCGGCTTCGCACGCCTGCCTCCTTACGGATGTCTGCGCCGATGACGCAGCCCAGATCGCGAGCATCGCATCGCCCACCACCTCGCTCACGACACCGCCCAGCCGCTCAACCGGCTTGAACAGCTCCGCGTAGTACTCGTTCATCAGCTGCCCCAGGTCTCGTGGACTCATCGTCTCGGCGAGCGTGGTGTACTTCTCCACGTCAGTCGCCAGGCAGGCGCCATAAACGAGCTGATCGGCCGAGTTGATAGGGCCCACGTTTTCGACGAGTTGATCGACGATCTTGTCGGGCAGGAAATACCCGAATGCCCGCTTGATGAGCTTGCGCTCCCGTCTCGCGTCACGATAGTTGAGCAATACTCCGCCGAACAACGCCGCGGGTGCTTGCAGAAACAGCGGTACGATCAACGGCAGCCACATACCCGCCACCGAAAACTGGCGGAGGGCTACGAGCAGATACGCCGACGCTAGAATCAGGACGAACGCGGCGGCCCCGACCGGACGAAGCATCCTGCACCCCGCACCCAGCGCGATTCCCCAGAGAGCGACAAATCCGAGTTGCATGGGAAACGGGATCGGTCGCACCGGCCGATCCTCCAAGAGATTGGCAAATGCGGTCGCGGCAATCTCGACGCCGCTGATGTTGAGACCGCTAGGTTGCGAGAACACTGTTTCGTAGTCATCCCGTACGCGGTCTTGCTCGGGTTGCGAAAACGCGGAGAAGCCGACAAAGACTGCCTTGCCTTCGAAATCGTTGACGGAGCGGACTTTCGCATCGCTATTCGGCAAGTTCAAAACTTCGTAATAGGGCACGGTCGCTATGCTGCGCGGCGGCCCATGGAAGTTTAGGTACGCTACTTCGCTGCTGCGATACAGGCTGAGGAGCGACTGAATGAGGTGTTTCTTTTCTGGCGTCAGATCCTGGTCGTTGGTGTTTTTCAGTTCCCTTGCCATCCGCTCTCCGAGTTGCGGATCACTTGTAAACACGTTCCGCAACGTCGTGATCAGGCCTCCCGCGTCGCTGGAGGCGACAAGGGCTTTGGCGCTGACCGGTGGCGCGATAGTGAGATGGGGAGAGACCCTGCGCAACAAACCGAGAAAGTCGTCATACGCGTCGAAGGCGTAAATCTGGAACGCGATTACGGGCAACGTTGGACTGTCTCCAGCGCTGCTCTTGAAGGTCCAGAATGTGTTCACCCTGGACTCCTTGGGTAGGGGAAATGGAGCGTGCGCAAGCGCCGCTTGCTCGAGCGCTGGAATTGGCGCGGAAACCCTTTCGAGATAGATCTCACCGATCGGCTGGCCTGAGGCATTTGTCTGCCGAGCCGTTTCTTTTCGCAGGGAATCGGTCAACACGACATTGGCAGCCCGATTGATCGCCGCGGCGAATTGCACGTCTTGTTGTGGCGTTCGGCTCGGAGTGTCGAAGGTAAGGTCGAAGCAAATCACTCGGGCGCCGGCTTGCGCAAGGCGTTCGACGAGTTGAGCGTGCAGATCGCGGGGCCACTCGTTAGGTTTGCTTGGCAGGGCGAGTTTTTGAGCGGATTGCTCGTCGATCGCGACGACGATGACTTCAGGGGACGCCTGGATGGCGCCCCGCAGATGGAACAACCAGTTGAGCTCGAAGTCCTCCTCAAGTTGTGACACCCGCGGCAGGGAAGTCGCCAAGCTTCCAAGCAGACCGATCACCAGCCCCAGAGCCAGTCCCTTGAGTGGGCGACGCATATGCGAAATTAAGCGAGTATCGGGCATCGGCTGCGGGATTCTCCCACAATCCTCCTGGAACGCCTGTTCGCGAAGGCCGGAGACTTTGCCTTGAGCCGAAGCGTTTGTAGCACTGAAGGTTGGTGCCATTTCGACCAACGTTGTGCTGAACCAAACTGGGGCAAGCGTCGGAAGCTGCGCCCGGCTTGACGGGCATCGGCCGCGGTCCTTGGAGGGGCCCAAGTCGTATCGCCGAAGTGGTGGAGGGTTAGGTCACCATTCGCTATCGCGGCAAATTCGCGCTTGCCCATTGCATCTCAGCGCCGATTCTTGTTTACTACGTATTGTAAAATCTTGTAATGCTCGCAAAGGCTTACTGACGCTTGTCCGTAGACCTCGAGGGGGGTGGCATGTTACGGACGCACCTGCGGCGCCAAGCGCCGGCTACCGCCAGCAGAGCGTGCGGCCTGGCATTCACGGTCGTCGTCCTGACTTCGTTGTCCAGCGTCCAGGCGGCAGAGACTTGTACGCCGGTGATTGCCACTGTCGTGTCGATACAGGGGAGTGTCGAACTGCGCCGTTCCCCGGCCGCCGGAGCACAACAGATAGGCTGGCAAGTCGCGGAATTGAACGTCGCGCTTTGCGCCGGCGACACGGTCCGCACTCACGAGCGGAGTCGCGCGGCGCTTTTGCTCATCAACGAGACGACCCTTCGACTCGACCAGCGAACGACCCTGACGCTTGCCGCGCCGGCTGAGGGCAGGGC
>Ga0137372_10005879_pt1 | contig 11940 bp, 8 predicted proteins | sample SagtaG_6_FD_104911 | JGI IMG/M metagenome (GOLD analysis project Ga0137372, IMG submission 104911) | Vadose zone soil microbial communities from Sagehorn Ranch, Mendocino, California, USA - Sage1_R_60_16 metaG | ecosystem: Environmental > Terrestrial > Soil > Vadose zone | place: USA: California...
CCAAACCAGTCCAGGACGCAAGCTCACGCCGGAGAGGATCGTCTCTTTGCGACCGGTTGCCAAGTCCAGGATCTCGACCCTGGTGCTCAAATCCCAATGCGTGGGCTCGTAGTTACTGGTCACGTAGGCAATTCTTCGCCCCTCCGGAGACCAAACCGGCGTGACGAACATGCGCTTGCCGCCACCTGTAATTCGTCTCGGCTTCTGTCCGTCCGCCTGCATCAACCAGATTTCCTGGTCGGTAGTTGGGCCTCTGACGAATGCGATTTGCGAGCCGTCCGCCGAAAAGGAGGGAGACTTCGCGTCGTCGATCAGCTTTCGAGGAGCGCCCCCCACAACGGAAATCTGCCACAGGCTTGAGGGCGCTTTTGGTCCCTCGACCCATCTTGCGATCACGTGAGTGCCGTCGGGGTACCATGCGACGGGTACCGGAGCGATTCCTTTCGGCAAGCTCAGAGGATGGGTTTCCCCGCTATCGATCTCGCGCAAAATAGAAACCGTTGTTGTCAGAAAAGGCCAGGTACTTACCATCCGGAGAAATGACGGCTCCCGCAACCGGATCCTCCTCGGGATTGGCCGTGAGCCGTCGCTGTCTGACCTGTACCGGGTGGACCCACCAGCGTGAAATAACCGATCCAATCATCATCCCCACGAGCAGTACTGCAGCCACCGCGATAATCCGCCACTGCTTAGACCTGGAAGTCGATGACGGAACGGCACGTGCGCCAACCACCGGCGCCCCGTTGACCGGCGTTAGGAACCGGTACCCTCGGCGCGCCACCGTCCCGACAAACCGGGGATTCTCTGCTGAGTCTCCCAGCGCATCGCGCAGTCTGCGGATTGCGGCGTTCAGGCTGTGATCAAAATCGACGAATGTGTCCGCCGGCCAGAGCTTTTTTTGTAACTCCTCGCGGGTGACGACTTCGCCAGGATGCTCAAGGAGCATGGTCAGGATCTGGAATGGCTGCTCCTGGAGTTTTACCTTGGAGCCATTGCGGCGCAGCTCCCCGGCACGCAAGTCCACTTCAAAAATTCCAAACTGGATAGTGCGAGTCCCGTTGTCGCCGACGACCGCCATCGCCTCTTCCTAGTGCCTCGCAGTCTAGCAGAATCCGGCTCGCTTTCCATATGTGATGTCCCGACCTAAGTATCTGATGCAGAAAGATTTATCTCGTTACCCAGATATGACCCGTCGGTTACCCGCAGAGCGTTGAGGTACGCACCCACAAAGCCGATGAACCTCTTGTGGAGGTGAACGGCCATGCATCGAGAGCTCACCGCTTCTGTTCTGTTTATTCTGACCATTTCTCCGCTCTGGGGATTGCCGGAAAACACAGCCTCAAAAACTGCACAAGTCATTGTCTTCGTGTACAACGATGCCAGTGTTCCACCGGCCATTCTGCAGCGCGCCGAACAGCGGGCCGGGAGCATCTTCGCGCATGCAAGTTTTGACGTTGCCTGGGTCAACTGCCCACATGCAGGCACCAAGGAAAATGCTAAAGCCTGTGACCGAGTTGACCTGCCGGAACATCTCGCTCTGCGGATCATTCCAAACGCCACAAGGTCCACCCGGGATGCTGTTTTCGGAGTGGCTTTTCTATCGCCCGACGGAGCCGGCAAGTCCAGCGATGTCTTCTGGAAGCGTGCTGAGGATCTGCATACAGCCTCGAATTTGGATCTCGGCAGCATTCTCGGCAGTGTCATGGCCCACGAGATGGGACATCTCCTGCTCGGATCCAACGCTCACGCCGTCAGTGGCATCATGCGAGCCCGTTGGGAAGGCGAGGAGCTTCGCCGAATTGCCATGGGAACTCTCCTATTCACACCGCAACAAGCTGAACGCATGCGCGGGAAGGCGAGCCGATTGGAGGCAGAAGAACAGTCAGTGGAGCAAAAGCCGCCAGGCAGTCTTTAAGAATGAAGCCAACGATATCTGCAATGCCGTCTAGTCCATTCTTTCTCTGATTGCGACTCGATCACAGTCCCTTCGTCGTGTTCTGCCCTCTGATTCACTTCACCCCATCGAACCCAGCGCCTTCTGCAGATCTGCCTGCAAGTCGCTCACATCCTCCAGCCCAATATTCAGCCGCACGATGCGGTATCCATAATCGGGACGCCCGCGCGCGCCATGAAAGTCGTACGCAACCGCCAGGCTTGTCACCCCCGCCCAGCTATACCCGATCTCGAACAATTCAAGCTTGTCGACGAATCCCTGAACCTGCGCCTTGCTGAACCGCGGCTGAAATACGATCGAGAACACGCCCGTCGACCCCGTGAAGTCGCGCTTCCAGAATTCATGTCCCGGACAAGATCGAAGCGCCGGATGCAGCACCCGTTCGATCTCCGGGCGCTCGCCAAGCCACCGCGCCAGAGCCAGCGCCGCGTCTTCAATCGCTTTCAGCCGCACCGCCAGTGTCTTCATCCCGCGCAGCGCCAGACTGCAATCATCCGGAGAAGCCGAGCATCCCACCAGTTGATGCGTAGCACCGAGCCGCCGCCATGGCTCCTCCTCTCGCGTCGTAATCGCCCCCAGCAATAGATCGCTATGCCCACCGACATACTTGGTAATCGCCTGCATCGTCACGTCCGCCCCATGCGCGAACGCGCCAAAATACACGCCCGCCGACCAGGTGTTATCCATCACCACCATTGCCCCAGCCCGATGCGCCGCCTCCGTGATCGCCGGCACATCCTGCACCTCCATAGTGATCGACCCCGGACTTTCGCACCACACCATCCGCGTGTTTTCGCGAAACAATGTCTGAATTTCCGCCCCCGCTTCGGGAGCGTAGAACCCGACCTCCACGCCAAACCTCCGCAGAACCTGCGCCGCAAACTTGCGACTCGGCGTGTACACACTTTCCGGGATCAAAACGTGATCTCCCGCTTTCAGAAACGCCAGATTGATAAGCGAGATCGCACACTGTCCGCCCGGCGTGATCAGCGTCCGGAACCCGCCCTCCAACTCGCAAATCCGCGCCGCCAGCTCGAGCGTCGTCGGAGTCCCATACTGCCCGTACGTGTACCCCACCTCATACTGGTCCCAGTCGTCCTTGACCGACGCCGCATCCGGAAACAACACGGTCGAAGCGCGCTGCACCCCCGCCGACAGCGACCGAAATCCTTCCGGGACCTTCGCGTCCGAGTGAATCAGCTTCGTCTTCCAGTTCTTGGACATGACAAAGAGTCTAATCCGGGCCGTGAATTGCGCGTAGTGTTCCACGTACGTTGGTGTCGGTTTCAGAAGAAATAGCTTTTTGGGGAACAGGGACGAATCAGAGTGAATGTCCAAGAATGGCCGTCAGAGAAAGGGAGTCGCCCAGTCTGCAGCTTGGTCCGGCCGTGGCACGCTGGCTGCTCATCCGAGGCTGGTTCTCATGCTCGCGACGGAAGGCTTCGGTTTTCGCGTGCCTCTCTAGCGGCTGCGGTCGCGCCCCCTCGGATGATCTCAAGATTGGGCAGGCCTTTCCACTCATACTGCTGGGCAGACACCGACTCCACCACCACATACAGACTTCGGGAAGCATCGCGCTTCACGTGGCTCCAGACGCGGCGGCGCTGAATGGACTTGGGATTACGCCAAACGATTGCCGGTGCTGCCATAGACCGCTCCTCGCAACTGTTTCGGAGTATGGACCAGAACAAACCCGTCTGCGGTAGGGACTATCACAGACTTAAGTGACGCAGATCACACGGGATTCGAGGGCTCCAGACAAAAACTAGCTTCGGCCCTGCTCTTTGCGAAAATGTGGCGGCGTGAGTCTAGAATTGTGTTTCATAAATAACGTTAAGCTCGGATGAAAATCACAACCTATAATCTTCATGTTCGGCTTCCTTCTCCCGAGCTTGGTCTTCAGCAAACCCAGTCTACCCGGAGATCGGAGCCGATCCGTTTATGAAATCAAGCGCAGCGAAAGACCTATGGATTTGAGTTCGCGATTGCACAGGTTTTCGCTTCGCTCAACAGGGCAACCTAATCCTTATGTCGCGAATTTGAGGGACACTGCCACTAGTAGCTGGCTACAAGTTGGAACTGGTTTCAAAAAAATGGTTTTTGGGGAAGGGCACAACTTCAGTCGTGCCGCCAAAAGCCGCCAAAATGCGGGCTTCAGCCTTTGAGGGCCGCGTTTCTGAAGCCTCAAAATGAGCAACGGAGCGTCTCATGAGTAGGCTCAGCCAGCGACCGCGACTAGCTGCTAGCGACTAAGGTGGTTCATGAAAATTGCGATCCAGGGCGAACTCGGTTCCTTCAGTCACGAAGCGGCGGAGACGATGGTGCCGGGCGCGAAGCTGGTGTCGTGTGCGCGGTCGCTGGAGGTGTTTGAGCGCGTCACGCGGGGCACGGTGGGGGGCGCGGTGATTCCGATCGAGAATTCCCTGGCCGGGTCGGTGGCGGAACACTTCGACCTGTTGCTCAGCCGAGAGGTGCACATTGTGCGCGAGTTTCGTTTGCGCATTGTGCACAACCTGATCGCCATGCCAGGGACGAAACCGCGCGATGTGCGGCGCGTGTTTTCGCATCCCGTGGCGCTCGACCAGTGCCGGGACCTGTTTGCGAAAAATCGGACACTGGAGCCGACGCCCTTTTACGACACGGCGGGAGGCGTGAAGCATGTGGTGGGCAGCGGACTGCGCGATGCGGCGGGCATTGCCAGCCGGCGCGCCGCCCAGGTGTACGGCGGTGAGATTCTGAAGGCCGGCATCGAGGACGACAAGAAGAACTTCACGCGATTTTTTTTGATCCGTCGGGGAAAAGCGCGAGCGGCACGCCACGCCACCAAGACCTCGCTCGCGTTCAGCGTGAAAAACATTCCGGGAGCGTTGTTCAAGGCCCTGAGTGTGTTTGCGCTGCGCGACATCAGTCTGAGCAAGATCGAGTCGCGGCCCATGCGGGGGCGGCCCTGGGAGTACATTTTTTTTGTGGACCTGCTGCGGGGCGACGATGAAGCCGCGCGCAATGCGCTGCGGCATCTCAGCGAAATTGCGGAACCGGTCAAAGTGCTGGGGATTTATCCGGAGAGCCGGACCTAGGATGGCAGGGGCCGGATCTGAGGTCTCAGTTCTCAACAAGACTTGAGAACTCTTTCCGTGTCTTGCAAAAAGACAAAAAAGGTCTAGAATCCAACAGCGCAGCCTAGCGGTTGCATCTTTTCCGTGCCCAAGTTCATCCAGGGTTGAGTACAAGTCACTCAAGGGCCATTAATGACCAGTGCTAATTATTCAGGACCTTCTTACGAAACTACGGACCGCTCTCTGCCCATCCTTCCGGTGCGGGACACTGTGCTTTTCCCTCATGCGCTACTGCCTCTGCCGGTGGGCCGGGAAAGCTCTGTGCAACTCATCAATGCGCTGGGTGAGGATAAAACCATCGTCGTAGTTGCGCAGCGCGAAGCCCGAGTGGAGGCACCTCAGCCGACCGATCTGTACACGGTGGGAACTCTGGCGGTGGTTCATAAAGTCGTCAAAATGCCAAACCAGATCCTGTTCGTTTTTGCCGAGGGTTTGGAGCGCGTGCGCCTGACTGAGTTCTCGCAGCTTTCTCCCTTCATGCGCGCGCACGTGACCACCATTCCTGAGGGTACCCCGCCCAAGAATTCCGAGGTCGAAGCGCTGCAGCGGAATGTGCTGACCTTGTTCCAGCAGATTGTAGCGGGTTCGCCGACTTTGTCCGATGAACTGTCGACGGTTGCGAGGAACATCGAAGAGCCCGGGCGGCTGGTGGATTTCATCGCGTCTTCGTTGCCGTCGCTTTCGATCGCCGACAGGCAGGACAAGCTGGAGACCACCGACGTTCGCACTCGGCTCGAAAAAATCAATCAGCACCTCGCCAAGGAGCTTGAAATGCAGCAACTGCGCAACAAGTCCGAGATGCAGGATCGCGTTCAGGGCTGAAGTGGCGGATCCGATCAACGTTCTGGGAATTTATCCGGAAAGCAGGTCGTAACATAGCATCAAGCTCTTTGTGGGTGCCCCTTCCGTGTCTTGCAAAAAGACAAAAAAGGTCTAGAATTCAACCGCCTAGCTTAGTGGGCTGCATCTTTTTTGTACCCATGTTCATCCAAGGTTGAGTAAAAATGTACGCAAAAGCCATATGACCAGTACTGATTATTCGGGACCTTCTTACGAAACCACGGATCGATCTCTGCCGATCCTTCCGGTTCGCGACACCGTGCTTTTCCCACACGCGGTGCTGCCCCTGACGGTGGGGCGGGAAAGCTCGGTGCAACTGATCAATGCGCTGGGAGAAGACAAGACCATCGTGGTGGTGGCGCAGCGCGAGGCCCGAGTGGACGCGCCGCAGCCGACCGATCTGTACACCGTGGGAACGCTGGCGGTGGTGCATAAAGTCGTCAAGATGCCAAACCAGAGCCTGTTCGTTTTTGCCGAGGGTCTGGAGCGGGTGCGGCTGGCGGAGTTCTCCCAGCTTTCTCCGTTTATGCGCGCGCAGGTGACCACCATTCCGGAGGCCATTCCCCCGAAGAATTCCGAGGTCGAAGCGCTGCAGCGCAATGTGCTGACCCTGTTCCAGCAGATCGTCGCGGGTTCGCCGACTTTGTCCGACGAATTGTCGACGGTGGCGATGAACATTGAAGAGCCGGGGCGGCTGGTGGACTTCATCGCTTCGTCTTTGCCTTCTCTTTCGACCGCCGACAAGCAGGACACGCTGGAGACGAGCGACGTTCGCATTCGGCTGGAAAAAATCAATCAACACCTGGCCAAGGAACTTGAGGTGCAGCAACTGCGCAACAAGATCCAGTCCGAGGTGCAGGACCGCGTCCAGCAAACGCAGCGCGAATACTACCTGCGCGAGCAGATGAAGGCCATCCAGAAGGAGCTGGGGGAGCAGGACGAAGGCCAGCGGGATACCGAAGAGTTGCGCCAGAAGATCGAAGGCGCGGGCATGCCCGACGAGGTGAAGAAGGAGGCGCTGAAAGAGTTGGGGCGCCTTTCGCGCATGTCGCCGATGGCGGCCGATTATTCGGTGACCCGCAACTACATCGAGTGGCTGGCGGTGCTGCCCTGGGCCAAGACCTCGGGCGGCGAAATTGAAATTCCGAAGGCGAAAGAAATTCTCGACACCGACCACTACGATCTGCAGAAGGTCAAAGACCGCATTCTGGACTATCTCTCCGTTCGTCGCCTCAAGCCGACGATGAAAGGTCCGATCCTGTGCTTCGTCGGGCCTCCGGGAGTGGGAAAGACTTCGTTGGGCAAGTCGATTGCACGCGCGCTGGGGCGCAAGTTCGTACGACTGTCGCTAGGCGGCGTGCACGACGAGGCGGAAATTCGCGGCCACCGGCGCACCTACATCGGCGCCTTGCCTGGGCAGATCATCCAGGGCATTCGCCGCGCCGAGACGAAAGACCCGGTGTTCATGCTCGACGAAATCGACAAGGTTGGGCGCGACTTCCGCGGCGATCCAGCCTCGGCGTTGCTGGAAGCGCTCGACCCGGAGCAGAACTCGAGCTTCCGCGACAACTACCTGGATGTGATGTTCGATCTTTCGAAGGTGCTGTTCATCACTACCGCGAACATGCTGGATCCGATCGCCGAGCCGCTGCGCGACCGCATGGAGATCATCGAACTGCAAGGCTACACGGAGGAAGAGAAAGTTCACATCGCGTTCCAGTACCTGATTCCGCGGCAAATCGACGAGAACGGAATCACGCCCGAGCAGATCGAGTTTCCCGAAGAGGCGGTGCGTCATGTCATCCGCCACTACACGCGCGAGGCCGGAGTGCGCAACCTGGAGCGCAACCTGGGCACCATCTGCCGCAAGCAGGCGCGCCGCATCGCGGAAGGGAAGAGCGGCAAACTCGTCATCAGCCAGCCAGTCGTGCAGGAATTTCTGGGTGGCATCAAGATTCGCAGTGAAGGCGAAATTGCCGAGCGCACCAAGCGCGCGGGTGTGGTCGTGGGACTGGCTTGGACTCCGTCGGGCGGCGACGTGTTGTTCGTCGAAGCCAACCAGATGAAAGGCAAGGGCGGACTGACCATCACCGGACAAATCCAGGACGTCATGCGCGAGTCGATGCAGGCCGCGCTGAGCTGGGTGCGTTCGAACGCAAAGCAGTTGATGATCGACGAGGAATTCTTTGCCAACCATGACATCCACATTCACGTGCCCGCGGGTGCGATTCCCAAAGACGGCCCCTCGGCGGGCGTCACGATTGTGACCGCGCTGGTGTCGTTGCTGAGCGGCAAGCAAGTGCGTCCGCTGACGGCGATGACAGGCGAAATCACGCTCAGCGGAAATGTGTTACCGGTCGGCGGCATCAAGGAAAAAGTGCTGGCGGCCAAACGTGCCGGGGTGCACGACGTAATTCTTCCCGCAGACAACAAGACCAACGTTGAAGAAGACCTGACGCCGGAACAGCTGCAGGGACTGAATGCCCACTATGTAAAGACCATCGACGAGGTGCTGGAGATCGCGCTCCCATCATCAGCTAGCGAGGTTCGCCAAGATGCCGAAGAGCGGGAGAAAGTGCTGACCCAGCCGGTGGCGTGAGCGACGATCAATGGTTGGAAGTGGCGGGTGTGCCTCCGCCGTACCGTCGAGGTAGGGCGCTTGGACCCGATCTCGAGCGGGCTTATCTCGGTTCCCTTTCTCTTTCCTCCCGCTCTTCGCCTTCCCATCTGCCGCTCCAGCGGTCGTTGCCATTGCCCCAGTCGCCGCGGCCCCAGCCTCGGAATAGCGCGCCGTCAACCACGCTGCCCTCACGATACTCAAACATCTGTTCGCGTCGATTCGGACCCCGCGCATAAATGCGCAGCGTCTTGACCACTCCCGGATCTGGATCCATGCCAAAGCTGCTGTTGCCCATCCGGAACTGCCGGTCCGCCCTCGCCAGTTCCTTCAGCCGGTTGGTTACGTCTACGTGCCTGCGCGCGGTGCCGTATTGCGCGCTCAGAATCAAATATTGGCCGGCGTCGCCGCCATTGCCTGCGCTATTCCAATTGCCGCTCCAGCCAAAGGCGCCCCAGTCGCCGCGGCCCCAGCCTCGGAACTGCGCTCCGTCGATCAAGCTGTTATCCCAATACTCAAACATCCGCTCTTGTCCATTCGGACCCCGGGCAAAAATGCGTAGCGACTTCGCCCTTCCCTCATCCGGGTCCACACCAAACGTACTGTAGCTCAACCGGAACATTCGATCCTGACGAGCCAGTTCCTTCAACTGGTTCGTGACATCCACGTGCCGGCGCTCGTTTCCATACTGCGCGCTCAGAATCACGTACTCGCCCTCGTCATTGTTCCTTCCGCCATTCCAGCCGCCCTGCCAGTGTTCATCGCCCCAGTCACCCCGTCCCCAACTGCGAAACATCGCTCCGTTGAACACGCTGCCGTCGCGAAACTCAAACATCCGTTCCCGGCCGTTCGGCCCCCGCGCGAAAACGCGCAATTCCTTCGCCTCACCGCGAGCGGGATCTGTATCCATCGATTCGTGGCTTATCCGAAAAGGGCGGTCTCGACGCGCCAATTCCTTCAGCCGGTTGGTCACGTCCACATGGCTGCGCTCGGTGCCATATTGCGCGTTGAGAATAACGTACTCGCCGGCGTCTTGGCCCTGGGCCGCAAGCTTTCCCGGCAGACATGACAATGCCAGCGTCAAAGCAATCATGAAACGAATCTGAAACATGAGAGTCTCTCCCACTAAGGTGAACTCAATCGCGTCGAAGACCTAACCACACGGACCTAATCTTACGCCCCCGTGCCCTGGCCCAGCTCTCGTGGACCAGAATTTGAACGTCTCTGTTCTTGGCCGTTTACTACGGGGTGTATTAACCAGTTAGGACGGTGGATACCCCCCGGTCTTTCGGAATCATAGGTTTAGCCCTCCTTCGCGCGCTAAAATATTCCTGACAAAGGACTTGTACGTAAAATATTCCGGAATAAGGAGTTAGAGGGTAGAATCCGCCCAACCCCGGGCAGCGGCAGGGAGAATCTTGCGTCCGTGGCCACATTTTGATGTCAAAAAGCTTCCGAACTGCTTCCTCGCGAACGGGCTTCAACGGCGCTGGTCCGTTCCCTGCTGAGCTATTTACTCACTCCCAATGATTAGCCAGATGATGTGGGCTGTCAAGCCCAAAAACCGGCTGCGCCGGTCACGGCGGGGAGGAACGGGTTTTGTTCCTCAGAAGGACCGCGTCACAAATGTGGCGATCTTTTTTCAAGGTGTCCTCTCAGTCCCGAGGCTCAGCGGGAGTGGAAGAGGGAGCAAGGCTGGGATCTTTCCAAAGGTGCGGGTGCTTCCGCCGGCAAGAAACCCGCCCAAGCGGAGACTCCGACCGGCACCCTCTAAGGTTCGGACGATCGCGATTGGCCGGGTCACCGCCCAATACCAAACCCTAAGTCAGCTCTACTCCGCACGTCAGATGTAGGTCCGTCCGGTCAACCCTTTTTCAAAGAGTCCAGCTGTGCAAGCAGGTCGAGGATCTCTTGCTTGTACACTCCCCGGACGCTAGCTTGGCGTGCATCCAGACATCGTTGTTGCGCCCGAGCGAGCGGTTTCGCAGAGTCAGCCCGCGAGGCCTGAGCCTGCGCCAGGTAAGCCATGGCCAGATGGTAGTAACCGCTGCCATCATCGAAGACCCCGTTTACTCGAAGGGAAACAGCTTCCTCTAGCTCCTCGACCGCTTTGACTATGTCCCCCTGACGAAAATAAATCCAGCCCCGACAATCGTGTAGCGATGACTGGTAGTCCGCTGACTTCAGCATCGTCTCCGCCGTGGGCTTGTCGACTTGCGGTATCAACGATGCTACATCTTCGGCCAGCCGAAGGGCCTGCTTCAGATTAACGGCCCGCTCGGCGTACGCCATCGCTTGGCCAAGGTAGAGTTGAATCAGGTGCTCATTTACTGGATACTCCTCTCCGGCGTTACTTTCGGCATCTCCCTCAGCATGCGCTACACCTACGGAGTCGAACTTCTCTTCAAGTTTCCCTCCCTTCTTCTTGTACTCTTCGACTTTAGCGAGCGCGTCGCAAAATGCGTCTTCCGCCTCATCGAAGGCTTTGGCCTCAGCATAGGTCAAGCCCAACTGAACTCTAGTCTCAAGTGGTTTGAAACCCATATTCTTAGCCACATTGAAGTGGCAAGAAGCTTTATCGTAATTTCGCAGGTCGGCGTGAAAACGCCCCAGCCAATAATGTGTCCCGGCCTGAGTGACCCAATCTTCGGACAACTCGAGTGTCTGATTGAAAATCTCGATCACCCGTGTGAATGCCTTGCGGCGCTCTTTCGGGCAACGAATGAGCGTTCCACGCTCCCAGTATGTGTCCGCAATGCCCTTGAGGCTTTCCCGGTCACCAGGCTCTAGATCGAGGCAGATTTGCCACGCTGACTCCGTGCGCTCGTAGTCCCCGAGTGCGTAATAGATACCGGCGAGTAACCTGCGCTCACCGATGCCCATCGGCCGCAGCTCAACTGCATTCTTGGCGTTCTCTAACGCTTTCTTGAGCTTGTCATCGTCCCAGTAGCACTTAGCTAGCTCGGTATAGAGATCCTGCTCGCATATTTCGCGTTCGTTGAGCTTACTGATGGCCGCTTCAAAATGTTCTTGAGCTTCGGCAAATTTACGAGCTGCTTCGAGACGCTTTTGAGCTTCGGCGCGTTTCCGTCCTTCATCATATCTCCTACTAGCGAGTTCAAGTTGTTTGTGGACATCCTCCCGGTGCAACTTCAGAGCTGATTCCTTCTCCTTAGGCACGTCGCAAGCTTTCATCAACCGCTCGAGCGTCGGATCGTCTACGAGGGAAGGACAATCCATCAGGAACGAACATACTTGCATGGCATCCGGCCGGTATTTCTCCTTTTGTCCTTCGTTTTCAGAGTTCTCGCACAAAGCCGCCTGAACGTTGGCCAAGCGGTCCCAGAACGTGGGCTCGTCTTGTATGCACAAAGCGGCGGAGTAAGCCGAGGCAGCTTCCCGGTATTCATGGA
>Ga0137372_10005885_pt1 | contig 11935 bp, 8 predicted proteins | sample SagtaG_6_FD_104911 | JGI IMG/M metagenome (GOLD analysis project Ga0137372, IMG submission 104911) | Vadose zone soil microbial communities from Sagehorn Ranch, Mendocino, California, USA - Sage1_R_60_16 metaG | ecosystem: Environmental > Terrestrial > Soil > Vadose zone | place: USA: California...
TCGGAGCCTGTCAGACTTATTCGCTTCACCAACCGGTCTAACTGCATTTTGTGCGAACAGGCAACCGCGACAACCCGCTCGCACAAGGTTTCACCACCCGTTTCATAAAGAAGTGGGATATCAGCAAAGAAAAAATCAGGAGAATTACGATGTCTTTCCGCCTGCGCCATCCACTGGCGACGTATCCGAGGGTGAAGAATTTGTTCGAGCGAGCGCCTTCTGGACGCGTCAGCAAATACTATCGCTCGAAGTTTAGCTCGATTCAAGTCCCCCTCCGGCGAAAAGACCTCTCTGCCGAACTGACCGAGGATTTCCTGTTTCACCTCTGGAAGTTTCAGCAGTGAACGCGCTGCCACATCGGCATCGAAGAATTTCGCCGCCGGTATGATCTCTCGCAGGCAATCACAAAACGTGCTTTTGCCCGTGGAAATTCCGCCCGTGATCCCGATCGCAGGCATAGAGGAAACCTCACCGCGGCGTGATGCCTTCGGCCAGGTCAAGATGGAAGGTCTGTTTCACTTTTGTCGTGCCGAAGGTCAACTCCGCTGTGTAATCTCCGGCTGGGAGAAGCCGTTTCGGATCATCACCTCCGTATTCAGCAATCACGTCTTTGGTCGGTCGCAGATCCCAGTTTAATCGGGTAAAACCGGGTGTGCCCGGCGCTTTTAGATTTGCGACTGGCTGCCCGCTTGATTTTGTTACGACGATTTTGATTTCGTCGCCGGTAAACTCCCGCACCCAGACCGTGAACAACGCCCCTTCGGGCGGATTTTGGCCGCGATAAATCCCCTTGCCATTCGAATCAACAAATCCTGGTTGAAGGTAAGCGCCGCTCACAGAACGCACGCTAAACAATTGAGCCGGCTTGGACGCAATTTCCGCTGTGAATTCGCGAAACGGGATGGTGTCGTCAAGAATCGCAATGCTGCGACCATGCGTTGCGATGACAAGATCTGACGTCCGCGGATGAATCTGGATATCGTCCACGCGAACCGAAGGAACATCGCCGATGCGTACCCAATGCGCGCCTTGATCGAACGACGCGAACACTCCGAAGTGCGTACCGGCGTAAAGTAGTTTCGAATTTACCGGGTCCTCACGGACAACTACCACAGGATTGCCTTGCGGAAGATCGCCCGTGACAGTTTCCCATGTTTTGCCCAGATCGGCTGTGCGCAGAAGAATGGGACGATCGTCACCCGACCGATACGCATTGGTCGCAACGTACGCCACATTCGCATCGAAATTAGACGGCTCAATACGCACGATCCATTGGCTGCGTGCCGCCTCCGGCAAATTACTCGTCAATTCCGTCCATTTGCCTCCGTCGTTCTCAGTAACCCAGAGCCGCCCATCATCCGTTCCAGCCCACAACAGACCGGCGCGCTTCGGCGACTCGGCGAGCGAAAAGACGACCCCGTAATTTTCCGCGCCACTTCCGGTAGCGTTTGTTTTGGTTGGATCATTGTACGTCAGGTCGGGGCTGATTACGGAATATTTCTCCATCCGGTCGGTGAGCTTGAAAACGCAGTTGCCCCCCAGATAAATCACGCCCGGCTTGTGTCGGCTCATGATCATTGGCGAATTCCAATGGAAGCGATAACGCGGCTGACCTTCGGCTGGCTCGGGACGCAAACGCCGTATTTCGCCGTTTCGCAAATTGATCCGATGGACTTCGCCCTGCTGACTTTCGGCATAAAAGGTGTCGTGATCAGTCGGATCAAACAGGACGTAAAACCCGTCGCCACCGGCAAGCGCGGTCCAATCGTAGTTGCGAATACCTTCCTTACTCTGCACGCCGCTCGGTCCCACCCAGTTCTCGTTGTCCTGGAGACCGCCCGCAATTCGGAAATACGGTTTCGTGTCATCGAGCGAAATTCGATAATATTCTCCTGAGGGAATCTTGTTTAGATGATCCCAGTTTTTGCCACCGGCAAAACTCTGATACACGCCGCCATCAGTCCCGAGCAATAAACGCTGGCAAACCTGCGGTTTCGGGGGCTTGTTTTTGTCTTCCGGTTTGGGCGGCTTCGGCGGAGGCACCGTGCCGGGCTGAATGGCGAGCGCGTGACAATCTGGGTGAACCTTCTCGCTTAGATCTTCGCGAAAATTTTTACCGCCATCATCAGACACCAGCAGGGCGAACCCCAGAACATAAACGCGCTGATCGTTTGCAGGATCGATGCGAATCTGGCTGAAATAAAATGGCCGCGGGTCCATTGCGCTCATGCGCGTCCATTTTTCGCCTCCATCATCAGATCGAAAAACGCCGCCCGTTTTGCTGCGCAGATCATCCAGCCTGCCAAATCCTCCTTCGTAACTTTGCACCACTGCCATGACCACCCTCGGATTGGTCGCACTGCTCGCCAAACCAATGCGACCGGTCTGAGCGGGTAAACCTCCGCCAAGCTTCTTCCAGGTCGTGCCACCATCGGTGCTCTTGAAAATTCCCCCGACATCTTCGCCACCCGTCACGCTGGGACCGGACGTGAAACTCCACGGTGTGCGTTGTCGTGCATAAAGCGCAGCGTATATGGTCTCCGCGTTCGTTGGATCAATCATCACGTCACCACATCCAGTGTGCGCATCGTGCGGTGCAGATACTTTCAAGACTAGTTTCCATGTTTTGCCCCCATCACTGGTCTTGAACAACCCGCGTTCACCGCCATCCGTCCACAAATTTCCCATCGCGGCAACGTAAGCGACATCCGGTTTTTTCGGATCAACAACGATCCGCGCGATGGAACGGCTGTTCTTCAGCCCGGCGTTCTGCCACTTCTCACCACCATCGGTAGATCTGTAAACACCGTCGCCCCAACCAGACGAATTCCGATCATTGGCCTCGCCGGTTCCCACCCAAATCACATCCGAATCAGACGGCGCAACCGCAATTGCACCAATCGAGAGCATCGGTTGCTTATCGAAGATTGGCTCGAAAGAAACGCCGTTGTCGTTCGTTTTGAAAACGCCGCCGTGTGCGAGGCCGACATAGAAGACAAACGGATTGTTTGGACTAATCGCAATGTCCGAGACGCGACCGCCCATCACCGCCGGACCAATCGAACGCGCTTTCAAATTTTTGAAAAGCACATCTGTAAGTTGCGGCGGGGTAGATGAAGGAGTCGGCGTCGCCGAGGAAGACAAAGCTGCTGCCGCAGCTGAAGCCGTGGGCGAGACAGCCGTTAGTGGTGGACGAGTTTTTTGCGGTTCCTCTTGCCCGGTCAAAATCGACATTGACCAAATCGAAATGAGCGAAGCACAAAAAAATCCGAATCGAGTAGTCATAGGCGTTACGACTCTAGCCAAGGCTGGCATCTTTGCGATGTCCTAAATGCGGGTATCGTGCAGGGATTTATGACGCAGCAAGTTTTGGCAGGAAAAGTCGGTGTTGTCTTCGGTGTGGCAAACAAGCGCAGCATCGCGTGGGCGATCGCAAAAGCATGGGCGGCCGCGGGTGCGCGCCTGATTTTCAATTATCAAGGCGAACGACTGAAGGAAAACGTTGAGGAATTAGTCGGTGAGTTTGGAGAAAAAACTCCGTTGTTTCCCTGCGACGTTTCCAACGACGATGAGATCAAGGCATTCTTCGAAAGCGTGCGAATAGAGTCCGATCGCGTGGATTTGATGCTTCATTCGCTCGCGTTTGCGCCACGGGAAGCGTTGGAAGGAGATTTTGTGAGCACAACACGCGAAGCGTTCCGCACGGCACATGACGTGAGTGCATACTCGCTCGTGGCGCTCGCACGCGAAGTGGCACCTTTAATGACAGAGGGCGGCAGCATCGTGGCCATGACTTACTACGGCTCGGAGAAAGTCGTGCCGCATTACAATGTCATGGGCGTGGCCAAGGCCAGTCTCGAAGCGAGCACACGTTATCTTGCCTACGACCTCGGCCCTAAGAAAATCCGGGTAAACTGCATTTCTGCTGGACCAGTCCAGACGCTGGCCGCGCGTGGCATCAGCGGATTCACATCGATGTTGAAGCATTATCAGGAACGCGCGCCTTTGAAACGAAGTTGTGATCCGGCCGAATTGGGCGCCACCGGAGTATTTCTCGCGAGCGATGGAGCCGCAGCAATAACTGGCCAGGTGATTTTTGTCGATGGCGGTTATCAAATAATGGGCATGTGATCATCCCCTGCTCTTGCTCTTGGTCATGATCGAATCTTGGAACGGCGCGCCCCCGCCGCGGCGGGCAGGCTGTGGTCGCGTCCTACGACGGTAACCGGCAGATGATTGCGCGGATCTGGCATGGCTGGACGAAACGAACCGACGCGAAGACGTATGAGAACATGCTGCGTGATGAAATTTTCCCAAGCATTGCTGCACGAAACATCAAAGGCTATCGCGCGGCAGAACTGTTCATTCGCGAAGATGACAACGAAACAGAATTCGTCACACTGCTTCGATTCGATTCAATGGATGCTGTGAAAGAATTCGCCGGCGCCGATAAGACCAAGCCAGTGATTTTTCCGGGAGTCGAAAAACTCCTTACACGGATGGAGCCAGCGCGGCATTATCGCGTGGCGATCTGAGATGCCGTTGATGTAACTCCTATTCGCGCTCTTGCTCGTAACCGTGCTCTTGCTCGAACTTCTGCCAGCCAAGAATCGATTACGATCATGAGCACGAGCTTTAGTCTGGCCAATAGGCTCCGCCAATTGTTGGGCGGTGACTCTGTTGCAGACGATCCCGATACGCTGGCAGCACACAGCAGTGACAAATGGTTTGCCACTCACGAACCAGATGTCGTCGTTTTCGCGCGATCGACAAATGACATCAGTAAACTGCTTCAGTGTGCATCACGCGAAAAAGTTCCGGTCACAGCGCGTGGCGGTGGATTTGGTTACGTGGGCGGATGCGTGCCGGTGCGCGCCGGAATCGCCCTGTCGCTGGCGCAAATGAACCGGATCAAGGAAATCAGCTTCTCCGACGCGGTCGCAATTGTCGAACCTGGCGCCGTTACCGCTGATCTCAAAGCGGCGGTGCGTGCACAAAAATTATTGTATCCGCCGGACCCAGCGAGCATGAAGGATTGCACTATTGGCGGAAATGTCGCCACAAACGCAGGCGGGCCGCGTTGTTTGAAATACGGCGTAACGCGAAATTACATAATCGGCCTTGAAGTGGTGCTGGCCAGTGGCGAAGTGTTGCGAACAGGCGGTCGCGTGCACAAGAACAAGACCGGATTCGACCTGATAGGTCTGTTTGTTGGCTCGGAAGGAATGCTCGGCGTGGTGACTGAGATCACGCTGCGTTTGCTTCCGCTTCCACCGGCGCGCGCGACTTTGTCAGCTGCGTTTGCGGCTGCGGCGCAAGCCGCCGAAGCCGTGCAGGCAATTTTCGCGGCTGGATTTTTGCCTTCTTCGCTGGAAATCGCCGATCATTTCACGCTGGAAGCGGCACGACGGGATTTGGGCAAAATGCTCGTGCCCGAGGGCAACGCGCATCTACTCGTCGACCTCGATGGACAGGAAGGAAGTGTTCGCAGCGAATCCGCAGCTATTCGCGAATTGCTCGAGAAAAGAAAACCGAATGCGCTCGAGATGGCAATCGGCGAGGCGGATTGCGAAAAACTCTGGGCATTGCGCCGTCAGTTCAGCAATTCACTGCGCGCGACCGGCCTGACGAAGCTAAACGAGGATGTGGTCGTGCCGCGCAGTCGTCTGGTCGATCTCATTGAATTCGCGGAGAAATTGCAGACTAAGTATGGTTTTCCGATCGCCTGCTTCGGTCACGCCGGGGACGGCAACATTCACGTCAACATCATGGCCGACCGTTACAATCGCGACGCCGCGGTACGCCAAAAGGTCGAGCACGCGCTCGACGATCTTTTCGGACAGGTGTTGGCCTGGGGCGGCGTAATTACCGGCGAGCACGGAATCGGCCTGGCCAAGCAACGCTGGTGGCCAGAGGCGACCAGCGACATAGCGCGTGAGCTGCACAGCCGGCTCAAACAAGCGCTCGATCCAAACGGAATCTTAAATCCGGGAAAATTTGTCAACCCGAAAGCATTCGGGGTTGACTAATCTAAATCCGCACAGACATTCACCGAGCATTTTACCGGCGCATCTGAATCCCGCCGCGACTGACGCGCAGCTGCGTCCTCGTAAACGAAAACAAAGAAAGACGCGTGTACTTTTTTGCGCTGCCTTAACAAGATATCAATGAAACCAGGAAAATTTACTCACACAATTGCGGTTATCCTTTCATCGATCTCATCTCTTTTTGCGCACGGCACAGGGGAAAAAGCGGAGCCCGCCAAGACAAAATTCAGCAAAAAATCTCAGAAATCGACAGACGATCGTTCGATGGGCGCGACTTCAATCTCGTTTATCCCTGGGCGATTATTCAAACCGCAATCGGAAACCGCGCAGCGTTACTCGTGGAAAAGCAATATCGTCACAACCATTTTTTGGATCGGTGAGCAACCGAGCGGAAATAATCTGGTGCCTAATCGCACGAGCTCATGGGACAAACAATGGACAAAAAACTATGGCGGTTTCGACGATCCAAATCCCACTCACCGAAACAACTACCTTCCCGTGAAATTCACACCGCGACAGAATCCGTTCTACTGCGCGCTTCCCTACAACGATAAGGCTCGCACCGGTCATCGGCCGGAAGCGCCGCGCGTGGTTCCATGGTTTAAAGAGGCGTATCAGGGTCCTGGTGTTTCCACTTGCAAAGATCGATGGATCGCCATTCGAAAAGGTAATCGGACCGCTTATGCACAATGGGAAGACGCTGGCCCTTTTCGTACTGATCACTGGCAATACGTGTTTGGGAACGAGCGTCCGAAACCCAACTTGAATAAAGGCGCCGGCCTCGATGTTTCGCCGGCGGTGCGCGACTACCTCGGGCTAAAAGAAACGGACGTGACCGACTGGAAGTTTGTGGAATTTAGTGAAGTCCCGCGCGGCCCGTGGTCCACACATGGAGAAAATAACACATTCGTGATCAACGAGAGCAAGAAGGGGAAAGCGCTAGTCGAAAAGCTGGGCACTATTGCACACTAAAATTCCGTCCCGGGCGGTTGGATAACGCACGCGTCTCGTGTGCGTGTTGCTGCCCAGAAGATTGAACGCCGGGTCCACACGCGATCTTACATTTCCAAGCGATTGGAAACGTAAATGCAAAGTTACCGGGAAATTCTCTCTAGTTCTTGCGCAATCTTCACCGCAGCCGTTTTCAGTTTCGAGGCTCACGTTGGCGCGGCCGCGGAGAGCGGCACACTCCTCACCGGCAAGGCCGCGATGGCCGATTGGACAAAAGATGCGCCTGGTGTCCGGCACAAAATTACAGTTCAGGATTTGCCTCCGCCGAGCTCAAATGTCCTGGCAATTAATCTGCCGCGCGTTGCCCGACGTTCCGCAGACGCCAGGCTTCAAGTACCGCCTGGTTTCAAGATCGACCTTTATGCCGATGGTTTCCGCGATCCGCGCTTTCTCCTCACTGCACCCAATGGCGACGTCTTGGTCGTCGAAAGTCGTGCCAATCGGATCAAGGCGCTGCGCGATACCAAAGGCACTGGAAAACCGGACATTATCGAAACGTTTGCTGAACAGGGTTTGAACAAACCATTCGGAATCGCCTTTTATCCGCCGGGGAACGACCCACAGTTTTTATACGTCGCCAATACTGATGGCATAATTCGATTTCCGTATCGCAATGGCGACCTCAAAGCTCGCGGTCCCGCCGAACAATTAGGTGCGCATTTATCGGGTGGCGCGGCGCATTTGCCCGGCCGAGGACACTGGACGCGCGACATCGTTTTTTCACCCGACGGCAAAAAAATGTACGTCTCAATCGGATCGCGTTCGAATATTTCCGATAGCGCTGCGGAAGCCGATCGGGCGCGCATCTTCGAGTTCAAGCCCGATGGTACGGACCGAAAAGTTCATGCATGGGGAATTCGCAATGCAGTCGGAATTGCGTTTCGCCCCGGCACGAACGAGCTCTGGATGAGCACCAACGAGCGAGACGAGATCGGCGAAGATCTACCTCCCGACTACATCAGCAGCGTGCGTCCTGGCGGCTTTTATGGCTGGCCATGGTTTTACATTGGCAATCATCCTGACCCGCATCACAAAGGAAAACATCCTGAGCTTGCTGATAAGGTGATCGTTCCCGACGTGCTCGTAGAGGCACACTCGGCCACGCTTAATTTGTGTTTCTATACCGGCGACCAATTTCCGGCTGAATACAAAGGCGACATTTTCGCCGCCTTCCACGGTTCGTGGAATCGGATGAAACGGACTGGTTACAAGGTCGTACGCGTACCGTTCGATCGTTCCACCGGTAAAGCGCGTGGTGAATACGAGGATTTTGTGACCGGCTTCGTCACGCCCGAGGGCAAAGTCTGGGGTCGCCCGGTGGGAATTGCCGTGGCCAAAGACGGCGGTCTTCTCATAAGCGAAGACGGGAACGGCACCATCTGGCGCGTAAGCCATGGCGGATAATTCCCAAGTCCGCTAATTGCTAGTAAAAGAGGATTGCTGCTTGGGGCCTTGCGCATAATCTGCACTAGCGCAGCATGAAGATTGGCTTTGCTCAAATTAACCCGACGGTCGGGGATTTAAGGGGCAATTGCGAACTGATCATCGGTGCCTACGAGCGGCTCGCGGCCGCAGGCGCGGAATTAGTGCTGACGCCGGAGCTGGCGCTCACCGGATATCCTCCGCAGGATTTGGTTTTTAAGTCGCGGTTCGTCCCGGAAAATCTAGCTTTCCTGGAGAAACTTCACTCTCACGTCGGAGATACGGCATTGCTGGTCGGGTTTGTCGATCGTAATGAGGGACGCGGTAAACCGTTTCATAACGCTGCTGCTTTGCTCCAGCGCGCCAAGCCGATCCGTAAAGCGTATAAGTCGCTCTTGCCGACTTATGATGTTTTCGATGAGGACCGTTATTTCGAGCCGGCCAGATGCGTTGTGTCATTTGATGTGCACGGGAGGAAAATTGGAGTGACCATCTGCGAAGATATCTGGACGGACGATTATCTGCCGCGGCCGCTTTACGACATCGAACCCGTGCGCAATCTCGTGGAGCAGAGCGCGGAGATCATCGTAAATCTAAGCGCGTCACCGTTTCGGTTAGGTGCGCCTGCGTGCCGATTTGAAATGATCGCCGCGCAAGCGCGTACGCATCAACGGCCAATCTGTTACTGCAACGTTGTAGGCGGGAACGATCAGCTAATCTTCGATGGAAACTCGATTGCCGTGAATGCTTCGGGCAATTTGATCGCGCAACTGGCAGCATTTCGCGAAGATGCGAAAGTCGTCGATACAGATTCGCCCGACGCGATTGAATTTCATGAGGGCAAAACGCCGGAACAACTTTTTGCCGCGCTTTCCCTGGGTGTTCGCGATTATTTCCGCAAGTGCAATTTCCATTCCGCGGTGATTGGACTTAGTGGTGGAGTCGATTCCGCGGTCACAGCCGTCATCGCGATGGATGCGCTGGGAGCTGAGAACGTGACTGGAGTCTCCATGCCTAGCCCGTACTCGTCCCGTGGCAGCATCGACGATGCGCGCGCACTCGCGCGAAACCTCGGAATAAAGTTCTTCGAGATTCCGATCACCGACGCGTTCAGAGATTTCAAAGCGCAGTTCAAAGAAATTTTCAACGGACTACCTGAAAATGAGACGGAAGAAAATATGCAGCCGCGTTTGCGGGCAATGACATTGATGGCGCTCTCAAACAAGTTCGGTCATCTCTTACTGACTACCGGAAACAAGAGCGAACTGGCTGTTGGATATTGCACCCTCTATGGCGATATGGCGGGCGGTCTTGCCGTAATCAGCGATGTCCCGAAAACGATGGTTTATGAACTCGCGCGCTGGATCAATTCCGATTATTCAGCGCGATCAGGCGCAAAACGACAAATCATTCCGGGATCAACAATTGAAAAAGCGCCCAGCGCAGAGTTGAAACCAAACCAAAAAGACCAGGACACATTGCCGCAGTACGAAATCCTCGACAAGATTCTGCAGCTTTACGTGGAAGAAAACTTGAGTGCACGTGACATTATCGCGCGCGGGTTTGATGAAAAAACGGTGCGATGGGTGCAGCGCCGTGTTGATCTTAACGAATACAAGCGGGAGCAATCCGCGCCTGGATTAAAAGTAACAAGCCGCGCCTTCGGCGTTGGCCGCAAAATGCCGATCGCGCAGCGATACGTCGATTAAGCGAATATTGTGCACCGTGCAGGAATCGAACCTGCAACCCAGTGATTAAGAGTCACTTGCTCTGCCAATTGAGCTAACGGTGCAACTGCCTGTTTCCCAGGTAAATGCTGTACGAACGTGTACTTTCGTGCGTACCAAAATTGGTAGCAAATTGGTAGCACGCAATACGACATTGTGTTAGCATTAGCGCCATGAAAGACCGGAAATTACTCATTAGAGTTCGCTGCACAACGCGGAAGTTTTACTTGCACCCTCCCCGTCGCGGTCGAAACGATTGGCATGTTCGATTTACCGCGCCCGCGATCAACGGCACACGGCGGATTTTCCGAAATACAGGAGCGAAGGAGATCGGTCCAGCAAAACGCATTGCCGCAAAAATAATCGAATCGTTTTGGGCCGACGCGGGTCGGGGCGCAGATCGTCTAAGATTGCGGAATGATAGTGCGAGGATTGGCGAACTAATCGCCAGGTACGAACGGAATGCTTCGCAGCGCCCTACCACCATTCGCAGCAATGTCCGTTCACTTAGAATGATCGTAAGGACTGTTCACGGTGGCGATCCTGATCAGAAATCAACCGCTGTACTGACTGCGAATTTGATTCGGGAATTCGAAAAGCGACAGGTCGACTCTGCTGAAAAGCGCGCTACAGCAGCGACGCGATCAGTAATAATCCAGCGTGTCCGCACGTCTACTGCGAGCTACGTCCGTCAGGCGCGATCAATCGTGGCGTTGCGAAAGATGAAGTTCTATGAGGGAATGAAGTTACCCGATCTGACAGGTTTCCGCGGCGAAACTGTAGAGACACCGCACCGTTCGTTGCCACGGCCGCTCGATATGAAGGCGCTTTCCAACATGAACGCTGCCGCGCCTACATTGGCAAAGAAAGATCCGGGCGTTTATGTAGCGCACCTTTTGTTTTCGCGTTTGGGGCTGCGCAATATTGAGATTGTCAATGCGCGTGTGCCTTGGATCAGCGAAGCAACCATCGGGATCGTGGATCGACCCGAGGAAGATTTTTTTCCTAAAGGCTGTGAAGGTTGGGTGCCGATGGCTCCAGATGTTCTCGAGGAAATACTTAGTTTCCAAGCGCTGTGCACCGACGGTTATCTCGTACCTGGCGCAAATCAGACTGAACGGCACGATGCTGTTTATCGCCGACATTCGAAATGGGTGGCCCAGTGGATCAAAGACCGAACAAAAACCAGCTACGAATTGCGCCGATACGCCGGCTCTCGATTGCTCGATATGGGCGCCACAATCTTCGAAGTGCGGGATTTTCTTCGACATCGTGATGTACAGACGACTCAGCAATGGTATGCCTACCGGCTTCAAAACCGGCAACTTCGCACGATCGGAATGAAAGATTTAATACCGGTCTGATTATTGTCGTGTTACCAGCAAGTGAATCTTTGAAACGAAAATCGCCTGGCCGTCTTAAATCCGAGCTGTGGAAAACACTGTGGCCGGAATTAGATCTGCCGACGCTTGCTAACGAAATAAGTCAATTTCTAGATAAGCTCGTCGGTAAGTCCGCACGAAATGCAAACGTCGCAAACAATCTGGCAGCATATCTGGTACAGAAATACTCGGTTGCTAACCGGAAGGCTGGAAAATTGCGTTGGCTGATTGAGCGCCGCCACTACGATCTTGCCGCCTTGCTTGATGAAATCAGCTTCAAAGAATTTCAGCCTGCAGTGGGAACACGTGATCAGCTTCCGCAATCAATGAGCTTAAAGCAATTGCA
>Ga0137372_10005891_pt1 | contig 11927 bp, 10 predicted proteins | sample SagtaG_6_FD_104911 | JGI IMG/M metagenome (GOLD analysis project Ga0137372, IMG submission 104911) | Vadose zone soil microbial communities from Sagehorn Ranch, Mendocino, California, USA - Sage1_R_60_16 metaG | ecosystem: Environmental > Terrestrial > Soil > Vadose zone | place: USA...
CGGTGAAACGAGAACTGTGACCGTCCCCCTGTGGGCGACGCGGCGCAGATGTGCTAATCGGTTCTGTGCGCAGTTCGCGTAGCGAAGCGGCTACAGTAAAGACATGAATTTTCTCCAATCCCTCGCCCAGCAATTTGCCGGCAAACCGATCGACTGGGACGAGCTCGAAGAAGGGCTTATCCGAGCCGATCTCGGTGTGCCGATCACAACGCGCCTCATCAAAACCCTACAGGAGCGCGAGGCTTGGTCTGTGCTTGGAATCGGCGACGTAATTAAAGCCGTTCGCGACGAGATCGCACAAATTTTGCCGATCGAGCCCACGCTCATTCGCCAAGCGAAGGGCAAGCCAACCGTAATTCTCATCGTCGGTGTGAACGGAACCGGCAAGACAACGTCGACAGCGAAACTCGCGCATTATCTCATGGACCCCAATTGTAGGGCGTCTGTGTCAGACGCCTCGGCGTTTCATAGAAACGCCCTACAAGATGATCCATACCGTGTGATGCTCGCTGCTGCTGACACATTCCGAGCCGCTGCGATTGAGCAGCTCGATATTTGGGCCAAGAGACTCGGGGTTGAGATGATTCGCGGACAGTACGGCGCCGATCCAGCCGCACTTTGTTACGAAGCGTACCAGACGGCAGTGAAGCACGAAATCGACTGGTTGCTTTGTGACACTGCTGGTCGCCAACATACCAAAACGAACCTCATGGCCGAGTTGCAAAAAGTGAAACGCGCGCTCGCCAAACTCGATCCAGATGCGCCGCAAGAGACATTACTCGTCGTCGATGCAACCACTGGCGGTAACGCGCTGAGTCAGGCCCGCGAATTCCACAACGCGCTTGGACTCACCGGTCTGATCGTCACGAAACTCGACGGCAGCGGCAAAGGCGGAATCGTCGTCGCAATTCAAGATGACCTGCGAATTCCGACGCGCTTCGTCGGCACCGGCGAAAAAATCGACGACTTCGGGCAGTTCGACCGACAAAGCTACATCGATAATTTGTTGTGATTGATTAACCGCGCATAAGCATTGTTATCTTTGAGCGGAGCGAAGCGAAGTCGAAAGATCCCGCGGAGTTGTTCAGAGTAATTTCGCGGGATTCCTCGACTTCGCTCGGAATGACGGATTAATTGCAGGGCCTTGGGACAAGCAACCAAAGAAGCGATCGCATCAGAAGAGCCCGTCCCTCAAGTAGGGCCGACAGGGTTCCGCGGTTTTCTCGCAAAATTCACCGTCCTCAAAGGAGCGCAACGCGAGCTGTGGCTCACGTTCCTGATCAAGTTTCTCATTTACACCGCTTACTCAGTCACGAACAAAACGATGGTCCTGTGGCTCTCAAAGGATCTTGGCTTCAGCGATCAGGCGGCCGGAGCACTGGTTGGCTGGGTTTGGGCGCCCGCGATGACCGTGTTCACATTGCTCGCCGGCTCGCTGACGGATGCGATTGGATTGCGACGCACTTTTTTCCTTGGTGTGGCCATCTGCACGATCGCACGCAGCGTAATGGTGGTCACCACCATTCCGTCGCTTGCGCTTGCTTGCGGCGTCCTCCCGTTGGCAGTCGGCGAAGCGCTCGGCACGCCCGTGCTGCTGGCGGCAACGCGGCGCTACTCAACCACTGCGCAGCGGTCGATCTCGTTCTCGATCATCTACATGATAATGAACGTCGGCTACATCGCGGCGGGCTGGATTTTCGATTATGTGCGCCAACTGAACTTGCACGTCAGTCTTCTCGGCTTTGAACCAACCAGCTACCAGCAGTTGTTCATGGTTAGCCTTGCCTTTGAAATCGTCCTGTTTCCCGTGATTTACTTTCTCCGGCGCGGGGCCGAAACAACAAATGGTGGCAAGGTGATCGAGCAATCGTCCCGCAATCGCAGGGCTGCGGGGAGTTTCTGGACCGGCATCTGGAAAACGGTGCAACAAAGCGCGATCGATGCAGCGCATCTTTTTCGGCGATTGATCGGCCAGTCCGGTTTTTACCGGTTGCTTGTGTTCTTCCTCTTCATCGGATTTCTCAAAGCCATCTTTTTGCAGATGGATTACGTATTTCCGAAGTTCGGCATTCGCGAACTCGGCGTGAACGCTCCGGTCGGCAAACTTTCCGCCATCAATGCCATCGTAATCATTTTCTTGGTACCGATTGTGGGCGCGCTGACGCAAAAGTTTGCGGCGTACCGAATGGTGGTGATTGGCGGAGTCATCTGCACTGCGGGAGTGTTCATCATGGCGCTACCGACGGAATGGTTCGTGTCGGCCGCCAACGGCGTCTTCGGTCAATGGCTCGGGCATGCCTACCTCGGGCTACACGGAAGTATCCAGCCTTACTACATCATGACTGCACTGTATCTGATCGTATTCTCGGTTGGAGAAGCCTTCTACTCACCGCGTGTGTACGAATATGCCGCCGCGATTGCCCCGCCAGGACAGGAAGCCTCGTACGGTTCGTTGGCGTACCTTCCGTTCCTCGTCGGCAAACTTCTCGTCGGCACAGGTGGCTGGTTGCTCGCTGCATTTTGTCCAGAACACGGTCCGCGGCATTCAGGGATCATGTGGCTCATCTTTGCCTTGGCAGCATCCATTGCACCAATTGGCTTGATCGTGTTCCGCAGCTACATCCGCGTGCCTGAAGCTGGTCGCCGGGATTTATGAGAAGTGAGGCGTGCAGTGTTCCGAGCGGTGCTTCTCACGTCTCACTATTCAGTTTTCACTGATTTCGAAGACACGCCCAGCCATTCTTCTTCTCGCTTACGAATTAATTAAAGGGGAAAGCTCTGCCCAAATTTGCTGGAGAACGCGGTTGCGCGTATATTAGACGGCAGCTAAAACGGGTAATCTCACGCGAGAAATCAGGGGATAGCGATGAACCTAACACAACTCACTTACAAACATTCGCACAAAACTCTGTGGTTTGGCCTGGCTGGCGCGCTTGTCGTAATTGTCGGCTCGATTTTGTTTAGTTATGCTCAAACGCAGAAAAAAGAAGCCGAGAAAATGAATCCAACGAAAGAAGTTCCAAGCGACGCCGAATTGCGAGAACAATTGACGAAGGACCAGTACAAGGTGACGCGCGAATGCGGCACGGAAACGCCGTTTCACAACGCCTACTGGGACAATCATAAGCCTGGAATTTACGTCGATATTATTACCGGTGTGCCGCTGTTCAGTTCGCTGGACAAATTCGACAGCGGCACGGGTTGGCCCAGTTTTACGAAGCCGATCAAGTCAGAGAACGTAACGGAAAAGCGCGATATTTCTTACGGAATGGAGCGCACTGAAGTTCGCGGGAAAACAAGCGATTCGCATCTCGGCCACGTTTTCGACGATGGCCCGGCTCCGACCGGTCAGCGTTTCTGCGTCAATTCCGCCGCGTTGAAGTTCATACCGGTGGAGAAACTTAAGGAAGAAGGCTACGGCGAATATCTCTCGCTCTTCCAATCACAGCAGCAAGCAGGCGGCGAGCAATCGCAGGCCAAAAAGTAGTAGCGAGGTTAGTACGCCTGGCACGCGTAATCGTCCTTCATTCGTCCTTGTTGTCTCTTAGTGTCCTTTGAAAAGCGCCAGGGGCCACCATAACTTAACGTAATTCATGACCAGAGACGACTTCGACTACGCAATTGAAAACACGCACGTGATTGTCGCTCCGGAGCAACAGATCGCAACGTTTGGAACTACCAGTTTCGATTTTTATCTCATCTCAGAATTGATGGACCGCGTGGATCAGGTCCGCATTCGGAACGGAAAAATCCACGCTGAACGCCCACAGATTCTGACGCCGGAGCATTATTGCCGTCTATTACTCGAAGGTTTCGGAGAAAAAGCAGAGCGATATATCGAGCGGCTCCGCGAGCACGCTCGGAATATCGCGGTGCTTCGTTATGGCTTTCAATTCCGCAAAACCGATCTAAGCGAGCAGACCCTTCGCGATTCAATTGACGCGGTAATCAATCGCACTAAGCAAAACGTCGAAAGAAAAAGCGAACCGCTCAGCGCAGTGATTCACGGTGTCGACGACGCGTGGGAAGTTTGCCTGCTCAAGTTCACCATCGATCTGGTCGAGCGCTCTTCCGGCGAAAATCTCGGTGATTTTCGTAAGCGGGGTTTGATCTGAAGCGGCATCTCGGCCATCCGTTCAGATCGCCATGTCACCGCGCCACTGCTGCTTCACGTTGAGGGTGAAACAGTTCTCGATGTTGCGGAAATTCAGTCTAGGATCTTGGCAACTGAAATCGCTGCTTTGATGTGTCCTGATGAGCAATCCTATGACAACGACGACCTCGCAGTACGACTTTGATTTCGCTGTCGCCGGTGGCGGTCCTGCTGGATCGTCGGCAGCAATCTCGCTCGGGCAGCGTGGCCATTCGGTTGTGCTTTTTGAGCGCGAAACCTTCCCTCGATTTCATATCGGCGAGTCGTTGCTGTCGACTGCGAACGATGCGTTTACGGCCCTGGGTGTGACTAAACAGATCGAGGCCGCATGTTTTCCGAACAAATGGGGTGCGCGCCTGTTCACGCACGACGGCCAGAGCGGACGATACGTTGACTTCACCGACGTTAGAGAAGTCACCAGGCCTCAGACGTTTCAGGTGTGCCGCCAGGAATTTGATCGCATTCTGCTGGATCGGGCGCGCGAAGTGGGCGTCGACGTGCGGGAAGGGTGGAACGTCAGCGCCTGCGAGTTTGCAGCGGATGCGGCAATCCTCGACGTGGCGTCACGCGCGGATGCTGCCACCACGCGTGTGCGTGTGCGGGCGCTGGTCGATGCAACGGGACGCGGCGGGTTAATCGCTCGAAAATTCAATCTTCGCAGTGACGAGCCCCGGCTGGCCAATATCGCAGTATTCTCTCACTACACGAACGTGCCGCGATTAGAAGGATCGCGGCCCGACGATATCCGGCTTATCGCACGTAGCGACGCCGGTTGGTTCTGGCTCATTCCCATTTCCAAAGAGCTAACAAGTGTCGGGGTAGTTCTACCAGTGCGCCTTTATCGCAGATTGGCGACTGGTTCGCCGGAAGACACGCTTAACAGCGCGATCTCCGATACGCCGCTTGTCGCCGATTTAATGCGCAAGGCACGGCGTGAGTGGCCAGTACGCGTTGAAAAAGATTTTTCGTACAGTGCGTCGGCGTATGCTGGCGATCGTTGGATTCTGGCTGGAGACGCAGGATTCTTTCTCGATCCCGTATTCTCAACCGGTGTGTCAGTCGCCATGGAATCAGGGATTGAAGCCGCCGCTGAGCTTCATCGGGCGCTGACGAGAAATGACTTCTCGGCTTCGAGCTTTGCGGCGTTCTCCCGCCGTCACCGCAAACGATTCAAGACTTTTCGCCGGTTTGTTGTGGGATTCTACACACCACAGTTCCGGGACATTTTCTTCAGTTCGGAACCACCGAGTCTCATCTTCCGATCAGTCGTCACCATCCTGGCCGGTAGGTGGAACGCCAGTTTGTGGACTCGGTTTCTCAACCAGCTGTTTTTCGGCGCAGTATCGATACAGAAACGCTTCAATATAACGCCGGCCGTTTTTCGGCGCGATCAAGATGCCGGTTACCCGAGCGAAACACGCTCCGAAAAGGCGTGTGCACGGATAAACGCGCCTGCGCTGGCCAACGCGCGGCGGCCTGGCTCAAGCTGAGCGTTCCACAGCGGCCACGCATGAATCATGTGCGGCCAGATTTCCAAAGTCACTGCGACATCGGCTACGCCTGCTGCGCGCACGAAACGAGTGGCGTCGTCGAGCAATGTTTCCGCAGAACCAACCTGAATCAGCATCGGAGGAAAGCCATTGAGATCGGCGAAGAGAGGACAAACTCGCGGGTCGTTTCTTTCCGCTCCTGCGGGAAGATATGCATCGACCAATTCATTGAGATACGCTTTGTGGATAATTGGATCGACAGCGTCCTTCGTCGCGAGCGTCGAACCAGACAGCGTTAGATCCGTCCACGGCGATACGAGCCACGCGCACGCGGGAAGTTCCTCGCGTGCATCGCGCAGTTGAGCGATCAACGCAACCGCCAATCCCGCGCCGGCGCTGTCGCCACCGATGGCGATGCGCGAAGCCGGGACATCGCCTTTGCGTAGAAAACGCCAGGCCTTAAGCGCGTCCTCGTACGCTGCGGGAAACGGATGCTCGGGAGCGAGCCGGTACGCAATGGCGAGCGTGCGCGTTCCCGCTGCGCGCCCCGCCTCAGTGACCATGCGGCGATAGCTCACGATCGAACCGGAGCAATAACCGCCACCGTGAAAAAACAACAGGACGCGCGAGGCATCGCTGCCCGGAGCGATCGACCACTCCCCGGTCAAACCGTTTACATCAACTGCAGCCAGCTTCACGTCATCGGCCACCGGCCACACCGAGCCGATTTCATCGAGACGCCTTCGACGTTCAGGCCAGCCGACCGGCCGCGGCTTTGAAGTTAGCAGCGCGCGGACGCTGTCGATTTCGCTTTGAGCCATCGTTTTTTTAACTGGTGCTTCTCTTGGAGTTTAATCAGCGAAAACGAAATCTCATAATGTCATTCATGTGAGCGCCTAAAGCTGTGGATTCCGAACTGCTTGACCGCGCTTCACATCGTTGTTGCGTCTGGCTATGCCGCATCCTTACGACGCCATTGTCATCGGCGCGGGACATAACGGCCTGACGTGCGCCTGTTATCTGGCCCGGGCTGGACTAAAGGTACTCGTCCTCGAGCAATACCACACGGTTGGTGGAATGACCGTCACCGAAGAGGAAACGCTGCCCGGCTTTTGGTCGGACATTCACGCAAGCGGCTATCAGCTCGCAAATCTTTCACCCGTGCCGCACGAATTGGGTTTGCTCGATCGGTACGAAATCATCAAACCAGAAATTCCTTTTTCGCATGCCTTTCCCACCGGCGACATCATCAGCGTTCATCGCGACATCGAAAAGACCGTTGCGGAGCTGGCCCGCTATTCGCTCGAGGACGCCAAGACATGGCGCATCCTCATGAACCGTTTCGTCGCGGAAAAGGATGCCATCGCTGCGGCCATGTTTTCACCGCCTCCTACGTTCCCGGCGGCAGCAGCCGACTTCGCCGCCTCGCCTGCGGGAATGGAAGCCTATCGGTTTAGCATGCAGAGCGTGCGATCGTGGGCGAACCAGACGCTCAACGCAGAAGCAACCAAAACCCTGTTCGGCTCGTTCGCCATGTTTCTGGGGGCATCGCCTGACGACGCCGGTGGCGCGGAGCTCGGCTGGCTGTTTGCTTCAGTGTTGCAAAACGCCGGCAACAATCTGGTCAAAGGCGGTATGAACCGCGTCACGCTCGCTCTCGCTGAAGATCTGCAAGCGCATGGCGGCGAAATCCGTACAAGCGTCCTCGTCCAAAAAATTCTGGGCGATGCAAAACGTGCCACTGCCGTGCGCCTGGCAAGCGGCGAAGAGATTCCAGCCGGTCAACTGATCGTCTCGAATGTCGATCCCGGTCATCTCGTAATCGATCTGCTCGGTGCCGGAATGGTGGGACGAGCAATCGTCGATAAAATGCAGCGCTACGAATGGGGCGATTCTGTTTTTGTCATGTTCGTTGCCCTCGAGAGTCCAATTAACTACAAAGCGGGACCTGCGGCGCGCCAATCCGCGCATGTCCACCTTAGCGACCCGTCGCTCGACTTTTTCGCGCGGATCTATCTGCAATGTCGCGGCGGCGCACTGCCGGCGGCGCCGATGATCGTGAGTTGGAATGATTCCGCCATAGATCCCAGTCGCGCGCCAGCTGGTAGGGCGCTGATGAAATTCGTGGTCTTGAGTGTCCCATATTTCATCACCGGCGACGCCACCGGCAGAGTCTCGGCACGGAGCTGGGATCACGCGCGTGAACCGTACGCGGATTACCTCATTGACCTCATCACGGCCAGCTACATTCCCGATTTGAAGGCCAAGATTCTTAAGCGCGTAGCGCATTCTCCAGTTGATATCTCGCGCAGGATCATCAGCGCCGTTCGTGGCACGCTCGGGCAAGGCGCGTTTCTCCCTTATCAAAACGCTTCGCTGCGCCCGATTCCCGAACTCGGACAATACAAAACACCAGTCTCTAATGTTTACTTATGCAGCTCTGGAAGTCACCCCGGCCCGGGCGTGTCTATGGCGCCGGGAAGAAACGCAGCGCAGGTGATCTTTAGCGATTTAAGGTTGGATTTCAGCAGCGTTGCTCGGATCAGTTCAGCGTAACTTCTGAACCAACCCAGCAAAAGCGATGCGAAGACGCATCGCACTCCAAAAGCACTTCGTGCGAAATTCAGCGGTAGCATTTTGTATTTCCGGATTGCTCGTTCGCCAAACTTTCGGCTTTCTTCATTCCATTTGCCTTGGCATTCTGCCCGCTCTAGCGGCAAGTGAAAAATTATCTCCTCCTCAATCTCAGCATCCTTTATTGGATTTTCATCGCGCCGTTTAAGGGGCAATTTTTCAAGATCGCGCCGATTTTTCGGCAAATGGTTTTCATCGGAGTGCGCGCCGCGCCAATGGTGGCGCTGACCGCGTTCAGCGTAGGAGTGACTCTGGCGATGCAGGCTGCGCATTCTCTCGAGAGCCTCGGCGCGCAGATATACATACCAGACCTGGTGATGCTCACGCTCCTGCGCGAGATGGGGCCGGTGTTAATCGCGGTCATCGTGATCGGGCGCAGCGGCTCCGCTGTCGCGGCTGAGCTGGGTACAATGAAGGTGTCGGAGGAAATCGAGGCGCTCGAGGTGATGGCGATCAACCCGGTCCAATACCTGGTCGTTCCGCGCGTTTTCGCCATGGTGGTGATGTTGCCGGCTTTGACCATCTTCGGAAATTATATCGGCATTCTGGGAGGCTGGGCGGTATGCCGTTTTGCCCTCGATTTCAACACCGCAGGCTACGTGCTGCGCGCGCTGGAAAGCGCAGAGACGTGGGATTTGTATTCAGGAATGATCAAAAGTGTGGTTTTTGCTTGGATCATTATCACAATAGCGTGCAATGCTGGGCTTAATGTCGAAGGCGGCGCGGAGGGTGTCGGTCAGTCCACAACAGCCTCGGTCGTGGAATCTTTGCTGGCGATGTTGGTAATGAACGCGATTCTCACCGGGATTTTCTTCTTCAGCGCATGAATGCCAACGGAGAAACCATCATCGAGGTAGGTCATCTCGTCCGGAAATTCGGAGACCGTGCCGTGCTCGACGATATTTCCTTCAACGTACATCGTGGCGATACGCTCGTGATCATGGGCGGAAGCGGTTGCGGCAAGAGCACTTTGCTCCGGCACATGATCGGCTCCATGAAGCCGACTTCGGGATCGGTGAAACTTTTCGGGGAAGAAGTTACGGGAATGAGTGAACGCGAGATTGAACGAGTGCGACTACGCTTTGGGATGCTATTCCAGTCCGGCGCGCTGCTGGCGTCTCTTACCGTGGGCGAAAACGTTGCGCTCCCACTTTTACAGCATACCGACAAGTCCCCGGACCAAATTGAAGAAATCGTTAAGCAAAAACTACAGATGGTTGGCCTAACCGGCTTTGAAGATCTCAGGCCGGATGAAATCAGCGGTGGGATGAAAAAACGCGTCGGCTTGGCGCGCGCGCTGGCGCTTGATCCCGAGTTGTTATTCAGCGATGAGCCGACTTCGGGACTCGACCCAATCATGACCGCAGTGGTAGACGAGCTAACCCTGAGCTTGACTAAAGGCACTCACATGACCGCAGTGGTTGTGTCTCACGATATGACTAGCGCCTTTCGGATCGCAACGCGTATGATCATGCTTGGCCACGGGTCGATTGTGGCACAAGGCACTCCCGATGAAATTCGGAATAGTCCAAACCCCGAGGTGCAGCAATTTATCCACGGTAAACCTGACGGCCCGATTCCATTGAATCTTTCACAGGACGAGCATAAGGATCATCAACTTGTCCGGCCCCGGCCATTCCTGGGTGGCCGGTTTCGTTTTCATCACAAACGTCAATGAAACGCAATTTGTCCGATTACTTCGTCGCTTTGTTCGTGATCGCATGCAGCATTGTCCTGCTCGCCGCGCTCACTTTTGCGCTCTCTGGATATCGCCTCAAAAAGGTGACACGCACCCTGCGAATCAATTATGAAGATGTGACCGGTATAAAAGTGAATTCTGAGGTGCGCTATGCCGGCGCGCCAGCCGGACGCGTGATCGCCATGCAGCATCTCACCTCCAAAGAGCGTGAAGCGTTATCGAATAAAAAGGACGCGGTGCTCGTGACAGTCAGCCTCGACGAAAAAATTCCACCGATGCCTACGGACGTAACTGCCACGCTCAGCTCCGATACATTGCTCTCGCCGAAGTTTGTAGCGCTTTCCGCAGGCACGCCCGGTGGTGAGACACTGGCAAACAACGGGACTATCGAAGGTCATCCCGCTTACGGAATTGAGCAGCTCACAGCGGGAGCCGGTCCGCTGTTGGATAACGCAAACAAATTGCTCAATGACACGAACGTCTTGGTCGCAGGATTAAAGAAAGACCTCGATCAATTCACGCCCAAGCTTGGGCCACTGGCCGACTCAATGAAGCTGGACGCCGACAACTTACAAAATCTGATCACGAACTTCGACAACGTTGGCAAAGGCGCAGACACCGTGCTTGGCACAGCCGACCACTTCATCAGCGGAACGGATAAGCAGCTTCAGGAACAGTTGAAACAACTGCACGTGACTCTCTTGAACTTGAAAGTAGTGACGACATACGCCAAAGCGCTCCTCGAAACACTCGCTCAAAAACCTAACCGCATCATCTTTAGCGGAAAACCAGCCACGCTCACGCCCGAATCAGAAATTATGAAGAGCTCAAAACCGGTGCCGGCAAAAAAGCCGTGATCGGGGACGCTCGATTCGGCCAATCCGCCGTCAAACCTCAAAGATTTAGATCTGACCCCGATCTGGTCCCGCGTCTGACGCCGATCTGGTCCAGATCTGGCGATCTGGCCGTCAACGGCAAGAAGGCGGGGGTGGAACCGGGAATGTATCCCCTGGGTAGTGCTCGATGATCGGCAGGAAACCCTGCCCGAACGCCATCACGCGCAATCGGTAGTAAAGTTTTGAGGTCACCGTGTAGTTGGCTCCGTCCTCCACCGATGCGAGGTAGATGATATTATTCGGAGTGACCGGCGGTCCCGCCGGCGGCAGCGTTCCAATCGGAATCGTTCCCACGTATTCCGAGCCGTTCCACGATAGGGAGATATTGCCGAAATCGCGGACCGTCGAAGGCCTGGTGTCGATCTGAGAAGCGTAATAGAGCTTCACCTCGTTGATTGCCCTCTCACCGGCAGGAGCAGTCACCTGAAAGCCCATCGTGGTCGGTTGCGCGTCCATGTGAACGGCCGGCGTGCCGGGTGGCAACGGTCCATCGCTGAAGCAATACTTAAACCAGGAATCGATGTTCTGGATGAGCTCATACAGCTCTGCATAGGAATTTTCGTCCACGACCCCGTGCTTCCCGTTGGGCTTCATCATAATCCGTTTCAAGAACCGAGGGCTCGTCCCTGCGCTGCCAGTCCGCTGGTAGGTCGAATTGATCGCTGGTACGATGAAGAACTGGTCGTGTGTGCCGACGATGGTCAGCAGCGGTCCGTGCTGTGTCGGTGCATAGGCGATTGGGTCAAAATAGTTCAGGAATGTGGTAAGTGTCGGATCGCAGAAGTTCGAGACGGTGTTAAGGTGGTCCACTCTGCTTGGCATCCCGTCCCGCGTGTAATAGTAGAGACCGTGATAGAGCCAGGCGCCCGGATAGAACGAGATGTGGCGCCAATCACCTGCCACCGCAATCCCGACCGCGCCCTTCACTCGATCGTCCACCCCATTAATGTAGTAGGTGAACTGTCCGCCCATTGACGCCCCGATCACACCCAAACGCGTCCGGTCGATGCGGAATGGATTCAGGGATACATCTGACAATTTCTCGAAAAGGGTCA
>Ga0137372_10005893_pt1 | contig 11923 bp, 5 predicted proteins | sample SagtaG_6_FD_104911 | JGI IMG/M metagenome (GOLD analysis project Ga0137372, IMG submission 104911) | Vadose zone soil microbial communities from Sagehorn Ranch, Mendocino, California, USA - Sage1_R_60_16 metaG | ecosystem: Environmental > Terrestrial > Soil > Vadose zone | place: USA: California...
AACCCGGAACTGTTGTTCGTATTGATGACCGAGTTCGCCAATTCCAATTTGCAGGCAGAAGGAGTGGAATTCTTCGGCGAGCGCCTCAAGGCATTCGAGCCGCAGTTGACGCCCGTACAAAAATCGTTGTATCTGGGAATCATCGGACTGCTACGCGCTCAGCATGCTTCGTCGGTGTCGCTGCTAAAGCGGCGTGGATATGTAAAGGACACCATTGCCACGCTCGATCAGGCGAAGCAGCTCTCAGGGGGAGAGGTCTTCGTCGTCAACTGGATCGCCGGCGTTGTGCATACCGAGCTTCCCAGTTACTTTCATCAGCGAGAGGCTGCGGAGCAAGAACTCACCTGGTGTCTCGAGCATGGAGAGAAAGCGCCTCACACCGGATGGCTGCGCGAGGTCTACTTTCATCTCGGAAAACTCGCGATGGATAACGGCGACGCGGTGAAAGCGCGGGAATACCTTGGACGCAGCGGTTATACCGATTTCGACAAGCCCATCACATTGGCAACGCCGTTTTCCGAGGAGCCAATCTCCGGGCACGCGTTTGCGCCACGGCGCATCAGCGAGGTTGTTCCCGGCCGCGTTTATGTTCTGTCAGGCTTCGAATTCACCGAATACTACTTTGTGGTTTCCAAAGATCGCAAACAGCTCATCGCCATCGACGCGGGCACGCGGCCGGATTTCGCGAAGACCGCCTACGAGGCTCTGCAAGCGTATGCGCCGGGACTACCGCCTCTCACCACCGTGCTGATTACTCATGCGCATTGGGACCATGTCGGTGGCCATTCGTACTTCCGGGGGTTGAACCCGCGTCCCAGGTTTTACGGTCGGGAGAACTATCAGGAGGAACTCGACCGAGAATTCAACGCGCCGGACACCTTCGGTAAACAGTTTTTCGGAGAGCGGTTTGGCCTTGAGGATCTTCGACGGTACAAGCCGGACGTGACGGTCGACAAACGGACCGGCCTGAACATTGGCGGATCGGAGATCGAGCTGATCCCGGCTCGAGGGGGCGAGACCCACGACGCCATGTTGATCTATCTTCCCGATGGAAAAGTAATGTTCATGGGGGACGTCCTCATGCCGTATCTGGGTGCACCGTTCGACGAAGAGGGCGATCTTCCCGGGTTGCTCGATGCGCTTGATCTTGTCACTAGCCGCAACCCTCAGCACCTCCTTCATGGACACGAGCCGCTCACACGGAACTTCTCGTCGCCACTGATTCTTACCCACCTGAAGACTGACCTGGCATGGTTGCGGGACCAGGTGCTCGCCGCCATCCGTCGAGGTGACGAACGCGCGGCGATTCATGAAATGAATCTTATTCCCCCGGATCTCCTGGCTAACCAGCCCGATGCCTATCAGCCCTACTACATCATGCGCGAGCATGTGATCGATCGAATCTACGATCAGAACGTTGGGTACTGGGAGGCCAACCTTCAGGGGCTGGCGCATCCTGGTCGCATGGATCGCGCCGAACTGCTCGCCGACTATCTAGACCTTTCGGATTCGCAAATCGCCAAAGCAGCGGACCGTCTCTCCGCGGACGGGAAATACGAGATGGCTGCGGCCCTGATCGAATCCGCAGAGCCTAAGTTTCCCGGCAGCGACCGTCTCCAACGGGCCAAACGGTTCGCATATCTGAAGCTGATGGAGAAAAACCAAAACACGGACCCATTTAAATTCATCATCTATGCCGCCAAGGCCGGCGCACAAGCTCCACAGATCAATCCCGGGAAGTGAGGGAATTTCTGGAGTAGGCTCCAAGCCAAGGGCCTGGTTGAAAATCCGCTCGTCATGCTGGCCGGTGCAAAACCTCATTCGCGAAAATTACATCTCTAGGCATGGAGTTCGAATGCCTCTAGCCCTCACATGGCAGGAAATTGCAATCCGCCTGTCCTTATCGGTCGTGGCGGGAGCGCTGCTAGGCCTCGATCGTGGAGAACATGGTCGTCCCGCCGGGATGCGTACGACTCTTCTGGTTTGCCTGGCTGCCTGTATCGCGATGATTGAAGTCAACTTGTTGCTTGCCACGGCAGGCAAATCGCCTGACTCCTTATATTCAGTTAGATTTGATGCGACTGCCGCTCGGCATCTTGACTGGTATGGGATTTATCGGCGGAGGCGCGATTCTAAAGCGGGGTGGCCTGGTTGTTGGCGTGACCACGGCGGCGACTCTATGGTTTGTGACGGTGATGGGCCTTTGTTTTGGAGGCGGCCAGCTTTCCCTTGGCATGGCTGCATTTGTGCTGGGGATCGCCATCCTGTCAGGATTGCGCTGGTTTGACCATCATCTGAAGCAGGAACAACATGGAACCCTCACCTTGACGACCGAAGCGAATTTGCCATCCGAAGATGAAATTCGCAGGACCGCGGGGAAACATGGATACAGACTCACGGTTGCCTCCATCGCTTATCCCGACCAAACTCAGCGCAGGCAGATTGAATTCAGATTGGAATGGCGGTCGGCGCCGCCAAAAGTAGACGTCCCTCCCTTCCTGGCTGGGCTGTCCAGTGATCCGCGCGTGCTATCGGTTTTCTGGAAGATTGGATGATGCCTGGGGACGTGCAGCAATCTTCTTCGCAGAAAACTCCGGGTCGCACCTCCGCATCTAGGTTTCCGAGTAATGGGCGGTTCGGATTTAAGTGCCGGAGAGCAGCTTCAGTCGATTTGGCGCTTGGGCGGCCTGTCGATCAAAGAACTGGGCATCCGTGTCTGGAATGGAATCTTGGAACGCAACCTTCTGGGGCGCGCTTCTGAACTCGCTTATAACTACATTTTCTCCATCTTTCCGCTGATTCTGGTCTTGCTGTCATTATTTGGGTTGTTCGCCAGCCGCGGCTCTCTACTCCGGGCGAACCTGATGTTTTATCTTTCGACAGTTTTGCCACCACAAGCATTTCACGTGTTGGATCTGACCATCCAGGAGGTCACAAGCCACACCAGCGGCAGCAAATTGACTTTTGGAGCGCTGCTTACACTTTGGGCGGCTTCTGGCGGAATGACTTCCATGATCTCGACCCTCAATGAGGTCTATGGAGTGCGCGATAGCCGTCCCTGGACGAAAGTGCGCGTGTTGGCGGTCGGACTGACGATGGGGATTTCTGCTCTCGTTCTTTCCGCCCTTATCTTGATACTTCTTGGTGGGATCATTGCAGGTTGGGCGGGCGATCAATTTCACCTGGGGTCTGTGGCGGTTTTCTCCGGCAAGATACTGCTTTGGCCCGCGGCGTTCCTGTTCGTGGTCATCGCGTTCTCGGTCATCTACTATTTCGCTCCTGACCTCGAAGAGCAACACTGGTATTGGATCACTCCCGGGTCGCTGTTTGGGGTCCTGCTGTGGCTGGCAGCATCATTTGGCTTTCGCGCCTACCTTCACTTTTTCAACTCCTATAGCAGAACCTATGGTTCGTTGGGCGCGGTGATTGTCTTGTTGTTGTGGTTTTACGTGGCAGGGCTGACATTCTTGATTGGCGGCGAAATTAATGCCGAGATCGAGCATGCCGCAGCCGCCCATGGCCATGTAGAAGCTAAAGCGGAAGGACAAAAAAAGGCCGCCTGAAAACTGACTTCTCCAGTCGACCACTGATCGGAACATCCCCTACTTCAAATCCTGTACGTCTGGGTCCCCGCCGCGACCTTTCTTACCGTGTTCGCATCCTAACTCCTCCGTACGTCAGGGGTCCTGTCGCCCATTGGGTAGCCAGTTGAAGAGCATTCCATTCAATCGAAGCATCGTCCATGGTTCCAGGCACTGGCTGGGAAGATCGACGTTGGTCATTTGGCTTTGCTCAGTTTTGCTGTATGCACTGAGAACCGAGGCCCAAGACAATTCCGCCGCCCAAGTTCCCAAGACCGCACCGCAGGTCGAGAAAGTTCTTCCCTCATACGAGGGGCAGCAGGTCGTGGCCGTCGAGCTTGCCGGCAAGCCAGGCCTTGACCCGTCAAGCTTGCAACCTTTCTTGGCACAGAAACCAAATGAACCATTCTCCCGGGCCAAAATAGAGCAGTCGATCACAGCTTTGAAGAACGGCGGAAAAGTCAAAGAAGTCGAGCTGGAGGTCCGCCCACAAGCCGACGGAATTCGTGTCATATTTGTCTTGCAGCCCGCCGTTTATTTTGGAATCTATACCTTCCCTGGCGCAGAGCGCTTTGCCTACTCGCGACTCCTTCAAGTCGCCGACTATCCTCCGCGCGGAGCTTATTCCGCCGTGGATGTAACCAACACCACCGAGTCGCTAACCAGATTCTTTCAACAGAACGGCTATTTCCAGGCAGAAGTTAAGCCGGAATTGCAGGATGACCCGGCCCACGGGTTGGTTAACGTGAATTTCCATGTGACCCTTAAGCGGCATGCAAAGTTCGGAAAGGTAGTTTTCCAGGGCGCCCCGTCCGAACTTGAATCCAGGCTGCAAGGGAACCTTCAATCTCTCCGGGCACGGGTTCGGGGAGTGGCCATGCGCAAAGGCAAAAGCTATTCCTACCGAACCGTTCAGAGAGCAACTCAGTACCTGGAATCAAAACTGATTGACGGCGATTACCTGGGAAGTCGCGTAGAACTGGCGGGAGCCGAGTATGATCCGGCCACAAACCGCGCCGATGTCCGTTTCAAGGTCACTGCGGGAGCACCAGTACATGTAAGCATCGAAGGCGCTCATTTGTGGAGTCGGACGCGCAAAAAGTTGTTACCCATGTATGAGCAAGCCGGACTGGACCCCGAGATTGTTCAGGAAGGAAGACAGAATTTAGTTTCATACTTTCAAGCGAAGGGGTATTTCGATGTAAGAGTGGATGCCCAGACCCAGGCGGCGGGAACCCGGCAGAATATCGTCTATCGCGTCATGAAGGGCCCGCGGCACAGCGTCGCGCAGGTTGCCATCGCAGGCAATCGCAGCCTTCCTGACGGCGAGCTTCGCGGGCACATCAAGGTTCAGAAGAAAGGCCGGATCCCGTTTGTTTCTCATGGAAAATTCAGTGACCAACTCGTCCGGCAAAGCGCGGATAATCTCACCAAGGTGTATCAGGCGGAAGGCTTTAGCAGCGTCAAAGTATTGCCAGAAATCAGCAAGGCCAATGACAACATCGTTGCAACATTTCACATCGAGGAAGGTCCCCGGGATCTTGTCGAAGTATTGCATGTGGACGGGAACCAGTCGGTTTCAACCGACAAGCTTGCCCCCCGAGGATTAAAGGTCATAGAAGGGCAGCCTTATTCTTCGAAGAAAGTAGACGAAGACCGAAATCAGATTGTTTCCCAATACTTGCGGATGGGCTACCTCAGTGCGACTTTCCGGGCTACTGCACGGAAGATTGGGAATGACCCTCACCGTCTGGAAGTAACTTATCTCATCGAGGAAGGCCCCAGGGTAATCGTCAACTCAGTCGCCACCTTGGGGGCGCGCGCTACCCGGCAGTCCCTCATTGATCAGACAGTCCGGCTTAGACCTGAGGCGCCGCTGCGTGAGGATGAGTTATTTGCTGCGGAAAGCCGGCTCTACACGCTTGGCATATTCGACTGGGCGGAAATCGATCCCCGTCGCCAGATCACCACCCAGAATCAGGAAGACGTGCTGGTCAAGGTTCACGAGGCCAGAGAAAACGAAATTCGCTACGGGTTCGGGTTCGAAGTGATTAATCGCGGAGGCAATATTCCCAGTGGCACGGTTGCGCTGCCTGGACTTCCTCCGGTGGGCCTTCCCAGCACTTTTAAAACCAGTGAAAAAACATTTTGGGGGCCGCGTGGCACTTTCCAGTACACGCGCCGCAATTTCCGGGGATTGGGGGAGAGCATTACCATCGGCCTGTTGGGGGCCCGCCTGATTCAGCGCGCGGGGATTGCTTATGCCGATCCGTATTTCCTTGGAGCGAACTGGAGTTCCAACATCTCCATTACCGGCGAGCGTAACAGCGAAAACCCGATTTTCACCTCGCGTTACGGCGATTTTGGCTTTCAAGTACAACGGTTGCTCAATGCGGCGGGCAATAAAACCCTGTCTCTCCGTTACGGTTACCGGCAAACTTCGTTGACCAACCTGCTGATCCCGGATCTGGTTCCTCCCGAGGACCGGTCTTTGCACCTTTCAACCTTGGCTGCGGCCTACGTTTACGACACCAGAGACAATCCACTGGATGCCAAAAAAGGTATTTATGAAACCGCCGACTTTGACGTGAACATCAAAGCCATCGGATCCAGCGCTGATTTTGCGCGCCTGCGCGCGCAGTTTGCCCACTATAAAGACATTGGTGCGGGAATCGTATGGGCGAATAGCGTGCGTCTGGGCTTGGCGCAACCGATTGCCGGAAGCCGCGTCCCGGTCAGCGAACTTTTCTTTTCCGGCGGCGGCAGCACGCTTCGCGGATTTCCTCTCAATAGCGCGGGCCCCCAACGTACCGTGCCGGTGTGCAGTAATCCAGCGGATCCCTCCACCTGTACGCAAATCCAGGTGCCCCAGGGCGGCCGGGAGCTATTTATTGTCAATTCGGAATTTCGCATTCCCGTCCCGCTGAAGAAAGGCTTGGGCATCGCCGCTTTTTATGACGGAGGCAACGTCTTTCCCAGTCTTGGCTTTCGTGATTTTGGGTCTAATTACTCCAATACTGTAGGAATCGGCCTGCGCTACAACACCCCGGTTGGCCCTGTCCGTATCGATCTCGGTCACAACCTCAATGCGCCTCCCGGAATCAAATCAACGCAACTGTTTATCACGTTGGGCCAGGCATTTTGAGCGCTTTACCACATTCGCCGTTTCCAGATTCCCCATCGCCAAAACCAGTAGGCGTGCCGCAAGGAGGACGTCGCCCTCCACGTTGGAGGCGAATTGTTGCCTGGGTTGGAGCTGGCTTCGGGATTTTCATCTTGTTGCTCGTGGTGGCTACCTATGTGGTTCTTCGTAGCCCCGGAGGGCATGCCTATGTATTGAGGACTGCTCAAGCTAAAGCTACACAAGCATTGGGCAGCCAGGTGCAGTTCAGGGACTATGCCTTTCGCTGGTCCGGATTCGGTCTTAGCACTGAGCTTTACGACATTGTGGTACATGGGGCCGCCCCCTATCCTGATCCCCCAGTGCTTCAGGCGGACTCGCTGCGCGTCCAGGTTACGATCAGCTCACTCTGGCACCGTAGCTGGTATGTGAATGACATCCAGATCGAGCATCCCGTGGTTCATGTTTTCACCGATTCTCAGGGCCGGACGAATTTGCCGTCTTCCTCAAACCAGGGACGGAGCTCGCAGAGCAAGACAGATATTTTTCAATTGGCGATTCGGCACCTGTTGCTGGAGCACGGAGAAGTTTATTACAACGATCAGAAAAGCAATCTCGCCGCCGATGTGCATGAATTAGTTTTTCAGGCGAGATACGGCCTGCTGGGAAAGAAATATTCCGGAACGCTTTCATACCGCAATGGACATGTTCAATGGCAGAATGCGAATCCCCTGAGACATAATCTGGATGCCCGATTCTCTGTTACTCCCGAACAATTCACTCTCGAGAGTGCGTTGCTTACGACCGAAGGCTCACGGCTGTTGCTGCAAGCAAGCGCTCAGAATTATTCCCAACCCAGAGTACACGCAACCTATGAAGCCATAGTTGATAGCGGTGAACTTCAGCGGGTGCTCAAAAATGAGACTTTGCCGGCGGGGCGGGTTCAGTTGTCCGGCGTTCTTGACTACCAGAACAAACTCAATGAGCCTGCGCTCGCCGGTATCAATCTGCGGGGAAAGTTGTACAGCCCGGAGTTGCGGGTCAGGCACAATGCAAAAACCTTGCAGGTTCGCGACATCGGCGCTGAGTATGCCTTGAACCATGGAGACGCCAAAGTTGCGGGAATTCATGCCCAACTGCTTGGCGGATCCTTGGCCGGAACAGCTGCTATGCGTGATCTTGCCGGTGCGACAAAGTCCAGTTTGACCGCCTCACTCAACAGCATCTCGGTCTCCGCCATTCAGGATTTGTTGGGACCTTCGGCCAAGCAAAAAGCCATTGCAGGCGGCTCGATCAACGCCAACGCCGAGGCAAATTGGGGCAAGACTTTCGATAGTCTCGTAGCCAAAGCTGAAGTGCAAATCGCTGCCAGCCTGCAACCGCAGCAGGGCGGCGCGAGCACGCCGGTGAATGGCCTCATCCATGCGCAATACAATGCCGCGCGGGAGTTGCTGGCGGTTCAGCAAAGTTATCTCAAGTCCCCGCAAACGACCATCACACTCGATGGAAGCGTCAGCAAGAGCTCCGCATTGCAGGTTCGTCTGGATAGCCGCGAACTCCATGAGCTTGAGGAACTGGCGAACGCGTTTGGCGCGCCAGGTGCCACACCATTGGGTCTGCACGGGCGGATGACCTTAGCCACTACTGTGAATGGTTCAACCCGCAGCCCGCAAATTCGCGGACAGCTCACAGCCGGCAGCTTCCGCCTGCGAGGTACATCCTGGAAGGTTTTGCGCGCGCAAATTGCAGCCGACCCATCTTCGGTGCATGTGGACGGCGGTGAACTCCTTCCCGCGAGTCAGGGCCGAATTAGTTTTCAATTCGGAGCCGATCTGCATCAGTGGGCCTTCACCGATGCCAACCAGTTTCAAGCGAAACTCACGGCGTCAGATCTTAACGCCGATGAATTGGCAAAAGCAGCCGGTATCACGACGCAGGTTTCGGGAACATTGTCGGGGGATGTTGACGCGCACGGGACTCAACTTGCTCCTGCCGGCCAGGGGAAAATTAAACTCTCCCATGCAAGCGTGGCCAATGAGCCGATTCGTCTGGCTACTATTGGATTTCAAGCCAATGGGACCACGGTCAATACGCAAAGTCAGATCGATCTTGCGGCTGGTTCGATTATTGCGAACGCACAATATGAGCCCAAACGACAGAGTTATATCGTCAACGTGGATACGGACGGAATCAAACTGGACCAACTGGAAACGGTTAAGGCGCGCAATCTGCAAATGACCGGCACGCTAAGCGTCCATGCATCGGGACGCGGCACGATCAAAGATCCTGGCCTGCAAGCCACCATTGAAGTGCCACAACTCAATGTGCGCAATCAGGCCATCAACAATCTCAAGTTGACCACTGACGTTGCCAACCATGTTGCCAAAGTCGATATGGGAACCGATGTCCTGAATGCCCATGCCGACGGTCACGGCACAGTTCAGTTGTCCGACGATTACCCGGCCGATATCGCCTTCGACACACAGGTGGTGGCTTTGCAGCCGGTCGTCGCCATGTACGCGCCTTCGCAGGCGCAAAATCTGACTGGGCAAACCGAAATTCATGCCAAGGTCCGCGGCCCTCTGAAGAATAAGACTCAGCTTGAGGCGCACTTAGTCGTTCCCCAACTGGCATTGAACTTTAGAAACACAATCCAGATTGCGGCTGCTTCACCGATTCGCGCTGATTACGCTCAGGGTGCTCTGACCGTGCAACGCTCTGTCATTCGGGGGACGGGCACCGACCTGACGTTTCAGGCCAATATGCCCGCGGCGAAGGATGAGTCCATCAAGCTGTTACTTCAAGGTTCGGTTGATCTTGAATTGGCCCAGCTGTTGAGTCCCGACATCACTAGCAGTGGACAGCTGCGTTTCGATATCGATTCGACAGGGAAGCGCGACAATCCCGACATCCAGGGGCAGGTGCGAATTGTCAACGCAAGTTTCACGCAAGCCGGAACTCCCTTAGGATTGCGCGATGGCAACGGAGTTCTCACTCTCACCCGCGATCGGCTGAACATCACCGAGTTTAAGGGCCAGGCCGGCGGCGGGACCCTAACGGCGCGTGGTGGGGTGGTTTACCGTCCTAACCTTCAATTTGACCTGGCTATGAAAGCGGAAGGAGTCCGCGTTCTTTACGCGCAGAGCATTCGCACAACCTTGAACTCCGACCTGGCGCTCACCGGACAATATGACAATGCTTCTTTGCGAGGCCAGGTAAACGTTGAACAACTTTCCTTTACTTCCAATTTCGATCTGATGGATTTTGCCAGCCAATTTGGTGGTGGCGAAGCGACCCCTCCGCCCACAGGTGGATTTGCCGAAAATCTCAGTCTTGAAGTTGCCGTACAAACGGCTGGGGGGCTGAACCTCAGCAGCCGGACCCTGAGCCTCGCAGGCTCCGCTGATTTACACGTGCGAGGTAGCGCTGCCCAGCCTGTACTGATTGGCAGAATCAACATGACCGACGGCGAATTGATTTTTTCCGGCAATCGTTATCTGGTGCAGGGAGGAACCATCGACTTTAGAAATCCATCCCGTACCGAACCCGTCGTGGAGATGGCGGTGACGACCACGATCCAACAATACGACATCCAAATGCATTTCTGGGGGCCTGCGGACCATCCCCATATCAACTATTCATCGGATCCTGCTCTTCCTCCCGCCGATGTAATCAATCTGATTGCCTTCGGAAAAACATCCGAAGCATCGGCGGCTAACCCCGCTCCTCCGGGGGCGCTGGGTGCGCAGTCCTTAGTGGCCTCGCAAGTAAGCAGCCAGGTGACCAACCGGGTCGAGAAGTTAGCCGGGATTTCCCAATTGTCGGTTGATCCCGTGCTGGGAAGCAGCCAGCAGAGCCCCGGCGCTCGCGTCGCCATCCAGCAACATGTCACCAGCAAGATCTTTGTGACCTTTGCCACCGATGTGACTTCTACTCAGCAGCAGGCCATCAAGATCGAATATCAACTGAACCGCAGAGCATCGGTAAGTGCAGTTCGCGATCAAAATGGCGGATTTTCTTTTCAAACAAGCTTTCGCAAACAGTGGTAACACGGGAAGGCGCTTGGTAAACCGCCTGGGGTCACGGTGCAATAAGGCCTTAGCAGCAACTTTTTACCGCTAACTCTGTATTGTTATCGGACCGGCCAGGGCTCAAAATTCTCAAGGAAAAATTGTAGCGAGCAAAATCTAATCCTCAGGACGCAGGTGCACCATGCAAGCGATTAGTGGCGTATTCAAAACGACAGCCGGCGCGGAACGCGCGACCGCAGAAGTGCGCAAATTAGGAGTACCCGCTGAGAAGGTAACCTTATTGACTCCCGGAAGCCTGGGCCAAATCAGCAAGGAATTGGAATCCGTCCCCATCGATGCAACCGAACAACCGGGCATGGGAAAAGCGTTTGGCGCCGTGCTTGGAGGCTCGGCTGGGTTATCCGGGAGTGCCCTTCTGATCGCTCTGGTACCGGGAGTGGGGACCATCAGCGCGATTGGAGTCTTAGGTGCTGCAATCCTGACGGCCGCAGGCGCAACCATCGGCGCCAGCGCCGGAAGTAAGTTTGAGAGTTCCACGTCCGCCGGCCTGCCTGAGGACGAGATCTTTGTCTATGAAGATGCTCTTCGCAAGGGGCGTAGCGTGGTGGTAGCCATGGCAGAGACGGACGCTTCCGCTTCTCTTCTCCGCAGCCTGCTGCAAGCCGAAGGGGCAGAATCCATCGATGCGGCGCGGGAACAATGGTGGATTGGCTTACGCGGCGCCGAGCAGGCCCACTACTCGAAATCCGGGAAAAGCTTCACCGAAGACGAGAATTTCTATCGTCTCGGTTTCGAAGCCGCCCTGCACGCGAGGACTCGCTGCAAAGAATTTGACCAGGTGTCGGGTGAGATGAACGCTGCCCTGGAAGACGTTCAACGCCAGTATCCCAACGCAAATGTCGAGGAGCCATTTACTCGCGGCTATCAACGCGGGCGGGAACACTACCAGCAACTGTGCGACGAAACAAGGGCGGCTTGAAGCACCGCTGAGTTCACAACCCTTGGACCGCGGATATTCCCCTTGTGTCCAGGATCCATCCGCCTGCTCCATGGCCAGGCATTTGACCGCGCGTCAAAATCACAGGAGAATACCCACACATGGCAGTTTGCTATAGGCAAGCCCATGAGCAGGCTGCACACGAATGGATATTCGCGAAATAGCGAAGCGGGCCAGGGTTTCGACCGCAACC
>Ga0137372_10005897_pt1 | contig 11919 bp, 12 predicted proteins | sample SagtaG_6_FD_104911 | JGI IMG/M metagenome (GOLD analysis project Ga0137372, IMG submission 104911) | Vadose zone soil microbial communities from Sagehorn Ranch, Mendocino, California, USA - Sage1_R_60_16 metaG | ecosystem: Environmental > Terrestrial > Soil > Vadose zone | place: USA...
GGGCGGCGTTGCGGTGTCGATGTGAGCGGTAGGCGAGTCCGTAGGCCCACTCGCGTGCCATCGTTTGGTGGAAGCGCTCGACCTTGCCGTTGGTGCGCGGCCGGTAGGGCTGGGTCGTTAGGTGCCGGATCTGATTGCCGGCGAGCAGCTCGGCGAGCGTGCGGTTCTTGACGTAGCTGAAGCCGTTGTCGGTCATCAGCCGCTTCGCGACGATCCCTTGCTCTGCGAAGTACGCGAGTGCTCGCTCGACGAAGGCGGTGACCGTCGCGGCTCTCTCGTCGTTGTGGAGCTCGACGTAAGCGAGGCGGGTGTGGTCGTCGACGATCGCGTGTGCGTAGTCGTAGCCGACTCTGGTCTCGGGCCGCGTCCAGCCGCCGCCGCGGTGTGAGCGGTCGCCGGTCACGCGGTGGCCAGGCCGCCGGAAGCGCGCGGAGCGGCTCGTGTCCATGTGCAACAGATCACCGGGGCAGGGCCACTCGTAGCTGTTCGCCGGCTCCCTGAGCGGCTTCGGCGGCCGCGAGATGCCAGCCCGGCGCAGCACCTCCAAACGGTCGAGTGCGCGAAGCCGGTCGCGCCCCCGACCAGACGGGGTCCCCAGCCTGTTCGGCGCCGGCAGTCGCAGATCGCCTCCTCCAGCTCCGGCGCGAGCTGCCGCGGTGAGCGGTGCGGCCGACTCGAGCGATCAAACAGACACGACAGCGTCCGCCGTGCCTCCTCGCCCGCATCCAGCCAACGATGCCACCAACGATGCGCCGTCGCCGGCGACACGTTGAACGCGGCCGCTGCCGCCTTCAACGAGAGCCCACCCTCGATCGCGCCGACCAGCGCGCACCGCCCAGCCAGTCCGAGCTTGGCGTTAGCGTGCAGATCCATCCGTGCCCTCCTTTGAGCATGAGTCCGGGAAAACCCACAACCTCAAAGGAGGGCCGGATAGAACCTCAGCCGTTCACAACCTATGTAGGCAGAACAGCTAGATCTCTGCCACGTCTGCGTGGCGCTCGGCCACGCAGATGTGGCCCCAGTGCTCCGCGCGCTCGACGATCCGCTGCTCGAGCTCGCGCTGTTCTGCTTCGGACCCCGGCAGGTGGTCCGTGATCTCGATCCGCACCTGGTGGACGGACGCCTCGCCGTGCGCGTCGATCTCGTGCCGCTCCTCGGCGATGATCGAGACGTCGCCGACCTCGTCGAGCAGCCACTCGGCGAGGCGATCGATCTCGGCAGGCGTCGCCGCCCGGCCTGCGAAGACGCCGAAGTTGACCCGTACCTCGATTGCGGGGGGCTCGTGCCGCGGGACGGCGAAGGCCATCGGGAGGTTGTCCATCACAGATGGAACGCGCGAGCCGCCGTGGTGGTTTCGTCAGGCCTCGCGCGGCTGCCAGCGAAAGCCGCGAATCGCTGCAACCAAGCCGATTGCGCCCCAGAGCAGCACCACCGCGAGCGGCGTCGTCTCCGACCAGAGGTGGTGGTGCCGCACCATCACGTCCCGGGTCAGCTTCGTGAAGTAGGTCAGCGGCAGCACGTCCGCGATCGCCCGCAGGAAGCCCGGGTACTCCTTCGGCGTGAAGAACGTCCCCGAGATGATCGCCATCGGCAGGTAGACGAAGTTGACCACCGCCGAGGAGCCCTCCGCCGAGCGGACGGCGCCGGTGAGCCCGAGGCCGAGCGCGGCGAACGAGACGGCGCCGATCACGAGCGCGCCGAGCAGCGACAGCGCCTGATGTGGGAGCTGCACGGAGAAGAGCAGGCGACCGAGGCCGACGATCAGGGCCGCCTCGATGAGGAAGACGACGAAGGTCGAGACGAGCACCGCCAGCAGATACGTGGCGGCCGGCAGCGGCGTGCCGCGCACCCGCTTGAGCACGCCCGTCTCGCGCCGCACGACCATCGTGATCGCGAGGCCGGCGAAGGCGGTCGAGGCGACGCCGTAGCCGATCATGCCCGCCTCCAGGAACGGCGCGGCACGGATGTGCTCCTTCGTGATCGTGTCGTTGCCGTAGATCGAGCCGAAGATCAGGAAGAAGATCACCGGCAGGAAGAACGTGAAGAACGCGGCCTCACGGTTGCGCCAAAAGAGGAGCTGCTCCGTTCGCAGCTCGTGCCAGAAGAGCGTCACTCGCCGGTCAGCTCCAGATAGACGTCTTCCAGGCTCGGCCGCCGCACCTCGAGCTCGTCGAGCTCCTCGCCGCGTTCGAGCGCTTCGCTCGTCAGCTCGTGCAGGCGCTGCGTCGGATCCGTCGTGCGCTCGACGACCTCGCCGCCGTCACGCCGGTAGCGAATCTCGGTCTCGACGACGCCGCCGGTCAGCTCGGCCGGCGTGCCCTCGCGCACGATCACCCCGTCGCGGAGCACAGCGACCCGGTCGGCCAGCTGCTCGGCCTCGTCGAGGTAGTGCGTCGTCAGCAGCACGGTCTTCCCCAGTGAACGCAGGTTGCGGATCGTGTCCCAGGCGTTGCGCCGCGCTCCGGGGTCGAAGCCCGTCGTCGGCTCGTCCAGAAAGATCAGCGCCGGGTCGCCGACGAGCGCGAGGCCGAGGTCGAGGCGCCGTTTCTGGCCGCCGGACAGCGTTCGTACGCGCGCGTCGCGCTTCTCGGTGAGTCCGACGATCGCGATCACCTCGTCGACGTCGCGCGGCTTCGCGTAGTAGCCGGCGAACACGCGCAGGCTCTCGCGCGCCGTTAGGTTCGGGTACAGCGACGACGACTGGAGCACGACGCCGACTTGCTCGCGCCAGCGCCGGCTCGGCCGCTGCGGATCCTCGCCGAGCACGGAGACGCTGCCGCCGTCGCGGCTGCGATAGCCCTCGAGGATCTCGACGGTGGTCGTCTTGCCGGCTCCGTTGGGGCCGAGGAGCCCGAACACCTCGCCGGCCTGGATCGCGAAGCCGATGCCCCGCAACGCCTCGTGCTCGCCGTAGCTCTTGTGGAGCTCGCGAACCTCGACGGCGCTCACAGATCGAGCTCCACGAATCCGCCCGGCGCAAAGCGGACCTCCTGCCCGGTGAGCGCGAGCACGATCTCGCCGCAGTCAGGCTGGTGCGCGATCACGACCACCGTCTCGCCGTGGCCCGTGACGGCGGCGCTCAGCGACTCGACGTCGGCGCCGGGGCCGAGCCGGTCGTCGACCTGCGCCTCGAGGCCGGCTGCGCGCGCGACCGGCTCGGCGGTCTCACGTGCGCGCAGGAGCGGGCTGGTGAGCACGGCCTCGGGCTGCTGGGACGCCAGGCGCTCGCCGAGCTCGCGGGCGGCAGCGCGTCCCTCTGGCGTCAGCGGCCGGAGCTCGTCGGGCTCGCCGGGCGCGGCCTCGGCGTGTCGCACGAGGAAGATGCGCACCGCGCTAGCGTAGTTGGGCTGCGACCTCGCCGAGGACGGCCACCATCTCGACGTCCTCGTGCACGAGGTGCTGCAGCATCACACGCTCGACACCGGCTGCTTCGTACTCCTCGAGCTTTGCGATCACCCGCTCGACGGTGCCGGCGATGGGCGGTTCGCCGTCGCGGTGGCTGATCGCGCGCCACGCCTCGAGGCGCTCACCGGCCTCGTGCTCGTTGCGGCCCACGACGCAGCCGGTCATCAGCGAGAACGTCAGCGGCTCGCGGCCAGCGTCGCGCGCCGCCTCGTCGAGGATGCGGCGGCGCTCGCGTGCCTCATCGACCGTCGCGAAGACGGTGTTGTACTCGTCGGCGTAACGGACGGCCGGGCACACCGTGCCCGGCTGGGCGCGGCCGCCGACGATGATGCGCGGCCGCGGCTGCTGTACCGGTTTCGGCCAGACGTCGGCCGCGTCTGTCCACTGCCGCGTGATCTCGGCGAGCTGGCGGTCGAGCTCCGCGAGCCGGTCGCGCGTCGAGGGGAACGGGAAGCCGTACGCCTCGTGCTCCCCCTCGAACCAGCCCGCGCCGATGCCCAGCTCGACGCGCCCGCCGGAGACGTGGTCGACGGTGACGACGCTCTTCGCGAGCACCGACGCCGGCCGGAACGTCACGGGCGAGACGAGCGTTCCAAGCTTGATGCGCTCCGTGCGAGCGGCGAGCGCGGCGAGCGTCGTCCAGGCGTCGAGCGACCCCGCAGGCTCGCCCCGCATCCCCGAGCGGTAGTGGTCGGAGCGGAAGAGCGCGTCGAGCTGCGCACTTTCCGCGGCCTGTGCGAGCACGAGCCACTGCGACCACTCGACACCCTCCTGGCCCTCGATCATCAGGCAGACGCGCACGGGCTCAGGCTGGCGTCACGTACGCGGCGGTCAGGCCGCCGTCGACGAGGAAGGTGGCACCGGTCACGTACGAGCTCTCGTCCGAGGCGAGGAACAGCGCGCCGTTGACGATCTCGCGCGGCTTCGCGAGGCGCCCCGTCGGCCAGTGCGCGCGCCGCCGCTCGAGCGCGTCCGGGTCGTCGCCGTAGATCGAGAGCAGAAGCGGCGTCTCGACCGGCCCGGGGCAGAGTGCGTTGACGCGGACGTTCTCTCTGGCGAACTGGACGGCGAGCTCGCGCGTCATCGAGAGCACGGCGCCCTTGGAGGCGGTGTACGAGATCTGGCTCGTCGCGGCGCCGACGAGCGCGACGAAGCTCGCGACGTTGATCACCGAACCGCCGCCGCGTTCGAGCAGGTGCGGGATGCCGTGCTTGCAGCAGAGGAAGACGCCCTTCGTGTTCACAGCCTGCACACGGTCCCATGCTTCCGCTGTGGTCTCGAGCACCGAGCCGTCGTCTCCGGGTGAGATGCCGGCGTTGTTGTAGAGGACGTCGATGCCGCCGTAGCGCTCGGCGGTCGCCTGCATCATGCTTTTGACGCTGTTCTCGTCGGCGACGTCGACCTGGTGAGCGAAGGCGTCGCGGCATTCTCTGGCGGTTTCTTCGGCAGTCTCCGCTCTTACGTCGGCGGCGCAGACGCTGGCCCCCTCGGCGCTGAAGAGGATCGCGGCCTCGCGGCCCATGCCGCTGCCGGCGCCGGTGATCACGCAGACCTTGCCGTCGAGTCGTCCCATGCTCAGCCCTCCGTCGCGTAGAAGACGTTCTTGACCTCGGTGTAGCTGTCGAGCGCGTGCATGCCGAGCTCGCGGCCGAAGCCGGACTGCTTGAAGCCGCCGAACGGCGTCGAGACGCGGACGGAGCTGTTCGAGTTGATGCTGAGCACGCCGGTGTCCATCGCTCTGGCGACGCGGAGTGCGCGGGCGCCGTTCTCCGTCCAGATCGAGCCCGAGAGCCCGTACGGCGTGTCGTTCGCGATGCGGATCGCGTCTGCCTCGTCGTCGAACGGGATCAGCGCGGCGACGGGGCCGAAGACCTCCTCGCGGGCTATGCGGTCCTCGTTCGTCGCCTCGACGAGCGTGCAGGGGTACCAGTAGCCGGGGCCGTCGGGCGTGGCGCCGCGGAAGAGCGGTTCGGTCTCGACGAAGGAGGCGACGTTGTCGCGGTGCGTGCTTGTGATCAACGGCCCCATCTCGGTGGCGTCCTCGGCAGGGTCGCCGACGTTGACGTTTGCGGTCGCCTCGGTCAGAAGCTCGGCGAAGTGGTCGTAGACGCTGCGCTGGACGAGGATGCGGGAGCGTGCGCAGCAGTCCTGGCCGGCATTGTCGAAGACGGCGTACGGCGCGGCGGCGGCCGCTTTCTCCAGGTCCGCGTCGGCGAAGACGACGTTGGCCGACTTGCCGCCGAGCTCGAGCGTCACGCGCTTGATCGTGGCGGCGGCGACCTGCATCACCTCGCGTCCGACCTCGGTCGAGCCCGTGAAGCCGATCTTCGCCACATCGGGGTGCTCGACGAGGCGGCGGCCGACAACGGAGCCCTTGCCGACGACGACGTTGAGCACGCCTTCGGGGATGCCGGCGTCGAGCGCGAGCTCTGCGAGCCGGAGCGCCGAGAGCGGCGTCAGCTCGGCGGGCTTGAGCACGACGGTGTTGCCGGTCGCAAGCGCGGGGCCGAGCTTCCAGGAGGCGATGTTGAGCGGGAAGTTCCAGGGAACGATCAGCCCGACGACGCCGAGCGGTTCGCGAAACGTCATGTCGACGCCGCCGGCGACGGAAATCGTCTCGCCGTGGTGCTTGTCGACGGCGCCGGCGTAGAAGTGGAAGACGTCGGCGACCATCGAGACCTCGGCGCGCGCGCCGGTGATCGGCTTGCCGACGTTCTGCGACTCGATCCGCGCAAGCTCCTCGTGGTTCTCCTCGACGAGCGTCGCAAGCCGCCGAAGCAACCGCGCGCGGTCGCGAGGCGAAATGGCGCGCCAGCCAGGATAAGCCGTGCGAGCCCGAGCGACAGCCGCGTCGGTCTCGTCGACCCCAGCCGAGTCGAGCGTCGCAATCGTCTCCTCGGTCGCGGGGTTGACGACGGAAACCGTCATGCAGCCGATTCAACCACGCGCGGCGCAGGTGCAATCTCGTAACCCTGCTCCGACGTGAGGACATGGCTGTCAGAGACCAGGCCCTCGTGGACGTAGCGGCGGTACGCCGTGCGCGCGGCTCGCGGTGTTTTGCCGAGTAGCCTGTGCAGCTCATGCGGCTGGTGAAACGGCTGCGGATGCTCGAGCCCGAGCGTCGCGCGGTACGAGCTCCACCGCCACTCATCGGGACGCTCACAGAGGCCGGCGCGAACTGCGTTCAAATCTACGTATCGCGCGGCCGCGAGTATGCCCTCGTCAGTCTTGATCTGGCCCGCATAGAAGCAATGGCGAACGAGGTGACCCTCGCGGGTCCCGCCGTATTTGCCGTGCATACGACGCGAAAAGTTGCTGTGGAGCGCACGCACGCCGTTCGAAAGCCCGCCGTCCGTCAGCTTGACGATGAAGTGATGGTGGTTCCAGATAAGTGCCCATGCGAGCGTCACCCACCTGTGCTTGAGGGCGGTGCGGCCGTACAGACGAAGGAAGAGCTCGTGGTCGGCATCGTCGCGGAACATCGGGCGCCCGTAGACGCCGCGTGTGGAGAGGTGGTAGTAGCCGGTCGGATCGATCGGTGGGTTTCGCCGCGCCATCTTTCGAAGGTAGCCGCGGCACGACCGCGCCGCAGCCAAAGTCACACTCTTGTCACCTAGCTCCGAGCAGAGGACGTGGCCGTTACGGCCGGCGGGCGTTGCGGTACGCGGCGGCCTCCGCGACCAGCGCCTCGAAGAGCGCGAGGTCTTCGCCCTCTTCGGGATGCCACAGGACACCGACCGTGAAGCGGCGTGCTGGGTCCTCCAGCGCCTCCACCGTGCCGTCTTCGGCTCGCGCCGCGACACGTAGGCCTGCGCCGAGCTCGCCGTAGCCCTGGTGGTGATGCGACTTGACGTCGGCTCGCTCGCCGACGATCTCCGCCAGCCTCGTGCCCGGCAGGACGTCGACGTCGTGCTCGGCGAACGCCCCAGGCGTCTCCCGGTGTTTCGCGTCGCCGATCACGTCTGGGAGGTGCTGCTCGATTCCGCCGCCGAGCGCGACGTTCAGCACCTGCGAGCCGCGGCAGATCGCGAGCATCGGCACGTCGCGCTCGAGCGCTGCGCGCATCAGGGTCAGCTCGAACTCGTCACGTTCGCGCACAACGCCGAGCGTCTCCGCATGCGCCGCCGCGCCGTACAGCGAGGGATCCAGATCCGAGCCGCCGGAGAAGATCAGCCCGTCGACCGCATCGAGCGTCTCCTCGACGGAAGCGCCAGGCGGGACGAGCACCGGCGCGCCGCCGGTCAGCGAGACCGCCTGCACGTACGACGCCGGCACGAGCGCCGCGTCGAGCTCCCACGCGCCCCACGCGGCGCGCGTGAGATACGTCGTGATCCCGACGACCGGTCTACCCACGTTCGAAGAAGCGCTCCCGCTCGTAGCACGTGACCACGCGGTCGAAGAGCTCCTGCTCCGTTCGCGCGTAGTTCAGATAGTGATCGACGACGTCGTCGCCGAATGCGCCGCGCGCCATCGAGCCGCCCTCCAGTGCCGCGATCGCCTGGCGCAGCGTCGACGGAAACCGATCGGCGTGAGACTCGTACGCGTTGCCCTCCAGCGCCTTCCCGAGCTCAAGACCGTTCTCCATCCCGTGCAGTCCTGCCGCGATCAGCGCTGCGAAGGCGAGGTACGGGTTGACGTCACCGCCCGGAATCCGTGTCTCGACGCGCAACCCTGAGCCCGAGCCGACGACCCGGAACCCGCAGGTGCGGTTGTCGCGGCCCCAGGCGAGCGTCGTCGGCGCCCACGAGCCGACCGCGAAGCGCTTGTACGAGTTCACGTTCGGCGCGAAGAAGATCGCGAGCTCGCGCCCGCACGCGATCTGCCCGGCGAGATACGAGCGGAACACGTCGGACTCGCCTGTGAAGGCGCTCTCGCCGTCGCGCCACAACGACGAATGGATGTGACACGACGATCCGATCCACGTGTGATCGGGCTTCGCCATGAACGTGATCGAGCAGCCGTTCAGCTGCGCGATCTCCTTCGCACCGTTCTTGTAGACGACGTGGTTGTCGGCCATCGCCAGCGCGTCGGCGTAGCGGAAGTTGATCTCCTGCTGGCCCGGCCACGCCTCGCCCTTCGACGTCTCGACGCGGATGCCCGCGCCGTGCATGCCGTTCCGGATCTGGCGCAGCAGCGGCTCGTCGAACGACGTGGCGAGGATGTGGTAGTCGAGGATGTACGGCACGGACGGCGTCAGGTAGCGGTAGTGCTGCATGTGCGCCTGGTCGTACGACTCGCGCAGCAAGTAGAACTCGAGCTCGGAGCCGACCATCACCTCGAAGCCGTGCTCGCGCGCCCGCTCGAGCTGCGCACGCAGCACCTGCCGCGGCGACGGCCGCACCGGCGACCCGTCCGCCCACCTCACGTCGCAGAGCACCAAAGCAGTCGCCTCGAGCCACGGGATCCGCCGCAGCGTCGCCAGGTCGGGGGCAAGCTCGAAGTCGCCGTAACCGCGCTCCCACGACGCGAGCTCGTAGCCCGGCGTCGGCTCCATCTCCATGTCGAGCGCCAGCAGGTAGCTGCAGCCCTCGGTGCCGTGCCCGTGCTCGACCTGCTCGAAGAAGAAGTCGCGATGCAGGCGCTTCCCGAGCAGGCGGCCCTGCATGTCGGTGAACGCCATGATCACCGTGTCGATCGTCGGATCGTCCCGCAGGTCGTCGAGCGTCAGCACGCGTTTGCCCTCCTTCGTGGAGGGAGCCGGCATGCCGGCTCCCTCCGTTCCGGTATCGAGTCGATCCTACGCCGAGCCGGGCGCCGTCACGGGCGCCCCGGAGTCGAACTCTGCTTCGATCTGCTCCAGCTCCGCCTCGTTGCCCTGCACGATCGGGCCCTTGAACCACGTATGGGCTGAGACGACCCACCAGGCGCCCACGATGAGCAGCACGGAGCCGACCGTGATCGGCGCGTAGTTGACGACGTCCCAGTTGAAGCCGCTGTGCCACGGGATCGCCGTCGGCGTGGTCGGCAGGATGAACAGGATCGCGATGAAGACGATCCAGCAGAACGCGATCGGGTTGATCCACCGGTAGTGCCGGCCGAGCGTCCACGCACCAGTCTCGAACGCTGCTCCCGCCCGCCAGCGCAGGAAGATTGGGATCCCGTACGCGATGTAGAGGCCGATCACCGCGATCGACGTGCCAACGAGGTAGCCGATGGCACCGTTGGCCAGCGTCGGCAGCATCAGCGCCCAGGAGAGGACGGCGATTGCGATCACCGCGTTGACCGGCACCCGGTGCGTCCGCGACACCTTCCGCCACAGCTGGCGGCCGGGCACGGCGCCGTCGCGCGAGAACGCGAACATCATCCGCGACGCCGCTGTCAGTGACGCGAGGCCGCAGAAGAACTGCGCGACGCACGCGATCACCAGCAGGAACTCCGCCCAGCGCGTGCTCATCGCGTTCTGCCAGATGTACGTGACGTCGAACGCTCCTGCGCCGACCGTTCCCGCAACGTCCGGCACGGCGAACGTGACCGCGACGAGCAGGATGAAGCCGAAGATAACGGACATGACAACGGACATGACGACGCCCCACGCGGCGGCGCGAGACGCCTTCTTTGTCTCCTCGCTCATGTGCGCCGACGCGTCGTAACCCGTGTAGGTGTACTGCGCCATCAGCAGGCCGAGCCCGAACACGAACCAGAAGATCGGCGCCGAGAAGTTGTGGCCGCTGAAGCCCGATGCGTTGATCGTGTGCCCGAAGACGAACCCGATCGACTGGTGGTGATCCGGAACGACCGCGAGCACGACCACGATCACGGCGACGCCGAGCATGTGCCACCAGGCGGAGATCGAGTTGATCGCCGCGAGCAGCTTGACGCCGTTCAGGTTCAGCAACAGGTGCAGGCCGACGATGATGCTGAAGGTCACGAACACGGTGTGCGTGTCGGTGCCGATGCTCGGGAACCAGAGGTTCATCAGAGACGTCCAGAAGACGGCGGCGCCGTAGTCGATCGCAGCGGTGACGCCGATCTGGCCGATCAGGTTGAACCAGCCCGAGAACCAGCCCCAGACCGGGGAGCCGAGCTTCGACGACCAGTAGTAAATCGCGCCGGCGGTCGGCATCGAAGACGCGATCTCGCCCATCGCGAGCGCGATGAGCACGACGAAGAAGCCGACGATCAGCCAGCCCCACGTGACCGCGATCGGGCCGCCCGAGTTGAAGGCGATGAAGTACGACGTCAGGCAGCCCGCGAGGATCGAGATGATCGTGAAGGAGATGGCGAAGTTCGAGAAGCCGCCCATCTCGCGGTACAGCACCTGCGCGTAGCCGAGCTTGTGAAGCGTTCTTGAGTCGTCGTCGTGCCTGTGCTCTGCCACCTGACCTCCTTGGGGTTTGTGCCGGATGGAGCGAGCCGATTCTCCGCCACCGGCCGGTCTGCATTCAAGGGGCAGTTAGGTTTGTGACGTGCGCAAATTCCGCTACGTCGTCTGCGACGTCTTCACCGACACCGCGCTGGCGGGCAACCAGCTCGCCGTCTTCACCGATGCGCGCGACCTCGACCCCCTCACGATGCAGGCGCTCGCGAAGGAGATGGCGTTCTCGGAGACCGTCTTCGTGCTGCCGCCCTCGTCCGACGAGGCCGACGTTCGGATCCGCATCTTCACGCCCGCGTCCGAGCTGCCGTTCGCCGGCCACCCGACGCTCGGCTCCGCGTTCGTCCTCGGCGGGCCGCTGCAGAAGATCGTGATCCGGCTCGAGACCCTCTCCGGCGTCGTGCCGGTCGAGCTCGAGCGGGAGGGGCCGCGGATCGTGTTCGGCTGGATGGACCAGCCGATCCCGAGCTGGGAGCCGGTCGCCAACGCCGCGGAGATCCTCGCGGCAGTCGGCGCGAAGGCAACTGGCCTGCCGGTCGAGCGCTACGACCTGGGGCCTGGGCACGTGTTCTTCGAGCTCGGCTCCCCCGAGGAGGTGGCTGCGCTCGAGCCCGACCTGGCCGCGCTCGTACGGGCGACCCACGACGGCGTCAACTGCTTCGCACGCGACGGCAAGCGCTGGAAGACGCGCATGTTCGCGCCGAGCGACGGCGTCGCCGAGGACCCGGCCACGGGCTCGGCTGCGGGACCGCTCGCGCTTCACCTCGCCCGTCACGGGCGCATCGCGTTCGGCGAGGAGATCGAGATCTCGCAGGGCGCCGAGGTCGGCCGCCCGTCGACGCTCTACGCGCAGGCGGACGGCACGACCGAGCGCGTCGAGCGTGTTCGCGTGGGCGGCTCGGCGGTCACCGTCGCCCGCGGCGAGTTCACGCTTTCCTGAGCGACGGGTTTCTCCGCCAGCGCGCTAAGGAACCACTGGCGGGCTTTGCGACGCAATCGGCACGCACTGGCTCTGGGGGCGATCCTGGCCGTTCTCGGCGGGGGTTGTGGCGGTGGCGGCACGCTGGGGCCGGCGTCACTCGCGAAGCAGGCGGACACGCTGCGGTCGGGCGCCGCCGAGGGAGCGCTCCTGGCCCAGGATGCCGCGGCGGGGAAGATGACCTCCATCTATGTCCGCGTGCGCGCTGCGGACCGGCAGA
>Ga0137372_10005899_pt1 | contig 11915 bp, 12 predicted proteins | sample SagtaG_6_FD_104911 | JGI IMG/M metagenome (GOLD analysis project Ga0137372, IMG submission 104911) | Vadose zone soil microbial communities from Sagehorn Ranch, Mendocino, California, USA - Sage1_R_60_16 metaG | ecosystem: Environmental > Terrestrial > Soil > Vadose zone | place: USA...
GCCGCGCGAGCGTGCGGCTCGGCTCCGGCTCGGACAGCCGCAGCTCCACGTCGAGCCGCTCGCCGGTGAGCTGGAAGGCGAAGCGCTCGTACGGCTCCACGGCGAGGACGAGCAGCATCCCGCTCATGTTCGGCCTCCGAAAGAGCGACGGGCGATTCTCGCCCACGACCTGCCAGCGTGCCCCGGGCGCGAAGCCGCGCCGGTCGGGCTGCAGCCCGCCGATCCCGGGCCACCAGTCGGGAAGGTTGTACGGCTCCGAGAGGAACGCCCACACGTCGGCACGCGAGGCGAGCAGCTCGCGCGCTGCCTCGAACGTCGGCATTACAACCCGAGCAGGCTCTGGATCCGCAGGCTGACGAGCTCGATCACGTGCCGGAGCTGAGGCGAGACGAGGACGGCCGTGACGATCGCGCCGAAGCCGGCGAGGGTGAGGACGAAGAGCGGCCAGACGCCGACGCGGCGGCTGACGAGGCGGGAGACGCCCTTCGCGTCGACCAGGATCTCGCCCACCTTCAGCCGCGTGACGAACGTGGACGCCATCCCGGCGCGGTCGCGCTCGAGGAACTCGATCAGGTTCAGGTGCGTTCCGACGGCCACGATCAGCTCCGCGCCCTTCTCGAACGCGAGCAGCAGCGCGAGGTCCTCGCTGATGCCGGGCGCGGGAACCGTGTGGTACGGCACGCCCAGGCGGTCGAGCCGCGCTGAGCCCGGCGCGCTCCCGTTGCCGCTGTACGCGTGGACGATGATCTCCGCGCCGCAGCGCAGGGCTTTGTCCGAGACGGAGTCCATGTCGCCGACGATGACGTCGGGCTTGCGGCCGAACTCGAGCAGCGCGTCCGCGCCGCCGTCGACGGCGACGAGCACCGGCTTGAAGTCGCGGATGTAGCCGCGGACGATCCGCAGGTCGCGCTTCATGCCGGGACCGCGCGCGACGACGAGCGCCTGCCGGTCGCGAAAGCTCGTGCGCAGCGCCGGGAACTCGACCGCGCCCGAGAGTACGCCGCCCTCCTCCCGCAGGTGACGCATCGTGTTCTCGGCGAACTCCTCGAGCGCCTGCGTCACGCGGCCGCGCTGTTCGGCGAGCGCTCGCGTCAGCTCGTCGGCGCGCAGCGTCCTTCCCGAGGCGAGGCAGTCGCCGTTGCGGAAGACGCTGCTGCCGCGCACCGAGACGAGATCGCCGTCGTTGACGGCGTCGAAGAGCTCCGCGCCGGCGACGTCGATCAGCTCCACGCCGCCGCGCACGAGAAGCAGCGGGCCCGGGTTGGGGAAGCGCCCGCTCTGCGAGGGGGAGCAGTTGACGACGACGCGTGCGCCCGAGTCGAGCAGCTCCTCCGCCGAGACGCGGTCGATGTCGCGGTGGTCGATGATCGCGATGTCGCCCGGCTTCAGGCGCCGCGTGAGGCGCTTCGTCCTGCGGTCGAGGCGCGCCGGGCCCGTGAACTCGACGAAGCTCACGCGCGCCCCTCGCCGGCGTCGCCTTCCGGCCGGCGGAGCCGGCCTCCGGCGACGCCTGACGCCGCTCGCGGCACGGTGCCTTCCGGGCCCGTATTACCCATACTGTTCCCTCCGGCCCCGCACCGCGAGCGGCGCCCGAGGAACGCGCGGGCAGAAACGCAGGGGAACGTCATTGCTTCAGCATCTCCAGGAACTCGGCGCCGCCGAGCATCCGCTCGAGCTCCGCGGAGCGCTCGTCGTCCCTGAGCGGCTCGATGCGCGTGTGCGTCGGATCGCCCGGAATCTTCTCGACACGGAAGTGCCGGTCGGCAATGCTGGCGATCTGCGGCAAGTGAGTGATCGTAATGACCTGCGCGCTCTCCGCGGCACGCGCAAGCGCTTTCCCGACGGCGTTCGCGGTCTCGCCGCCGATGCCGGCGTCCATCTCGTCGAAGACGAGCGTGTCGCCGCCGGCGACGACGGCGATTGCGAGCGCGATGCGCGAGAGCTCCCCTCCCGATGCGGTCTCGGCGACCGGGGAGAGCGGCAGCCCGGGGTTCGGGCGAATCAGGAACTGCACCTCGTCCATGCCCGTCGGGCCTGTTTCGCAGAGCGAGACGAGCGCCTGGAACTCGCCCTCGCCCAGCCCGAGCCCGGCGAGCTCGGCGGAGACCGCGCCTGCGAAGCGGGGCGCCGCCTGCTCGCGAACGGCGTGCAACCTGCCGGCGAGCTCCTGCACGCGGGCGTCCGCCTCGGCGAGCGCCCGCGCCGCCATGTCGGCGGGATCGGCGCCCGCATCGAGCGCGGCGAGCTCGGCCTTCGCCTCTTCCCCCCGCGCGAGCAGCTCCTCGTAGCTCGCGCAGCGGAACCGTCGCTTGGCGTCGGAGATGCGCTCGAGCGCCGCCTCGATCTGCTCGAGGCGTCCCGGCTCCGACCCGAGCGCCGTCAGGAAGGAACGCAGCTCCGATGCGGTCTCGCGCAGGCGGAGCTCGACGTCGCGCAGCTCGTCGCCGGCGCGCGCGAGCTCGGGCGCGAGCGACTCGAGCGGCGCCACGGCGCGCTCCGCGAGCCCGGTCAGGCCCGCGGCTCCGTCGCCGTCGTCCGGCGCGAGCGCCTCGGCCGCCGCAGCGGCTCCCGCGACCAGCTCCTCGATATGCCGGAGCCGCTCCCGTTGTTCCTGCAGATCCGTCTCGGTGTCCGGCTCGAGCCCGGCGGTGTCCTCCGCCAGCGCGCGCAGCTCGCCCAGGCGCTCGGCCCTCCGCGCCGCGCCTTCCACGAGCTCTTCGTGGCGGCGCCGCGCAGCGACGAGCTCGCGCCAGGCCGCGCGCAGCTCGGCGCGCGGCTCGCTCGTCTGGGCGAACGCGTCGAGCACGTCGAGCTGGAACGCCGGCCGCGCGAGCCGACGCTGCTGGAACTGGCCGGACATCGCGATCGCCTGTTCCGCCGCCGCCGCGACGTCCTCGCGCGCGGCCGCCCGCCCCCACGCGTAGGCGCGCGTCCGCCCGTCCTTGAAGATCCGCCGCGCGAGCACGAGTCCCGGCTCGCCGTCGGGGCGCAGGTCTTCGAGCGGTTCGCTCTCGCCGTCGAGCTCGGCCTCGACGTACGTCTCGTCGCCGCCGGGCCCGATCATCGCCGCGTCGGCGCGCGCGCCGAGCAGCAGGCCGATCGACTGCGCGAGGATCGTCTTGCCCGCGCCGGTCTCACCGGTGATCGCGTTCAGCCCGGGCGCGAAGTCGAGCTCGGCGTCCCTGATCAGGACGAGGTTCTCGATGCGCAGCCGTCTCAGCACACCGGAGATTGTCGCTTAGGCGAATGCCGAGCGGAAACGGGTCAGAAAGGTGATGTCCGGAAGCGTCGCCAGGAGGATCTTCGCCTCGCCGAGCCGTATGGTCACATCGCCGCCCGGCGCAACTTCGCCGACGCGCTGGCCGTCCGCGATCAACGCGAGCGGAATCTCGTCGGAGCGATTCGTCACGACGAGGTCGCTCCCGCGCGGCACGACGAGCGGGCGCGCGTGGAGCGAATGGGGAGCGACGAAGCTGACCGCCATCGCGTCGATCCCCCACATCAGGACTGGGCCGTCATTGGACAGGTTGTACCCCGTCGATCCCGAAGGTGTTGCCGCGATGATGGCGTCGCTCGGAACCATGCCGAGCGACTCGCCGCCGATCGCCCATTCCAGCTCCACAAGGCGTCCGAGCGAGCCGCTCCCGACAACGACGTCGTTGACCGCAACGGCACTCCTGCCGTCCTGCTCGTAGTCGAGTGCCGGAAGCTCGAGCACGACGTAGTCACCCGCGAACACCCGGCGCAGGCCGTCCTCGAGCTCGTCCGGCTGCATCGACGCGAGAAAGCCGAAGCGGCCGAAGTTGACGCCGATCACCGGGGCGCGGTTGAGGTACTCGTGGAACGCGCGCAGCATCGTCCCGTCGCCGCCGAGCACGACGACGAGCTCCGGCGCATCCTGCGTGATCTCGACTCCGGCCTCGCGGGCGATCTCGTGCACGCGCGCGATCGCCTCTTCGAAGCCGTTCCGCTCGCGGACGAACAGGCCCGCCCGGCGGACCGGCTTACGCGACGGCTGCGGCGATCCGGCTGTCGATGTCGTCGGGAAGGCGGGGCTCCTGTCGGTGGACCAGCTGGAGGACGAACTCCCGGTTGCCCTTGGGCCCCGGCAGGCCCGAGTCTACGACGCCGACCGTCTCGCCTCCCCAGCCGAGCGCGGCCTCGGCGATCTCGCGCACGACGCGCTGCCGCACGCCCGGGTCGCGGACGACGCCTTTCTGCGCCTCCGCCCGTCCCGCCTCGAACTGCGGCTTGACGAGGACGAGCGCGTGCCAGCCGGGCGCTGCGAGCCGCAGGATCGGCGGCAGCGCGAGCCTGACGCTGATGAACGAGACGTCGCACGTGACGAGCTGCGGAGGGAACGGCAGCTCGGTGACGTGGCGGGCGTTGGTTCTTTCCATGACGACCACGCGCGGGTCGTCGCGCAGGCGCGGATGCAGCTGCCCGTAGCCGACGTCGAGGGCGATCACGCGCGCCGCGCCGCGCTGGAGGAGCACGTCGGTGAAGCCGCCGGTCGATGCGCCGACGTCGCAGCAGTCGAGCCCGGTGACGTCGAGGCCGAACGCGTCGAGCGCGTTCGCGAGCTTGTGCCCCGCGCGCGACACGTACGGCGGCAGGCGCTCGACCGTCAACTCGGCGTCCTCCTCCACCTGGGCGCCGGCCTTGTCGAAGCCGGGCACGAGGCCGGCGAGCACGAGCGCCTGCGCTTGCGCGCGGCTCTCCGCGAGGCCGCGCTCGACGAGCAAGACGTCGAGGCGCTTCTTCACGCCGCGACCGGCGCGGCAACCGGCTCGGGTGCCCGGATCGCGCGGACGCTCGGATGACCGACCACGATGATCAGGCACACGAGCATGACGCCCGTCACGACGAAGAGCGTCGTCGCGATCCCGAGCACGGCAGCCGCCGGGCCCGCCAACGCAGAGCCGAGCGGCATCAGGACGAACGAGCCGAGCGCGTCGTATGCGCTCACGCGAGAGCGCGCGTGTTCCGGCACGAGGCGCTGGAAGACGGTGAACCAGAACGCGAGGTGCACCGCCATGCCGACCCCGGACGCGAACGCGATCGCAGCAAGGAGCGGCACGGGCAGTTTCACCGCGAGACCGAGCGGCTGCAGCACGATCGGAGCCGCAGCTGCACACGAGAGCAGCAGCGGGCGACGCGGCCGCAGCCGGAGGGCGAGCAGCCCACCGGCGACCGCACCGATCCCGAAGGCGGTGAAGAGCGTCGCCCAGGCGGCGGCACCGCCGAGGTCTCGCTTCACGACGACCGGCCCGAGCACGAAGTACGACGCGTACGCGAAGTTGCTGATTCCGAAGAAGAGGATCGTCGTCCAGATCCACGTCTGCCGCCGGAACTCACTCCAGCCGAGGCGCAGCTCGTGGAAGAACGGCTTGCGCTCGACGACGTCGACCCTCGGCGGGATCCGGAGGCGCAGCAGGAGCAGAGCCTCCGCGGCGAAGCTCGCTGCGTCGACGAGCAGCGCGACGCCCGGGCTGCCGAGCGCGACGAGCACTCCGCCGACCGCCGGCCCGACCACACCGACGGTGCTGCGGGTCAGGCCGAGCAGGGCGTTCGCCTGCTGCAGCCGCGCCGCACTGATCGTGTGCGGGATCAAGCCCTGCGACGCGGGAATCACGAAGCCGCTTGCGAGCCCGTAGGCAACCTGCAGCGCGACGAGCATCGGCACCGTCGCATGACCGGTCACCACGAGGATGCCCGTCGTCGCCTGGGCCGCGCCCTGGACGGCGGCCGCGGTCGTCAGGACGAGATGGCGCGGGAGCCGATCCGACCAGACGCCGGCCGCGAGCGTGATCGCGGCGCTCGCGAGCTGCCTGCCGCCGATCACGAAGCCGAGCGCGACGGCCGAGCCCGAGATCTGGAGAACCGCGAAGGCGAGCGCGATGGTCGACACCGCGTCGCCGAGCGAGGAGATCGTCGTGCTCGTGAAGAGAAGGCGGAAGTTGCGCTCCGCGAGCGCGCCGAGCCTGCCGGCGAGCACGATCACGCCTTCGAGCCTAACGGTCGCTTGAAGCCGCGAGCCGACGCGCAAGCGCCTCCGCCAGCTCGCCGAACGCGCGCGGAACGCCGTTCAGCCGCGCGAACGCGGGGTCCAGCGGTATCGTCGCGAGCCGCTCGACGCCGTCCGCCCACAGCGAGCGTTCCGGCGGCACGCGCGAGAACACGTCGTGCGTCTCGCCGCAGTGCGGGCAGACGAAGCCGCTCATGTTCTCGACCGCGCCCAGCAGCGGCACGCCGGCGTCGCGGACGAGCGTCACGACCTTCTTCGCGTCCAGATGCGCGACGTCCTGCGGGCCGACGACTAGCAGCACGCCCGCGAGCGGCAGCGTCTTGAACACCTCCGTCTGCAGGTCCGCCGTCCCCGGCGGCAGGTCGACGAGCAGGTAGTCGAGCTCTCCCCACTCCACGTCGCCGACGAGCTGGCGCAGGACGAACGGCAGCGTCATCGACGACCACGGCATCACCTGGCGCTCACCGAGCAGGAACGCGGACGACATCAGCTTGAGCCCGCGCTCCTCGATCGGCCGCAAACGTCGGCGGTCCTCGCTCCAGAGCGTCCAGCGCTCGGCGTCGCGAAGCCGCGTCAGGCCGAGCATCGCGGGGATGTCCGGCCCGTACAGATCCGCGTCGAGGATGCCGACCGCCGCCTGTTCCGCGAGCGCCCGCGCGAGATTGAGCGTGACCATCGACTTGCCGACGCCGCCTTTGCCGCTCGCGACCGCGATCGTATGCCGCGCCGGCGACTCGATCATCGCTTGTCCCCGCGCAGGATCAGGCGCCACGTGTCGAAAGCGAGCTCGGCGCCGTCGAAGCCGCCCCAGGAGCCGACGACGTCGAGGCCCGCGCCTTCGAGCATCTCGATGAGCTCGTGCGGCGCGTAGACGCGCACCGAATTGCGCAGCTCGCTCCGGCTGCCGTCCGGACGGATGAACGTCCACACCGAGGTGTCTCGTGCGCTGCGGAAGTCGTACTCGTGCCGCTGCAGCAGGAGGGTCCCTGACGTGAGCTCTTCCCAGTTCGTCGGCCTGAAGCGGTTCGCGAAACCGAGCAGGTTGATCGTGTCGACGAGGAAGGAGCTGCCGGGACGCAGCGCGCGAGAGACGCGTTCGAGCACCAGCCGCGTCTCCGCATCGTCGTCGAAGTAGCCGAGCACGCTCGTGAAGAGGTTGATCGCCGCGTCGAACTCGCCGTCGAACTCGAGCTCGCGCGCGTCGCGCAGTACGAAGTCGACGTCGAGGCCCTCGCCCGTCGCCGACGCGCGCGCCAGCTCGAGCGAGCGCGGGCTGAGGTCGACGCCGGTGACGCGGTACCCGCGTCGCGCGAGCTCGAGCGAGTGGCGTCCGTGGCCGCACGCGACGTCGAGCACACGCGCCCCCGGTTTCAGCTCCAGCTTCTCGGCGACGAAGTCGATCTCCCGCCGGGTCCGCTCCTCATCGATGTCCGCCCCGAACTCGTCGAGGTAGTCGGCCTCGAAGAAGCCGTCGAACCAGTTCGGGTCGACGTTCACACCGTGCGCACGGCGAGGTCGTCGACGATCCCCGCCAGCACCGAGGTGTCCGCGTCGACCTGCTCGAGCGCAGCCCGGGCACGCGCGGCCGCGTCGTCCGCGAGCCGACGCGCCCCGTCGACACCGTGCGTGACGACGAAGCCGTCGCCGTCGAGGATGTCGTCCACGACCTGGAACAGCATCCCGAGCTCGTCGGCGAACGCGCGCCACGGGCGCTGCGCCGCTTCCCGCAGCTCGGCGGCCGCCAGCGCGAGCGTCACCGAGGCGTAGAAAAGACGCCCGGTCTTGAGCCGGTGCACCGTCTCGAGCTCCGTCTCCGGCTCCATCGTGTCGAGGTACTGGCCGCCGATCATCCCGAGCGTCGCCTCCGCGAGCTCGCGCACGACCGCCGACGAGCGGTACGACGACGCGAGCCTGAACGCCTCCGCGAGCAACGCGTCACCGGCGAGCAGCGCCTTCCCCTCGCCGTACGCGGCCCACACGCTCGGCTTGCCGCGCCGCTCGGCGTCGTCGTCGAGCGCCGGGAGATCGTCGTGGACGAGCGAGAAGTTGTGCACGAGCTCGAGCGCCGCCGCCGCAGGCAGGATCTGCTCGGGCCCGGCGCCGATCGCCTCTCCGCTCGCGAGGCAGATGACGGGACGGATCCGCTTGCCCCCCATCTCGACGAACGCGTAGCGGACCGACTCGGCCTGCCCGTGCAACTCCGGCCAGAGCTCGAGCTCTTCCAGGTACACCTCGACGATCGCCTTCAGCTCATCAGGCTCCCGCACTCTCCGCCTCCCGCCTCGCTCGTTCGACCTCGACCTCGACCTCCTTCGCGATCTCGGCCAGCTCCGCCAGCACGTCCACGGCTTCCTGCGGATCCTCCGTCGTCTCGAGCTTCGCCCGCGTCCGCTCGAGCCGCTCGAGGAGCTCCTCCGCGCGATTCAGGGACTCCTCCGCGCTCATGCCGCCTGCTCTCTCGCCACGCGCGCAAGTATCCCGTTCACGAGCCTGCCTGCGTCCTCGGAGGCGTACCGCTTCGCGAGCGTGACGGCCTCGTCGATCGCGACCTCCACCGGCGCCGCGCCGCTCTGCAGCTCGTGGATCGCGATGCGGAGCACGTTCCGCTCGACGACCCCGAGGCGGTCCGAAGTCCAGCCTTCGGCGCTCTCTGTGATGCGTGCGTCCAGCTCGGCCGCCTGGGCCTGCACCGCGTGGACGGTCTCGCGCGTGTACTCGTCCGCGTCCGGATCGAGCTCGAGCCTGCCCGTGAGGTCCCACTTGTAGAGCGCGAACAGGGCGCTCCTGCGTGCGCCGCGCCGGCTCACGACGCGACTCCCGCAAAGCGGTCTTCCAGGAACGCCGTCGAGTAGTCGCCGCTCGCGAACTCGTCCGTCTGGAGGATGTCGAGCGCCGCGTCGCGCGTCGTCGGCACGCCTTCGACCTCCAGCTCGACCAGCGCGCGCACGGCGCGGGTGATCGCTGCGGGCCGGTCCGCGTCCCAGACGATCACCTTCGCGATCAGCGAGTCGTAGTAGGGCGGCACGACAGAACCGTCCTCGACGCCGGTGTCGACGCGCACGCCCGGGCCGAGCGGCGGACGGAAGCGGCGGACGGTGCCGGGCGCGGGCGTGAAGTTTCGCTGCGGATCCTCGGCGTTGATGCGGATCTCGATCGCGTGTCCGCGCCGGGGTGCGCGGCCGGTCGGCGAGAGCCTCTCGCCCGCGGCGATGCGCAGCTGCTGGCGCACGATGTCGATGCCGGTGCACAGCTCCGAGACGGGATGCTCGACCTGCAGCCTCGCGTTCAGCTCGATGAAGAAGAACGCGCCGTCGGGCGAGACGAGGAACTCGAAGGTGCCAGCGTTGCTGTAGCCGATGAGGCGCGCGGCCCGCTCGGCAGCGGCTTCCATCTCCTCGCGGGCGGCCGTGGTGAGCGCTGGAGACGGCGACTCCTCGATCAGTTTCTGGTGCCTGCGCTGGATCGAGCACTCCCGCTCTCCGAGTGTCAGCACTCCGCCGTCGGCATCGGCGAGCACCTGCACCTCGACGTGACGAGCGGGATCGATCACCTTCTCGACGTAGAGCGCCGGGTCGCCGAACGCCGCTTCGGCTTCTGCCGCCGCCGAGCCGAACGCGTCCTCGAGCTCGGCCTCTGATTCGACCAGCCTCATGCCCTTGCCTCCGCCACCCGCCGCGGCCTTGAGCAGCACGGGCAAGCCGAGCTCACCCGCGGCGGCGCGGGCCTGCTCGATCGTGGCGGTTCCCTCCGTGCCGGGGACGAGCGGCACGCCGGCGGCCTTCAGCTCGCGCTTGGCCTGCGCCTTGTCGCCCATGAGCGCCATCACGTCGGGCGTCGGGCCGACGAAGACGAGATCGTTCTCCTCGCACGCGCGCGCGAAAGCGGGGTTCTCGGCGAGGAAGCCCCAGCCCGGATGCACCGCCTCGCACCCGGTCGTCGTCGCGGCGGCGATCAGCGACGGGATCTTCAGGTAGCTCTGCGCGGCCGCAGGCGGCCCGATGCGCAGCGCGCGGTCCGCCATCCGCACGAACGTCGCGTCCTCGTCGGCGGTCGAATACACCGCGACCGCCTCGCAGCCGAGCTCGTGCAGCGCGCGGATGACGCGCACCGCGACCTCGCCGCGGTTCGCGACAAGCACACGCGAGAACACGGTCTAAAGCGCGTCCAGAGGCGCGCTGATCACGGGCTCGAGCTCGAACAGGAGCTGCCCGAACTCCACCGGCTCCCCGTTCTCGACGTGGATGGCACGCACGATGCCCGGCGTCTCCGCCTTCAGCTCGTTGAACAGCTTCATCGCCTCGAGGAGGCAGAGCGTCTGCCCGGCCGCGACGGCTTCGCCGACCTCGACGAACGGCTCGGCGTCCGGCTCCGGTGCGCGGTAGAAGACGCCGATCATCGGCGCCTCGACGGGAACGTAGCCGTTCGACACCGCCGTTTCCGCGGGCCCGCCGGCACCCGGCAACGGCACCGTGGCGGGCGCGGTCGGAACCGCTTCGACCTCCTGCGTGCGCTTGACGCTGACGCGCGTCCCCTCCTCTTCGATCGTTACCTCGCCGACGCCGGTCTCCTGGACGATCCGCACGACCTCGCGGATCCGCTCTGCCCGCGCACGCTCGAACGCCGTCTCGAGGTTGTCCGCGCCCGTGGCTCGTCCGCGAATCGCGCGCAGGAGCCGCTCCGCCTCCTCGCCGAAGAGCCCGAGCAGGAGCAGCTCCTCCTCGCTCGAGGCGAGCCCCTCAGCCTGCGCGCGCAGCTCGTCGAGCGCCGGCATGTGCAGGTCGTCCGAATCGGGATCGGCCGTGCGTGCCACCGCGCGGCGCACGTCTTCGTCGATCGGTCCGGGCGGCGTGCCCCAGTGCCGCTCGAACAGCGCGCGCATCTCGTCGACGACGACCGAGTAGCGGCTCGCCGAGAGGACGTTCAGCAGCGCCTGGGAGCCGAGGATCTGCCCGATCGGCGCGGCGAGCGGCGGCGAGCCGACCTCGCCGCGGATCTGGACGATCTCCGTGAGCACCTCGTCGAGCCGGTCGCCCGAGGACTGAGCGCGGAGATTGCCGTCGAGCGCGGCGACGAGGCCCGCAGGCAGGTCGTGCTCCGCCGCGCGCACGGCGATGCGCGGGGCGAGCGGCGTCACGGGATCGTCGCCGATGTGCTCGTCGATCAGATCCGACGCCTCCCACAGCTTCTGCACGTCCACGCCCGTGTCGAGCCCGAGCCCGGCGAGCGCCTCCGCGAGGCTCTCACCGGAGACGCGGTGCAGCGTGAGCGCGACGGGATACACCGCGGTCGCGATCAGATCGGCGCCGGCACGTCCCGCCTCGAGCGCGACGGCGAGCGCGTTGCCGCCGGAGCCCTGGCAGTAGACGCCGACCGGCAGCCCGCTCGCCTCGTGCAGGCGCGTGACGAGCTCGTGCGCGCGGTGCGGCTGCAGCGATCCCGTCGGATCGTGGAGGATGACGCGCGCAACGCCAAGCTCGGGGAGCTTCGCCGCTTGCTCGACGAGCGGCTCCGTCTCGCCCGTGGGGCCCGAGCTGTAGACGAGGCCTGCGGCGAGCTCGGCGCCCGCGTCGGCGATCGCCTCCGCCGCCTCGCGCAGGTTGGAGACGTCGTTCAGCGGGTCGTGCAGGCGGAAGATCTCGATGCCGTTCTCGGCCGCTGAGGCGACGAAGCGGCGGACGAAGTCCGGGCCCACGGGCCGCGAGCCGACGAGGAAGCGGCCGCGGAGCGCCATCCCCAGCGGCGTCTTCGTGCGATTGTTGAGCGCGCGGATTCGCTCCCAGGGGCTCTCGACGCCGCGGTGCACGGCGCTGTCGAAGACACCGCCGCCGGAGACCTCTAGGCACGCGCATCCGGCTCCGTCGAGGATCTCCGCCACCTCGAAGAGCGC
>Ga0137372_10005903_pt1 | contig 11912 bp, 12 predicted proteins | sample SagtaG_6_FD_104911 | JGI IMG/M metagenome (GOLD analysis project Ga0137372, IMG submission 104911) | Vadose zone soil microbial communities from Sagehorn Ranch, Mendocino, California, USA - Sage1_R_60_16 metaG | ecosystem: Environmental > Terrestrial > Soil > Vadose zone | place: USA...
AACCCCGATGCGAGCGCGCATGGAAAGCGCCGGAAGGGTGGCCGAGTGGTTTAAGGCAGCGGTCTTGAAAACCGCCAGGGCTCGCAAGGGCCCTCGTGGGTTCGAATCCCACCCCTTCCGCCATCTGATTGATAATACGCGATAAACTCCACTTCGCACACACGAACTGCGAAACCTTGAATTGAGGTGGAAGCGGTCGTCAGTGTTTCGTCAGCAGACTCACCTGAGACCACCGAATCCCCCAGCCGCGGGGCTCATCTCCCGCCCCCTCCCCCGCACGAACAGAGGAATGGGCGCTGTGAATCTGACCGCGCTCCCCTTCGGGCCTTGATTTTCGTTCATCCCTCGCCTGAGTAAATGATCGGCCAGCCTCCAACAGGACTGTATTCAACATTCTGGGTTTCAACCGTCCGCCACCTTGGCACCGCGTGTGGCATCGGCTCTTTCGGTCTGCCCGCCCGATTCCTCTTCCATTTCCTCCAATTGGGCGAGCAAAGTGCGGGCACGCTGTTCGATCGCCCTTTGTGTCTGCCCAAGAATGGGATGATCGCCTGCAGGCATCGCAGCCACTTCGGCGGAGGCCGCGGCGGCTTGCGCGGCGGCAGCCTGCGTAAGCGTGCGAACGCGGGCGAGAACCTGCGGTGCGCCAAGCCCGCACTCTCTGGCAAAGTGCTGCCAATGTCTGCCCTTGAGATAATCGCCGCGGTTCTTGCCGGCGATCTTCTGTGCGAGGTTCTTCGTGATATGTTCCCATACCTGCCCGCACATCACATCGTAGAGCGGCGCGAGCGATACCCCGCCTGCTTTGATCATGATGGAATAGTTCTTTGCGTGCGCGTCAGTGTTACATGCGATGATGTTGAAGATGACCATATCGAGCAGCCGCAGTATGTTTTCTGGCAGCATTAGCTGTCGAATCCTCTCGAACGTCTCGCTCAATGTCGGTCCGCGAATTCCGGTCTGGTTAGATTCGTACTTGGCCGAAGGCGGCTTGCCGAGTGCCTGGCAAAAGTCTTCCTGGTGCAGTCGCCGCCAACGGCCACCAACTTCCTTTCGGTCGTACCGTTCGATGAGAAGATACGTTCGCCCGCCGGCCTTTCCGGTCGTGACCTCTGGCACCGGGATGTTCAGCCTTTTGGCCAGGGTCAAACAAAATGCCTCGTTTTGCACACCACCCCTAAGGCGCTCTGCATCGGGCTTTAGGATATGCGTCGATGGAGAGCCTTCGAGGGGAATGCAAACACGCCGTGCGTCGTCGATGGCAACCGCGAGCTTGGATTGGACCCCGGCGAGCGACATCGAAACCCCTTCATCGCCGACGAGGAACGGCTTGTTCGGCAGCTCCTCAATAATTTTTTCGAGATCCTCGGGCTTTTCAACCGGCCGCCAATACACTGAGGAGGTGCCGCCGGGCTTCCCTATCGATAGTGCTCCCGCCGTGTCGCGACCGATCGCCGAAAGCAATCCGATTACGTCTCCAGGCGCCATTCCGAGAAATTGCCCGACTGCGCGTAGCTGCTCGCTTTCAGGCAGCAGGTTTGCTGCCCAAGGAAGGAAGGTGCCTGCGCCAATGCGCTCTAGGCTCAAGGGCATCGTCGTCGAGATTGGAAAAGCGCCCCTCGTATCGATCCAGCGCCGGTCGTAGCTAAAGCCTGGCTCCCGGCCCCCCATGTCGATGGTGCCGACTAGCCGCTGCTCGAAGTAAACGGGAAGATCAGCCATTCGGCTCCTCCCCTTCCGGAAGGTCGGGCAGATCCTGAACGGTTGCTGGTCGGGATGGCATCCCGGTCTTCAGCATGTCGACCGGTCGAAGCCCCAACGCCTCCGCAACTACAAGACTGCGACCGAGCTGGCACGAAGTCTTTCCCGCCTCCAGGTCGATTAAGAATCGCCTGCCCACACCTGTTGCCAGTGCGAGTTGATCCTGACTCATAGAAAGGACTTGCCGGCGGCTTCGAATGAGCGATCCGAACGCGCCAGCCAGCTCCGAAGCCTTCCGGCTGATTGTGTTGGAGTTTTTGTCCATGACTTACCATGTTCCCGATCGGGAACATAAGGCAGGAAACCTGGGCGGTCAAGGAGAAATGTTCCCGATCGGGAACATTTTCGCTGAGCAAGCTCAGAAAGCGGTCCCAAGTACCCGATCGGGCACTTCGCTCAAAAGCGGGTCGTACCGATCGCCGGACCCAATAGAACCCGACGGGCATGAGCGTTGCTCCGGAGGGGGCGCTCACTCGCCCTCGAGCGAGTCCTTCAGCCCCAGCTCACGCAACGCCACCTTGGTCTCATCCACCTTCTGCGGCGAAACCCCTTCAGCGGGGGCGACCTCCACTCGAAGCGTGAGCTTCAGGCCTGCGGTTGCGGCGAACTTCGAGAGCACCTTCGTGTAGAAGTTCATCCACTTTTGGTGCGGGACGGCTCCATTCCACACGAGGCGAGGAATGTTTGCGGGTATGGGCGACTTGCCATCGGTTTCTGGAGAGGTGCTAGTCGTACCGGAGCTACCCGTTACCGCAGGTTCAACAACATCGTCCTGTATCGTACTGATCCTGCCGGCCTTGTATGCCTCCGCGAGCTCGCGCTGGATGAGGAAGACGTCGTCGGAGATCTCGACGTCCTGGGGGGGCAGCGAGCTGTTCCAGTGGAACGGCGCATAGCTGCCATCGGCCTTCTTGCCAACGTAGCCGAGCATCCCATTCTCAACCCCGCGCGCGATAGTGTCCTTGATCGAGTCGGGGTTGAGCAAGCGCGGGAACTGTGGTGATGCGAAGAACGCGTCGCGCGCCGACGTGGTGTTCCACTCCTTGAACGCGGGTGGCCAGTTGCGGACGAGAAAGTTCGGGCTCACGCCCTTGTCCTCAATATCGCCCGCCTGGACTAGACGTTCGATGATGAGCTGGCCGATCGAAGGCGCGGCGCTAGAGTGGACAAGTCCTAGATCGACAGTCTTCCACTCGCCGTCCTTGCCGAGGAGCATGACGTTCTTGTATGTGCGCCATACCGTCTCTTGATGTCCCGCTGCGCCTTCTTGAGGCTCTCGGCGAGCTGCCGCTGCTGACCTTCGTCGAGCCGGAGGTCCGTTTCTTCATCGGCGACGTCTTCCCAAGCGAGCACTTTCCGAGCGTCATCACGTAGGGAATCCGCTCCTTCAGGAACAGCCCAAATGAGCCCGCTCTTGAAGGTGCGCGCCGACGATCCATGTTCCTTCGTCGCGGCGTCGACAAATAAGCGCGTTACTTTGTCGGCAGCAGCATAGTCTGGCGGTAGCACGACGAGCGTCACGCGTGCCACGTCGGGGATCTGACCGCTTTTGTTCGCGAAGTAAATTCGATCGATGATTCCTTTTCCCTCGGTGAACACCTTCTGCACCTCGGCGCGGATACGCTCTTCCACGCGCGGTGACTGGACGCTCGCATGGCGGTCGGCGAGCAGCTTGTTCAACCGATAGCGATTGTTCTCGGCCGAAAGGTAGTAACAGGTCGTTGACAGTGCCTCGAGTGCCGTCTCGACGTTGCCGACGTCAAGGTCCGGTTCGGCGACCGCAAGACGAATCTCTGGGAGTGTCGCCTCGGCCTTCGCCTGGCCACCGTTCGACTCGAAGAAGATGGCGGTTGAGACTTTCTGATGGAGGCGCGCCTTGCGTATCGCCTCGACCGCCTCTTTGTCGAGGCGGAGGGCATGGGAGTCCTTCTTGCCGCAGATATCCGTCGTGACCGCGCCCTCTAGCTTTGCGCTGAGTGGCGAAAGTGGGGACCCAGCGAGTGGGCTGGCGGATCGTGAGCGCACCGGATGCCTCGGCCTGAACGATAAAAAGGCGCCGGCTCACTGTGTTGCCGCGACCGTCCTTCACCGACGCGCCGAAGACATCGAACCGCACAGGTGCCTTGGCCTGGAGGTCGTAGAAGACGGCGCCGCGTTTCAGATCGTCGCGAACTCGCTCGGCAACGTCGTCACGCACAGCCTCGAACAGCGGATGGCCGGGCATCACCCACTCCAGCGTCGGGTCGGTCGGAAGGAGCGCCTTATCGAAGACGATCTTCTGGTACTCGCGGCCTAGTCGGCCCCACCCAACTCGGACATTGAATTGGGCGCCGCTCGCGCGAGCGTGGACGCGCTGTAGGCACCCGCGAGGTCATCCAATCAGCGCGCCGCTAGCGTCCTATAGGTCGCGATCGCACGCTTGAGGTCGTCCGTTTCCACGCAAGGGAGCAGGCAAATGTCTTCCAGCATCGCCAACTGCTGCGCCGCTGCTGCTGGCTCGCCCAGCACCAGGTAGAGTTCGCCGAGATGCTCGTGCGCACTGCGGTGGCGACGATTGAGCACCAGAGCCTGCTGATAATGCTGCATCGCCGGCTCGAATTGGCGCAGGCGGCGATGCGCATAGCCGATATAGTTCTGGATATCGGCATTGCGTGGGTCGCGCAATGCGGCGAGCTTGAGCGCGGCGATGGCGCCATTCCAATCCTCGGCGACCAGCGCTCGCTTGCCCGCGGCGAAATCCGGATCGAGCTGCGCCCAGTCGGCCTCCGATCCCATCGCGGCCATCGTGGTGCAGATCGGCCAGGCTTCTGGCGGGAGTTTCGCCTGAGCCGCCGGAGACTGCTCGGACGCACCGAGCCATGCCGCAACGGAGCTTCGCCACGGCGACTGGCTCGCTGCCCATAGACCTCCCGCCCCGACCAGCGCGCCGAGCAACATGGCCGATCCAATTAAGCGAATCATCATTGCTCTGTGCGCGGCGTCGGCCGGCGGCCAGGGTCGCCGGCGACCTTCATTGCTCCCCTGCCTATCCTTTCTGCGCCAAGAATTCCTTGGCTTCCCGGATCTCCTGCCGTTCGGTATCGGCGTTCTTTGCTAGCTCCACGAGCTTGCCGTAGTACTCGGAAGCCTTCGCACGATTGCCAATGGCGGCTCCGGCACGGGCAATTCCCAGAAAGGTGCGGTAGCGATTGGGAGTCTGCTTGAGTGCGGTCTCGAATTCGGTAAGCGCCGCATCCGGTTGTCCTATCTCAAGCAGCAGTTCGGCAAACAGCTCGCGGAGCGGATAGAGCCTGTTCTCCATGGCCACGTGCTTGACGCTGCCGTCCTCGCCGTCGGCTGCCGCGCGCATGAGCTTCAAGGCTTGGTCGCGCGCGCCTTCCTTGAGGGCGACCCAGGCCGAAATCGCAAGAATCTGCTCTTCCGATCGGTCGGCCCAGTAGGACTGGTTTGACTTCTCCAGCGCGGCACGAAGCGCCTTGATCGCCTCGATCTCCGTTTTCGCGCCAGCGACATCGCCGATGCGCGCCATTCCGAGACCACGTGTGAAACGCGTCAGCGAATCGGGCTGCGGGTATTGGCTCGGCGTGAACGGGAGCGCCGCGGCGCCGGCCCAATCACCGCGTTCGAGCACGCAACGCGCCGGCATGGCGTTCTTCGCGGTGAAGTTGGCGAAGGTGATGGGGCGATCGCCGCGGTCTGCCGTAGCTACCGATTTCTCGGTCAGCGCCTTTGCCTTGGCATCCTGCGCGAGCTGCAAGTGCGCGTAGACGGAAAAATCTGCGGCGTGATAGTAATCCGGCTGGATCTCGAGCGCCGAAGCGTTCGATGCAATCGATTCCTCCCACAGGCCGACCATCGAGTAGATGTGCGACGGCATGTGACGGGCGTGAGGCACGGCTGGCGCAATACCGGCATAACGGCGGGCAGCCGGGATGCCCTTTTCTGCGAGCGGGTGGTAGTCGTAGGCATGAATGAGGAAGTGCGTCACGCCTGGATGCTGCGGGTTCCGGTCGTACAGCTTTTCCAGAATGGCTATTGACTTGAGCTGGTTGGCATAAGTTGTGTCGGCGGGGGACGCCGACGCCTGCAAAGTGAGCGCATAGAAAACCTGCGCCTCGTAGTCGTCGGGGTAGCGTTGCGTCAAGTGTTCCATGGCCTCGTTATAGCGCGCGAGCCGGACATTGACGGGCGTATTGGCATGCTCACGATAATAGGCGCTTAGCGCTTCGATCCAGTCGCGCTCGCGTTGGGTCTTCGCGCCGATCTCTCGCGCCTTTTCGAGCGCGGCCCAAGCGGCCTCCGCATCGGCCCGCGGCGGCACCACGGCGAGCGAGTTGTTGAGCAAGTCGAGTGCAATCCCCCAATATGCGATCGCGCAACTGGGATCCTGTCGCAGTACGTTCTCAAATGTGCGGCGCGCGATCAGAAACCAGTATGAATGGATCATCGCGACGCCGCGCTCGAACTCGGCTTGCACCTTGGCATCGCACGAGGTCGGAAACGTCAACTTGCCAAGCTTCTCGTCCTGTTGGCCGAAGGCACTGCAGCCCAGTGCTGCGGTGATCCCGGCGACGATTATCAGATACTTCGGCTTCATGGGACATCTCCGGGCGTTTTCGCGAATGAGATGCGGACCGCTGGCAGTAAGCGCTGCCCTTCAGGGTCGTTCGGCACGAGCTCTCGGGATATTACACCCGCCATTCGCATAAGTGGAGGGGTGCTCAATGCCCACCTCGGTCGGTGCCGGACCGCGCATGTCTCCTCGTCATTTTGCGGCAGTGCACCACTTCGGTCGCTTTGGGAGCGAAGCGGACATTGGGCCGGGTTTATGAGTACACGCCCTTAAGGGCGCGTACTCATTAAAATTCCACCGGGGCGAATGTCCGAATGAACTTACATATGCACCGGGAAGCTGCGGCCTGCGCTCCAGGCACCCAGAGTAGCATGGCGATGCCTCTGAGTGGGGTATTCTACACCTTCATTGCGTCTGGGATGCTATCCCTCGTCTCGGCCAGGACGACGATTCCTGCCGGTAACAGCGACCGGAAAACACAGCGATTACCAAGCGGGCCCGTACGGCCGCTGATTTCTGGTGGCGGCTGTTGCGCCTTCCGCTCAGGTGTACTTGGGAACTGATCCGGACGCCGGCCACTGGGGGTGGCCCGCGGTGAGGATCCCCTTTCCTCCGGCGCGCGCCCCCAAAAGTGCCGGGCTTTGGCTGGCCAGGCATCGAGGAAAACAGGGGGCCGTCACAAGCGGACTGATCGCCATCGACGTCGGGTGCGGTTATCCGCAGGTTCAAGCTGCCTGCCTCGGCAGCAACGCCGAGGATTTGGATTCCGGCTTTGCACTTACTTGTCAGCCGTACCGAAGCGATGCCTCGATCATCTTGCGATCCCGCTCTTCGCGGTGCGCTTTCGAGAACTCGGGCGTCTGACTGGCTTGCAAGATCGACTGTGCATGCGTCAGTCTTGGATCTCGATCCCGCAGTCCCCGCGCGATCCGCGCCAGAACCTGATCAGCGCTTTTAACTCCGGGCGCGCTGGCATTGAACCGCGTAGTCATTTGCTTTGCTACCTCCGTTAGCCGCGCATCAGCGGCAACGAGGAGCGGATTGACGCCGCGCGCTTCGAGCGCGCGCCGGACGCGCTCGCGATCCTTGGCGACGCCCGCAAGCCTGTGCCCGGCCAGTCGGTCGGGCAGGGCTGCAAGCGATCCGTCCTCCGAGAGTTCCGCCAATAGATCCTGCAGCTCCCGCCAGGCGAACCGATAGCCGCCGACGTTGACGAGCCCGGCAGCCGGTCCGCCGACGATTAGCCTCTTGCCGTCGCGATCGAGCCGGCAGGGATATTCGGTGTCGACGAAACCTTCGGCATCGACTTTGCGCGAGCGCGGATCCCCCGGTTCGATGCCGACGGTGCCCCCCGAGGGGACCATGCGCCCGCGGATCGCGAGCGTGCCGGTCGCGGTCCTCGCCACCTCGATCGCGCCCTCGAGCTCCAGCACGCCGAGCGGGATGCCGGCCGGCATTCCATCGGATCGGCGGCGGCGGGGAATGATCCCGGCTTCGCCGAAAGCGGCGACATCGATGCAGGCGGACGTTGCATTCGGCCAGGGCGCGGCGGCTGACAGGAACTCGGGCGAGCGCCATGCGGCGAATGGCGCGCCGCCATTGATTTTATTGGATAATCTCGGTTAATCTGGTAGTATCGTAACGTGCCGCTTTTGCCGAGCGGAACGAGGCCGGGATTGCGTCCGACCGAGCCCTTGACCGCCAGCGGCGATCCCGCCCATCAACGGGATCGGTTTGGTTTTCCAACCGATGTTGCGCACCGGACACACAAAGAGGCCCGGGCCATGCCTGGCCTGCCGTCGGATTTTGAGGAGGATGCGCGGGATATAGCAGCGTTGCTCTGTGACGGCGCACACCTCGTCGGCCACTCATACTGTGCCATCGGCGCGCTCTATGCCGCTGCGCTCCGGCCGCAGGCTGTGCGCTCGCTTATGGTCGCGAAGCTGCGTGGCTTGGACATCGCAGCGAGTGGCATCGAGGCGAGCGGCGGGTACGAGCGTGGCGTCGTCCGCGCGTTGCTTGCTGCCGGCATGTCGGTGCGGCAAATCAATCCATTCAAACTTCGTCAGTTCGCCAAGGCGTGTGGTGTTCTGGCCAAGAACGATCGGCTCGATGCGCGCATGATCGCGCTGTTCGTCGCCACCATGCCGACGCGCTCGGCGCAGCGATATGAGGCGGTCGAGCGGCTCGCCGAGATCGTGACGGCGCGCCGCCAGCTCAGCGACGACAAAGTCGCCGCGGAGAACGCCTCGAGGCTGTTCGAGGATGCAACGCTGCGGCGCCTCTATCGTGCCCGCATTGCCCGACTGGCGGCGGACATCACGCTTCTCGACAAGAGTCTGGCCGAGATCGTCGCATCCGATGCCGTGCTTGCTCAACGTTATGAGTGCTGGTCTCGATGCCCGGCGTAGGTCCGGTGCTGGCCGCCACGCTCCTCGCTTTGCTCCCGGAACTCGGACAGATGAACCGCAAGCAGGTTGCAGCGCTGGTCGGGGTTGCGCCCTACGACTTCGACAGCGGCAAGCTCAAGGGAATGCGCTGCATCTGGGGGGCCGTGCTCCGGTGCGGCGCGTGCTGTACATGGCGGCGCTGATCGCCTGCCGTTGCAATCCCGAACTCAGAGCTTTCCACGACCGCCTGGCGGCCGCTGGAAAGAAAGCCAAGCTCGTTATCGTCGCTGTCATGCGCAAGATCATCACCATCCTCAATGCCATGCTTCGTGACAATCTTGGATCGATCGCTCGATCGGCAGGCACATCATGTCGGTCGCATGACAAGCCGCTTGCCCATCGGGCGAGCCGCGTCAAGGCCGCAGCCGCGTGTAGCCCGGAGGCACGTACCGCGCGCCCCGAGGCGGCTCGAACGATGGGCAATCCTCCCTCAGCAACAACACAGTTGCTCATTCGATCACCTCGTCGGCGCGGGCGAGCAGCGAGGGCGGCACGGTGAGGATGAGCGCCTTGGCGGCTTTGAGGTTGATCACGAGGTCAAATTTCGTGGGTAGCTGGATCGGCAAGTCGTCCGGCCTGGAACCCTTGAGGATCTTGTCTACATAGGTGGCAGCGCGGCGGTAAGTGTCGGAAATGCTTGGCCCATAGCTAATCAGGCCTCCATCATCAACAAACTCACGGAACCCGTACATTGCCGGAAGTTGGTCCTGAGCAGCGACATCGGCAATCCTCTTCCGATATGTAAACACGAAAGGATCGTTCAAAACGAGAATAAAGTCTGGACGTGTTTTCGGAATGGCGGTAAGCACCATCTCCAGCTCCTCGAGAACGCGCGCCTCATGTGATGCGAGACTGAGCCCAAGAAATTGGTTCGTTTCCTGTACTGCCTTCCATTCAAGATGGGTGTGATGACTTGCCGGATTCCATACCACGGCTATGTTCTTGGCTAGTGGCTTAATCTCCCTGATTATTTCCACCCGTTTCCCAGCGGCCTCGGGAGCCCCGGCTATGAATCCGGTCAAGTTGCCGCCCGGCCGCGCAAGGCTGGTTACCAGTCCATATTCAACCAGATCGCCCGCTCCTGCTGCAACGATGGGAATTTCACGCGTCGCTTTCTTAGCTGCCTCCGCACCAATGGTCCCACCCGCCAAAATGACGTCGACCCTCTGTTCGACCAGTTCGGCGGCTAACATAGGCAACCGGCTTATGCTCAGCCCACCGGTACTCAATGGTGAGATTCTGGCCCTCTTTATAACCCAGCGCCTCTAAACCCTCCCGAAAAGCGGCAAGGGAAAAACGGTAAGATGTGGGCGACCCCGTCGCGAGCCAGCCTATTCGAGCGATCCGTCGAGGCAGCTGCTGCGCATGTGCGGCGAGTGGCCAAAGAACCGGAGAGGTTGCCGCACCGCCAAGGAACGCCATGAACTCCCGGCGCCTCATTCGATCACCTCGTCGGCGCGGGCGAGCAGCGAGGGCGGGACGGTGAGGCCGAGCGTCTTGGCGGTCTTGAGATTGATGGCTAGCTCGAACTTGATCGGAAATTGGACCGGCAGGTCGCCCGGCTTAGCGCCGCGCAAGATGCGATCGACATATGCCGCTGCGCGGCGGAAAAGATCGGCTCGCTCAATTCCGTAGGCGATCAGGCCTCCGCTCCTGGGAAACGACGGAATTGAATAGATCGCCGGCAGATTCTGCTTGGCCACCAAGCCGACGATCATCTCGGGACGGGAGTTAAGGAAGCTATCCGGCAGAAAGATCAGGCCGCAGGACGGCTGGCGTCCGGCCGCGGTGATTGCATGCTCGACTTCGGTCTCGCTGAGAACCGGCGAAACGATGAATTCCAATGAAGGGGACGGGCGGACGGCTTCCATCGACGGCAGAAACATTGAGGCATACGGTGCCGAGTTCGGGTTGAAGATGACCGTGATCGGTCCGACGCGGGGCGCGATATCCTTGAGCAACTCCACCCACTTTGCCCCCATGCTGGGTTCTTCGGCCGCGAACCCTGTGATGTTGCCGCCGGGACGGGCCAATGTTTGGACGAAGCCTTGGGCAACCGGATCGGCAACGGCAACGAACACGATCGGGATGGTGCCCGCCGCCTGCTGGGCAGCGGCCAACGCCGGCGTCGAGTTGACCACGAGGATATCGGGTTTGAGTTCGACCAGATCCTTTGCGAACGCCTGCCTCTGACTGGCATCGTCCGTCTGCCAGCGATAGTCGATCTCAACATTGCGACGCGATAACCATCCCAATTCCTCAAGGCCTCGCTGCAATACCGCGGCCTGTTTTTGCCCTTCCGGGTCGCTCGCGATCCGTCCCATGAGCACGCCGATCCGCCGCACTCGGTCGGGCTGCTGCGCGCGTACGCCGAGCGGCCACGCGACTGCCGCGCCGCCGAGCAGCGCCATGAACTCCCGCCGCCTCATTCGATCACCTCGTCGGTGCCCAGCGGAACATGGAGGCATCGCGAAGATTATACCACACTCCGGGCTGATCGCGGATCGCGAGCGGACGGGACGGGAAGCCAGGGCATCATGAGTCTCGAGACGGACTGTAAGATCAGGCGCGATCCCGGTAGCGTTTCTGCCGACAAGCCGATGAGCAGGTCATCGCATCGCGGCGCCGTGCCTGAAATCGCCGGCCACAGACCGCACACTTCGGCTTAGGGCGGGGCGGCGGGCTCTCAATTGGCGGCATCCACGATGGCCGCATCCGCTCAACCTTCGGGAGCGCCTTTGGTACCGCACCACGGCCTCGCAATCCCAATGTGCCTACTCCTCCGTTAGCGGTCGTGGCCGATCAGCTGCCGGTCAATGTCGATGGGGCCGTGGTCCGCCGCGTTGCAAATCGTTACAGCATCAGTAAAACTAAACCCGTACGTCATTGCTAGGCCGGTCGCAGAAATCGAAGCGGGCGATTTTTCGGTCCGCGCCCCGGTCAATCGCACTCGCCGTCCTGGCAATCTCCCGCTCATCGGCGGCCCTCGCCGCCTGTACCTTGCGCCTCATTCGATCACCTCGTCGGCGCGGATGAGTAGCGTCGGCGGCACGGTGATGCCAAGCGCCTTGGCGGTCTTAAGATTGATCACGAGCTCGAATTTGGTGGGACCCTGCACCGGCAGCTCG
>Ga0137372_10005906_pt1 | contig 11909 bp, 10 predicted proteins | sample SagtaG_6_FD_104911 | JGI IMG/M metagenome (GOLD analysis project Ga0137372, IMG submission 104911) | Vadose zone soil microbial communities from Sagehorn Ranch, Mendocino, California, USA - Sage1_R_60_16 metaG | ecosystem: Environmental > Terrestrial > Soil > Vadose zone | place: USA...
CATTTGGCTATCCCGCAGCAAAGCGAGGAGGTCTGGGGAGGCTGACCGGCGAGCGGGGGATGGGCCAGCGCCAGGCGACAGAGGTTCGGGCTCTTGCTGGATGACCTGGTGGCCTGGAGGACAACCGTCAACGGCGCGGGGACGATTCCGTGGCGGCACGCGGCGCCGGGGAGTTCGGGAGAGGTCGCTTACACGCCGGGTGAGGCGTTGCTAGTGGAGAGGAGCTGGGGCGAAGCCAACCCCGAACCCGTACGAGTCACGTGCGCCAGAGCAGGAACAACATGTGGGTTCTGGCAGCAGACCCACTCAGGGATCGCGGAACCCATGCGCTTATAAAGGGCGGCGACACGACTGGCTGCACTTTCGGAGCGGTGCTGCCCCGCCGCTACCCTGCCTGCTCGCCGGCCGCACCCGCGATCCGGTATTCCTTGCCAGCCATTTTCTGCCCATCCCGGCCGTTGCTGACGCTTCGCGGTGCAGTAAAGGGGGGAACTGTGCCAGTGAGGGAGCTGACGGTGGTCCGGCTCGCCGACCACTTTACGTGGTCAGCCGCCACAGCAATGCTTACTGACATTCTGCTTGCGCGGCCACTGACATTTTCCGGTTCTGGCTCACATAACGTGATGGTCACGAGACGAGTTGGTGGAGCCGAACTCCGACGGATGAACCGGCGTACCCTGCGACCCGGCTCACGGTCGCGGACGGGAGGGAACATGATCAACGGCGCACACGTGCTCATCTACAGCCGAGACGCGGAGGCTGACCGGGCGTTCCTCGGTGACATGCTCGGGTTCGCCAACGTCGACGCCGGCGAAGGCTGGTTGATCTTCAAGCTGCCACCGGCCGAGGTCGCCGTGCATCCCACTGATGGAGAGCCCCAGCACGAGCTGTCGCTGATGTGTGACGACCTGGAGACCACACTGGCCGCGCTGACCGCACGGGGCGTCGAGGTCTCCCCGGTCACCAGCGCAGGCTGGGGGTTGCGGTCGTCGGTCAGGCTTCCGAGTGGGACTGACCTGGCGCTGTACCAGCCACGGCACCCGGTGGCGTACGACCTCGATCGCTGAGCGGGTCAGTCATCACCTGGACAATTCCTTGTCCGGAATTCCCAACCGCCTTCGTCCCAGAGCCGGCCTGGCGGAGCTTCTGCAGCCACGCACGCTCGCCTTGTGACCATCACGAAATGTGGACCAGATCCCACTCAACGTTGACATTCCCACCTGGGTCCAGGGTGGCTGCCACCCTGCGGCTGCGGCCTACCGTTCTGCGTCAGTGAGGGGAGGCTGATGAACGGATCGGACGCCGAACCCGAGATCCAGAGCAACGCTCCCGCAGCCCTCACGCTGGTGATCGCCGCACTTGCCACCCTGGGTACCGCGGCGTGGAGGCGCGGTTGCAGCTGCACGGGAGGCGTCGCCGGCGAGTACCGCGGTGGAGGCTGGTTCCACGCTGAGCGCCGCGAGAACGGCTCAACGAGGCCGATCGTGAATGCCGTGTGAGGCCTTTCCAGCCCGCAAGTGGAGGGCACCGAGGGTCCTGATCGCCAGATGCACTACGCCCACCGAGCGTCCCGCTCATGGAGTGGCAGGAGCACAAGATGAACGTATGGCTGTCCAGTCAGGCGGTCGCTCGGCTCACCGACCTGTTGGCCGTGGTGGCTACCGCACCCGGAACCAGCGACCAGCACCGCTACGAGCTCTCCCACTGCCGTAGCCAGGTTGGGGAGCTGATGCCGGCGAGCGAGGTGCTCGTGCTGGCGAGGGTCTTGCGCCAGGCAACCGATCGGCCAGGGCTGTCGGCGGCGGCGCGGACAGACTGTTGGTCGTGGAGCTCGTACCTTGCCCGCCTGCTGGCTGCCGGCGCAACCGCCACCGCCACCACCAACCAGCCGGTTGCGCAGGCGCGCCCCGCTCGGAACGCCGTGCTGGTTCCAAGTGTTGATCGCGGTCCGGTTGAGGTCGCTTCGCGCCGGCCGCGACGCTCTCCCCTCGTCATGTCGTGACTGCTCTAGGTCACGCTGCCTCCCTGGACCAACAAGGTTCCGCTGCATCAGGGGAAGCGGAGTTGACGCAGGGTCGCGGGCAGCTCCAAGGCTTGCTTGGGCGTACGGAACGTCACTTGCCGGCTGTGACCGCCGGCACAGAGCTGCCCGACCCGACCCGCCATCCCGAGCAAGCTCAGCATCGCCCTCTTGCATCAGCTGCCGGCCAGAACGCTCCTGCTTATGAGGAGGGATCCGCCGATGACGCTGTGGGACGAACTGGATGGGAGAACCTGGAGCGTACGCGCCGGCCCGCGATGGGCGAGCGCAGAGCCACGTCGCCGTCGCCCCAGCCAACGCCGCCGGATCGTGCGGCCTGACCGCCAGGCTCGAACCTCCACGAGGCCCGGCTCCTCGACACAGTCGCGGTGAGTCCTCGGGTTATTTGCCCTCCGACACGCACCTGACATGGACCCCGTCATCGTTGACAGGTCGGGTCGCTGGGGTTGTAGTGGATTCGAGATTAGTCGCCAGGTCACAGCGACCTCGGGCCAGGTTTCTCGCGACCCCCCGCGTGGGATCAGCCTCCACTTTGGTGCTCGTGGGCGACGCCTTCCACCCAGATGCAACGGGTGCCTCTCGTCTTGACCTGGCTGGTGTGGTGGAATTCTCATGGCCGCAAGCGGTGCATTTGGTGTATCCGACATCGACGTGGAGGCCGGGGCGGATGAGCCGGCTGGTGGAGTTTCCGTTGCGGGCCGGCGCCAGCGTCCTGGTCCCAGGTCGACCATGTTCCACCCGGCGCGCTACCCACCGGCGGCGTGGGGGCCGAACAATCATCGAGCAGGCCGGGCACACCTTCGAGGCGGCCATTACCCAGGTGCAGCCAGCCGCGCAGGCGATGACCAGCTGGCTGCGCGCCTTGGTGGAGGCACCCGGCGAGGTCGGTGCGGGGGTCGGTGGGGAAGCTCAGTGCCGAGGCGGGAGCATTCATCACCACGGCGAGTGCCAGCGCCAACTTCAAGCTCACGCTTGTTTGGCGGCGCCGCCACCCTGGCTGAGCGTGCAGACGAGGAGGCGCTGGTGGCGCGCGAGCTGACCTACCTGGACTTCGACGTGCTGCTGGAGCGCGCCGGCGAGACTACCTATCGCGCCCGGGTGCTCAACGCCCCCGCCGGCCAGACTCCACCGGCCAGATTTACGGTGCCGTTCTCGCCGCTGGAGCTGGAGAACTTCCTCCTGCGGATCGGCCGGCCCCGCCGGGTCGTGCGGCGCCTGGACGCGCCCGAGACCGCCGCGATCAAGACCTTCGGCGCCAAGCTGTATGGCGCGTTGTTCCAGGGCGCCCTTGAGGTGAACCTGTTGCGCAGCCAAAGCGAAGCGGCCGCAAAGCAAGCCGGACTGCGCATTCGTCTGCGCCTGTCGGATGCCCCCGAACTCGGCGGGCTGCCGTGGGAGTTCCTCTACGACCCAACACGCAACCGCTTCTTGTGCCTGTCGGACCGTACCCCGCTGGTCCGCTATCTGGAAGTCCCTGACCCGCCCCGGCCGCTTACGGTCAGTCCGCCGCTGCAGGTGCTGGTGATGATCTCCAGCCCCGGTGACTATGCCCAGCTCGACGTGGAGCACGAGTGGGCCCGGGTCCACGATGCCCTGGCCCCTCTCAGGCAGGCCGGTCGGGTCCGCCTGGAGCGGCTTGAGGCGGCCACGCTCGCAACATTGCGCCAGCGGCTGCGCCGTGACGACTGGCATGTGTTTCACTACATCGGTCATGGCGGCTTTGACCCTCATGCCCAAGACGGCGTGCTTGTCCTCCAAGACCAAACCGGCCGGGCCCAGCTGGTCAGCGGCCAGGATCTGGGCGTACTGCTGCATGACCACGACCCGCTGGCTGGTGGTCCTCAACGCTTGTGAAGGCGCCCGCAGTGACCCCACCGACCCGTTTGCCGGAACCGCTCAAAGCCTCATCCAGCAGGGCATCCCGGCGGTGGTGGCGATGCAATTCGAGATCACCGACCCGGCCGCGATCACCTTCGCCCACGAGTTGTACGGCGCGATCGCTGACGGCTATCCGCTCGACGCCGCCGTGGCCGAGGCCCGCAAGGCGATCTGGGCCAACGGCAACCAGGTCGAGTGGGCCACCCCGGTGCTGTACCTGCGCGCCCCTGACGGGCGGATCTTCCATCTCACCAAGTCGCCAACAAGCCAGAATGTCCATCAAGAAGCGCGCCGGCGCCGAGAAGTGCCATCGTCTTCAGGGCCTGCTGAAATCGTTGCAGCACCACGAGTCGAGCAGACTGCATCCTTCGACGAAACGTCGCCAAGCGGTCTCACATCTGCCGACATCGAGCACAAGGAATTTTCCAAGTCTTTTCGTGGCTATGCGATGCATGAGGTGGACGCCTTCCTTGACCAGCTCCAGAAGGAACTTCCCCGCCTGCAAGCGGAGGTTGGGAGGCGCCGAGTGACACCTCAGCGGCGGGGCAAGCCCTATACCGGCCGAATCAGTCCTGCTGATCTTGAAGACAAGAAGTTCACGGTCGTAATGCGTGGCTACACGCAAAACGAAGTGGACGACTTCCTCGTGCAGCTGCGTGAAGAATTCACACGTCTATATGACCAGCTGTGAGCTTGAAATCGTGTTGCAACAGGTCGATTCCCGGGTGACCTCTTCCCAGTGACCAGCGGCCATCACAAGCAAGTCCTCTTGCCAAAGTTGCCCATCGGCGTGGCCTTCCCGCCACTGCTGATGGAACCATCACCGCAAGTCACTTCAGCGATCAGGATCTCCCGGAGCGGTGGGGCGCCGGTGACGACCATGGGAAAGCCAACAACGACCACGGTCTCCTGACTGCGATCGCCCTCGGGAGCAGAACCGTTCAACGGCAGCGAAACGCACCCTCGACTACCAGGAGCCCTGGTGAACGGCCTGGTCGCTGGTGTTCCCATCTGCTGTGAATCCTGCCGAGGGCACCCTACGCTTTCCTACCGCCTGCCATGCTCGCAGGTCATCGGCAGGTGGAGACGTCTGCTCGATTCACCGAGGTCTGCGCGGTGTTGGTGCCCTCTCCTTGAATCGATAGGTTTCTGGTAGTTGTGAGGCGGCGAGGAGTTCGGAGATCAGCGGGTCGGGTTGCGCTTGCATCGGCCGCCTCGCTCCCTTTGCCCTGGCGTAGACGTGGCGCGGTCCGCGGGGGCCGTTCCCGCGTCCGGCGAGTCGCCGGAGCGAGCAACACGATCAGTGCTCGTAGGAGCCCAAGATCTTTGGTGAGCGCGCGGGCCAGGTGGATCCGTGGGCGCCGAGCGGGCATCGCGGGGTCAGAGGCGAATCGGACACGCTCGGCCTGGGCGGCCAATGCGGCAGTGTTTGGGCCGACCAGCCGAGTCAGTTCGACGGCCAGCTCGGCCAGGGTGCTGGATGGCTGCACGCGGCCACCGGCGCGGCGGACCAGGCCCTCCAGTAGTGGCTCGATCGGCGTCAGCGCGCGACGTGTGCGTCGGCACGCGACCCAGACCCCCGCGATGGTCAGCGCTGCGAGGATTGCGCCGGCTGCCAGCCAGCCTGGACAGCCCGCGCCACCGTGGCCGCCGTGACCGCCGTGACCCCCAGTTGTGGTGGCTGGGGTGAGGGGGTCCAACTGGGGAGGGATGTCGGCCTGGGCGGCCGTGGGGGTGGGGTTGAACGCCACCCAGCCGTAGCCCTGGAAGTACACCTCGATCCAGGCGTGCGCGTCGGTGTCGCGCACCTCGAAGCGGCCGTCGCGCTGGCGGGCTCCGGTGGCGAAGCCGGCCACGACCCGGGTGGGGACGCCGGCCAGGCGCAGCAGCAGCGCCGCCGCGCCGGCGAAGTACTGGCAGTAGCCGGCGTGGCCGCGCAGCAGGAAGTCCACCAGCGGATACGGGCCGGCCTGGGGCGGGTTGGTGGTGTAGTGGAAGCGGCCGCCGTCCAGCAGGTAGTGGTGCACGCGGGCGACCACCTCCCACTGGGTCGTGGCGCCGGCGGCCAGCCGGTGTGCCAGCGCCGCCACCGGCGCGTAGGGGCTGCGGTCCAGCACCGCGGTCACCTGTGGGTCGGCCGGCTGGCCGAACAGCGGCACGTCAACACTGCGCCAGGAGTGGCTCGGCGCCGGCACGTACAGGTCCATGGAGGTCGATAAGCCCCCGTCGGTTGGCGGCGAGGCGGCTTGTAGCTGCTGGGCGGTGGCGCGCACCAGGCGGGCCTTGACCTGGTAGGTGTCGCCCTGCTGGGGCGTGGGCGTGAGCCGCCACGCCTCACCCCGGTCCTGGCGCACCTTGCCGTCGGCGTGGACGGCGTCGATCCGCCCGGGGGCGACCACCAGGTTGTCGCGCAGCCCGCGCACCCGCACCGTCGCCTGGACCACCCGCGCCGCCGGCTGGGGTAGCTCCGGCGTGGCCCAGGCCCGAACGCCCCAGATGTCCTGGACGAAGAAGTCGAGCACCTGCATGCGCCACAGGGCCGGCTCGGCGGCGGTGACCTGCAGCATCGTGGCGCCGCTGCGCCGATCTTGCAGCGGCCCGTACGTCAAGGCCTCGGTCTGCAGGGTTCGAAACGGCGGCGCGGAGCCGAACAGGGACGCCGGGGTGAACCATCGGGTTCGCGGGCCGATGGCCTGCGCGGTGGCCACCGACACCAGCGCGGCGGCCAGGCCCAGCGCCACCGCCGGCCGCACGGCCCCGCGCCGGTCGGTGAGCCATAGCAGTCCGGCCAGCAGGATGGCGGCGCCCTGCCAGGCCGCCTGGCCGGTCTGGCGCGTCGCTACCGCCGCGAGCCACGGGGCCGCCAGGACACCGAACGCGATGGCCCGCCGGCGGGCCGATGGCCCGGACGCGGCCAGGACGGCCCCGCCGACCCACACGGCCCCGGCCCCCAGCAGCCAGGCGGCCAGCGGCCAGGGGTCGTCGCCGATCGGCCCGCTCCCGCTGCCCAGCGCGGCGAGCTGCCCGACGCCCCCAGCCAGCCGTCCCACCAGCGACGGCCACGCGTGTGGCAGCAGCTGGTCGGCCGGCACCCCGGCGGCCAGCACCCCGGCCGGCAGCCAGAGGGCGAGCAGGCCAGCGGCCAGGCGGCCAGCCAGCCGCCCCATGGCCAGCAGGACCGCCACGGCCGCCACCGCAACCAGTGGCGCGACCCGGACCAGCGATCCGCCCAGCAGCCACGACCATCCGCCCGCCCCAGCGGCGACGAGCAGCGCCGTCGCCGCGGCGGTCGGACCTCCCGGGTGGCGCGCCGACGTCGGAGCAGAGACTAGGCGGATCACAGACCCACCTGCTTGTTCGTGACCGCGTCCACCCCTGGTGGCAGCGGCCGTGGCTGGTGGACAAGCGCCTGGGCAGGCGCGTGGTCGGCGCGGATGTGCACGTCGGGATCTCGCCCGGCCTGAAGTGCCAGCGGCCCGGCGCCCCCGAGGGAGGCTAGGCGGCGGTGCACGCCACGCCAGCTCGCTCCTGTGTCGGTGACGGTGGTCGGGGTGTGGTCGCCGGGCAGCAGGACCCGGCAGCCGCCGCTTTGGGCCAGCCGCAGCACCACGCCCGCGGCCACCCGGGCGGTCCAGTCCACCGCGCGAGGGTCGCCGGCACCAGTCGTGTCGACCAGCACCAACGGCAGGCCGGTCGGCGGCGCGGCCAGCCGCCGCTGCTGCAGCCCAGCGCCGCGGGCCAGCGCCGGCCAGTGAATCCGCCCCACCGGCGTGCCCGGCACATAGGGCTGCAGCCCGTCGGGATCGGCATCGCCAGCCATGGCCCGAGCGCCGCACCGTGGGGGGATGGGTACGCTGAGGTCGGGTGCGGGCAGGATGTGCAGCAGCTCGGGCTGGCCCACCTGCGCCGACCATTCGAAGATCCCCAAGGCGTCGCGCAACCGCAGCCGCGATGGCGTCAGCTGGTAGATGCCGCGTCTCCCGACCGTGAGGTGCAGTATGCCGCCGCGTTCGCCCAGCGGCACCCAGCCGTCGGCGTCGACCTGGACCTCCAGACGCACTGGCAGCGGCAGCCGGCCAAGCCCCCCCACTTCGACGCAGATGTCGATGGTCTGATCCTCGCGGGCTTCCCGCCGCGGGACCTTGCGGGTGACGGCCAGGCGGTGGGCGGCCAGCGCCACACTGGCGCCGACGGCTACGGTGACTAACACCATGCCGACGGCCAGGGCGAACAGCGCCATGGAGGACAGTGCGCCCGCCGCGACAGCCAGTACAGCGGCGCCCAGCAGCAGGCCGACCACTCGCCTCATCGGGCCGGCACCTGTGCGATGGCGTCGGCAACCACCTGCGCCGACGCATCGGCCGTGGCGGTCGTGACGGGCCGGATGCGGTGGGCCAGCACCGGTTGGGCCAGGACTTGCACATCGTCGGGCACCACGAACCCGCGTCCAGCCAGCGCGGCATGGGCGCGGGCCGCGGCCAATAGCTGCAGTCCCGCGCGGGGGCTGGCGCCCACCTCGGCCAGCGGGTGCGCCCGCGTGGCCCCAAGCACCCCCACCAGGTAGTCGAGCAGCGCGTCGGCGGCGTACACGCTCGCGGTCGCCTGCTGGGCGGCCAGCAGCTCCGCCGGACTGCACACCACCGCCCCGGTCGGCTCGGGCCCGCCGCGCAGCAGCGCCACCTCCTGCTCAGCCGTGGGATAGCCAAGCGACACCCGCGCCAGGAAGCGGTCCAGCTGCGCCGCCGGCAGCCGGTAGGTGCCATCCTCCACGGTGCTGGGGTTTTGGGTGGCCACCACCACCAGCGGTCGCGGCAGCGGCCAGCTGCGGCCGTCGACGCTCACCTGGCCCTCCTGCATCGCCTCCAGCAGCCCCGACTGGGTCTTGGGGGTGGCCCGGTTCAGCTCATCCACCAGCACCACGTTGGCGAACACCGGGCCGGGGCGGAACTCGAAGGTGGCGGTGTCGGGCTGCCAGATGCTGGTGCCGATGATGTCGGCGGGCAGCAGGTCCACGGTGGCCTGCACCCTGGCGAAGCTGCCGCCCAGGCTTGCGGCCAGGGTGCGGGCCAGTTGGGTCTTGCCGACGCCGGGGTGGTCTTCGACCAGCAGGTGCCCGCCGGCCAGCAGCACGGCCACGACCACGTCTAGGACCGGCTCCGAGAGCCGCACGCTGGCCCGGACACTGGCCCGCAGCCGCTCGCCCAGCTCGGCGACCTCCGCGACCGTCAGCTGCGGCAGCTCGACCGCCGCTACCGGCAGACGATGCGGGGCCGTGGCCAAGCCTGGCACGCCTGGACGCCGATGCCTGTTCTGCTCCACAACCGTGGTCATGTCCAGCTCCCGCCTCTCACCGGCGGCGACAGTTGCTAACTAACTCGCCGCCTTGTGGTCAGCTTCGCCATGGACGATAGGGGTAAGGGCCTCGGGCGCACGTTAGGTCCAGGACCCTAGGTCCGGCCGCCAACGGACCCTATTTGTCGAGGTGAGCCGCGCCTAAGGTGGGGCCCGATGGTCAGGAGCCGAGGTCGACCGGGTCAACGCTGACCGCCTGCTGGGCGATCAAGACCCAGGTCGCGGGCGCGGGCGGCGGCCTCCACACGACTATGCACGCCGAGCTTGGCCAGGATGTTGGTGACGTGCACGCTGGCAGTCTTGCCGCTGATGAACAGCGCCTCGGCGATCTGTCGGTTGGACCGCCCGGCCACCAGCAGGCGCAGCACTTCCAGCTCACGGGCGGTCAGCCCGGCGGCCTTGGGCGCGCGGCCGACCCCTTGCCCAAGGTCCAGGCGCGCGCGGCGGGCCAGCGCCTCAAGCGCCGCCCGCAGCGGCGCCGCGCCAAGCCGCACCGCGGTCTGGTAGGCCGCCCGGGCGGCAACCGTCGCCTGGTCGCGGTCGCCGACACCCAGCAGCGCCTCGGCCAGCCGCCACTGGCAGCGGGCCACCGCGTACACGTGCCCGAAGGAGAACGCCTCGACCGCCGCCCGCCAGGCCTTCGGGTCGGAGCGGCCCTGGAGCCGGGTCCATTCGGCCTCTGCCTTGGCCTGCCAGCCCCGCAGGTGGGCGCCATGCGCGAAGCCGGTCCGGTGTGCCTGCTCCACACGTGCGTGGGCTCGCTCCAGCAGCGCGTGGCCGACCGCGGTGGCGGCGGTCAGCGCCGCGGAGTCACCGGCCATCCGAGCCTGTTCGGCACGCCCGGCCTGGACCGTGAGCCCTTTCATGCACACCCAGGCAGCAGTCACTGGCTGCTCGAGGCGTTCAATCGCGTCGACCGCGGCGAGGGCGCGCTGGATGGCCGATCTCGCCCGATCGAAGTCGCCCTGCCAGGTGGCCAGCTCGGCCTCCCAGACGGCGACCTCCTTGTCGACGTGGGGGTCGGCGGCAGCGGATGCGACAAGCTGGTGCAGGCACTTGGCGGCATCGGGTCGCCCACGGGCCACCTGCACCGCGAGCCCGAACGCGGCGAGCTGGGCTTCGCCCGGGGTGGTCGCCAGCTCAAGAACGGTCGCAGACAACTGCTCACTCTCGTCCCAGGCACCGGCTTCGTAGCAGACAACAATCTGCCCGCTGCGCATTTCGATCCCGAACCCAGACCAGCTAAGACCATTCCGGTGGGCGAGCTCGGCACCGCCGTCGAAGAGGGCACTGGCGGCCACAAGGTTCCCCAGCTGATACTCCAGCCAGGCGAGATTGTTCAGGACCCGCAACTCGATCTCCAGGTTGCCAGCCTCAGCCGCCCGTGCACGAGCGGCCTCATACAGCCGGCGGGCACCGATCGGGTCGTCGTGCTGCTCGATCATGCCCAGGGTGATCAGGACGTCGGCTTCGTCGTCGGCGCTGCCGGCAGCGCGGGCGGCCATGAGGGCCTGATCGCACCAGCGGCGCGCCTCGTCTCGACGTCCGCTAATGATGAGGGCCGACGCCATGCCGGCGGTGACCCGCGCCCGCAACGAGGTCGGTGGCTGCTCGGGGACCAGTTCAACGGCGTGCATGCGGGCGCGCAGCGCATCCTCGAGTTGGCCGGTCTCAATGAGGTAGTGCCCAACGCGCTCATAGGCCCGGGCCGCCCGCGACCGATCGGCCGCCGCGTCGGCATTCGCGGCGGCCGCTCGAGCAAGGGCGACGGCCTGCTGGCGCTCACCGGTAGCACTGGCCGCCGCCGCCGCCCGCAGCGTCAGCTCGACCCGGTCGGTGCCGGTGACAGCGGCCGAGTCCGGCACCCGCTCCCACAGCCTGAGCGCACCGCTGAGATGCCGGAGCGTTTCGGCGGGTGCAAGGACCGCCGCCGCCTCCTCGGCCGCTCGCACCGACGCAGCCAAGGCACCGACAAGGTCGTGGCTTCGCAGGCAGTGGTAGGCAAGCTCGGCGCCGACCCCTTCAGGCGCACCGGCCAACACGCTGGCGTAGGCGGCATGCAGCCGCACCTGCTCGCCCGGCAGCAGGTCGGCGTAGACCGCCTCCTGCAGCAGCGCATGACGAAACACATAGGTTCCGGTGGTCTGATCGGCCACCAGCACGCCGGCCGCGACCGCCGCACGCAGAGCCTGCTCCAAGTCGGGTTCGGGCCATCCGGCGACCTGGGCGAGCAGCCGGTGGGGCACCCGGCGGCCGGCCACCGCCGCCACCTGTAGCACCTGCTGGGCCGGTTCGCTCAGCGTCTGGACCCGGGCCGACAGCACATCAGCCAGCGTCGCCGGCAACGCGACCTCGGCGCTGCCGGCCCCAGCGGCCAGCAGCTGCTCGGCATAGAACGGATTACCCTCCGACCGATCGTGGATGCGGGCGACCCGCTCGGCTTGCAGCGGCGCCCTAGCGAGCGTCTCCAGATGCTCGGTCAGCTCAACCCGGTTGAACGGGGCCAGCTCCAGCCGCTCGACCGCGGGCAGTCGGATGAGTTCGGTGAGCAGCGGCCGCAGCGGGTGGCGTCGGTGTAGCTCACCGGAGCGGCAGATTGCCACCCGCGTCCCCCGGCCCGACCGCAGCGTGCCCGCCA
>Ga0137372_10005914_pt1 | contig 11902 bp, 8 predicted proteins | sample SagtaG_6_FD_104911 | JGI IMG/M metagenome (GOLD analysis project Ga0137372, IMG submission 104911) | Vadose zone soil microbial communities from Sagehorn Ranch, Mendocino, California, USA - Sage1_R_60_16 metaG | ecosystem: Environmental > Terrestrial > Soil > Vadose zone | place: USA: California...
AGCAGTTCGTCGTCGAGAACCGCGGCGGTGGCAGCGGCATGATCGCGGCCGATGTAGTGCTGCAGGCGCCGCCGGACGGCTACACAATCTATGCACCGGCCTCGTCGATGTTCCTGACAATACCGGGCAAGGCGCCCAATCTCACGCTCAAGCTGCCGCGCGATTTCACCGCCATCGGGATAACGGTGCTGCAACCGCAGTCGATCGGAATTAATCCCAAGCTTGGCATCAACAGCCTCCCCGAGCTGATCGCACAGGCGAAGAAGCAGCCCGGCAGCATTTCGTACGCGGTGACGGGCGTCGGGAGATTGACCCACCTGACTGGCGAGCTGCTGCAAATCCGTGCCAACATCAAGCTGCAAATGGTGCCGTATTCAGGCGGCTCCGCACAGTCGCTCACCGACGTCACCGCGGGCCGCGTCTCGCTGGTCATTGAAGGCTATGCGGGATTGGCCGGGGCCTATGAGTCGGGCCAACTCAAAGCCTTGGCGGTCGCCTGGGAGAAGCGTCTGCCTCACCTTCCTGATTTGCCGACCGTCGCAGAAACGCTGCCTGGTTTTGTCGCCATCGGCTGGCAATGCGTTGTGGCGCCGGTCGGAACGTCCGACGCGATCGTGCGCAAGATCAGCGACGATCTGCGCGCAGTGCTAACGGACCCGGAGATCAGGGACAAGCTTGCGGCACGCGGCGCCTACGTGCATCCCGCCACCCCGACCGAAGCGCAGGCGTTTGTCCGCAGCCAGCAAGAGCTGTGGAAGCCGGTGCTGGAGCACGTGGCCGTGCAGTTCAAGAACCAGTAGCGCGTCCAGGCCCGATCGGCAGCCTTGCCAATTCCCGACAGGATTGCACAGCTGCCTGCAAAACCTGCCGACGTTTGGTTGCCCGAAAAATCCGTGATCATATCGGAAGGCATGCCGTGCAACTTCACCGTAGACAATTCCTGCATCTGACCGCGGCTACTGCCGCACTGTCGGCGCTCGCATGCTCCGCTTGGGCTCAGGCCTATCCGGCAAAACCGGTGAATTTGATCGTCACATTCCATGCCGGCAGCGCGCCCGACATTATCGGGAGGCTTGCGGGCCAATGGCTGTCGGAGCACCTAGGCCAGCAATTCGTGATCGAAAACAAGCCCGGCTTCGGTGGTAATATAGCTACCGAATATGTCGTGAGCGCTCCGCCCGACGGGTACACAATCCTGGTGCCAGTTTCGACCAACGCGGTCAACGCGACGCTCTACCCGAACCTTAGTTTCAATTTCATACGCGACATCGCGCCGATCGCCGGCATCGGCAAGACTCCGTTCGTCGTCGTGGTCCCGGCATCGTTCCCGGCCAAGACCCTTTTGGAGTTCATCACCTATGCCAAGGCCAATCCAGGCAAGATCAACATGGCTTCGGGCGGCATCGGAAGCTCACCTCATGTTTGCGGAGAACTGCTCCAGATCATGACGGAGATCAAATTGGTTCACGTCCCGTATCGCAGCAATTACATGCCCGATCTGCTCGCCGGACAGGTGCAGGTCGTTTTCAATCCGATCGCGCAGGCGCTCCCGTTGATTCGAGAGGGCAGCCTGCGCGCCCTTGCGGTGACCCCCGCGAAGCGCTCGATGGCACTGCCGGATGTGCCTAGCATGGGCGAATTTGTATCTGGTTACGACGCGTTCGGTTGGTATGGTCTCGGCGCGCCCAGCAAAACGCCCACCGCGATCATCAACAAGCTCAGCGACGCGATAAACGCTGCCCTCGCCGATCCGAAGTCGAAGGCGCGACTTGCCGATCTAGGCGTCGAGCCGATGCCGCTGACATCCGCCGAATTCGCAAAATTCATTGCGGACGAGACCGACAAGTGGGCCAAGGTGATCAAGTCCGCGGGCATCGAGGTGCGGTGAGCCCCGGCTGCACGTTCAAAGACCGATTCGTTCCGTGAACTCCGCGGCCATGTCTGCAAGGGGACCGACTGCGCCCTATTTCCGCTTCCCGGCGCTGCGGCAGCCGCAAGAGCTCATCGACTATCTCGGCAAGCGCAACATCGCGATCTTCTCAGCCGACATGGATTCGTTCGACTTCAAGATGCGCAAGCCCGAACAGGTCAGACAGTCGGTGATGGAAAAATTGAAGAAGCATGGCAAAGGCATCGTGCTGGTGCACGATTTCCAGCATGCGACGGCCGAGGCGGCGATGGACCTGCTCAATGATCTCAAGGCCAGCGGCTACAAGATCGTGTTCATGAAGCCGAAGTATTCAGTGACCACGATTGCCTCTTACGACGAGGCCATCCTGAAGCAATTGAAGGGCCCGATGCCCGACACTCGCCCGACCTCAAGCGTGGTGCGCACTATCAGTGAGTAGATTTCGAACGCGCCACTTGCCGAATCCTTCTAAATCGGACAGCTGCACCGCGCCGGCCCCACGGAATGCCGATGTCCGTGAACAACCTCATCGCATCAAAATGACCGATCTGGGCGCCCTTAGTCGATCATCCAGAACGCCGAATGATAGCGACGGACACCCTTGTAGTCCAAAACGGCCATCGGCTCGTAATCTCTTTTCTCTGAATCTCGCACCAGCAGATTGGTCAAATTGTCAAGAATGAGCCACTCTTCGTTATAATAGACCACGGCAACCATATGATCAAAATTGTGGCGTCGATCGTGCACGGTCACGAGCCTAACGTGGTCTGCGGAGAATCCAGCCGCTCGAGCTGCCGCATACTTAGCGATGGAATGAGACTTGCAATCGCCATTTCTCGTCGTGATCACTTCAAGCGGACCGGTCAAGTAGCCAGGCGCGGCGTTGATCAGAAGATTAATCGATCTGTTGAGGTGCCCCAGCAGAGCTTTACCCTGATTTTGGCGAGCCTCCTCGACTATTTTCATGAGCGTGGATACTGACGCACAATCGGTGTTGTTAGATTCGTTGTTAGATTCAATGCAAGAGTGAAATTGGGCCTTATCGAGCAGCACTTGGTCTCTAAGGGATTCCCATATTTCAACGAGAGGAGCTTCATTACTTAGCTCAATCGTGTGATTTCCGAATGGATCACTTGGGCGATCATTCGCGCAGGTCGGCGCCGCGAAACCAACCACAATCGCGGCAACCGTTACAAATATTGCCACATGCATATTCAGCACGCCCCCGTCAGCAGACCGAGTCCGCTCCGACAGGTCGGCAAGTTGTTCAGAGAGCTGAGCCATGTGTATTCTCCATTCATTTGGAAAACTCACGATGGAAGACTTACGCGACTTCAGCAAGAGCGCTGGCAAGATTCTTTCCGGCGATTGGGACGTTTTTGCGCCAATCTCCTCTTGATCAAATAGAGAGATATAGTCGAGCCAAATGATGCATTGCGTCGCTTTGGGTTCTCCCTCTGTCTCGCCCAGAAACTTTCGTGCGTTGATCGCACACTTGCGCGCGTCAGCTCTTGTAACGGATTTGCTGTTCTTGGCTTTTGCTCGCGGCCACGACCGCCGGGGTCGATCCCACGACGATTGGGACAACCCGGCCAATCGCAAATCAAAAAGGTATAGTGTTCGCTACACTCCAACCCCTTCCTGGAACCAACCCATGACCGTACGCGATACGCAGGAATCTGCACTTCCGACAACCCAGAAGCTCGAGTTCAGTGCCGCGGAGATTGGCGCACTCGCCCATCTCTACCGAGGCGAAGTCTACCGTAGCACTGCCTGGCGGACGCGCCTTGACAGCACCACGAACTGGGCGGTGGTTACGACGGGCATTGCGCTGTCCGCGACTTTCAGCAGTGCGCAAGCCTCACCCTTACCGATGGTGCTCGTTGGTCTGATCGTCAGTGTGTTCCTTCTGTTCGAGGCGCGCCGCTACCGGTATTTCAACGTCTGGCGGGCACGCGCGCGTTTACTCGAGACTGATTTCTACGCGCCCATGATTAGGGGTGAAGGCACTCGGTTGGGTGGGGGCTGGGCCGAGTTGCTGGCGAAGGACTATTGCGATCCGCGCTACCATATCAGCTTCGCCCGCGCGATCGGTCGCCGGCTTCGCCGCACATACGCCTGGATCTTTGTGATCCAAGCCGTTGCGTACTACGGCAAGCTCGCCATCCACCCGGCACCGCTGGCCACCCTCGCCGACCTTTGGGAACGTGCCGCCATTGGTCCGATCCCAGGTGGCCTGGTCGTTGCTGCGGGAGTGCTATTCCATGGCGGATGGGCAGTGCTCGCGCTCGTTACGTATCGCATCGAGATCGCCTCGCGACGCGAGCGGCGGAGCCTGATTGCGATGGGATAGCGGATTAACCCCATGGCATTTACTGGACGGATTTCATTACGCTTCTCGACGGCGCGGCTGCTGCGTGGCCGCTTGCAGCAATACTCGGCGACGATGGGACGAGCAAAACTACGACAGCGACCTTGCCGCAAATCGAAGTGACGCGTGTAAAAACTGTCGAAAGAATGCCTCCGAATCTTCGCTTGAGCGACGACCTGATTGACCTGATGAAGGACTTTAGCCTTTCGAGCTCCCAGGCTATCGGTGGTGCCTGGGGGACACCACTGCCCCCGCCGACGCCCTTCACGAGCCCTACGCACTGATATAAAGGTCCTTTATTGCTTCCATCAAAATGATTGAGATTCTAAGTGTGAAGTAGCTCACACTTCTCCCCCCGATTCCCCGCTCTAAAGTCCGGTACTCCAATTTCGATTTGCACGGGCAGGAGACTTCAATGCGACGCGCAGTCATATGCGTTACCGCCGGGCTCGCCGCGGTGGCGATAGGATTTGGCCTGAACTCCGCTACTAGCAAGTCCACGACGGAAATTTCCATCTCGAATCCCACACCAACGCCTGCAATATCTATTTGGGAAATACACAATCAGGTGCACCTAGAATTTCTTCCAGTCCAGCATATCGAGGATTAAAGCCTAGTTTTCGCTGCGGCGCCTCGCTGAGATTGTCATGGTAAAAGCGCCTACGCCGACGCCAGTCATGGCCGGAATGGTTGTCCAAAAAATGCCATCCGGGCAAATGTTGACAAGGGTGCAAGCAGTGCGAGTAAAGTAGCTGAGTCGCAAACCAAGGAATAGCGACGATGGATCATCGATCGCTGATCTTGTTCGCGTCAGTTATTGCCTTTGCGGTTGCCGGCACTTCCGCGCGCGCCGAAGATGGCGTCACGAAAGACAGGATTGTCTTCGGTCAAGTCGCGGCGCTCGAGGGCCCTGCCCAGGCCCTGGGCCAAGGTATGCGCCAGGGGCTTCTCGCTGCTTTCGCGGAAGTCAATCGTGCCGGCGGAGTTGGCGGCCGCCAGCTCGAGCTGAAGTCCGCCGATGATAGCTATGAGCCTCAAAAGACGATCGAGGCGATGAAGAAGATGCTGGCCGAAGAAAAAGTGTTCGCGATTGTCGGTGCGGTCGGAACCCCGACGTCAAATGCCGGCCAGCCGATTGCGACCGAGGCCAAAGTTCCCTTCATCGGTCCTTTTACGGGCGCAGAGTTCCTGCGCACCCCCTACAAACGATATGTCGTCAATATTCGTAGTTCCTATTTTCAGGAGACCGAGGCGTGGATCGAGCATCTGACTAAGGATCTCGGGATTACGAAAATCGCGATCTTATACCAGGACGATACCTTCGGCTTGGCGGGGCTCGACGGAGTCAAGATGGCAATGGCCAAGCGCAACATGTCGCTCGTGGCCGCGGGTACGTTCCGGCGCAACACTACCGCGGTGAAATCCGCGTTGCTCGAAATTATGAAGGCCAACCCCGAAGCAGTGGTGACGGTCGGTCCTTACAAGCCGATCGCTGAGTTTATCAAATTGGCCCGTCAGGCGAAGATGGACGCGGTTTTCGTGGCTATTTCCTTCGTCGGCTCCGATGCTCTTGCCCTGGAGATGGGCGACAAGGGAGCCGGCGTGATCGTGAGCCAGGTGGTTCCATTCCCGGCCGACAAGTCGGTCCCCCTGGTAGCGTCTTATCAGGCAGCGCTCGCCGCACACGATCCTGGGGCCAAACCCGGCTTTGTCTCCTTGGAGGGCTATCTCGTCGGCCGCCTGGTCATTGGGGCGCTTAAGCGCGTGCCCGGCGAGCCAACGCGCGAGGCGCTGCTCGACGCCATTACCTATAGCGGCGCCTTCGACCTCGACGGCATCGAGCTCACGTATGGTCCAGAGAATAATCAGGGCATGAACCAAGTGTTCTTTACGATCCTGCAGGCCGATGGCTCGTTCAAGCCCGTCACGCGACTTATCAAGTGACATCACGGCCTACATTCCTCACTCAAGCCGACCGCAACGGCAAAGGACGGGCGCGCTTATCCGGGCTGAGCACGATCCGCGCACGTCTCTACATCGCCTTAGGCTTCATGGCGATCACGACCGTGATTTGCTCGTTGATCGGGCTCTACGCATTCACAAATATTGGCGAGACCACCACCAAAATCGTCTCCCAGAGCATGCCGGCGACGGTGCATTCGCTTCGGCTAGCCGAGGAGACCAGCGGGCTTGTCGCAGCGGCGCCGCGCCTGATGGCAGCAGAGGACGAGTCCCATCGTTCCGAGGTCGCCGAGCAAATCGCCCAGCAAACCCGTGATTTCCTGACGCGGATCGACCAGCTGCCGATGCTGGCCGCAAACATGAGCAAGGAAATCCAAGCAGCACAAACCGCGATGGTCGACCGGATTGCTGCCCTCAATCAGGCCGTGACCGAAAGGATCGCCATTGCTGGCCGGCGACAGGCCATGGCGACCTCCATTCGGAAAGCTCACGAGGAGTTGCTGGAAGGCACCACACCGGCGATTGACGACGCCAATTTCGACCTGATGACGAAAAGTCAGAATGCGGAAAGCAAAGCGGCCTCGAACGAGGCGGTCGAGTCGCTGCGCCGTTTGCTAGAAGTGCAAGCCGAAGTCAATTTACTTGCTGGGTTGCTAATCGAAAGTTCGCTGGTTACCGAGAGCGTGCGCCTGCAGCCGCTGCGCGAACTGATTGACGCGGCCCGCGGCAGGATCGAAACCAACCTCAAAGCGCTTGCCAATCCCGAACTGCGGAAAAACTTAATCGGGCTCTACGACAGGCTCGCCGCCATGGCGGGCCAGGATGGGATCATTGCCGTACGCGCGCACGAATTACGGCGGCAGCAGGAGGCACAGCTTGCATTTGCGGCAACGCAAGCCGAGGCCGTCAAGCTCAAGCATGTGGTCGACAGCCTTGTTGCGCAGCAAGGCAAAGACGCGGAGGCCGTTTCCGCGCTCGCCGCCGCCCAAATCCACTCCGGTCGAATCCTTCTTATTGTACTCTCGATCACGGCCCTGATCGCCGCAGGCCTCATTGCCTGGCTGTACGTCGGGCGCAACATCGTGTCGCGTCTCGCGCGTTTGAGCGGTGCAATGCTGGCCATTGCGGCCGGTCGACGGGAAAGTGCCGTTCCTGTGACCGGGGCTGACGAGATCGGCGCGATGGGAAGAGCCGTCGAAGTATTTCGCAGAAACGCCGTGGAGCTGGATCAACTGCTCGCTGAGCGCGCTGACGCAGCCATTAAGTTGGAAAAGATCGTCGAGCAGCGCACCGCCGAGCTGCAGCGACGCGGCGAGGTGATGCGCGTCACGTTCGAAAACATGGAACACGGCGTGCTCATATTCGATCGCCGAATGAAATTGGTTGTTTGGAATCCGCAAGTTGCCGAACTGCTCGAACTACCCAAGACGTTCTTGGCTGGCGAGCCGCATTTCAGCGACTTTATTCGCTTCCAAGCAGAAAGAGGCGAATACGGCGACATCGATGTTGACGCCGAGGTCCAGCGGCTCGCGGCAGAGGCTGCCGGGCACTACTTGACGGAGCGGACACGGCCTAACGGTACGATCGTCGAAATCCGGCACAATCCGTTGCCAGACGGAGGTGTAGTCAACATTTATACGGATATCACCAACCGCAAGAATTATGAGAATACTCTTACGGCCGCGCGGGATCAGGCCGAAGCGATGAGCCGCACCAAGTCGACCTTCCTCGCCAACATGTCACACGAATTGCGTACCCCGCTAAATGCAATCATCGGCTACAGTGAAATTCTGCGAGAGGACGCCGCCGCCAAGGATGACAAAGAGCCGATAGAGGACTTGCAGAGGATCGAAAGCGCAGGTCGACACCTATTGGGGCTGATCAACAACATTCTCGACCTCTCGAAGATCGAGGCCGGGAAGATGGATGCCTTCATCGAGGAGGTAAACATTCAAGCACTGGTCAAGGAAGCACTGTCGATCGTGAAGCCCCTGGCCGACAAGAGTCAGAACAGAATCGAGGTGAACTGCCCGACGGATATTGGCAGCTTCCGCTCCGACCAGACCAAGGTAAAGCAATGCTTGCTCAACTTGCTGAGCAACGCCAACAAGTTCACGACCGCGGGCACGTTGACCCTGACGGTCGCGCGGGAGAACAGTTCCTGGGTCTATTTCCGTGTTTCGGACACTGGGATCGGTATGGCAAAGGACCAGGTCAGTCGGTTGTTCGAGGCGTTTACCCAGACGGATGCCTCGACCACCAGGCGCTTTGGCGGCACGGGTCTTGGGCTCGTGATCACAAAGCACTTCTGCACTATGCTGGGCGGCAACGTTACGGTCGAGAGCACGCCCGGGGAAGGCTCGACTTTCACCATCACGCTTCCGGATCAAAGCGCTGTCCCTGCCACCGCGGAGTCGCTTGCGCCGGCGGCGCAGACGGCTGACGGACGTCCGACTGTCCTTGTGGTGGACGATGATCCTACTGTATGCAGCCTGCTAACCAAAACCCTTACGAAGGAGGGCTATCGCGTTATATCGGCACGCAACGGCATCGAGGCTCTGGCCTTCGCGCGCGAGCACAGACCACAGGCGATCACGCTCGACGTGCTGATGCCGCAAATGGACGGATGGGGAGTCCTCAAGGAACTAAAGGCTGACGCTCACCTCCGTGACATACCCGTGATCATGGTGAGTGTTCTCAACGAGCGTGGGATGGCGATCCCATTGGGCGCCGCCGATTTTCTGACCAAGCCCGTGGATCGACAGCGCCTGACGTCGATATTGAGAGAGCATTGCGCTATTCCGAGCAGCGCCTCGATACTGGTCGTCGAAGATGACTTGGCGACCCGGGAAATGCTCTGTCGGTCGCTGATGAGCATGGGATATACAGCCCATGCGGCGGTCAATGGCCGGAGCGCATTGAACTGGCTTGGCAGCCATCCGGTCCCTAGCCTGATTTTGCTCGACCTCCTGATGCCCGAACTCGACGGCTTCGAGTTTCTACAAGAAGTGCGTAAACAGCCTGCTTTCGTGGATATCCCCGTTATCGTGGTCACAGCGAAGGATCTTACTGAGGAGGACTATCGCATCCTGAGCGGACAGACCGAGCGGATTATCGCCAAGGACCAAGCGTATCTGAACGAACTGACCGTCGCCGTGCGGGCACGGCTGGCGCAACACCCCACGCGTGAAGCCGAACGCCTCCCCCACTGAAGAACGAACCGCTGAGAGAACGCATGCCAAGGATTCTATTGGTTGAAGATAATGAGATGAACCGTGACATGCTATCGCGCCGACTGATCCGCAATGGCTACGAGGTCTCAGTCGCGATGGACGGGCAACAGCGTGCCGATAAGGCCTTGTCGGAGCAGCCTGACCTCATATTGATGGAATTAAGCCTACCGGTAATCGACGGGTGGGAGGCAACGCGTCGGATCAAGGCCAACGATGCCACGCGGCGAATACCCATCATCGCGCTAACCGCGCACGCGATGGCCGGCGATCGCGAAAAGGCGATGGAAGTTGGCTGCGAAGATTACGAGACCAAGCCAATCGAAATGTCGCGTCTGCTAGGCAAGATTGCGGATTTGCTCAAGCCGACCGCGGGTTGAGCCGGAGCGACGGTGGCGGTTCTCGGAGAAGGCTAGCAGCTGTCTCGCGGCCCAGGGAGAAAGCCCCTTGTCGGCCAATGCATCAGACGAGCGCTTCAATCGCGCCGTGACGGCATACTTAAGGCAAGAGGTGCAGGCTCCAGCCGCTGCCGTTTCCGATTTTCTCGACATCATCATCGAGGATGCGCGCAGGCTAAAGCTTGATCATGTGCTTGCGGACCTCGAGCGCATGCGCAGCGCAAGCATCCAGTTGACCACGTTCGTGAAGAGCGTGACCACGGATGGCTCTTCGGCCCGAGGGCAAGCCGAAAATTTCGAAGCATTTCAGCGCCGACTTCGCCACGACTTGCGATCGCCGCTCAATGTCATCAAGGGCTATAGCGAGCTGCTGATTGAGGACATGGATGCGGACAACAATCATCCGCTTCGGGAGGACCTTACTAAGCTGAGAGACTCGGCCGATCAGCTCCTTGCTCAGATCGATGCGATCGTCACCTTGACGCGATCAGACCAGACACCCCAAGAGAGCCGTGCGCAACAAGTCGGTTGTATCGAGGATGTGTTGCGTACCGTACAGCCACTGCAAATGGGTAGCGCGTCGCCGGAAACGGTGTTGTCAAGTCGTGTTTTGGTCGTGGATGACAATGCCGCCAATCGCGACGTGCTTGCGCGCCGGCTCACGCGCGAGGGCCATCAAGTTGTGACCACCGCTAATGGTGCTTCAGCGCTGGAGCTTGTCGCGACCCGAGAATTTGACTTGGTTCTGCTCGATCTCATCATGCCGGAAATGAACGGTTTTGACGTGTTGCGACGGCTCAAGGCAACCGAGCACACCAGCCACGTTCCGGTAATCGTGATTTCCGCGCTAGATGAGTTGGACAGCATTGTGCGTTGCATTGAATCGGGCGCAGAGGATTACCTTACAAAGCCGTTCAATCCCGTGCTACTGCGGGCGCGCATCAATGCCTCACTGGAGAAAAAGCGGCTACGTGACCGCGAGAGGAAATTCATCCAGGACTTGGAACAGGAACGCCAACGGTCCCAGTCGTTGCTGCTCAACATCCTGCCGCAGATCGTGGTCGATCGCATGCGGGATGGCGAAAAGATCATTGCCGATCGAATCATCGACGCAACAATCCTGTTTTGCGACCTCGTCGGGTTTACCGCGCTCAGTCAGGAACTGTCGGCCGACCGCACCATCGCGTACCTGAGCAGGATATTCTCCGCTTTCGATCGCCTTGCCCTCGAACACGGGGTGGAAAAGATAAAGACCATCGGCGACGCCTACATGGTGGCGGCCGGCGTTCCCGGGCCGCAAGCCGACCACGTCCTTCGCATCGTGACGCTTGCCCCGCGCATGCTGGAGATGGTCGATGTCGTTGCCAAGGAGACAGGCCTTAAGCTGCAGGCGCGCATAGGAATTCACACCGGCCCGATCGTTGCGGGCGTGATCGGGACGCACAAATTCGTCTACGACGTGTGGGGCGATACGGTGAATACCGCGAGCCGCATGGAGTCGCACTCGCTTGCCGGCCGGATTCAGATTTCAGCCGCAACGCGCGCGGCGCTTGGGAATCGATTTGAGCTCGAACCGCGCGGCATGGTGGACATCAGGGGCAAGGGAATGATGGAAACCTATTTCTTAAAGCCTTGATCAGTCGTTTGACGCTCCGAACCAGCCACACTACGATTAACGGCGGCCGTGTGGTCGTCGTTCGTTCATTCCCCGATCCGAGTTGCTGAGGGAGGGCGGGGACCGGCGCGTCGTCCCTACCGTCCTCGGTGCAGCATCCCTGAGGCGCGCGAGGTACAAGGATGGATATCCGGTTTTGGGGTACCCGCGGATCCTTGGCCAAGCCTGGTCGAATCACGCTGCGCCACGGTGGCAACACGTCGTGTGTTGAGGTGCGGAGCGACGACGGCACGCTGATCGTCCTCGATTGCGGGACCGGCGCCCATGGATTAGGCCAAGCGCTGTTGTCCGCCGGGCTGCGCTGCGACGGACACCTCATGATCACCCACACGCACTGGGATCATATCCAGGGGTTCC
>Ga0137372_10005916_pt1 | contig 11902 bp, 7 predicted proteins | sample SagtaG_6_FD_104911 | JGI IMG/M metagenome (GOLD analysis project Ga0137372, IMG submission 104911) | Vadose zone soil microbial communities from Sagehorn Ranch, Mendocino, California, USA - Sage1_R_60_16 metaG | ecosystem: Environmental > Terrestrial > Soil > Vadose zone | place: USA: California...
CCGCCGACTTCGACGATGCCGCGTGGAAGAACGTAACTACACCTTATGCCTGGAACGAGGACGACGCGTTTCGTAAAGACATACACGATCTCTCGACGGGCGTTGCGTGGTATCGAAAACCTTTCCAGCTCCCGGCCGGAAGCGCCGGACAGAAAGTCTTTCTGGAGTTTGAAGGGATCAGGCAAGCGGGCGAGTTCTACCTCAACGGCAAATTCGTCGGCAGACATGAGAATGGCGTCATGGCCTTCGGCTTTGACATCACCGAATTCGTAAAACCGTCGCCGCAAGAGAACCTGCTGGCCGCGCGGATCGACAATTCGTGGAACTACCACGAGCGCGCTACGGATTCGACCTTTGAGTGGAATGACCGAAACTTTTATGCCAACTACGGTGGCCTTAACAAGAACGTTTACTTGCATCTTACGGACAAGCTCTACCAGACGTTGCCGCTCTATTCGAACCTCGGCACAACCGGCGTCTACATTTATGCGAATGACTTCGATATCAAAGGCCAGAGTGCCCAGATCACTGCCGAGTCACAGGTGAGAAACGAATACGCAACGACAAAGACTTTCAGTTACGAAGTAGTCATCGAAGACATTGCCGGCAAGCTCACGAAAAGATTCGACGGCGGCCGTTACTCGCTCGCTCCGGGTGAGACGAAGGCAGTAAGCGCGACGGCAAGGGGTGCTGGTCTTCACTTCTGGAGTTGGGGATACGGTTACCTCTACAACGTTTATACGATCTTGAAGATGGACGGCAAACCTGTCGATGTATTTAAGACCCGCACGGGCTTTCGCAAGACTGCATTTGCCGGCGGTGTGCTGAAGCTGAATGATCGTGTGATCCACTTAAAGGGCTACGCGCAGCGTACTACGAACGAATGGCCAGCGATTGGTTTGTCCGTGCCGGCATGGATGAGCGACCTCAGCAACCAGATGATCGTGGAAAGTAATGGCAACCTGGTGCGCTGGATGCACGTGACGCCCTGGAAGCAGGACGTAGAGTCCTGTGATCGCGTAGGTCTGATGGAGTCGATGCCCGCGGGAGACGCTGAAAAGGACGTGGAGGGCCGTCGCTGGGAGCAGCGCATTGAGTTGATGCGCGATGCAATCATCTATAACCGGAACAATCCGAGTATCGTCTTCTACGAGTCCGGCAACAAAGGGATCAGCGAAGAGCACATGCGGCAAATGATGTTGCTGCGCGACCGGTTTGATCCGTACGGCGGTCGAGCGGCCGGATCGCGCGAAATGCTCGACAGTAAGACGGCCGAGTTTGGCGGCGAGATGCTCTACATCAATAAGAGCGCCACACACCCTCTCTGGGCCATGGAGTATTCGCGCGACGAGGGTTTGCGCAAATACTGGGATGAGTTTTCGCCGCCGTTTCATAAGGATGGCGATGGCCCACTCTACAATGGTCAGGACGCGAGCGTTTACAATCGCAACCAGGACTCGCACGCGATCGAGAACGTCGCGCGCTGGTACGATTACTGGCGCGAGCGGCCGGGCACGGGCGCGCGCGTTAACGCGGGAGGCGTCAACATCATTTTCTCTGACTCGAACACGCACCATCGCGGGGCTGAAAATTATCGCCGTAGCGGTGAGGTCGACGCGCTGCGGCTCCCGAAGGATGGCTACTTCGCGCATCAAGTCATGTGGGACGGCTGGGTTGATGTCGAGCACCCGCGCGCTTACATCATTGGCCACTGGAACTATGCGCCGGGTACGAAGAAAAACGTCTATGTCGTCTCGAGCGCTGAAAAAGTTGAACTGTTCGTGAACGGCAAGTCAAAGGGCTTCGGCGAGCAAACCAATCGCTTCCTCTTCACCTTCAAGAACGTCGAATGGCAGCCCGGCACGATCAGGACGGTGGGCTATGATGCCGGCGGCAAGCAAATCACTTCAGCGCAGAAGAAAACCGCAGGCCCACCTGTCGGTATTCGCCTGAAGGTTCACACAGGCCCAACGGGCCTGCGGGCCAATGCTGCGGATCTGGCCCTGATTGATTTCGAAGTGATTGATGCCGAAGGCAACCGCTGCCCGACGGCGTCGAATGTGATCAGCTTTTCCCTTTCCGGTCCGGCGGAGTGGCGTGGTGGCATTGCCCAGGGCCCCGATAATCACATTCTTTCGAAAAGCCTGCCGGTCGAGTGCGGGGTGAATCGTGTCATCATTCGTTCCGCGACTCGGGCCGGTCGAATTGTGCTGCGGGCAATCGGAGATAGCCTGCGAGGAGCATCGGTCGAGATCGTGTCGCAAGCGGTGAAGGAGACGGCGGGCTTGGCGGGCTTGTCATTGGAAATGCCGGCTGATGGCCTGTCTAGCTTTTTAGATCGCGGACCAACGCCGGTGGGCGATTCTGTTAACCCAACCCGCGTACCGGTCCCCATCGCAAAAGTCATAGCGGGTGCGAACGCCGATAGGGCCCCCGCTAGTTTCGACGACAACGAAGTCACTAGTTGGTCCAACAATGGCCAGCTCGCAACAGGCTGGATAAAATACGAGTTCCCGCGTGCTGCCAGTGTGAGTGAGGTAACGCTGAAGTTAGGCGCGTGGCGCACGCGTACCTATCCGGTTCGCATCACCGTCGACGACAAGGTAGTGTCTAGTGTCATAACGCCGCAGAGCCTTGGCTACGTTACGATCGCCTTCTCGCCGGTTTTGGGTAAGAGCCTCAAGATCGAGTTGACGGGCTCCGCTGGCGAAAGAGATGCCTTTGGCAACATTGTCGAGCTCGCTGACCCGAAGAACGCGGGAACCACCGGTGCCCAGGGCGGCAGCAAGGGTTCGCTTGAAATTGTGGAGATCGAGATTTACGGCCCAGTCGCGGGCAGGGCCGCCCAGACACTGAAGGAATGATTTATCTCAAATTACTGTTGTCCCAACGTTCATCGGCCCATTGATTTGTATCTTGTTGGATTTGATCGACTTAACTCCTACGCATGCAAGAATCGATTTCAATTCATCGCGGCTTATTGATGCAATCCGGCTCGTGCTGCGGCTCATGAGGTCAGTACCACCACGCGGTAGCGGGTGGGTCATGGCTTCTCACCACTCAAGCCAAGTGGAGTCGTTACTCAGGACCCACCCGCTACCGCGCGGTGGTACTGACTTCATGACACTGCAGTTCGAGTTTTTACACTCTCGGGTAGCGGGTGGGTACTGATGACCTCATGATTGCGGTTTCTTTCCGGAGGTTAGCGATGAAGAGATTGTTCACATTTTTCGTGATCATCGCAGTGTCGCTGATTAACGCTGTCGGGCTCACGCCGGCCGCTCGGTTCGCCACGGCGCGGCCGATGAATTCTGCCTTGCACTTAGTCGCGCCCACCTTCGCGGCGCCCCTTCATGTAGCCGGACCACTGCGTGTCTACGACGTGACCACGTTTGGTGCAAAAGGCGATGGCCAGACCCTCGATACCTCGGCGATCAATAGGGCGATTGAAACTGCTGCAGCCGCCGGGGGCGGTACCGTGCAGTTTCCCGCCGGCACGTATCTCTCCGTCTCGATTCGCCTGAAGAGCAACATCACGTTGTACCTCGATCAAGGCGCCACGATCCTGGCCGCCGATCCGGTGGCAGGGAAGCTTAGCTACGACCAGCCCGAGCCAAACGAATGGGATATGTATCAGGACTTCGGCCATAGCCACTGGCAGAATAGTTTGATCTGGGGCATCGAGCTTGAGAACGTTTCGATCATCGGTTCGGGTCTAATCAACGGCAAGGGCTTGACTCGCCGCAGTCCCAGACCGCGACGGCCCCTGCAAGCCGGTGATACGCCCACAAGTTTGGGCGGGGCAAAGCCCGGTGTGCGCCCGCAATCTCCTCTCGGCGAAGATGCGCCGCCCAGCGAGATGAATGGCCTCGGTAACAAGGCAATTGCCCTTAAGCTCTGTCGCAACGTGCTGCTGCGTGACTTCTCGATTTTGAACGGCGGTCACTTCGCTCTGCTGGCTACCGGAGTAGACAACCTCACGATCGACAATCTCAAGGTCGATACCAATCGCGATGGCTTTGACATCGATGCCTGCCGCAACGTCCGCGTCTCAAACTGCAGCGTCAACTCGCCGAACGACGACGCGATTGTGTTAAAGAGTTCCTACGGTCTCGGTTTCGCGCGCGCAACGGAGAACGTCACCGTCACGAACTGTTTCGTCAGTGGTTATGACATCGGTTCGTTGCTGGATGGTACCTACAAACGCAACGTTAAGGAGGCCCCGGATCATGACGGCCCGACCGGCCGCGTCAAGCTGGGTACAGAATCGAACGGCGGCTTCAAAAACATCGCGATCTCCAACATCGTATTCGACCACTGCCGTGGGCTGGCGCTCGAGACAGTAGACGGCGGTCTGCTCGAAGATGTGACGATTAGTAATATTACGATGCGCGACGTTGTAAACTCACCGATCTTTCTGCGACTGGGGAGCCGCATGCGTGGCCCAGCAGGCGTGCCGGTGGGTCAACTGAGGCGGGTGAACATCAGCAACATCATCGCTTACAACGCCGATCCACGTTACGCATCGATCATTGCCGGCTTACCGGGCCACGACATTGAGGACGTAAAACTGACGAACATCCGCATCTATTATCAGGGCGGTGGCACAAAAGAACAGGCTGCCATCAAACCGCCTGAGCGGGAGACGAACTACCCGGAGCCATCAATGTTTGGTGAACTACCTGCGTACGGCTTTTTCCTGCGACACGCGAAAGGGATTGACTTAAACAATATCGAGGTCAACTACCTGAAGGAAGATCTCCGCCCGGCCTTCGTTCTGGACGATGTAAAGAATGTAGGCTTCTATTACGTTAAAGCGCAACAGACTGCGAACATTCCGAGCTTTGTGTTGAAAAATGTCTTGGACTTCACCACAAATCAGTGTAAAGGCGTAGCGGACATGCATCTTGAAAGGGTGGGGCAAAAGGAATTCTGAGTGGAACATTGTAGGGGCGCCACTCCGTGGGCGCCCTGTCTTCAGAAGCTTCGGTGGGTCTCCCACGCCATCACGCTTGCCTCGGCTCGATGAAGTCAGTACCACCGGGCGGGTAGCGGGTGGGTTCTGGCTTCGGGATCTTGCACATTGCGAGGAGCACCCACCCGCTACCGCGTGGTGGTACTGACTTCATCGGGCGCAACAAAAGTGACTGTGAACAGAAACTCCTCGAGGGCAGAATAAATGACTAAGACACGTGGGTGGCTATTGCTTTCGATTTGCATTTCCTTTGTGACACCCATCGTGGCTCAGTCCAGATTCCCTACAAAAAGCAACGGTCTGCCCGAGTGGGTCAAGGATGTTGGCGCCCGGCGCGCGCCAAAAGGGCGCCGGGTCTTTTTAGCGAATGGCTACGGCGCGGTCGCTGATGGCGTCATGAACTCGACCAGGGCGATTCAGAAAGCGATCGACGCTTGCGCGAAAAGGGGCGGCGGCATCGTCACTTTCAAACCTGGTAGCTACGTAACCGGCGCGATCTTTCTCAAGAGCAATGTTGATCTGCGCATTGATAAAGATGTCACGCTGCTCGGCAGTCAGGAAGACGCCGATTATCCTTCCATCTGGACGCGCGTCGCCGGTATTGAGATGAAATGGCCTGCGGCGCTGATCAATGTCAACGACCAGAAGAACGTCAAGATTTCGGGTGGCGGCACGATTGATGGCCGCGGGGAGAAATGGTGGGACAAGTATCGATCACTGCGGCGTGATTATGAACCGCGCGGCCTGCGCTGGGCCTCGGACTACGATGCCGAGCGCGTGCGCCTGATGGTGATCTGGAAGTCGGCGGATGTGACGGTTGAGAATCTCAGTTTGAAGCGCTCCGGCTTCTGGACCGTGCAGGTGGTGTACTCGGATCACGTCACGGTCGATAGCATTAAGATCACAGACAACAAAGGCCCCAGCACAGACGGCGTGGACATTGACTCGTCCAGTTATGTCCTGGTGCAGCACTGCGACATCGACAATAACGATGACGACATCTGCTTGAAGGCAGGCCGCGACCATGACGGCATGCGCGTCAACCGGCCCACCGAATACATCGTCATCCGCAACAACATCACGCGACGTGGCGGAGGCGTACTCTCTTTTGGCAGCGAGACTGCGGGCGGCATACGAAAAGTGGTCGCTTACAACAACCACGGCATCGGCACTAGCGAGGGCATTCGCTTCAAGTCTGCTAAGACGCGCGGCGGCTTCGTGGAAGACGTGCTGATCCGCGACACCATAATGGAGAACGTCTTGCTGCCGTTCACCTTCACGCTTAACTGGAACCCAAGTTACAGCTACGCGACGATCCCGAAGGATATGAAGGACGTCCCGCCCCACTGGATCGTGATGAACACGCCGGTTGTGCCGCCCGAGCGTGGCCTCTGCGAGTTCCGCAACATCACGATTGAAAACGTGGAGGTCTCAGGGGCACTGCGGATCTTCTCAGCTAGTGGCCTGCCAGAGAAGCCAATCAGCAACGTGCGGTTGGTAAACGTGACGGCTCAGGGCCAGGAAGCCGGCTTCATCGAATACGCGCGCGACTGGACGATGAGTAACGTTCGTGTCCAAACTAAGAATACTGCGCCCGTGAAGCTTACTAATTGTGAAAACGTTGACGCGCCGCAGTCGGAAGAAAAAGAACTTCCTTAGGCGGTGCGTGACTCGGTGATACAAGGGTCTAACTTCTTGCTTCTTGTTTTTCGAACAAGATTCTTTGAGTGTCAACCGTACTCTCTGGCCCTTCAGAGCGACCTTTCCCAACGGCTTTGCCGCCGGATGTGAGGCGGCAAAGCCGGCACTCTGAACTAATTTGGTTGCGGCCTAAGTCGCGTTGTGAAGACCGTATGAAAACAAAAACCAGACTGTTTTTCGCGCTGCTTGCCATATTGGTGCCCGTAATCATTGTCAGGGCAAACATCGTCCTGCCTGACGTAATCAGCGACGCCTTGGTGTTGCAACGCGAACGCGCAGTGCCAATCTGGGGCAAAGCAGATCCCGGTGAGGTCGTCACAGTTCGCTTTGCTGGTCAGACTAAGAAGGCGACCGCGGATCAGGACGGCAAGTGGCGGGTCGAGCTTAATTCACTGCGTGCGAGCGCGACTCCCGCCACTATGATCATCGCGGGTAAGAACACAATTGAACTAAAGAACATCCTCGTCGGCGAGGTGTGGCTGGTAGCCGGCCAGTCGAACATGCAACGCTTGCTTAGTGAGACCGCCAATGGCGAGGCTGCAATCGCGGCTGCCGACCATCCGTTGATTCGGCTCTTCAACGTCAGCCGGCAGGTCGCATTCAAGCACAAGTCCGGCCCACTGGGCATCTGGCAGTCGTGTTCGCCTGAAACGGTGAAGGAATTCTCTGCCGCGGGCTACTACTTCGGCGTTGAGTTACAGCGTGAACTGAACGTTCCTATTGGTTTGATTAACTCATCTTATGGCGGCTCGCAGGCTGAGGCATGGACGCCGGTCGAATATCTGACGGCCTCGGCCGATCTCCGGCCGACTGTCGAACGCACTAAGATCTGGGACGAAGAGCGGCCGCGAGTGAAGGTTGAGTATGAAGAGAAGCTCAAAGAGTGGCGCGCAACCGCCGACAAGGCCAAAGCCGAGGGTGCACGTCCGCAGCCTTCGCCGGCCGTTCCCGACGCACTTCGCGAGTACCGTGTCGCCGCGTCCATCTACGACGGTATGATCGCCCCGCTCATTCCATTCTCGATTCGCGGTGCGTTCTGGTATCAAGGCGAGTCGAACGAAGCACGCGCCCAACAATATGGCGTGTTGCTCCCCACCATGATCAAAGCCTGGCGTGAACGCTGGGGTGAGGGTGACTTTCCTTTCGGCATCATTCAACTGCCTAACTACCGCGATCCTAAACCTGAACCAGCGGATGAGGCGTGGAGCCATGTGCGCGAAGCACAGCGGCGGACCGCTCTCGCCTTACCCAGGACTGGTCTTATTGTGACGATTGATATTGGTGACGCACACGACATCCATCCGAAGAACAAACTCGATGTAGGCAAGCGGATGAGTCGGTGGGCCCTGGCTGAGGTGTATGGTCGCAAGCTGACTAGATCTGGTCCAATGTTTCGCGAAGCAAAGATCAGCGGCTCCAAAATTGTTCTTGCGTTCGACGCAACCGGCCAGGGTCTAAGAATCCGTGACGGCGACAGGCTTGATGAATTCGCTATAGCCGGAGCTGATCACAAATGGCACTGGGCTCAGGCCAGGATTGTGGGAAAGGATCGCGTCGAGGTTTGGTCCGAAGATGTAGGACAGCCGCAGGCTGTGCGGTATGCGTTCAACAACAACCCAAAGCATCCCAACCTTACCAACGAGACGGGTCTTCCGGCAGCGCCGTTTCGCACAGACGATTGGGCCGGCCCAACGGACGGGAAACGTTAATGGCTAACGCGACTTTTTTAAACACAGCCCATCGTCTGCATTTCCATGCGATTGCCGTGCGGTCGCTGGCATTACTGATCGTGCTGGTTGCCATCAGTCTTGCACCCTGCGAGGCTCTGGCGCAGCAGGCTGGGAGCACTCCGGCCGGGAACGCCGCAGAACATCGCTCGGTTGATCCTAAACTCCCAACGATCTTCGTCGTTGGCGATTCCACAGCCAACAACAATGCCAATGGGGCGCTGGGTTGGGGTGATCCTTTCGTGGGCCACTTCGACCAGACGAAAATCAATGTGCTCAATCGTGCCCGCGCGGGCCGCAGTAGCAGGACGTTTTTGACCGAAGGTCTGTGGTCGAAAGTTTTGCAGGAGCTGAAGGCCGGCGACTTTGTGCTGATTCAATTCGGCCACAACGACGGTGGTCCTGTGGACAAGGATCGGGCGCGCGGCTCATTGCCCGGTATAGGCGAAGAGGCGCAAGAGTTCACGATGCCTAACGGGAAGAAGGAAACAGTCCACACCTACGGCTGGTATCTGCGCAAGTTCATCGCCGACACCAAAGCCAAAGGCGCGACCCCCGTCGTTCTCTCTTTGACGGTGCGGAACATCTGGAAAGACGGCAAGGTGGAACGCGGTTCAGGCAAGTTCGGCCAGTGGGCCGCCGAAGTCGCGCGGTCTCAAGACGTGGCCTTCTTAGACCTCACGACAATCGTCGCGGACAAATATGAAGAGCTGGGGCAGGAGAAAGTGCAGGCATTGTTCGCCGGCGATCATACTCACACCAGCCCCGCTGGGGCCGAACTCAACGCTGCTTCCGTGGTCGCCGGCCTGAAGGGACTTATGGCTTGTCGGCTGTGCGGCTACCTTTCGGAAGCTTCCAAAGGAGTCGCCCCGCATCCTCAAGATAAGAACCCGAATGCGCGGCCAAGACGGCCATTGCCGGAACCCGCTAACCCGAAACTGCCAACGCTCTTTCTCATCGGTGATTCAAAAACTTCGAGGAAATTATATGGGACTAAATGAATTCAGCGTCAACAGTTCACATAAGGATGCCCTCGGCGACCTTCGAGGCGTTCTCGCCCGCTTCAAGCCGGGCCACAAGATTTATGACGAAATCGTCACACCTCGGGAGCAGGTCTTTGCGAGGTATCGGCCAATCTTCTCGTCCGAGCACGTCCCAGGGTTGACGAAGGACGAGTTCACATCCTTTCTATACTTCGAAAACAACCATCACTGGACTGGCCTTTATCGCAAAGGCCTCGGCGCAGCAGTTAACATTGAGGCACTGCGCCAAGGCCTTGCCGTCCTACTAGACGAAAGCAGACCAATCCGCGAACGATTCCCAGATGCCCTCGGCACGGTTAGCGGCTTGGGGAAGGCCATCGCCACTGCCATATTGATAGTTGCCTACCCAGACAGATACGGCGTTTGGAATAACACCTCCGAAGCGGCGCTACGACAATTGGGTCTCTGGCCCACGCTCGAAAGAGGCGACGGCATCGGCGGGCGGTACGAGAAGATCAACACCCTCCTCGTGGGCTTGAGTTCCGATTTGGGCATCGATCTTTGGACGCTTGATGCGCTGTGGTGGTTCCTGCTTGAGCCCGAACGGCTCCCGACGTCAGACTCGCCGACCTCCGCCCCGTTCGCGCAGGGAGGGGAGAGCTTTGCTCTCGAACGCCAGTTGCAGGAGTTTCTTCTTGAGAACTGGGAACGGACACCCTTGGCGAAAGAGTGGATCATTTTCAACACGCCTGACGATCCAGAAGCTGGCAATGAATACCCGACCGATATCGGTCGGATCGACATCCTTGCGGTTCACAAGGAGCAGCCGCGATACCTAATTGTGGAACTCAAGCGCAACCAGAGTTCCGACCAGACTGTTGGCCAAGCGCTTCGCTACATGGGCTGGGTTAAGAAGCACTTGGCCAAGCATGGACAAAGTGTGGAGGCGCTGATTATCTCTAACAGGGCGGACAAGAGTGCGCAGTACGCTCTGTCGACTCTCCCAAACGTCAGCATGATGACCTATGAGATTGAGTTTCGGCTGAAGGACCTGGAAGCTCTACCAGAGTAGTTGCCCGTCTTGAAGAGCCGGAAGGCCTGAGTCCCGAATAGCGAGCGCGGCTCAGCTTAGCCGGGGCCGAGTTGAATGCGGCGAGCGTCATAGCCGGACTGAAAGGATTGAAGCATTGCGCGTTGTGCAAATATTTTTCCGCGCGCGCTAAAGCGATTCCCGCTTATAGGGCGGCCAAAGCGAGGTAAGCGCCGCTGGGCGGTTCAATCCCGAAGTTATCTGCAGCTTCTCAGTCATGAGGATAATGTATAATTGAATGCATGAAGATTAAAGTCATTGTTCACGAAGCAGAAGAAGGCGGCTATTGGGCTGAAGTTCCATCTATTCCGGGGTGTGCTACTCAGGGCGAAACCTTTGAGGAGTTGCTTCAGAACCTTTATGAAGCTGTCGAAGGTTGCCTGTCCGTTGATGTCTCCCCGGCTCAGATTAATGGGAGTGATCGTGTGCTGGAAATTGCCGTATGAAATCGATCTCTGGCAAAGAGTTTGCCAAAATCCTTGAGCGTCGTGGGTGGACAATGTTGAGAGTACAAGGCAGTCACCACATTTATGGCAAAACGGGCAGTGATGTCCGGCTCTCAGTTCCCATTCATGGTAATCAGGCGCTCAAGACGGGATTGCTTCGACACTTGATGAAGATGGTAGGCATTTCCGAATTTGATTTATAAAATCACGCCATATCACAACTCATTCAATCCGACCACCCTCGGCTCCTCTGATCAGCCTCGCCGCCTGAGATGAGGTAACTGCAGCCTACCGGATCAATGATTACATCTAGTTTCAGACTCGTACTGACTGTCGTCTGGGGGATGGCCACACTTTTCGGGACTGAGGCGGTCGCGCAGCGGCAGATGGAAAACCTTGGACGCGGTGTGGTCGCCGTCAATCAGGGGAGCGGCAGGGTATTCGGTTGGCGAATGCTTGGTACCGACCCCGACTCAATCGCCTTCAATCTCTATCGCTCCGACGGCGGTGGCAAGGCCGTCAAACTCAACGACAAGCCAATCAAAGAAACAACCAACTTCATTGACGTGAAAGCTGACTTGTCGCAGTCCAACTCCTATTTTGTCCGCCCGGTTCTTAACGGCCGGGAGCAGGCGCCGAGCGCAGCTTTCACGCTGTCTGCAAATCCCCTAGCGCGGCAATATCTTTCGATCCCCCTTCAAACTCCCTCAGGCTATAGCCCAAACGACGCGTCCGTCGGCGATCTCGATGGCGACGGCGCGTACGAGATCGTCTTACATCAGGCTGGCAGAGGGCGTGATAACGGCAGTGCCGGCATGACAACCGAACCGATCCTCGAAGCCTACAAATTGGACGGCACGCTTCTATGGCGGATCAACCTAGTACTACTGTGTCACAAAACTAGCTGACCTCTCAGGGGTCCCGACCACACCAGGTGCAGGGCAGACTCTGGAGCAGGGCTCGAGATCGAATCCGGCACA
>Ga0137372_10005918_pt1 | contig 11899 bp, 10 predicted proteins | sample SagtaG_6_FD_104911 | JGI IMG/M metagenome (GOLD analysis project Ga0137372, IMG submission 104911) | Vadose zone soil microbial communities from Sagehorn Ranch, Mendocino, California, USA - Sage1_R_60_16 metaG | ecosystem: Environmental > Terrestrial > Soil > Vadose zone | place: USA...
AAACTGAACAACGTTTTCATAAGATCTCCTTTTTTGGGTATCTGGGAGCTACCTCGTGATAAGTGAAAAAGCGGATGATCAGCGGTAAACATGGAGAACAGGTACTGCTACGCAGTCCTATCAGCGACAGAGCAAATATTTATCTTGAATACCTGCATCTGCTTCATAAGTCGTTTCATATGCTTCACGTTGCTGGCCGTCCACTTCCTAAGGGAACCCCAGTAGTGTTTTGACACTAATAGATTCGGCGGAGGTTACATCCTATATGCATATACGAAACGAAATCCCGGTCAAGCCTTCTCACTTCATCAGTTTTCCGTGGCAGCATTGTGGGCTGATGGGGAGGGACTTCCTGTTCTTGACGCTGCTCTTCACGTTTTTTTGACGCTTGCTGGTCATACTAGCACCAGAGAGAACGATGGGCAGTCGGTTGGGTCAGCAGCAATGAGGTTACCTGTCACCAGACAGGGTTCCCAACAAAGAAAGGAGACCTGAACTGAAGCGTTACCTCAAAGGACAGAAAACATATTGCATCTTTAGACATTTGCTGTTTGGCGTTTGAATAGAGCCAGAGAGCTACATCTTTTGTTTTGGTACCACAAAACGTACCACTAGAACATGGAGGCTTACACTATGAAGCATCGACCTTTCAGATCGATACGCGCAAACAAGCGTGTACTGATCGCAACGATCACTGTATTGCTGGTGGCAACGTTTGTTGCCGTCGTGGCCGGTAATACCGGGCACAAAGTGAGGTCGGCATCGGCCGACGTGGGGGGACTGGGACAGCTCAGTGGTTTGCTACCCAGGAACCAACTGACCACTGAGAGCGCCATACAAGTGGATCTCAGCCACGAAACGGTGCGCCTGCCATTGTACAAAGGGGAAGCGTATGCCAAGACAGCCTGGTTCATCCTTCTGGATGCCTCGGACGCCGGGCTGGCGCATGATCTGGGCGTGAACTATGCGCCCAAGCTCGCCAATATCGGGATCGGCTGCCCCGCCTGCGTGCAGACGGTGACCCTCGACTCCCCAACGCCCGCGCAGAATCCGTTCGGGCAAGCGCTGGTCCACTTCAAGGGCGCGCCAGATTTCAGTCCCACCCGTATCGCGGTGCCAGGACCCAATGGCTTCCCGCTCGCCAAGTTCCAGCCTGGTGCCGTGGCTGGCCCAGGATACAGCCCCTTCATTCAGATAGCCGGATCGCCGGTCATCTATAACGCTCCCATCGTGGCCACCGGCGACGGTCCGTTCGACGTCGTGCACCACACCAACACGGGTGACCGGGTTCTCGGCATCCACATTGCACCCTCGACGTCGCCTTCCGGACAGTTCCTGGAGTCATGGGTCGACCTGTTGTTTGTCAAGGGCTTTGACGCTGGCCAGCCGATCATCTACCTCAGTACGGACGCGGGTCAGCCCCTTACCGCGGTGCTTGAGCGCTCGACCTACGTGCCTGCACTGGATAAAGCGGCGTACAATGGCGGCGATGACTTTCTCGGGTCCGCTCGCGAGCGGCTCTTCGGCTTCATTAACGGGCAGACCGGCGCCACCAACCCGCAGGCCCAGGGGTTTGTGAATCTGGTCCGCGACGGTCATGCGAGCGAGGACGCCTCAGCCAATAACACCGCTCTGATCGATGCCTTGCGCAATGGGGGCGATCTCCTCAACGTGTTCGGGGATTTCCCCACCCTACGTGACCCCCGGCATGCCGACGCCTACAGCCCGTTGTGGGACGCGCAGCTCGGTCTGTGGACCGACAAGGCGGTGAAAGCGGGACTCAACACGCGGCAGATCGATGAGAACGTCGTCTTCAACCTGGCGGCCACTCGACCCGACTTGCTGACGGGCATCAACCCGGGTACTGGCCAGCCCGCCCCTTACGGCGCCCAGGGGGTCGACATCAACTGTGCAGTCATCGGGTTCACTGCCACGGCTCCGACCGCCAATCTTGCCACGCCAGTCCCGAACTCGCAGTTCCCGCCGCGGTAGCTATGCAGTGGCTTCGGTGTTTGTGTTCAGACAGTCGCCTTTCGGTGGTATTGGTGAACACAAACACTGATCGATCCTGGAGCCGCAAACACCTACGAGGGGTAGAGTTAAGGTTGCTGTCACTAGGGGCAAAGTTACGGAACTTCGAGCGCAGGGGCCACGGCACAAGGCAATACCTATCCTGCAACTCTTCGCTGGACGTATGTAGAGATACGATTACACGGAGGTATGATATGAGGAAGTCCACAGTGCGAATGACAACTAGAGCAGAGGTACAGAAGTTTGAGCTTTTTTATCAAGAGAATCTCGACCGCATCTATCGCTTCGTGTTTAGCCATGTGAGGAACCGGGAGGCGGCTGAGGACATGACCTCACAGATCTTTCTCAAAGCTACGCGGAGTCTGGACCTCGAGCAGAACGCGCACAGTCGTCAGGCCTGGTTGTTTCGGGTTGCCCGGACGACCATGGTAGACTACTGGCGAGCCCACTGTCGTCGAGCAGCAACACATTCATTGGAAGAGTTGGTAGAAGCAGGTTGGGATGGCCCGGTTGATGCGAATCCGGTGAGGAGCGAGGCAGCAGTTCGTGTAGAGGACATCCTCCAAACCCTGCCCGGGCAAGATCGGGAGGTCCTGACCTGCCGGTTTCTGCTCGATCTTTCAGTACGGGAAACCGCTCTCAGCATGGGTGTGACGGAGACCAACGTCAAAGTGATGCAGTATCGTGCCCTCAGACGCGTTGCAACACTGGTTGATTCTGCGGCCCAGCCAAAAAGTTCGAACGCCTCGCCTCATTCCTGATGCCCTCTGCCAGGCTCAAGATGATTGTCGCCGCCTGAACGTAGGCTGTTTGTGCTTGTACAGGTTTGCCAACTGCTTCATACACCCTTCCCAACAGCGCCTGGATCTGCGATTGTTCTCCCGGCAACCCGATGTCAGTCGCCACCTGGGCAGCTTCGCCCAGGTGGCTGATGGCCTGCTCGCTATGCCCATCCCACGCTGCCAACACTGCCAACGACCACAGGTAGGGAATGCGGAAGCGCCGATAGTTCCCTACACGTTCCCCAAGCCGTTGCACTTCTGCTCTCGCCTGGCTCTCATCCCCCCCACGCAGTAAGGCCTCCGTTTCATACTGACGATAGAAATCCAGCACGAGCAATGCCTCTTCGGAACGCTTGCGTATAGTGATTGCCTTCAAGGCATAGCGGTAAGCTGCTTCCCACTCCTCTGCCAGGGTATAGTGCATGCACAGCTGCGACAGGGCGGATACGCGCAAAGGTCCGAGGTCTAACGTCTCTGCAAGGGCTTCAGCCTCTGCGAGCGTTCGTTGCGCCTCTTCCCACTGCTGCAAGGCGTGATACGTCTTCCCCAGGGCAATGAGAAAGCGCTGGAAAATTATCGTTGGAGGAAGAGTCCGTGCCTGCGCGACGGCGTGTTGCATGATCACGAGTGCCTCTTCATAAGCTCCCGCGTCCAGCAATCCATGCGCGAGGCAGAGTGTGCTGTAGATGTATGCCCAACCGTTCTTGCCCTCTTGGGAGAGCGTGAGCGCCCTGCGGCCACTGTGTATGCTGTCGTGTACCTGCCCAGCATGCACTTGTGCGAAAGCCAGGTTCGCCCAGCACAAGGCTTCTGACGCGCGATTCGTCAGGGGTTGGGTGGGCGGAGCGCCAATTGCAAAGGAGGGAAGTGAAAGCTCCTGCGAAGCGGCCTGCTCGGTACCAATGAGCGCATACAGCGTCAGAGACCCTTCCAGAGCGTGCATGGCCTCCTGAAAGTCTCCTATACGAATATGGATCCATCCAAGCAAGGAAAGACTTCTGGCTTCCAGTTCCTGGTTGTTACTCGCTCGTGCCAGTTCCAGCGCATGCTGTCCATGCGCCAAAGCCTGCTTCGTGTCCACCCACACGAGGGACGTGATCTGGGCCAGGTTCCACTCCGTTTCCACCAGCGCTCGCTGATCGTTACTGGTCTCTGCCATGCGCCAGGCTTCCTCCAGGAGCGCTCGCACCTGTGGCTTGTCGTGCGACTGTTGGACCGCCAGAATCGCCAGGCGGTTGAGGGTCATGCTGACCAGCCTGGGCAGCCGCTGGTGTTGCGCATAGGCGAGGAGCTCTTCATAGGCCTGTTGAGCCTGCTGCCAGGCGTTCTGGAAGGCATAGGCCCGCCCCAGGTAGACGTAGAGGTGTTCCACCTCCGAAACTTCTAGCACGTTCCGCAGTCGCTGCTCCTGGAGCAAGGTGCGCGCCTCTTCGTAGTGCCCGATTGCGTCTTCGACGGCAAAGACGGCCAGCGCCTCATCCCCGGCCTGCATGCTATAGCGAGAGGCTGCCTCGGCCTCTCCCGAGGCCCTCGCGTGATACGCCAGTTCGGCGGCAGTGGCTCCTTCTGTCTGCAACAGCGCCAAGACTCGCTGGTGCAAGACGTGCCGCCGCGCCGCGCCCAGCTCAGTATAGACCACATCTCGGATCAGGTCATGCGCGAGGCGATAGCTGCCCGGACGGCCCAGACCTGCTTCCTCCTCACGCAGGAGCCCACTGCCGACGGCCTCCTCCAGGCCTTCGACGCCTGCCTGCGATACCTGCCCCCCGGGTAGAGTGCCCATCTCGGCCAGTTGCCACAGGAGCTTCGCGGTCGCCTGGTTCCCCAGCACGGCACCGGCCCTCACCAGTTGGCGCGCGGGAGGCGCGAGTTTCGCCACGCGTGTCAGGATCATCGCTCGCACCGAGGGTGGTAACAGCTCACGCCGGGACTCCTTCTGCGCGAGAGCCATGGCCATCTCCACGGTCGCCTCCAGCCCCCAGGTACCATTCGCACTCAACCGAGGTACCAACCATTGCCGGTCGCGGAACAGCTTGAGCGTTTCCAGCAGGTACAACGGCTGCCCGCCTGTATGCGCAAACAGGAAGTCACCCAGCGCCGCCAGCGGCGTTTCCGGTGCGGGCGAAGGCTCGGCTCCTGACGTGTCGGGTACAGCTACGCCGTGCTCACCTCCACTGCGGGTTCCAGGTTTTGCCTCTCCTGTGATGGCCTGCAGGAGTTGCATGGTCTCCGCCTGGCTCAGTGTCTGCAACGCGATCCGCGTGACCGGCAGGTCGCGGCCCAGGTCGGAGAGCTGCGACTTCAGTTCCATCCCCTCACTGCGTATCGTGCCCAGCAGCAGCACCCGGCTGCTATGCCTGATCCAGTGGCGTCCCAGGTAGCGCAGCAGGTCTAGGGAGGCCTCATCGACCCACTGCAGATCATCCAGCAAGAGCACCAGTGGCGCATGCTGGTCCAGGGCGTCCATCAAGCGCGCTACCGCTTCAAACAGCCGCAACTTGGCAGTCAGCTCATCCTCAGTGGGAGCAGGCAGATCAGGGTAGCGCACCCGCAGTTCAGGCAGCAGACGCGACAGTTCGGCCAGCCAAAGGTCATCCAGCAAATCCTCCGGCGCGTTTTCCTGCTCCAGACGCTGGCGTACGGCCTCGACCAGTGGCTGATAGGGCAGGCGTCCCCCCATCTCAAAGGCTTGCCCACTTAGCACATCGGCGCCCTGGGCTCGGGCCCAGGTCCCAAAATCGTGGGCCAGCCGCGTTTTGCCGATGCCGGCCTCGCCCTCCACCAGCACGGCTTGCGACCGCCCCTGCCGCGCCTGCCGAAAGCTCCCGACCAACTGAGTGAAAGCCGTGGCCCGTCCGACCAGAGGGGCCACCAACTCGCTTGGTGGCCGACTCTCCACCATGGTGGGGGAGGAACGAGTAGGGCGACTCCCACGGCTGTCCGCCAAGGTGGCGTGAACGTGCTCAGCCAGGGCCACGGTCTCCGCCGAGGGTTTGGCCTGCAACTCCTCGACCAGGCGCGCCCGGAGGGTGGCATAGACCTGCAAGGCGGCGACTGCATCACTCCGCGCCAGATGTACCCGCATCAAGCGCCGAGAGGCCTCCTCCGAGAGCGGATCGAGCGCCAGCCAGCGGGTGAGGGTGGCTCGGGCCTGCTCCAGCTCGAAGGATTCCTCCTGCCAGGATGAGAGCCGATCGAAGAGCTGGAGCAGGCGCACCTGCCACTGGTGCTGCTGTTGCTGGACCCACTCGTCAAAGCCAGTCTCCTCACGCAGCCAGAAGCCGTCGAGGAAGGGGCCGCGCACTAAGTGGAGGGCGTGCTGGAACTGCCTGAGCAGGGCAGCGCGCTGGTGCTCAGTCTGGACTGCGGGGAGCCGCAGAGCATGGTAGGCCTGCTGCACCACGTTCAGGTCCAGCTCCAACGGGGCTTGCGGGTTCAGACCGAGCAGCTCATGCTCAATGAGCAGATGGTTGTGCGGGGAAAGCGAGGCGTCGGAGTCAGCAAGCAGGCTACGTAGCAGTGTAAGAGCAGTGCGCAAGCCCGTCCGAGCAGCGTGGGGCTCACTGTCGGGCCACAGGAAGGCAGCTAGCTTGCTGCGGGAATGCATGCCTCCTTCGACCGCCAGGTAGAGCAGCAAGGCCTGCGCCTTGCGCAAGGAAAAGGTGAGGCGGCTGCCGTCATGAAACACTTCGGGGGCGCCGAGCACGGCCAGACGTAACAGGCTCATGGCATGTTCTCTTCATACATAGGATAACGGATGCGACGAACAGTTCCTCACAAGCTCAGCCTCGCCTCCATACACATACACATGTATGCGTTGCGGTCGTGCTGTCAGGCGATCAAGCGCTCTGCTAAGCAAGAGGAAAATCCATTGTTCACTGTTCCTGACCGCTGTAGAGGTATCGTACCATGTGAGATTGTTCCAGGTCAAACACAACCATTGCTTCACGAAACCTCTTGCTATGGCAGCAATTTGCCCTGCTGTGGAAGGGCTTCCCGTTCTTGACGCTGCTCTTCACGTTTTCTTGACGCTTCCTGGTCATACTAGCATCAGAGAGGACGAGAGGCAGCCGGTTGTGGAACGCGTCGAACCAGGCAGGATGGACGCAGAGAGCAAATAAAGGAATGTTGTTTTATGGCAGAGCTACAGATCGTCTACCTCCTGCGACCAGGAACCCAGGAACAGTGGCGACGCCTGTACCAGGAGATAGCGGAATCACGCAGAGGGGAGTTCGAAGCGTCCTGTCGACACATGGGGATTACCCAGGTGCAGGTCAGGCTGATGCAACTGATCCACGGTGACCTGATGCTCGTGACCCTACACACGCAGGAGCCGCAACAGACTCTGCAGCAACTGGCGACGGCAGAGCGTCCGTTGGAGCGCTGGCTGCGAGCACAGCTTCAGGGCTTGCTTGGATGGAATGTGCAGAATGTAGTGAGTGGGCTGACTGACCAACAAGGTGACCTGATCTTCACTTGGGTTCCATAGCTTTTGTTCATACGCTACCGATTGGCTATATGCTTGCAGAGTGAACTTGCTGAGCAACCATCACCGATTCGTGCTTCGGCCTGATGCGACAGTTGCCGTAGCCGTCTACTCGAGCGGCGCAATTGGCCGCCTCGTTGCAGCCGATACCATCAATTTTCTCAAGTATCTGCAGAAAGCGTAGTAACCAGCGTCGGAGGTGTTCACTTCCACGCAACAACATCTTGTCTTAGATCATTGTTCTTGATTGCACAAAGGAGGAACGCAAACAATGTCAGAAGCATTTGAGTACCTCTCCCATGCCCGGCTCCTGTATAAAGACGGCTACCGCAACGCCTATCTCGGTGAAGTAGCCACGCCCGTCGTGTACGGCGTCCAAGGGAAACTGCGCGAGTATTATGGGGCCAAAGAAGGTCCCCCCATCGCATCGACGTTAGATCACATCGTGGCTGCCGTCGCAGGCTGAATGTATGGCACGCTTGCCGGTGCCCTGTCAGGGCGCAAGATTCCTTTTGACCGTCAACTGTACACGGCCACCGTCGATGGGCGCATTGTTGGGATTGGCAAGACGATCCGCATCGAGTCGATCGCGGTCCACTACGACCTGACCGTCCCGCCAGACTCTCGTGCTGCGGCTGAACGTGCCCTGTACGTTCACCCCGAAGGGTGTCCTGCTCACCAGAGCGTGAAGGCAGCCATCAGGATCACGTGGGATGCGACACTGCATGCCGGTGAAGAGGTGATCCGCTTGAGTAGTGAGGCTCCCCTCGAATAAGATGTAACCCTGTAACGTTAGGTGCTTCGACGAGACTAAAAAGCGTGGACGTACATGCGTTGCAACGGACCAGTGAAAGTCCCCGCATTTCACGAAAGGCTAGGATGCTGATGACCACCAATTTACAGGTAAATGAGCAGTTCCCCGACATTGAACTGCCTAATCACCAGAGCGAGTTGACGCGACTCTCGCAGTTCACCCGACCCAGTCTCCTGGACACACATCTGGGGTTTCTGGACGGCTATCCGCTGATTCTGGTCTTCTATCGCGGGTTCTTCTGCCCGCGTGACCAGCAGCAGATGCGGCACTTGGTCGAGTTTCAGCGCGAACTGGCTGTGAATTACGGCAAGCTTGTGGCAGTGAGTGCAGACCCGCCGCTCGTCCAGGCGGCCTTCCGCGCTGGTCTGGGAGCGCAGTGGACGTTCTTGTCCGACGAGCAGCGGGCCGTCATCAAACATCTCAACATTCTTGACGAGACGGAGGGGGAGTACGCCTATCGTGCGCAGCCGTACACCTTTGTGCTTCGGCCCGACCTGCGCATTTACAAAATTTATAACGGCTGGTACTTTGTGGGTCGCCCAACTATTGAGGAACTGCGGCGCGACCTGCGCGCCATCATGGAAAGCCGATCTGATTACCGTTACGAAGCGTACACGACGCCAGACGTGCGACAGATTCGCATCCCCCAACAGGAATGGGCCGATGGCGCTCCATCAGTGGGTGCAAACGGCTTGCCCATCGCACAAGGAGTGGTGCGCTGGTTCGATCTCAATGCCGGTAGTGGCATGATTGCTAGAGATGGAACAGGCGACGAGGTGTTCTTCCACTTTACGGCGCTCCCTGGACAGGGCTACCGGGCCATTCGAGCTGGGACTGCCGTGAAGTTTGAGCTGGTTGAGAGCAGTCATGGGCTCACCGCTCGCAATGTTCAGCCGAAGTCTGTGCCATAAACGGTGTATAATGCATTAAAGGATGGCTGTTGACAAAAAGGAATAGGAGTAGAACTTGGCAAACAGCGAACAACAAGGGAACAGAAGTGCGCCGGTTCCTGGAGCACGGCGTAAAGCAGTGCCAATTGCAATGGCGACGGGTCCTCACGAATATACCCCAGGAGACCAGGAATACCCGGTGCAACTTACCAGCCTGGCCGACATGCTGCAATGGGCACAGAACTGGGCCCGCTCCAAATCAGTCTGGCCGCTGGGCTATGGACTGGCTTGTTGTGCTATTGAGATGATCGCATCGGCTTCTGCCCCACAGTATGATCTGTCGCGCTTTGGCTCGGAAGTGTTTCGTTCCAGTCCTCGTCAGGCCGATCTGATGATTGTGGCAGGCACGGTGTCGATTAAGATGGGGCCTCGTCTGCGCCTGCTGTGGGAGCAAATGCCAGAGCCGAAGTGGGTCATCAGCATGGGGCAGTGTGCCAATTCGGGTGGTGAATTTTATGATAGTTACTACACCGTGCAGGGTGTGGATACGATTGTCCCGGTCGATGTGTATGTGCCTGGCTGTCCTCCCCGTCCAGAGGCTTTCATTGAAGGGTTGCTTAAGCTGCGTGAGAAAATAGCGAAACAGGGGTTACAAGTGCGCAGTCGGAAGGAACTAGAGCGTCTCTAGTGCCGCTTCTTTAAGGCATTTTGCAGAGGAAAAGAGCCATGTTTGTCATAGCTCTTTTCTCTTCATGGGTCCGCGTAGCTTGCACTTCACCCACCGTTGTGGATAAGCAGGTAGGGAACTGACAGGTCCATCATGCAGCTCGTTTGCAGCCTTAGCATTGTTACGGTGTAGCAAATCTATCAGTGGCTCGATCAGATCAATCGGTAAAGGGAAGATGATCGTCGAGTTTTTCTCAACAGCGCTTTCCGTGAGTGTTTGCAGATAGCGCAGTTGTAGGGTAGCGGGCTGTGAACCAATGACTGCTGCTACTTACGCCAAATGGCTGGAAGCCTGTAACTCGCCTTCGGCATGAATAATCTTGGCGCGCTTTTCGCGTTCGGCTTCTGCCTGCTTGTCCATGGCACGGTGCATTGTCCCAGGTAACTCAACGTCCTTGATCTCCACCGCCGTCACCTTCACGCCCCAGCGCTCGGTATGTTCATCGATGATCGTCTGAAGTTCACGGTGGTGTAATTCCTTCCCTTCATCTCCCTGGGAACCCCCTAAACAGAATTACTGAGCAGTACCTGCGTCTGTAACCTTCTGCGAATCTATTAGCAGCACATCGGTGCTCTGTAGGGAGCCCCACAGATTATGTGCATCCGTTGTTCACGGAGCACTCGAACCTGGATCCATGTGCCTCTAGATAGACTCAACCACGATCAGGAGAAGATCATGGAACACAACGCGCAACAGGCGCAGAAAGAAGAAATCATGGAACACAACACGCAATCATCGAAAGATACTACCAGCCGCCGATCCTTTTTGCGCAAAGGACTCGTGGTAGGAGGAGCAGGACTCATCGGCACCGGGCTGTTGGCCAATGGGTTATCGTTACCAGCCTTCGCCGAAGAGGAAAGTGGGAGTCTCACCAAGGGAGACGTGGCCATTCTCAGATTCCTGGCTGCGGTCGAAATCCTCGAAAGCGATCTGTGGCAACAATACAACGAACTGGGAGGCATCCAGGACAGCGAAGTCCCAGGGGGGAGTGGGAGTGCAGCCTACATCAAGGCACTTCAAGTGCTGGATGGGGACATGTCCCAGTATATCCACGACAATACCGAGGATGAGTTCAGCCACATGGCGTTCATTAACGCGTACCTGGCTTCGCAGGGCGCGGATCCAGTCAATCTGGATAAGTTTCGCACGTTACCGAGCAGTAAAGCGACAGGCGCCCAGCACATCGGACGGCTCACCAACCTCATGCAGCTCACTATAGACACCAGTTGGTGGACGCGCTACCGCAGCCGCACGCAGAATCCCGATTTGGGTGGCACGTTCGCTCAAGCCATCCCGGGTTTGAGTGCTGGGAAATTTCCGGCGATTCCCAGACACGATGGCGACCTCGCCCCCGCTAACCACATCCAGGCGATCGCCAACACAGCGGGCTTCCACTTTGGGTATATCGAGCAAGGCGGCTCCAGCCTCTACCCAACGCTGGCCCAGGGGGTTACCAATCTGGAAGTGTTGCGCATCGTGCTCAGTATCGGCCCAACCGAGACAGCACACTTTCAGACCTGGCACGACAAGGCGGGCAATGCGCCTGCTCTGACTGACCCCACGAATGGATTGGTGTTTCCAGACCTCAATGCTTCTGGTGGGGAGGACACCCAAACCAACCTGATCATGCCCGAGCCCACCGTCTTCCTCAGCCGCAAGTTCCCGGTTGTTTCGATCATTCGCCCGACCCAGATAGCGGGGAGTGGAGGTGCAGTGGCCACAATCAAGTCCTTCACGGCCGACGGGCTGTTCATCGGTCAATCGCAGGAGTTCTTTGCAGTCCTAAACCAGCTGGCAGGGCAAGCAGATGCGGCCCGACGCGGGTGATACCGCGACGAGCGAGTGAGCCGCCCATGCACGCACGGACGAACGAGGATGACGGAGCAGGCCCTTGCCTCTGCTCGGAATGATTCTACGCCAAACGCGGGAGAAAGCCAGGCAGGACAGGCCCGCGGCATCCCGCCTGCCCGAACCTGTCTGACCGCACAACCGGCCGATGTCTTCTGGTTTTCCCTCTAGCTAAAAAGTGTCAGAGAGTGGAGGAAACTCTTTCGCCATTGTCAGGCGAGGTGATGCTCAATGGCATAACGCGTTGCCGTGCTGCGTGAGGTCACGCCTAGCTTGCTGTAGATGGAGCTGATATGGGCGTGGACGGTGCGAGGACTGAGA
>Ga0137372_10005919_pt1 | contig 11895 bp, 14 predicted proteins | sample SagtaG_6_FD_104911 | JGI IMG/M metagenome (GOLD analysis project Ga0137372, IMG submission 104911) | Vadose zone soil microbial communities from Sagehorn Ranch, Mendocino, California, USA - Sage1_R_60_16 metaG | ecosystem: Environmental > Terrestrial > Soil > Vadose zone | place: USA...
GGTGCAGCACCGGTGAGCAGAGTCTTCTACCCGATCTCCACCTCCTTCACGGGCACAGGCTTCTATTCGACCGACTATGGCCAGGGCGAGCAGAAACCCGAGTCGACAGCTCCTGCCAGCGACAGCGCCAAGACATCAGACAAGCGCGGCCCGTGCCCGGCGCGCGGCCTTCTTACAGGCGCATGGCCACTCACGGCAAGAGACCGCCGAGATCGTCGGGGTCGTACCGGAGACGGTGTCGGTCTGGAAGCGCCACCCGCGGTGGCAGGTGGAGCTGGATCGGCCACGTTCGGGATGTTGGGTCCGGCGGCGGCGTACTCGGCCGTGATCGTCTCGGCCAGCTCTTGATCGGACGGCAAGGTGTACTCGACGTCCGGCTCCCAGCCGTCGCTGGCCGGGGCGCTGCGAAGCTCGATTGTTAGGCGCTCGTCGAGCGGCTGCCGGCCGCGCTCGACGGAGGCGACGACCTCGAACGCCTGAAGGGCGCGCCGCCGCTCCGGGACGCTCATCGTGCCCCACCGCTCCGCCAGGGTCAGCCGTTGATCGTCGAGCCCGGCGGTCTGCCGAGCCTCGAACAGCCGCTGCTCAGCGTCTTCGCGTCGGGCCTTGGCCGCGTCGTAGGCGGGGCCGACGACCTCGGGCGCGACCGTGCCGGCCACCGCCGCTTCCTTCCACTTGGCCTCCTCCGCCTTCGCCAGCGCGACCGCCTGCTCGAACGGGGCGAGGTCGGGCGGAGCCGCGGCGACCGGGCGGTACGCGATCCAGTCGAAGAAGCCGCGCGTGACGAGCGCCTCGACCTCGGCCGCCGAGACGCTCGCGGGGGCGGGGCAGGCGGGGCCGGTTACCATCCGCGGGCGGCAGCGGTAGTAGCGGCCAGACGGCGAGAGCTTGCGCCCGCAGCAGGCGCAGCGCAGGATGCCCGCCAAAAGCGCCCCCTCGGAGCTGCGGCGAGGCTTGCCCTGGGTCGGCTGCGCCTACCGCCAGAGGATCGCGTCGACGATCGGCTCGTGCGCATCGGGGTTGACGAAGTCGCCCGCCTGCTTGCCCTGCGAGCGCAGGTAGGCCTCGCCCCGGTAGACCGGGTTGCGGATGATCGCCTGCACCGCCGAGAGCAGCCAGAACGGCTCACCCTTGCGGTTCGGCAGCCCACGCGACTCCATCAGCTGCGCGCACTCGCTCCAGGAGCCGCCCGCCGCCCGCAGCCTGAACAGCGCCCGGACGTGCTCGGCCTGCTCGCTGGGGACGAGCTGGCCGACGACCGGATCAGCCCAGCGCTGCTCGCGGCTCAGACCCGCCCGGGCCGCACCCGTGACACGGGGCTCAACCTGGTTGCGCCGGTAGCCGACAGCCACATACGTCGAGGGATGGACGCCCCGCTCGATCGCGTTCCGGCGGGCGTTGATCCAGTTCGTCCGGTAGCGCTTCCACTGGTCGCGGGCGATCGCCGCCTTGATCGAGAACAACAGCTCGTGATCGCCGCTCGCCGTGTCGATCCCGTCACCGACGGCGACGAAGCGAACACCCGCCTGCTCGAGCGCCTGCCACGCCTCGGCCGTCGCCAGCCCATTCTCCCGCGAAAGCCTGTCCTGCCAAGCGACGACAATCCCCGCCGCCCGCCCCCGCTCACACGCCTCCACCGCCTTCCCAAGCTCGCGCTCCCGCCACGACTTCGAACCCGAGACGCCCCACTCGACGATCTCCGCCGCCAACTCAATCCCCTCGCGCTCGGCCCAGACCGTGATCGCCGCCCGCTGCTCGTCGAGCGAGATCGTCACCTCCTTCTTGCGCGACTGGCGCAAATACGGGATCAAGAGCTTCTCTGCCACGCAGCTCTCATCTTGGGCGAGAACCCGCGCTCAGGAGCAGTCGTCGAGATGATCATCGGGCCGAAGCTTCGCGCTCTCATGCAGGGGAGCTCCCGCTCGAGTTTGACCAGGACATCGAGGTTCCCAACTTCGTGCCACGAGAGTGGCGAAAGCCCGTTGACGATGAACCAAACGGCTAAAAATTAGCCAGCGCAGAAAAGACCCAGACGCGGTAGCGCTTCCACAAACCGTGACGATCGAACGAACTCCTCCGGGGCTGTACATCGGAACGTCAGGATTCTCGTATCCTTCATGGAAGGGGCCGAAGACTGGCGAAGTCGGAGTTATGCTCAGTCGTTCCTTCGGAAAGCCCGACTTCTACCCGGCCGGGACGCCGCAGCGGGAGTTCCTCCACGTCTACTCGGAGCGGCTGCGTTCGGTCGAGCTGAACGCGACCTTCTACCAGCTCCCCTCCGAGGAACGGCTGCGCGGCTGGGCCTCGCAGACCCCGCCCGGCTTCCGCTTCGCCGTGAAGATGAACCGTCGCGCCACCCACTTCGGCGACCTCTCCGTCGTCGGGACGTTCTGCGAGCGCGTCCGGGTCCTCGGCGAGCGGCTCGGCCCGATCCTCGTCCAGCTGCCCCCGAGCCGGCCGCGCGACGACGGCTGGCTGGAGCTGATGCGCGCGTCTCTCGACCCGGAGCTCGAGTACGCGTTCGAGTTCCGGAACGAGACGTGGGCCGGCGTCCAGGGCGTGCAACTCGTCAACTCGCTCGAAGGCAACGCGCCGTTCCGCTACCTGCGACTGCGCGAGCCGCCCTATGACGAGGCCGCGCTCGCGGAATGGGCGCAGCGACTCCGGCCGCTGCTCGCCGAGGACAAGCGCCTCTACGTGTACTTCAAGCACGAGGACGAGCCGCTCGCACCCGCGTACGCGCAGCGGCTGACGGACCTACTCGGCGCCAACCCCGGGGCGAGCGAGTCGTCATAGTCGTCGTGCGCAGATTTACCGCCATCGCAGCCCTGCTCTGCGCGTTGACGACGGGGAGCTCGCAAGCGCCGGCGTACCCAGGCTGTACGCCCGGCCCCGATCTCCACTTCCGCGCCGCAGACGGGACGCGCCTGGTCGGGCACCGCTTCGGCCGGGGGACGACGGCGGTCGTCCTCGCGCACGAGTACCGCGGAGACGTCTGTCAGTGGGCGCCGTACGCGAGGCGGCTCGCCTCGCTCGGGTACACCGCGATCGCGTTCGACTTCCGAGGGTTCGGCCTCTCGCAGCATCGAACCGGCGCTGCGCTGATCAGGTACTCGGCCGACGTCAGCGCGGCCGTCAGGGTCGCCCGCCGACTGGGTGCGAGGCACGTGATCATCGTCGGCGCCTCGATCGGCGGCAACGCCGTGATCGTCGCCGCGGCCAACACTCGCCCGCTCGTGGACGGCGTGGTCAGCCTCTCCGGGCCGGCGACCTTCAGGCTGGACGCTGTCACGGCCGCGAAGCAGCTGAAGGTGCCCGTGCTCTACATCGCGGGAACCTTCGACGAAGGCGGCATCTACCGGCAGGACGCCGAGACGCTCTACGAGGCGACGCCCGCTGCCGACAAGACGATCGAGTTCGTGCCCAGCTCAGAGCACGGAGTCCGGCTCGTCTCCCACCCGGGCAAGGCGCGCGAGCTCGTGGAGCAGTTCATCCGCCTCCGGTCGCGCTGACCGCGAGTCATTCGCAGGCTCCGCGCCGCCTCGGGCGCGTCGCCGGGCTTTGCCCGGCGACGCTGCCGGCTAGTGGACGTGCAGGTTGATGCCGAGCAGCAGCAGCGGCCAGAGGATCACGGCCAGGATCGCCGAGAAGATCGCCTTGCCGGAGTCCACGTTCACGAAGTAGTCGTGACTCGACGCGACGAGGACGCCGATGATGACGTAGATCGTCGGCAACAGCCGCGGGCCGCTCCAGACCGCAGGGCGTGTGCGTGTGAAATAGGCCATGTCGTAGCTGTGCTCACGTGGAGCGGTCTAGAAACGCGCGGCAGCGCCCAGGTGGCGCTCATGGACGCCTGAGGAGACGATCTCCTCGATCTGGCCGACCGTGTGATCGAGCTCGGCCTCGGTGTTGAAGAAATGCGGCCCGAGGCGCAGCCCGACGTCCGGGCGGAAGTCGCAGAGGATCTGCCGCTCCGCCAGCTCCTTGTGCACCCCCTCGAACCCGGGCACGCGCACGGTCACGCTTGCGCCGCGCCGCTCCGGCTCGCGCCGGCTCGTGACCTCGAACCCCGCCTGGTCGGCGAGGCCGATCAGGAGATCGGTCAGCCGGAGCGAGCGCTCCCGGATCCGGTCGACGCCGACTTCCTCGATCACGTCGTAGCCCGCGGTCGCGGCGTAGAGCGCCGGCACGTTCGGCGTGCCGGTCAGGAAACGGGCGATCCCGTCTGCATACTCCAGCTCGGTCTCGAAGGCGAAGGGCCGCGCGTGGGCCTGCCAGCCGACGAGCGCGGGCTCGAGCTCCTCGATCAGGTCGGGCCGGACGTAGAGCCAGCCGGCGCCCGGGCCGCCGCAGAGCCACTTCACCGAGCCGCCCGTCGCGAACGAGACGCCCAGCGCCGTCACGTCCAGCGGAACGGCGCCGGCCGACTGGTATGCGTCGAGGATGACGTGGGCGCCGACCTCATGGGCCCGACCGACGATCGCCTCGACGTCCTGCAGCTCGGCGGTCTTGTAGAGCACGTGGCTGAAGGGCACGAGCAGCGTCCGCTCGTCGATCGCCTCCAGCAGAGCGTCCAGGTCGGGCACGACCTCGACCTCCGCGCCCGCTTGCGCTTGGAGCAGGTAACGCACGGATGGGAACTCGCCCTCGACGTAGACGATCCGGTTCCGCGGCTCCTCCAGCCGGAAGCACGAGAGGACGACGGCGACCGCAACGGTCACGTTCTGGTGCATGCAGACGGTGCCGGGCGCAGCGCCGACGATTCGGCCGACCTGGTCGCCGACGGTGAGCGGCATGTCCCACCAGCCCTCCCCCCACGAGCGGATCCCACGCGTCTTCCACATGCGGGCGTACTCGGCGAGGCGATCTTCCGCCGCGGCCGGCATCGCCGCGAGGGAGTGGTTGATCAGGTAGGTGGTCTCCGCGAGGATCGGGTACCGGTCCCGGTAGGCGGAGACGTCCACGGGAGCCGAGTATAGGCTCGGCGGGGTGAACGTCCTCCCGCTGCTGGAGCGGCTCGTCGCGATCGACTCGGTCAACCCCGGCCTCGGCGGCCCGGGCGAGGGCGCGATCGCCACCTTCGTCGCCCATTGGGCGACGAGCGCCGGGCTCGACGTAGATCTCGACCTGGCAGCGCCCGGACGGCCGAGCGTGATCGCGACCGCCCGGGGGACGGGCGGCGGGCGGACGCTGCTCCTGAACGCGCACATGGACACGGTCGGGCACGGCGGGATGACCGACCCGCTCGTGCCGGTCGTTCGGGAGGGGCGGCTCTACGGCCGCGGAGCGTACGACATGAAGGGTGGGCTCGCGGCCGCGCTCGTAGTCGCGGCCGAGGCCCGCCGGCGCAGCCTTCGCGGCGACGTCGTCGTCACCGCGGTCGTCGACGAGGAGCTGTCCAGCATCGGCACGGAGTCGGTGCTCGAGCGCGTCCGCGCCGACGCGGCGATCGTCGCCGAGCCGACGCAGATGCGGGTCTGCGTCGCCCACAAGGGGTTCGTCGCGTTCGAGATCGAGACGCGGGGGCGGGCGGCACACGGGTCGCGGCCCGATCTCGGGGTGGACGCGATCGCGAAGATGGGCCACGTGCTCGTCGGGCTCGAGGCGCTCGACCGGTTGTTGCGCGAAGGCCCGGGGCACCCGCTGCTCGGCAGCGGCTCGCTGCACGCAGGCGTCGTCGAGGGCGGCTCGGAGTTCTCCACGTACCCGGAGCATTGCCTGCTTCAGGCGGAGCGGCGGACGATTCCGGGGGAGTCGCCGTCGACGGTGGAGGCGGAGCTCCAGGCGCTGCTCGAACGGCTGGGCCGGGACGACCCGGACTTCAACGGCACCTGGCGGGTCGTGGGCGCCCGAAACCCGTTCGAGGTCCCGGAGACGGAGGAGATCGTCCGGCTGCTCCTCGCCCACTCGGAAGAGGGCGAGGTCGTCGGCGAGAGCTACTGGGCGGACTCCGCGCTGATCGCGGAGAGAGGGATTACGACGGTCGTGTTCGGCCCCGGCGGCGAGGGCGCGCACGCGAACGTCGAGTGGGTGTCGGTCGCGGACGTCGAGCGCTGCACGGAGATCTTTCTGTCGGTCGCATCCGAGTTCTGCGCCTGAGCCGTTCAAGCAGTGACAGTCCCGAGAACTGTCACCGCTGTCCGATTGGCTAGCTGATCCGCTTCAGCAACGCTAGGGCCTGCTGGTTCCACGGCACCCGGTGCGTGACCCCCGCTGCCGCGAGCGTGTCTCGATGGGCCAGGTACCAGTCGTAGGTGCGGCAGAGCGCCTCGGCGTTCGAGAAGCGGGGCGACCAGCCGAGTAGCCGCTCCGCCTTCGAGACGTCGACGAACGAGTCGCGGTGCGCCGTTTTGTAGTGCCACTCGGCGAGCGGGGAGATGCGCAGCAGCTCGAGGCCGCGAAGGACGATCTCCGCCGGCCGCGCGGGCACGGGGGTGAGCCGGCTTGCCGAGCCCGCGTGGTCGATCAGCGCCTCGAGATCGGAGCGGACGGTGCCGAACTCCTTTGCCCCAACGTTCAGCGTCTCGCCGGCCGCCTCCGGGCGCTCGGCCGCCGGCACGATCGCGTCGACGAGATCCTCGACCGCGAGCAGTTGGTAGCGGTTCGAGCCGTCGCCGAGCATGTAGATGCGCCGGCCGTCCCGCACCCAGTCGAAGAGGATCTCGAAGACGCCGAGCCGCTCCGGCCCGACGAACGTCTTCGGCCGCACGATCACGAAGTCGAGCCCGCGCCGGCCGAAGTCGCGCGTCACCTCCTCCGCCTCGATCTTCGATTTGCCGTACCAGCCGACGCCGACGAGGGGGTCGTCCTCGTGGATCGGGTGTACCTTCGGGATGCCGTAGACCGCCGTCGACGAGACGAGGACGACGCGGCGCACGCCGGCCTCCATCGCCGCCCCGAGCACGGTTGCGGTACCGCCGACGTTGACGGAGCGGATCGAGTCGCGCGAGGCCTGGATCGGCAACGCCGCCGCCGCATGCACGAGCACGTTGGCGCCTCGGGCGAGCGCATGCGCGTCGCACGCGCTGCGCACGTCCCCGCGGAGCTCCTCGACGCTGCGCTCGAGCTCGGGATCCTCGAGCGGCGCTAGGTCGAGCGTGCGCACCTCGTGCCCGTCGGCAAGGAGCCGCCGCGCAAGGTGCAGCCCGAGGAAGCCGGCCCCGCCGGAGATCGCCCAGCGCATCGGCCGGACGTTACCGATGGGCTAGTAACACTGTGTTACTTGCGCACAACGGCGCTTGGCAAAGCGCTTCCCGAGCCTTGTAACACTGTGTTACTTGGCTTTGCCGGTGGCTTCGAGTCGACCAGAATCGCGGCCAGCAGGAGAATCGCGACCGCGACCGTCGCCTCCCCCGCCAGGCTGCGCGGGAGGTGCCGGGCGACCGCGGGGCGGTCGAGGCGCGGACGCACGACCAGGTGGTGGAACGCGCCCCACGAGAGCGCGAGCGAGACGAGCCCGAGCTTGACTAGCAACAGCTGCCCGTAGCCGACGTCCCACAGGTCGTGGGGCGCCGGGAACCGCTTGAAGCTCATGTACACCCCGGCGGCGACGACGAGCGCGACCAGGGGCCCCGCAATCTCCGAGAAACGCCAGAAGGCGGTGCGGCGGAGCTGGCGGTCGTTCCAGACCACGAGGCCGAGCGAGAGAAGCCCTCCGATCCAGAGCGTCGCGGCCGACAGGTGCACCCAGTCGGCAAACGACGGCAGCCAGCCGCGGTCGTCCGACTGGTGGCTGGCGAGCGACAGCCCGGAGCCGAGCCCCAGGGAGAGCACGAAGGCGAGCCACAGCAGCCCGCCGCGCCCAGTCAGCCACGCGAGGAACAGCAGCGCCGCGACCACCGCGAAGCCCAGCTCCATCGCGACGAACGCCTGGCCGAGCCGGGTCGTGTGCGCGAACGGCGAGAGGTCGCCGTAGAGGAACGCCGTAAAGGGGAGCTGGAGCGCGTCTTCGGCGCGCAGCAGGAAGGCGACGATCCCCACCTCGAGCGCGGCGACGACGCCGATCCCGGTCACGCGGTAGAAGCGCCGCTCGGTCGCCGGGGCCAGCGGGCCGCGAAGCACGAGGAGGCGGAAGCCGAGGCCGCCGGTCAGGAGCGCCAGAGAGACGAAGTAGAGCCAACGAACGATGTGCTCCGACGTGGTCGGACCCGATGCTCCGTATGCCTGGTTGATCGGCGGCGCCTTCACGCGCACGCCGAAGGTGAAGACGCCGCGGCCGACGTGGCTGTCGTTCGAGATCGTCGCCCAGCGCACCGTGTACGCGCCCTTCGGCAGCCGGCGCAACGGTGCCACGATCACGCGCGGATCACTCAGGCTCGCGCGCGGCGGGCCGGAGACGATCCTGCCCTTCGCGTCGAAGACCTGGATCCCGTTCGAGAGCACGCGCACGCTCTGGTCGAAGGTGAGCGTGACCATGCGCGGCGAGACCGCCAGCCGTTGCCCGATCTTCGGCGACGTCTGCTCGAGCGTCGCGTGCGCCCAGGCGGTGCCCGGAAGGGCCAGAGCCAGCAGGATGAGTACGCCGAGGCGCCTCATCGGTGCGCCACCCCGGCACTCGTGTTGAGATGGCCGAAGATCGGCGCCACGTCGCGCGACGTGTACAGCGCGACCGCGACGGCGACGAAGACCAGCGCGAAGCCGGTGTTGAAGACCCAGGAGCGCGGCTTGAAGGCGGCGCCGAGCGGGAAGAGTGCGCCGACGAGCAGCGTCCAGCCGCACACGTGGTGGACGAACGCGGAGCGGGCGTAGAACCAGGGGTTCGCCTCGTGGATCAGGAAGGCCGCCCCCGAGACGGCGAACGCGACCGGTACGGCCAGCTTCCACCACTCGCCGCGCAGCTTGCCGCTGACGAGGCCGAGCTCGGCCGCGCCCGCGACCATCATCGTCTGCGCCCAGGCGCTGTGGGCGAGCATGTGCACGGTCGAGTTGGTGAAGAAGACCATCACGGGCCACATGAAGACCCCGAGCCCGAAGAGCAGCGACGGCCAGAGGTAGGCCCGCCACGGGCGGCGGCGCCAGACGTCGCGACCGACGATCGCCTCGGACAGCAGCAGCAGCCCGAGGAAGAGGATGCCGGTGGCGAAGAGCCAGTGGACGTGCTCGGAAGGCGGTTGCATCAGCGCACCACCACTACCCTTCCGACTCCTCGAGGTCGCGCACGATCCCGGGTGCGACGAAGACCTCGAACAGGATCCCCGCGAGCACGACGAGCAGGGGCGGCTCGACGACGAGCCACCAGAATCCCTGGCCGTACGGGTGCAGCAAGGTCACGCGCCAGGGCTGCAGAAAGGCCCATGCCACCCCGCCGAGCACGGTCAGCGGGCCGAGCGAGAGCACCGCGAGAGCGCGCGCCGAGGTGCGTGTGCGGATACGTGAAACTTCCGTTGCGTACTGCGTCATCTCTTGCCTCCATCCGTCAGGTGGGACCCACCCGCGGACACGTCCGCGGGACTAGGCCGGGAGCGGAGGCGGACGGCTCTCGAATGCCAGCCCGAAGATGCTTCGAGGCGGCGCCGCGAGCACGAGGCTCGGGCGCGGGACGCGCAGAACGCGACGGCAGACGAGGCGGAGCGCGCGGGCGACGCTCGCCTCTGCGTACTCCTCGTAGTCGGCGAGCCAGCTTTGGACCGCGCTCCAGATAAGGGCGCAGAGGACGCTCAGCACCGCGAAGGCCGGCAGCGCGGACGAGTGCAGCCACGGCGCGAGCAGCGGCCAGCGGCCGGCCACGGCGCCCTCGGTGTCGTTCTGGACGAGGAAGATCACCGACGTCAGGGCGAAGAACGCGAAGCAGAGGCGCGTTGAAAACGTCAGTCGCAGACGAGGCCGGTGGGCCTGCCCGCCGAGGAGACTCAACGCCGCCCGCTCGGCCGCGCGGGCCCGCGCGACTCGCCAGACGAGGCGGGCGAGGAGCAGCGCGATCCCGCCCTTCACGACGGCGAGCAGGATCGGGTAGTAGTCGGTGCCCGCGTAGCTGGGCGTCGCGACGTGGCGGCCGAGGTCGATCCGGTGGGTCAGGCTGCGGCCGGCGAGTTCGGCGACGAGCGCAAGCAGGCCAAAAGCGAGAGCCGAAAGGAGGCGCCGGTGCCGGTGCGCCCGTGCCATCGTGCGGATGATAACGCCCTGCAGGCGAAAGTTATTTCGAAAACGCCGTACCCGGGATGAGCCGCTTCACCCTAGGAGCGTCAGGGTGTACTCGGCGCGGGTGTCGCCGTCGAAGCAGAAGAGCAGCACGCGCTGCCACTGGCCGAGGCAGAGCCGGCCGTCCTCGAACGGGATCTGCTCCGTGCGCGGCCCGAGCAGGGCAAGCAGCATGCGCTCGCGGTCGGGTCTCACCCGCGGCACGACCCGCTCGAGCAGCGTCTCGATGTCGCAGAAGAACCCCGACTCGCGCTCGCTGACGCGGACGAGCGAGCTGGGCACGCCGGCCGTGACGTACGCGATCCCCCGCTGCACCGATCCGGATGCGACGTCGCGCGAGATCTCGTTCGTGATGTCGAAGACGGACAGGGTCGGCAGCGCGGCGGCGACCGAATGCGGGATCCCCACGGAGGTCATCGAGCCGCGACCTCCCTCGGCAGCCGGAAGTGGACGTCCTCGCGGGCGACCGTGACGTCCTCCCTCTCGTCGTAGCCGCTGTCGGCAAGCCGGGCGAGCACGGCCTGGACGAGCTCCTCGGGCGTCGAGGCGCCCGCGGTCAGCCCGACGGTCTCGTGCCCGTCGAGCAGGTCGTCGCCGATCGCGTTCTCGTCGTCGATCAGCGTCGCCTCCGCGCCCCGCGCCCGCGCCACCTCGACCAGCCGCTGCGCGTTCGAGCTCGTCGGCGAGCCGATCACGAGGATCAACGTCGCGCCCATCGAGACGATCTCCTTGACGGCGTCCTGCCGGTTCTGGGTGGCGTAGCAGATGTCGTCGGCGCCGGGCCGGCGCAGGTCGCCGAAGCGGCTCTCGAGCACGTCCACCGTCGAGGCGACGTCGTCGAGCGAGAGCGTCGTCTGGCTGATCACGGCCAGCGGCTTCCCGTTCGTGTCGAGCCGCTCGGCCTCCTCGGGCGACTCGACGACGACGATCTGGTCCGGCCGCTCGCCCTTCGTCCCGATCACCTCGACGTGGTCGTGGTGGCCGACGAGCGCGACCAGGTGGCCGCTGTCCGCGTAACGGCGGGCTTCCGCATGCACCTTCGAGACGAGCGGGCAGACGGCGTCGACGACGCGAAGCCCGCGGCGCTCGCAGTTGTCGCGGACGGCCGGAGCAACCCCGTGCGCCGAGAGCACGCAGATCGCGCCCTGCGGCACCTCCTCCTCGTCGTCCACAAACACCGCGCCGAGCTCCTCGAGCCGGCGGACGACGTGGTCGTTGTGAACGATGTGGTGGCGGACGTAGATCGGCGGGCCGTGCTGGTCGAGGAGCTTCTCGACGATCTCGATCGCGCGGTCGACGCCCGCGCAGAAGGAGCGTGGCGCCGCGAGCAGGACGCGGCCACTCATGCGCTTTCCGTCCCTTCGGGCCGGAAAGCGCTAGCTGTTGCGGCAACGCCGGCGAGAGCTTTGAGGGCGGCGCGAATGTCTGCGAGGGCTCGCAGCGTCTCTCCGGGTTCGCAGACAAGAGCCTTCAGAAAGCCGAGCGGGCGTGGCCGTCCGTCCGGCGTCACCGCGTCGGCGAGCGGGCCGAGCGGCCGCTCCGGGGTGTCGCTGACGGCTCTCACACACCCGCGCAGGCGGCCGGTCGCCGCCAGCACGCCGCTCTCCATGTCGACCGCGTCCGCGCCAGTCAACTCGTGCAATCGCCGGCGCTCCGCCGGGTCCTCGACGAGCCGGTCGCTCGCGAGGATCGTCCCCTGCCGGGCTCCCGCGACTCCGACGCCTTCCCCCTCCCAAAGCACGCGACCCTGCTCGTCCA